>Ga0181579_10002404_pt1 | contig 15161 bp, 10 predicted proteins | sample 071ome_24_FD_132996 | JGI IMG/M metagenome (GOLD analysis project Ga0181579, IMG submission 132996) | Coastal salt marsh microbial communities from the Groves Creek Marsh, Skidaway Island, Georgia - 071402CT metaG (megahit assembly) | ecosystem: Environmental > Aquatic > Marine > Intertidal... | reverse complement strand
GCTTCCGAGCCGATGCTTGCCCTTATCCGCCTGAAATGGTGGGAAGAACAAATCGCTGCCGGGCAATCTTCGGGGGTAGAATTGCTGAGACGAATAAACCGCCATATCGCAAAGGGCACAACTCGGCGCGATGATATCAACCGGCTGATTATATGCTGGCAGGATTACGCAGAAGCAGGCGATAGCGCAGATAAGGCTGGCCAGAAATGCTGGGCAGAAATAATCGGCTTATGTGGTAAAATCGCTCAATTGCCTGAAAGCCCACTTTTTTATCAGATAGGCAGCGCGCTATATAACAGCCGCAATGGCCGGGATATTGGCACAATCGCAACGGCCAGAGAGATTCAAAACAGCTATAAAAAGCGGGCAGAATTTTTAATCATTCTTGCCTATCTGGCGCGGCGGGGAGGGGATCAGACATTGGCAAACGACCATCTGATCCTTTTCAAAATCCTCTGGCAAGTAGTGTCTAAGCCCTCTGCTTAGCCTCTTCGGCATTGATAAAAATTGCCTCGATATCTGTTTTGCTATCGCCTGACCAGCTTTGCATCGCAATAAGGGCGCGCCGGGCAAAAGCAGCCTTACGATCCCGGCCTTTCAGCTTTCTTTTGCCTGTTCGGTTATCGCTTTCTTCCAATTCAGGGAACAGGCCAAAATTTACATTCATGGGCTGAAAGCTATCGGCCATTGCCCCGCCGGTAATATGGCCAAGCAATGCGCCATGGGCAGTTGTCTCAGGCGGGGCTGTCCAGCTTTGCCCCAGAATTTCAGCTGCGGCCATACGCCCTGCCATACCGCCAATAGAGGCAGATTCCACATAGCCCTCTACACCTGTAATCTGGCCGGCAAAGCGCAGACGAGGCATTTTTTGCAAGCGCAGCTGGCTGTCCAGCAGGCGCGGGCTATTGATAAAGGTATTGCGGTGCAAGCCGCCCAGACGGGCAAATTTTGCCTCTTCCAGACCGGGTATCATTTGAAAGACGCGCACCTGTTCGCCATATTTCAGCTTTGTCTGAAAGCCCACCATATTAAACAGCGTACCCAGCCGATTATCCTGGCGCAGCTGAACCACCGCATAGGGGCGGCTATTATCATGGGCATTGGTCAGGCCAACCGGCTTCATCGGCCCAAAACGCAGGGTTTCGCGCCCCCTTGCGGCCATCACCTCTACCGGCATACAGCCATCAAAATAGGGGGTGTTTTCCTCCCATTGATGAAAGGACATTTTATCGCCTGCCAGCATTTCATCGACAAAATGTTCATATTGCTCTTTGGTCATCGGACAATTGATATAATCGCGCCCGTCACCAATTGCGCTGGTTTTATCATAACGGGACTGAAACCAGGCAATATTCATATTGATGCTATCGCCATGAACAATTGGCGCGATGGCATCAAAAAAGGCTAAATCCTCTTCGCCGGTAATATCGCGTACCGCCGCCGCCAGCGCATCTGATGTCAATGGGCCGGTAGCGATAATCACCTGTTCCCAGCTTTCATCTGGCAAGCCGCTTACTTCCCCGCGCTCTATGGTGATATTGGGATGGGCAGCCAGACGCGCTTCTACCCCTTGGGCAAAAATATCCCTATCCACGGCCAATGCCCCGCCTGCCGGAACAGCTGCGACATCTGCCTCCGACATTATTATTGAGTTCAGCATACGCATTTCTGCGTGTAATACCCCGACCGCATTGGCACTGGCATCATCCGAGCGAAAGGAATTGGAACAGACCAGCTCGGCCAAATTTTGCGTTTTATGCACATCAGTTGGACGGTTTGGGCGCATTTCATGCAAGACAACCTGCACGCCCTGTTCAGCTGCCTGCCAGGCCGCCTCAGAGCCAGCCAAACCGCCGCCAATGATATGAAGAGGGGTATTTTTCACGATTTCACGATACCTTTTTTCTGTTTGCCGCTGCGCTATCCAGTAGCCGTGCCAAATAATGACCTGTATGGGAACCAGCGATTGTGGCTACTTTTTCCGGTGTCCCGCTGGCCACAATCTCGCCGCCACCATCGCCGCCTTCCGGGCCCAAATCAATGATCCAGTCAGCGGTTTTTATGACATCCAGATTATGTTCAATAACAATAACGCTATTGCCCGCATCTACCAGCTCATGCAACACCTCCAGCAATTTTGCAATATCGGCAAAATGCAGGCCGGTGGTCGGCTCATCCAGAATATAGACCGTGCGCCCTGTTGCGCGTTTCGACAGCTCCTTGGAGAGTTTCACCCGCTGGGCTTCGCCGCCGGACAGGGTGGTCGCTTGCTGACCAATACGCACATAGCCCAGCCCCACCCGCAACATGGTTTGCAATTTATCGCGAATAGAAGGTACAGCTTTGAAAAAGCTTACCCCTTCTTCAACCGTCATATCCAGCACATCGGCAACCGACTTGCCGCGCCATAATATTTCCAGCGTTTCACGATTATATCTGCGCCCCTTGCAGCTATCGCAAGTGACATAGACATCTGGCAGGAAATGCATCTCGATCTTGATGACCCCGTCACCCTGACAGGCCTCGCACCGCCCGCCCTTGACATTAAAGCTGAAACGACCAGGCGTATAGCCGCGCGATTTTGCTTCTGGCAGGCCGGCAAACCATTCTCTTATCGGGGTAAAAGCCCCTGTATAGGTGGCCGGATTGGAACGCGGTGTTCGCCCGATAGGGGACTGGTCAATATCCACCACCTTGTCCAGCAGCTCAATTCCCTCAATCTGGTTATGCGGGGCAGGGATTTCCCGGCTTTTATGCAAGCGCCGCGACAACGCCTTCCACAAGGTTTCCAAAATCAGCGTGGATTTACCGCCCCCGGATACCCCCGTGACGCAGGTTAACACGCCTAGCGGGATATCGGCATCCACCGATTTCAGATTGTTGCCGCTTGCCCCTTTTAGCCTGATCATCCGCTTTTTATCCAGCTTGCGGCGTTTTTGCGGGACAGCGATTTCCATTACCCCGCTGAGATATTGCCCGGTCAGCGAGGCAGGGTTTGCCAGAATATCGTTTAGCCCGCCTTTGGCTACCACTGTGCCGCCATGCACACCAGCCCCGGGGCCCATATCCACCACATAATCAGCTGCCCGAATGGCATCTTCATCATGTTCAACAACCAGAACCGTATTGCCCAGATCGCGCAATCTGGTCAAAGTCGCCAATAGCCGGTCATTATCGCGCTGATGCAGACCGATAGAAGGCTCATCCAGCACATACAACACCCCTGTCAGGCCAGAGCCAATCTGAGAGGCAAGCCGAATACGCTGGGACTCGCCGCCCGAAAGCGTACCAGAATTGCGCGAAAGGTTCAGATAACGCAAACCTACATTGGCAAGAAAACCCAGCCTTTCATTAATCTCCTTTAAAATGCGAGATGCAATTTCCTGATCCTGTGCCGAAAGCTGGCTTTCCAGCCCGGAAAACCAGCCTACCGCATCGCCAATCGACAGAGCAGAAATATCGGAAATATCCTTGCCATTTATTTTTACTGCCAGCGCCTCTGATTTCAGGCGTTTGCCCTGACAATCATCACAAGGCTGGATAGCGCGGAATTGCTCTAGCTCCTCGCGCACCCAGTTGGAATCTGTTTCTACAAAACGGCGCGTTAGATTGGGAATAATCCCTTCAAAGGGCTTGGATGTTTTATAAGAGCGCAACCCGTCATCATAGGTCATTTGCACATTTTCAGTACCGCTGCCATATATCAATATATGTCGGGCTCTGCTGTCCAAATCACGGAAAGCCACATCCAGAGAAAAACCGAAATGACGTGCCAGACTCTCCAGCGTTTGCACATAATATTTTGAGGTGGATTTTGCCCATGGGGCAAGCGCCCCGCCGCGCAAGGACAAATCTGCATCCGGGACAATCAGCTGTTCTTCAAAATGCGCGGACACCCCCAGCCCGTCGCAAGAGGGGCAGGCCCCAAAAGGGTTATTAAAGGAAAACAGGCGCGGCTCAACCTCATCAATGGTAAAGCCGGAAACAGGACAGGCAAAACGGGCAGAAAAAACCGTGCGCTGGCCGGATTTTGCATCATCTGCAAAGACCAGACCATCTGCCAGATCAAGGGCGGTTTCCAGCGAATCAGCCAGCCTTGTTGCCAGTGTTTCCTGGTCTTTTTTTATTACAAGCCGGTCTACCACAATCTCGATATCATGTTTTTTCTTTTTATCGAGGGCAGGCGGGCTGTCCAGTTCGTAAAATTCGCCGTCAATTCGCGCCCGGCCAAACCCTTTTTGCAGCCAGCTCGCCATTTCCTTGCGATATTCACCTTTTCGCCCGCGTATGACCGGCGCCAGCAGATAAAGACGTGTGCCTTCTTCCATTGCCAGAATGATATCGACCATCTGGCTGACGGTTTGCGACGTAATAGGCAAACCTGTTGCCGGCGAATAGGGCACCCCGACACGCGCCCATAACAGGCGCATATAATCATAAATTTCGGTAACTGTTCCGACCGTCGAACGCGGATTGCGCGAGGTGGTCTTTTGTTCAATGGAAATTGCCGGCGACAGGCCTTCAATCAAATCCACATCCGGCTTTTGCATCATTTCCAGAAACTGACGGGCATAGGCAGAAAGTGATTCGACATAGCGGCGCTGGCCTTCGGCATAAATCGTATCAAAGGCAAGGCTGGATTTGCCTGAGCCAGAAAGGCCAGTGATGACCACCAAGCTGTCGCGCGGCAAATCTACATTCACATTACGCAAATTATGTTCACGCGCACCGCGCACGCTGATATGACGTGTAGCTGTTTCAGACCCTGTCTTTTTCGTCATTATATTTGCCTGTATCTTTGGTAAATGCGCGTCTGTCTAAAGGGGCGATATCCAGTTTTTGCCTGAATATCACGCTTTTAAAATTCCATAAAAGGATAATTATTTGTCAATATAACCTGTTTTACCCTGTTATCATCTGCCGAACAGAAAAAAATTCCCGCAAATGCTGTTTTGCTTTTAATGAACTGTGCTAGGCTAACATCTGGAACATGGCGATAATGATAGCGCTAAACACAAAACCACATACCATAAACGCTAGGGGGCTTGATAGATGGCTGGCAGTGTAAACAAAGTAACGCTTCTTGGAAATCTCGGCCGGGATCCGGAAGTACGCAGCACGCAAGATGGCATGAAAATTGTCAATTTATCGATTGCAACATCTGAACGCTGGAAAGATCGCAATTCAGGCGAGCAGCGCGAGCGCACCGAATGGCATCGTGTGGTGATTTTTAATGAAGCGCTGGCCAGAATAGCCGAGCAATATTTGCGTAAAGGCAGCACGGTCTATATTGAAGGCCAGTTGCAAACCCGTAAATGGACGGATCAGCAAGGGGTGGAGAAATACACCACAGAGGTGGTATTGCAACGCTATCGCGGCGAATTGACCTTGCTGGGCAGCCGTTCGGAAGGGATGGGCGCGATTGGCAGTGATATGGGCGGTCAATCAGGCGATATGAGCGCTGAACCGATGAGCCCGCCCCCGATGGCAGGTGGCGATAATCTGGATGATGATATCCCGTTCTAGGGCGCACGCCCATGCGGCCAGTACCAACATCCCGATCATTTGCTTATCTGCAATAAAAATATTGTTAATTGCAACAATATCTGGTGTTTGCAACCGGTAATATGGTATAGATATTGAGGTTTTTACTTTCTATTTGGAATGGAATAGCTCTTTGTCTGATGCACCCCTGCCACCTGTAGCACCCAGCCCTGTAATCTCCATCTCGGATGAGATGCGCCGGTCTTATCTCGATTACGCGATGAGCGTGATTGTCTCACGCGCGCTGCCGGATGTAAGAGATGGCCTGAAGCCGGTTCATCGCCGGATTTTATATGCGATGATGGAAGGCAATTACGACTGGTCAAAACCGCCGCGTAAATCTGCGCGTATCGTCGGGGATGTGATGGGTAATTATCACCCTCATGGCGATAGTTCTATCTATGAGGCGATGGTGCGGATGGCGCAAAGCTTTTCCATGCGCCTGCCTCTGGTCGATGGGCAAGGCAATTTCGGCTCGGTAGACGGCGATCCGGCTGCGGCCATGCGCTATACCGAATCACGCCTGGCCAGGGCGGCTGAATCGCTATTGCGCGATATTGATAAAGATACTGTAGATTTCATCCCCAATTATGATGAAACACAGGATGAGCCTTCTGTTCTGCCAGCCGAATATCCCAATCTGCTGGTTAATGGGGCAGGGGGTATCGCGGTTGGGATGGCCACCAATATTCCGCCCCATAATCCGGGGGAAGTTATTCGTGCCTGTATGGCCATTATTCAAAATCCTGCGCTGAGCGAAGAAGAGCTGATGGAAATTGTGCCTGGCCCTGATTTCCCGACAGGGGCGCTGATTATGGGGCGTTCTGGCATACGCGATGCGTTTCGCACCGGACGCGGCTCGGTAATGATGCGCGCTCGTGCTGAAGTGCAAACCACCGCCAGGGACAGGGAACAGATTATCATCACTGAAATTCCCTATCAGGTAAATAAAGCCCAGTTGCTGGAGCGGATTGGCGAGCTGGTGCGCGAAAAAACCATTGAAGGCATTTCCGATATTCGCGATGAGTCTGATCGCAAGGGAATGCGCGTGGTTATCGAGATTAAGCGCGATGGTTCAGGCGATGTAGTGCTTAATCAGCTTTATCGCCACACAAGGCTGCAAACCAGCTTCGCGGTCAATATGCTGGCCATGCATAATGGCAGGCCTCAGCAAATGGGATTGCGCGAGGTGCTGGATGCGTTTTGCAGCTTCCGGCGCGAGGTTATTACCCGGCGCACCCGCTATTTGCTGACCAAATCACGGGATCGGGCACATATTCTGGCCGGCTTGCTGGTGGCTTTGGCCTCTATTGACGAGATTATTGAACTGATTAAATCTGCCCCAAATGCCGAGCAGGCACGTCAAGGTCTAATGGAAAAAGCCTGGCCGGCACAGGAGGTTGAGGCCTTTATCTCGCTTATCGATGATCCGGGTCACAAGGTGGTAGATGGCCATTATCATCTCTCAGAGACGCAAGCACGCGCTATTCTGGAATTGCGCTTGCAGCGCCTGACCGGCATGGAGCGCGACAAGCTGGCCGAAGAAACAAGAGAGCTGGCAGACCAAATCAATGATTATTTGGAGATTCTGTCCAGCCAGGCACGTTTGACCGAAGTGGTATTAGAAGAATTGCAAGCCACCCATGACAGGCTGGATGACCCGCGCCGTACCGAAATATCGGATGCTCTAGCCGACCAGGATGATGAAGATTTAATCCAGCAAGAAGATATGGTAGTTACGGTCAGCCATCGCGGCTATATCAAACGGGTGGCTTTGTCTGATTATCGCGCCCAGCGTCGCGGCGGAAAAGGCCGGACAGGCATGAAAACGCGCGAGGAAGATTTTGTTACCCGCCTGTTTGTGGCCAATACCCATACGCCTATTCTGTTTTTTACCTCAAAAGGGATGGTTTATCAGCTTAAATGCTATAAATTGCCCGAAGCCTCGCCACAATCTATCGGCAAGGCGATGGTGAATTTGCTGCCCATTGCCCCGGAAGAGACTATCCAGACGGTTATGCCCATGCCGCAGGATGAGGCAAGCTGGGAAAAGCTGAATATTCTGTTTGCCACGGCCAAGGGCAATATTCGGCGTAACCTGCTTTCTGATTTCACCAATATCATGCGTAATGGCAAGATTGCGATGAAGCTGGATGAGGATGACAGCCTGATCGGGGTATTGCCATGTCAGGATGCCGATCATGTTCTGCTGGCCTCGCGCAATGGCAAGGCGATACGCTTTGCGGCTAATGATGTGCGTGTCTTTAAGGGGCGCGGCTCTGTCGGGGTGCGCGGTATGCGCTTGCTGGATAAGGATTATCTGGTTTCCATGTGTGTTATCCGCGATCCGGAGCGCGAATATGTCCTGTCCATTACCGAAAATGGCTATGGCAAGCGTACCTCGGTCGATGATTATCGGCGTACCGGGCGCGGCGGGCAGGGGGTTGCCAATATTGAAACTTCCGAACGCAATGGTCTGGTGGTTGCTTCCTTTACCGTATTTGCCGAAGACCAGCTGATGCTGGTCACTGATTCTGGCAAGGTTATTCGCATCCGCGTTGATGGCGGCGAGGGTGATACCATTCGTATCGCTGGCCGTAAAACGCAAGGGGTACGCCTGTTTGAAGTGGATGGCGAGGAAAAAGTTGTCTCGGTCGGGGTTATTCGCGATGCCGATACAGAAGAGGATGAAGAGGCAGAAGAAGTAATTATCACCGTAGAAGAAGCCGCCTCTGACACCGCATCAGAAGAGCGCGCTGCTGAACCGGCTACAGGCGAGGATGGCAAAGGTGATAATAGCACAGGGAGCGAGGAAGAGGCATGACCCGTATCGGCCTATATCCCGGCACATTTGATCCGCTCACCTATGGTCATCTGGATATTATGACGCGGGCAAGCCAGATTTGCGATAAACTGGTAATCGGTGTCGCCGAAAATAGCGGTAAATCGCCCATGTTCTCGCTGACGGACAGGCTGGAAATTATTCAGGAACAGATGGCATTGGTCAGCCAAAAAAATGGACTGAAAAAAGATATTATTGTGCAAAGCTTTACTGGTTTGCTAACCGATTTTTCTGAAAATGTGGGGGCCAGCTTTATTATTCGGGGCTTGCGCGCGGTATCGGATTTTGAATATGAGTTTCAGATGGCAAGCGCTAACCGTCGGCTAAAGGAAAATCTGGAAACAGTATTTTTAACCGCTTCGGAGCATCAGCATTTTGTGGCTTCCTCACTGGTCAAGGAAATCGCCAAATTTGGCGGCGATATCTCGTCTTTTGTGCCGCCAGAAGTAGAAGCGCGTATCCAGCTTTATTTCCAGTCAAAATAGCCTGGCCAGTGCGGCTGCTTTTATACCGCCACCCCGTCCTTTTATACCTTATGTGGCGGTTGAAAAATTTATTATTTTGGGGTTTACACTAATCGCCAAGAACACTATAACCTGACGAAGTTTGGCGCTTTTTCCTATAAAAAGAGGTCAAGCCTTTGCGGGCGGTTAGCTCAGTTGGTAGAGCAAGTGACTTTTAATCACTGGGTCACAGGTTCGAATCCTGTACCGCTCACCATTTTAAAAGCCTGATATCCTTCAAGGGGTATCAGGCTTTTTATTTTCTTTCTCTCTTTCTTTTTAAAACATTTTAAATAGCAAAAGACCCCCGAATTCCGGGTGGAATTCGGAGGCCCTTTTAATGTAACAATGTAATCTTTTGGGAGGAGAGGAGGGAGAACGGATGATTACATCATTACAAACTGTCCAACACGATCCAGCGCAACAACTTTTCCGTTGTCCAGAAAAAAACAGGCATAATTTTCAGGGGCTTTCATCGTGTTTTTAATTTTCACTATCAAATCCTTTATTGGCGCGGAACGGAACTGGCGCTGGGATAACCAGCTATCATAGGAACGTGAGTGAAAAAAAGTAACGGTGACCAGTTCCTGTTCAGTTTTCATCGCCATGTCATGTCCTTTTTGTTTATTCGATAATTCTTATTAAGACATAGATATATTATTATTTCGTGAATTCTAAATCACATTCACGTGAGCGAGAAAAACAGAGGGGAAAAAGATATAAAAAACTCCAGAAAACCTTTGGAAAACCTTGAGAAAACCAAAAGAAAAAAACTTTTGCCATGCCAAAAAAACGCTTCGCGAAGCTGTTTCAAAAGCAGGTTTGGCGAAAAAATATCAAAGAATTTAACTTTTCAGGGAGCGAGCTTATCCAGCTCGGCTCGCAACAGGCGAGCTGTTTCGCTCTCTGGGGGCAGGCGAACCAGCAGGCTTTGCCAGCTTTGTCGTGCGGTTTGAATATCGCCTACCAGACGGGCAAAATGTCCGCCAAAGAATAAAATTTCCGGATTGTCTTTTTGAATAGCCCTTGCACGTGCCAGTGGGGCTTGCGCCTGTTCAGCTATTTGTCCTAAAATTTTTTCATCCTGACCGGCTGCCATCAGCCTTTCAAGAACCCCTATCTGTAATCGCAAGTCATTTGCGCCTGCCTCGGAAGCGCGCAGCCATGCTTCCAGGGCCTGTTCGGGCTGTTCCAGTACCTCATAGGCGCGTGCCAGCCTTTGCCAGCCCGGCGCATCTTGCGGATTTTCTTGCAGACGCTGTGAGAGTTGTTCGACCATGGATTCTATCATTTGCGCGCGGTCTTCTGCGCTCATCTGGGCGGCCTGTGCAAGGGTTTGCTCGGATAAGGCTGGCAGGCTGTCCGCTTCTATGCCGGCTTTTTCTGCTGCTTGGCCCATATTGGCGCGCACCATCGCCAGCCATGGCGCATCCACAGGCGATATTTCAACCAGATATCCCCATCTATCTAATGCCCCCTGATAGTCGCCATCTTCCATCAGGGCCAGGCCGGACAGGAACAGGGCACGCGGCTCACGCGGATTTTCTTTCAATGTTTCAGCAACCAGTTGACGAGCTTCGGGTATTACCTGACCATCCGCCGACCGGGTAAGCGCCTCTGCCAGCATGGATTTAATGGCGGTATCGCCCTTGCTGAGGTGCAGGGCTGTTCGCAAGGCGTCAAGCTCTTCTGCGGTTTTTCCCAGTTCTGCAGAGGCAAGGGCAAGAGAAAGCCATGCCCCTATATTTTCAGGCTGCTTTAGGCTGTTTTCACGGGCTGTTTCATAGGTTTTTTGCCGTTCTTGCAATTGCTTTTGTGCAGCGCCGGCAGTTTGGCTGATTTCTGCTGTACGGGTCGATAGGGGCTGGGCGGGCAATTGAGGTTTGCCCAAAATAAACCAGTACAGGCTGGCCGCTACTGCAACACAAACCCCGCCTATCCCCATAAAGATGGGCAGGCTGAAAGCAGGGGGGCTTTGTGCCTCTGACTTGGCCTCTTTCGTGTTTGAGGGGCGTTCTGGCCTGTCCGGGGCTGGGTCAGAGGTGTTTTTACGCCGGCGACCAAGCAAAATAAGGCCAGCCCCGATAATAAGTGCTAATATCGGGGTTGCCCATAAAAGCGTTGTAGACAGGCCAACAGGCGGCTTTAACAGAACATAATCGCCATATCTTTCCTGCAAATTAGCCAGAATTTCTTTATCATCTGCCCCTGCCAGAATTTGGGCACGCACCTCTGCGCGCAAATCTTTTGCCAAATCGGCATCTGAATCATCAATAGACTGATTCTGGCATACCAGACATCGCAATTGTTTTGACAGCCCTCTGGCGCGCAATTCCAAATCCGGGTCGGCCAGCTGTTCTTCTGCTGTGATGGCCAGGGCAGGGGCGGTTATTAACCCCTGAAATGGCAAGAGACAGAAAACAAAAAGAAACAGGAAAAGGGCAAGTCGCGTCATCGCTTTTCCTGTTGCGCTTTCAATGAGGCGATAAAGGGCAGAAATATTTTGTGCAAATTGTCCCCGTCAATCGGCCCTGCATGACGTTTCAATACGATACCATCTGCGGAGATGATATAGGTTTCGGGCACACCATAGACCCCCCAATCCAGGCCAGCCCGGCCAGCATTATCCATGCCCACTTGGCTATAGGGGTTACCAAAATCAGCCAGAAATTTTTGGCTATCTTCGGGCTTGTCCTTATAGGCAATACCGATAATATCTATTTCCTTTGCCAATATGGCCAGAGCAGGGGCTTCTGCCCGGCATGGCGCACACCAGCTGGCAAAAAAATTCACCATATAGGGGGCATCTCTTGTGCCATCAATTGTGACAAAAGCCTGAGCGTCTATCAGGCTTGGCAATTCTGTCACCGGGACAGGCTTGCCAACAAGCGCAGAGGGTAATTCTGATATTTTACGCTCGCCAGACAAGGTCATCATCAGGGCAATCGCAGCAATAACCGCCAATATGGCAAACAGGATTAGCGGCAGGAAATGGGTAACAGAACGTGCCATTATTTGCCCTCCACCAACGGTGAAGCGGTGTTTAGCCGGCGATAAAGGGCTATCAGACCGCCACAAGCCATCATTACCGCCCCAAACCATATCCAGCTTACCAGAGGCTTGTGATAGAGGCGCAGTGTATAACCTGTATCGCTATCCCCATCGCCCAGCACCGCATAATGGTCCCCTGACAGGCGGGTACGGATAGCCGCTTCTGTGGTGGATTGCCGTTCAGCCGGATAAAAACGCTTTTCCGGATAGAGCCCGTCTATCAGACGGCCATCTTTGTCAAACAGGCGCAACAGAGCTGTTTCGGTGACATAATTGGGCCCAGTGCGCGCTTCTACGCCGTCAAAAATAAGGGTTTCTGCCCCAAGCGCTATCTTAGCCCCTTTTTGTACCCTGACGATATTCTCATTTTCAAACAGGCTGCTGGCCAATGCCCCTGTCAGGAAAATTACCATGCCAAAATGGGCAAGCCACATACCCCACTGGGTAGCCGGCAGCCGCAGCCTTTGGCCCATCCCCGCCTGCCAGGGGCGCAAGCGAAACACCAAATCCCCGATAATCGATAGCCCAAGCCAGAGAGTTAACGCGATGCCGGCAATGCCAGCCACAGATATCCCTGAAAGAACCAGCAACAAAATAATCGCTGACAATACGCCGCCAGCAGACAGATAAATCGCTGGCCGGGCAGAAACGACAAGCCCGCGCCGCCATACCAGTAAAGGCCCTATGGCCATAAATAAAATGCCAATCCCCATAACCGGATTAAAAGCTGCATCAAAATAGGGCGCACCAACAGTTATTTTTGCGCCGGTAAACAGCTCCAGCCCCAGCGGATAAAATGTACCTATCAGCACAATAAAGGTGGAAACCACCAGAATATAATTATTGAGGATGAGGCCTGTTTCACGGCTGAAAAGGTGATAGTCGGATGCGCGGCCAAGGCGGCCTGCCCGCAAGCCATATAAAAATAGCGGCAAGCCAACCGCGCCCAGCAAAATAAACAGGATAAATATGCCACGCGCCGGATCAGAGGCAAAGGAATGGACAGAGGTAAGCAAGCCGGAGCGCACAATAAATGTACCCACAAGAGAGAGCGAAAAGGCGGTAATCGCCATCAATATTGTCCAGCTGACCATCTGTTCGCGCCGTTCTACAACAATCACAGAATGCAACAGCGCAGTGGCCGCCAGCCAGGGCATAAGAGACGCATTTTCGACCGGATCCCAGAACCACCAGCCGCCCCAGCCAAGCTCGTAATAGGCCCACCAGCTGCCAAGGGCTATCCCGGCGGTAAGCGCGCTCCATGCCAGCGCGACCCAAAAACGGGTAATCCGTGCCCAGTTTTTATCAACCTGTCCGGTTAGCAGCCCGGCTATTGCGATAGCAAAGGCCACCGACAAGCCCACATATCCCAGATAGAGCATGGGCGGATGTAAGGCTAGACCAATATCCTGGAGAACCGGATTCAGGCCGCGCCCATCGATAGGAGCTGGCGAAAGACGCGCAAACGCATTAGAGGTAAACAGGCTAAACGCCAGAAAAGACAGCGTTATCCCGCCCATGACAATAAGGGTAAGGGTTTTCAGCCTCGCGCGTTCCTCTCTTATCACAAACAGCAACCCGAACAGTCCCAGAATGACAATCCATAATAATAAAGAGCCTTCATGATTGCCCCAGCTGCCGGTAATTTTATAGATCATCGGCTTTAGGGAATGGGAATGGCTGGCGACCAGCTGTACCGAAAAATCGGAGACCATAAAGGCATATATCAGACTGGCAAAGCTGATAAACATCGCGATAGAGGAGATAACCTGAAGCCCTTCTGCAGTATGGGAAAGCCGGGCATCGGCGCGCAACAATCCAAGCGTTGGCAGTATAATTTGAGCCGCACTTGTTGTTAGTGCCAATATCAGACAAAAATTACCAATTTCAGGGCTGAGCATCGATTTAATTCTACCTTTTTAACCGCTCTTTATATGCTGTTGGAAAATGGCGTAAATCAGGCAATAAAGTAAAGAAAAAACTTGCCTCCCTTCCGCCGGTTAAAAGGGATTTTCACGCCCTAAAAACTATTAACCCTCAAGATGCAATGTAAGTGCCTTTAAGCGTTTTGCATCTTCCGGGTCATGCGAGACGATTAAAAAACAATATCCATCTTCTGATGCCAGCTGCGCGATCAAGGCGGCCGCATCACCGCGCACGGCACTATCAAGAGCGGAAAAAGGCTCATCCAGTAAAATAAGGGGATGGCCGCGCAAAATGGCCTGTGCCAGTGCCATACGCTGGGCCTGGCCGCCGGAAAGCGCGTCCGGCATCCTGTTTTCCAGACCGTCTATACCCAGTTTTTGTAAGGTATGGGTGATTTTTGCTCGCTCATCAGCTGAAATACGCGCAGATGGCCGAAAAGCCAGCCGCAAATGGGTATCACAATCCAGATGATCAAAGAAATTTCCCTGCTGAAATAAAAAGGAAACAGGCCTATCCCACGGGGGAAGGGGGCGTAAATCCAGCTCGTTATTTGCCGCATTTTCGGCATCGGATTTTTTACCTGCCAATCTTTCCTGCCAGACCAGCTCGCCACTATCTGCGTCCAGAAATCCGGCAATAATATTCAAAAGCGTGGTCTTGCCAATGCCGGAACGCCCCTGTATGAGCAGAATCTGTCCGCGCTCAAGAGTGAAATCAAGCTGATGGCGCGGCATATTCTCGCCGCCAAAACACAGCTTTCTAGCGATAAGCATCTTGTTTTCTCCTGGCGCCCAGCCTGACCAGCGCATAAAAAATACCGTAAAAGCCAAGGCACAAACCCAGCAAGATACAGCCTAGCAATTCTGCCTCTGCCCCGCCATATCGCGAGGCATATTGATATAACAGCCAGGGCAGGGTGCTAAAATCATCCGAACTAAACAGGGCTATCACCCCCAAATCACCAATGGAAAGCGCCGCTGTCAGTCCAAGTGCCAGCCCCATTTCATGCTGCAAAGAGGGCAAACTGACCTGCCAGAAACGCTGCCAGCCATGCAATCCCAATATTTGACATTTTTTGTCTGTTGCGGCCAGAACCGCTTGATATTTAGCCCCCAAAATCCGCCAGGCAAAGGGCAGAGCCAGCAAGCAATTTGCTGCCAGTACCAGCCATAAAGCTACTGAAAAAATATCCACAAATTCGCGCAACCAGATAAAGCTGACCGTTCCCAGCACTATCGAGGGGACAACCAGATAAATCGATACAGACAGGATAATCAGATAGCGGCCAATATCCG
>Ga0181579_10002399_pt1 | contig 15173 bp, 10 predicted proteins | sample 071ome_24_FD_132996 | JGI IMG/M metagenome (GOLD analysis project Ga0181579, IMG submission 132996) | Coastal salt marsh microbial communities from the Groves Creek Marsh, Skidaway Island, Georgia - 071402CT metaG (megahit assembly) | ecosystem: Environmental > Aquatic > Marine > Intertidal... | reverse complement strand
TCATCGACACCCCGGGTCACGTTGACTTCACGATTGAAGTCTATCGCTCTCTTAAGGTGCTCGATGGCGGCGTCGGCGTTTTCTGCGGCTCTGGAGGCGTTGAACCTCAGTCAGAAACCAACTGGCGCTACGCCAACGACTCCGAGGTCTCGCGCATAATCTACGTTAACAAACTCGACCGCATCGGAGCCGACTTTTTCCGCGTCGTTAAGCAGGTTGAGGACGTCCTCGGAGCCAATCCACTCGTCATGGTGCTGCCCATCGGCCGCGAAAGTGAACTCAAAGGAGTTGTCGACCTGCTCACTCGTAAAGCTTGGGTATGGGACGATTCTGGGGACCCGCTCAACTACGAGATCAAAAATGTCCCTGAGGACATGAAAGACGACGTTGAGGAGTGGCGGGAAAAGCTCATCGAGACCGCTGTCGAGCAGGATGACGAGCTCATGGAAAAATATCTCGAGGGAGAAGAACCTTCCATCGATGAAATCAAAAAGTGCGTCCGCAAAGGCACCATCAACTTGGACTTCTTCCCCACTTACTGCGGCTCGTCATTCAAGAACAAGGGCGTGCAACTGATTCTAGACGCGGTCGTCGACTATCTTCCATCGCCAACCGAAGTTAAGCCTCAGCCGGAAATCGACCTGGAGGGCAACGAGACTGGCAAAGTCGCTGAAGTCGATATCAACAAGCCCTTGCGAGCATTGGCCTTCAAGATCATGGATGACAAATACGGCGCCTTGACATTCACTCGTATCTATTCCGGCAGGCTCGAAAAGGGCATGAATGTGCTAAATACTTTCACGGGCAAAACCGAGCGTATCGGTCGTATTGTGGAGATGCACGCTAACTCACGCGAGGAAGTGGACTCGGCTCAAGCCGGTGACATTGTCGCCCTACTGGGCATGAAAAACACGCAAACGGGCCACACCTTGTGTGATCCCAACCAGCCGGCCACATTGGAACCAATGGTATTTCCAGATCCCGTTATCTCGATCGCCATCGCTACCAGAGACAAGGCCAATGCGGAAAAACTCTCAACCGCAATAGGCAAGATGGTCAAGGAGGACCCCTCTTTCCGTGTGGAAACCGACGAGGACTCAGGCGAAACCATCATACAAGGCATGGGCGAGCTCCATCTGGACATCAAAGTAGATATTCTCAAACGAACCTATGGAGTCGAAGTCGATGTAGGGCAGCCACAAGTTGCCTACCGTGAAACGGTGACGAAGCGAATTGAAGATAGCTATACCCACAAGAAGCAATCGGGTGGTTCCGGTCAGTTCGGTAAGATCGACTATATCATCGAGCCACTAGAGCCTGGCGAAGGCTTCCAATTCGAATCTCAAGTCGTCGGTGGCAACATCCCGAAGGAATTTTGGCCAGCAATCGAAAAGGGCTTCGCGAATTCTCGAGAAAAGGGTGTTCTCGCCGGCTATCCTACCGTCGATTTCAAAGTAACCCTCACAGACGGTTCCTACCACGCGGTTGACTCATCAGCCGTAGCCTTCGAAACGGCGGCAAGAGCGGGCTATCGCCAAACCATCCCTAAGGCCGGAGCCGAGATTCTCGAGCCGATTATGAAACTCGACGTCTTCGTCTCCGAAGATCACATTGGCGATGTCATCGGCGACCTGAATCGCCGCCGGGGAATGATTAAATCCCAGGAACCCACCGCGACATCGGTTCAAATCAAGGCAGAGGCCCCGCTATCGGAGATGTTTGGGTACATCGGATCGCTTCGCACCATGACTTCCGGACGCGGACAATTCTCGATGGAGTTCTCACACTACGCTTCCTGTCCGAAAAACGTGGCTGAACAGGTGATCAAAGCAGCGCAAGAGCGAGAAGAAGCTAAAAAGAAATAGCCACTTTTCGAGCATACCGATTTCGAAGCCCGCTCTTTCCAGAAGAGCGGGCTTTTTCGTACACGCTTGGCGCGATCTACGCCTTGCAAAGAACCTTGCCAGATCATGGCAATTAGCTCAATTTAACCGCCACTGGGATAACCCACTGTACCCTCGACTTCTGTAGCGATCGTTGTCCCCTAACCCGATTCATCATGTTCAGACGGCGTTCATTGTTTGGCATCCTCGCGATTTCTCTCACTTTCGCATGTAAGGTATTCAGCGCTGACCACGAGACGGGACCATCGACGCAAGCGGCCGACTATGAGGAAAATGGGCTAAAGCCGATGATCCTCGATCCGGGCGATATTTTTTCCGACGAACGGAAAATCCTGCGTAAATTGACCACCGGCGATTATCCGTTCCGCCGCGGGCTTTTCAAAGATGATGTCGTAATCAAATCACGGCAAGTCCGGTTGGACTCCGGGAAAAAAGTCAGCTTGGTCTGGGGACGCCCGAAGAGAGCCCAGATTGCCCCCGCTGTTTTCATCATTGACGTCGAATCGGCCTCTTTGAGCAACGCCCCATCGAAACTTTTCTTCAATCGGCAAAATCAGCGTCGGAAGGAATTAGAGGCCAAGTACCTATTGGACTCTCCATTTGGGAGCAATCTCTTGGGGCATGGATTTGTTGTCGCTTACGCGGTCGGAAAAGACCTGAGTACGCTGCGGTCGGCCCGAAAAGAGGATTGGATCAGCATGTTCGACAAGATTCGCGAACTCAAAGAGGTCGAAGACAGCAGCTTCTTTCTCATGTCGACGAAAGAATACGCCAATCTTTCGGTTTATTTGGCGAGCGTGTATTCCTTCAGTGGATTCATTCTGGAAGAGCCGCACTACATGCTCTTCAGCAGGCAGACTCACCGGGATATTATCGACGAGAGCTACCGCTTCACCTCAGAACAAATATGGAACCGAACTGACCCGTCTCGCCGGGGTCTCTATCATAAAATATTTAGCAATATTTACTCGCCGATCATGATCGTACGGGCGGAAAACTCCCCGACCCACGACTTTAACGAAAAAACGCTGATCAGCGCTTTGAGAGACACCAATACTAATTTCGAGACCATTACCCTCCCTGAAGTGCCTAGAAATATCGTTTCGATCACGGAAGCCAATGGCGTATTGGATACCGAGCCTAGAATTACTTACAATGCTCCTTCCGTTTCAACTTGGCTGGAGGGCATGATCAACTATCTGAAAGTGAATTCGGATACCATGCCCGTAGAGCTCGAAAAACGAAGACTGGTTTACTAGCCTAGACTAGGTCGGCGATCGCCTTGGCAAAGACGCTTGCCCTTTTACCTCACTCGCGCCCTATTAAAAAGTATGAGGGCAACCGTCGTTTTTCTATTCACAGTGGGCCTGATAACGACCCACCTCTTTTCCCAATCTAATGATCAGGCGACTCTAGACCTAATTCTCGTTGAAGTTCGGGCCCTGAACGAAAAGGTGGAAGAGCTGGAAAAGCGAGTCGCCGCCTTAGAATCCGCTTCCGAGGACACCCCCGCCATCGCTCGAGCAGCCATTGACTACGCCGCAGCCAATCCACCGCCAACCGAGGAAAAGAGCCGCAATAAATGGTACGAGAATCTACGAGTTGAGCTCAAAAAGGCGGACGTCCGAGCCAGCGGCGATTGGGTTAAACCAGAGTCTTGGGATCAGATTGAAACTGGAATGGACCCAGAAGAAGCCATCGCTATACTGGGAGAACCATCCGCCAGGAAATTCTCCATTCGAAAGGACACCGACGAGATTCTTATCTACGAGGGCGATTTGCACGGATCGGGTAAGCTGATTAAAGGAGAGGTTCGCATCTATAAAGGAAAAGTCAGGCGCTTCTTCGCTCCGAATTTCTAGTTTTCCAATTGCCATCCCCGCCCAATAGGAGCCCGGAATTTCCGTTCGACACCGAAGCGGATTCCATCCAAAACCTTCCGACTTATGACGATACTGGAAGACCTGGAATGGAGAGGACTCCTGCACGACTGCACAGCCAAGGAGGAATTGGCTAAGCGACTCGATAAGGAACCAATTGTCCTGTATGCCGGATTCGATCCTACCGCAGACAGCTTGCACGTCGGCAACCTCGTTCCTCTCATCGCCCTGCGGCGCTTTCAGAATTTTGGTCACGCCCCGATAGCCTTGGCCGGCGGCGCCACCGGAAGCATAGGCGATCCCTCTGGAAAAAAGTCCGAGCGACAACTGCTGTCTCAAAAGACCCTGGAAAACAACATCGCTGCTGTCAGAACTCAGCTTTCCAGTATTCTAGATTTCAGCGAAGATCTGCCTAACACCGCCCATCTGGTCGACAACAACACCTGGATGGCCCCAATTAGCTATCTCGATTTTCTTCGAGATGTCGGCAAGCACTTCACGGTCAATGCCATGGTTGCCAAAGAGAGCGTTCGGGCCCGCATGGAAGACCGGGATGCCGGCATCAGTTACACGGAATTTTCCTACATGCTCCTCCAAGGCTACGACTTCTACCACCTTCATCAAGCCGAGAATTGCGAATTGCAAATTGGCGGAAGCGACCAATGGGGCAACATCACTATAGGCGCCGAGTTGACCCGCAAAAAAGCTGGATCAACCGTTTACGGATTAACCCTGCCGCTCATCACCAACGCCGATGGCAGCAAGTTCGGCAAAAGCGAGGAAGGGGCTATCTGGCTCGACCCCAAACGAACTAGCGTGTACCGTTTTTATCAATACTTCATTAATGTTGATGACCGCGACGCTATACGCTACCTGAAATATTTCACCTTCCTCGACAGAGATGCCATCGACGATCTGGAGTCGCGCCACAACGAAAATCCCGGCGCCCGCGAGGCCCATCGAGCCCTCGCCCAGGAAATGACCAATCTTATACACGGGGAAAGGGCCACGGAGGATGCCGTCAACGCGAGTAAGATTTTGTTCGGAGGCGGACTTGAAGGCATTTCTGAAAACGCCTTGAGCGAAGTTGCCAGCGAAATACCCAATAGCTCCATAAGCGCGGATGCTTTGTCCGGCGAAGGGAAACCGCTTCTTGAAGCTCTCGTCGAATGCGGCCTTTCTTCTTCTAAAGGCCAAGCCAAGAAGGATATTCAAGGTGGCGGCGTTAATGTAAACAATTGTCGTATACAAGACACTCAAACCAAGCTTACTCAAGCCGACGTCCACTTCGGCAAGTACGTCCTCCTCCGCCGCGGAAAGAAAAACTACGCGGCCCTGATCGTGGAGTAGCGATATTCGCTAATAGTCGATGAAGGGAAATGCCGCTGCCGCGGCGCCAGGATCGCTACGCGAGCAGGCTCGACTACTCTTTCTGCTAACCTTTGTCCGCGAAGCGGATTCGACCGGAGGCAACTGTTAGCTCTTCAATGAAAGTCGTACGAGCTGGCAGCCGGCAAGTCGCCTACCAGGAGTGGCTCGATTCTATCCGCTTTCACATGGATAACGTTTTCCAAGTTCTGCAAGGTTCCGGAAACGATGAGAAACTTCTCCTGAGTAATGGTCAGGCGGTTACGCTCGAATATCTTCGGCAGCACCACAATATTCGATATCCCGGTCTCGTCTTCTAGCGATATAAAGAGAAATCCCTTGGCCGTCCCCGGCCTTTGCCGGCAAATCACTTGCCCGGCCACCTTTACACGATTGCCATGCTGCGTATGCTCCAGGTCATAAGCCGTCCAGACTTGCGACAATCGGGCCCGAATGGCCGCCATCGGATGGGCTCCCACAGTAACGCCTACTCCTTGATAGTCCGCCTGTAGACGCTCCACATGCGTCATGATTTCCAGCGGACTCAGGCCACTCTCCTCTTCCGCTACCGCATCGGCGAACAGGTCCCCAGGATCGTATACCGTTTCCACCGACCAAAGAGCATGGCGCCGGCTTTTCTCAAAACAATTCAAAGCCCCAATCGAAGCCAAGGTCCGCAACTCATCTCGATCGAAATGCGTCCGCCTCCGAAAGTCTCCCAAATCAGCGAATGAACAGCACCCCCGCTCCTTCAGCATCGCTTCCGCATGAGCGCGGCTCACTCCGTTTACCATGATCAACCCCAATTGGATCGAGTGTTCACTCTCCACTACGCAGATCCAATCCGATCGCGCCACATCCACCGCCCGTACCCGAATGCCATGCCGCTTGGCATCCTGTATCAAGGTAGCCGGAGTGTAGAAACCCATGGGCTGATTGTTGAGCAAAGCGACATAGAATTCTGCTGTGTAATTAGCTTTCATATACGTGCTAGCATAGGCCAGCAACCCAAAGGAAATCGCATGGCTTTCCGGGAATCCGTAGTGAGCGAAGCTGGACACCGATTTCACAACTTGCTCGATCTTTTCCTCGGAAACCTGCCGCTCCCGCATGGCTTCCACCAAACCCCGAGTCACCTGCTCTATTCGATCATCGGTCCGGTAGGAGCTCACTGCCCGTCGCAGCTCCTCAGCCTGGGCTCCCGAGAAATCGGCCATCACCATCGCCACTTTCAAGATTTGCTCCTGAAATAAGGGTACCCCTAAGGTTCTCTCCAGCATCGGCTTCAAGCGATCGTCGATATACTCGATCTTCTGACGACCAGCTCGACGCTCTAGATAGGGATTTACCATATCCCCTTGAATCGGGCCCGGGCGAATAATTCCCACTTCGATAACCACATCGTAGAACTCTTTCGGCTTCATCCGCGGCAATGTCGCCATTTGGGCTCGGCTTTCGATCTGAAAGACGCCAATAGTATCCGCCTTCTGCATCATATCATAAGTGGCGGGATCATCCTTAGGGATACTCGCCAAATCGATGTCTATTCCTTTAGATCGAACCGCTTCGAAGGCGTCTTGCATGACCGCCATCATTCCTAATCCCAGCAGATCCACCTTCACCATCCCCATGTCCTCGCAATCCTCCTTGTCCCATTGAACAACCGTTCGCCCAGGCATGCTTGCGGGTTCTAGAGGGGTGATCGAATCCAGTTCCCCCTCGCAAATGACCATTCCTCCAGAGTGCTGGCCCAAATGCCGCGGCATCCCTAAAATCCTCGGAAACAAGCGAGCCAGCGCAGCCACCCGTGGATGATTCGGATCAATGCCCGACTTTTCCAGCTGCTCCTCAATAGGAACCTCATGTGAGTAGTTGTAACTTCCGTACAGTGACGAAAAACGACCGAGAACTTCATCCGGAAACCCCAGAACTTTGCCAATCTCGCGAATGGCGCTCCGGCCGCGGTAGGTGATCACATTGGCTGTCATCGCCGCCCCTCGACGGCCGTAGCGTCGATACACTTCCTGGATAACCTGTTCGCGCCGATCGCCACTAGGCAAATCGATATCGATATCCGGCCAACTCTTGCGCTCCTCATTCAAGAACCGTTCGAACAGCAAACGCCCGCCCACAGGGTCCACAGGAGTAATCCCCAAGCTGTAGCAAACCGCGCTATTAGCAGCGCTTCCCCTCCCTTGAGCCATGATATCATGCTCCCGGCAATAGTTCACCAAGTCCCAGACAATCAGAAAATAGCCCGAAAATCCGAGCTTCACAATCACATCTAGCTCCCGTCTAATCTGCCGCTTCACGGCCGGACTCAAACTGCGGTAGCGCTGCTCGGCCCCAAACCAGACAATCTTCTCCAAAAAGGAATCCATTGACTCGCCCCTTGGCACTGAAAATCGGGGAAACTCGTATCCAAGATTCTCTAACGAAAATTCGCAGCGTTCCGCGATTCGCAAAGTATTGGCTATAGCCTCCGGGTGATCGCGAAACAAATAGGCCATTTCTTCGACGGGCTTCACAAAACGCTGGGCATTGCGGCTCAGTAGGGTGCCAGCCGTATCTAGGCGCTTCTTCTCCTTCAAGCAGGTAAATACATCATTAGCCATGCGATCCCCTGGCTCCGCATAGCGAACCCCATTGGTAGCCACCAGAGACAGGCCCGAGCTCTTAGCCAAATCCACCAAGGCCCCTATCCAACGATCCTCTCCTCGGATCAATAGTCGTTGAACCTCAATGCCAATATCGTCGTCCGAAAAGACGCGACGCAATTGCCGCAAACGCTTTTCAAGCTCGGAAGCCCCACCCGCCTGCCAAGCTCGGCACAGTGGCCCTTCCTCGTCCCCAGTTAGGGCGAAAAGCCCTTCGGAAAACGACTCTAGCTCCTTCCATTTTACCCTACCCTCCCCTTTCGCCGAGCGCAGATGCATCGATGTTAGCAATTGGCACAAATTCCGATATCCCTGTCTTGTTTTAACCAATACAGGTAACACAGATCCATCACTCATAGGAATCTCGCATCCCACGATTGGACGCACACCTCGTTTTCGGGCTTCCTTAAAGAAACGCGGAGCCCCATAAACGCCTCCCCAATCGCATACCGCCATGGCCGCAAGGCCCTTGTCGGCAGCCGCAGCAGCCAAATCCTTCGGTTGCGACGCTCCTCGCAGAAAGCTGAATGCCGAACAGGCATGCAATTCTATATAGCCACTAGCCATTAGCGTTTGGCGTTAGCGATTAGCAAGTGGATAGCTTCTACTTGAGGATAATCTTCCTCGCTACAAGCTAACCGCTAATCGCTAACAGCCCTTAATCATACATCCCTTCAACCATCCAGCGTGAGCGCTCCTTCACCAGTCGGTAAACGCCGCCAGTATTCAACTCCACGTCCCACTCCAAACGATTCCAACCTCCCGCTTCCCACCACTGCCCCGAATGAGCCCACGGTCCTCTACAAGCGCCAATCGTGCCTCCAGCCAGCGAGCAGCGAAACCAGGCAGGCCGTCGATCTCGAATCCTGACATCCGCATCCAACGGTGGTCGAAACCGACGCAAAGCCATGCCATGCGAGATCGTCGCTCCGGCTGGATTCACCGGAGGAACCGTTGACGGGAGGCGCTCTAGCCTAACTCCATCAGGACGGCCATCGGCCTCCAGTACGGGTCGGCCAACATTGTCTGGACCCACAATTCCCGCTAGCAGGGCAAGCGTCTGAGAAAAGCGATGAGGATCTTTCAAACTGGTCTCAAACAGGCCCAATTGATTCTCATTTCGCTCCACCGGGGCGATTTCCAGCCTGATGCCGACAATCGCGGATGTCGTATCCAGGTTTTCCAAACGAATAGACAATAAAGAAAACAGAGCATCTGCGTCGCAAGTCGGATCTGGGATCTTCAAGGATAGCCTAACCGCTTCCACCCGCTCCCCATCATCTAGTCGGATATCCGACAAGGGCAGCTCCAGATTGAGCGATTCCGCGACTAGAGCGGCTCGACTAAGACGCAAGCAAAGCGAATCCAGGAAACGGCGAATAACGAAAAGCAACGGTCTCGCAGTATCGATTTCGTATTCAAAGTCCAGCGACTCTATATAGCATTCCGGAAAAGGCGACACGCGCAGCGGACGTTCTTTCCTGCCCGATAGGCGATCCCAGAAGTCTAGCCCCTCTGTTCCCAGTCGCTTCCCGATTTCTTCTCTAGACAATTCCACAAGCGCCCCAGCAGAATGGATTCCCCACTGAGCCAGAATCGAATGCAAATGCTCCGAAGGCTCGGCATCGATGATCGGCAGAGAATCCAGAAAAGCCTTTAATATCTGGGAGGTAGAAACGAGGCCTGCCCCCCATGTCCTTTCCGGCTCCGCTACCATAGCCGGCCATTCGTTTCTGGCCTCTGCAGCTGAATGGGGATCAGTCTTCGCCATGGCTACACCCGACACGCAGTCCGCCCTACCCTGATAGAAATCCCCAACAATCGCCTTTACTCGTTTCGATTCCCTAGCTACCAGCAGAGCCAAATCCGGCGTCGTAGAAATCCCCATTCGCCCCTTCAGCCCAAGTCCTTGCAATGCGGATACGATTTTTTCGCATCGTTCGCCCAGGTCATCACGATTAACGCCATCCAAGCCAATAGTACAGACGCCTGGATAGGTCTCTTCCACTTGAGGCGACAAGGAATAAGCGCAGTCAAAGATGGCTCGCCCTGCCGATAACTCCGCTTTTTCCGATTGGTGCCGCACAATAATCTCCGGGCAACGGGCAATCGCCTGGGGAAGGCTCAATCCCGAGAACACCCCCGAACGCTCAGCCGCAATCGAACAATCGATCACCGATGATTTGGCCAAGGAAGCGTCTACTAAGGCAATCGGCTTGCCTATCAAGCCCTCCTCCATGCGCGACACCGCCTGCAAAGCGAAACGAGGAATATCAATCACCGCATACATGATCTGCCTCCCGCAAAATGCCTGTGGCGCCACAGGCAAAAAAATCTTGTAAAGGTAGCGGCCGATCTCTGATCGGCCATGATAGAATCAGAAACGTTGTGACCGCTACCAAAATCAGCAGCGAAGCAAGCTTCAAAGCATCAAACCGAAAAAAATATTTAAATACTGAATACATATCTATTATAGTGCAAGAATTGCTTCGTACCTACGCTAACACCCCATCGCGACCGCCCTTCACCCAGCCTGGATCATCTGCGGGAAGCCCCCCATCTCCTGCTTGCGAAGCCTAAGGGCGTCGAAGGCGAGGCTCTCGGCGATTTCCCGCGAAGGGTCATCGCTTTGCCTCAATGAGAGACGGCCCGTGAACGCCACTCGGATCTGGGAGCTGGGAACCATTGGCCTAGGCGTGTAGATTACCAACAAGGTCGAGCGCTTGCCGCCCAACCGCTGCAGGCGATACCAGATAGACGATCGGGCCCGTCTCAAGGAACGTTCGTCACAGCCTCTGAGATCAATCAGAACAAAGCCCAGGTTCTCGTCTCGAAGCAGCGCATCCGCCGCCTGCAAAGCTTGATTCAACGAACGGCACCGAACCCATAAGAGATGTTCCAGCAATTCCGGCGGCGAAGTTTGCGGATCAAAGGCATCGCTCCCGTCCACCAAAGCCGCGAAGCAACGTCTCCTACGAGCCATTTCCAACAAGCGTAAGAGCATAGTTTGACCGCCCGAGCTCGGAGACGGAGCGACCAGTTCGCATAGAACGCCAGTCGGCAACCCTCCCTCCAAAGCCTGGTCGAAAGAGTCGATGCCAGTCCCTAAAGTGTCCCTATCGGTTCCGGACGCCCAACGGACGCCTTCACCCACGATTTCCCTAAGGCTAACTGGCTCTAGCTTAACTGCCGGAGCAAGCGCCATCCTCTATAGAAAAGCGCTCCGGAATGAGGCCTGTCAATCATTAGTGTTCATGAACACTTAAAAGTAGTCATAAGCAGAATCGCGAAGCTCAAAACCGGGTTCAGAGGATAATGCCACATACCAAAAGGTTTGATAAAATGGCGGAGGTTGAAACGGGCTTCAACCAGGCGGCTTGCTCCTTTATTTTAGCAATACGAGATCTAGGCCTTCGAAATCCTGAAACCCTTTGTCCAAAGTCGCCAATGCATATTTCCCGGCCACTGCAAACCCAGCAAAATAAGCATCTGTAACGCGTTTCGTAGCTTTTCCGAAAGGGAGGCAAAACTGAAACCAACGAGCTTGTAACTCCGCAGGTTCGTCTACGAAAGACACGCTCGGGTCTCGAAGAAAAACTCCATAGAATGCCCAAGCCTCGCGAAGCGTCAAAGCCTCCCCTTGCATCACGGAATCGGAAGTAATCAGGCGAATTAATCCGAGCTGGGCAACCCGGCACACCAATAGACGCGATCCTTCCGGAAGGTCGTCAAACCAAGCAGAAACTTTACTATGGGCTTTATGTCGCTCATCCAGCAGGGAGAGCAACACACTTACGTCAGCGAGCGCGTCCATACCGCTTGGCATCTTCGGCAATAAGCAAAGATTCGATCTCCTCGTTGGACAAATCGTAGCTTTTCCGACCACCCTTAGGGAGCTTAGGCAAGCGAGTCGTGTCTGGCCGCGCCGACGATTCCTCAAGAACACGTTGCAAGCCCTCGGAAATCAACGCTTTCAAAGTCAATCCCCGTTCTACTGCGGCTATCTTAGCCCGGCGAAACAAAGCATCAGACAATTCAATTGTTGTGCGCATAAGCATAAAAATGCGTATAGATATTTTCTCGTCAAGATTTGGCGCTCTCTAAATCTTGTCACCTCACGGCGCCCCTGTTCTGATTCGACCGACCGCTGACGGCGGATGATAACTCATGAGCGCTTGGCAAAATGAACTGAGACGGCAATCCTACAACCGATCCTTCATCTGGAAGACGGCCATCGCTATCATCTGCTGCGGACTAGCGGCGGGATTCATCGTGGATCGCCTTACCGGTTCGAAAATTAACCGGCTCTCTCAGCGCCTGGCCATCGAGTTGATGAATCCCGAGAACCCCTACACTGTCGGCTCCAGCGAGCAACCGGAGGAGCTTCCGGAATCGCTGATTTCCCGTCTTGAGGACGACAGCTTCGACATAGAGGAATTCCTTTCCCTCAATGCTTTTTGGAAAACCCACGCCAATCGGAATCTCGCCGAGATCGAGACCTACCTGGAGAAACGCTTTCCGACCGGAACCGCTCAAATGCTGAGCGACTACCTAGCGTCGCTCGACGGCTCCGACAATCCACGTCGCCAGAAATTGGAATCGTTCGCCTCAGAAGAGCCGCCCACTCGCTACGCCAACCGTCTCCTCGGAGAAATTGAGGCTGGCAATCGCTACTACTTCCGAGCCTACCCCTACTTCAGGGCAGAAGGCGACGCCTTCCACGAAGCCCGACCCTCCAGAGAACGGGCGGTCAGCATGCTGCTGCTGGATTATGATTTCGAAGAATTGCAGACGCTTATCGACCAACCTGGATACAACGAGTTCTTGTCCACTCGTATTCGCCTGGATATCGCTAAACATCAGCGGGATTGGATCGAGGTCGCCAAGCTATTGCCTTTGGAGCGCGTTTCGAATTTCGATCTTCGCATGGCGATCATCGCCGCCATAACCGCCCTCGTCTGGGCCGCCGTTCTTTTTCGCCTGGGCCAGTTCGATTCCTGGGCCAGCCCTATGGGTGGGATTTGCGGGCTCGCTTTCGTAGCCGGAGCCTCGAGCACCCTGCCTACCCTTCTTTTGGTTCTCGTCGAGGATGCCTATGTCGGGTATCAGCCTGATGGAGACATTGTTCGTACCCTCGCTTTCTTCATCGGCGGAGTGGGATTCCGCGAGGAGTTCTGCAAATTGCTTCTCTTCCTGCCCTTCGCTTTTTGGCTAGCCAAGCGAGGCGACGAGCGGGAATCGCTGATCATTGCCAGCTTCGTCGGACTCGGGTTCGCCGCCGAGGAGAATATTGGCTATTTCTCCCAATCCCTGGCCTCCGCCGCTCCTGGACGCTTCCTCACCGCCAATTTCTTTCACATCGCCCTAACCGGCATGGGAGGCCTCTACCTCTCCCGGGCCATTAGAAGAGGCAACTACAATGACTTCCTCTACCTATTCGGTATCCTTATTGTAGTACATGGCCTCTACAACACGCTACTCTCCTTGCCACAGTTCGAGATCGGGCCCTTTTTCGCCATGATGGTATTCATCTTGCTATCCATGCAGTATTTTCGAGAGCTCTACTCCATGAGCGTTCAAGCGGGGAGTGGATACAGCCTAAGCTTCCTCTTCGTATCAGGACTAAGTCTGATTCTAGCGACCCTAATCGTCTTTCAATCCTCCCAAGTCGGACTCGGACTCAGCCTTAGGCTCGTCACATCCGAAGCCATTGGCAGCGCCCTCATCGTCTTCATGTTCTTCCGCGAATTCAACGAGTCGCTAGTAGCTTGAGCATTCCGTGTAAGCTAGGTCACCATATAAGGGCAGCTCGAAAATTTCAGCGCGCGCTGAAAGTGATCACCTGATCCCTTTCAGTTCACTGAATACTGCAGATGATGAATTTCCAGAGCTAACCGAAGAACAAAGCTTCCGCTAGAGTGTCGTCTGAATCAAGCAAGTGGATAACCGCGCTCATGGAGTGCCGATTGCCACCGATCGTGGCATCGAAGTGAGCTACTCCCGTCTCTAAGTTCAATTGGCATCGAGCAGCGTTCTCGTTCTCGTAGAGGAAACGGATTTCAGCCATTTCGCTCTCCCTAAAACCCACGTCAAATCGATCGCGTTTCGAATTTTCTACGCAATTTTGGCAATCCTCCAAGACACTTTGTATCCACCGCATCAATGCTCGCAATTCGGCGTTCAGGTTATCCGGTGTATCGACTTCAATGGCGGCAAGACCCTCGAGAATATGGTCCACAGGAAAGGCGCTGAAAAACTGCCCAATTGATTGGCGCAGGGAAAGGGTTCGGGCGAAGGCTAGGTCATGGATGATCTCCGGCTTTGGCACGTTCAATGCCTCAATGCCGTAAGTTTCAGCAGCCGTATCGATAACTACCCGATTGGCGTTACCGAAAAACGACTGGTAATCGGAGAGGTTTTTTGGCGAATCGAAACGGTAAGGCCAATAGTAAGTAGGGAGATCGCTTTCCAGAAAGATGGAAATCTGGTCTTCCAGATATTGCTTTTCTTTAACCGTGTATCCAAAGATAAGCGCTTCGCAGCAGCTCATATCCCCATGGCCATCACCGATATAGCATTCGGAAAAAATCTTGCAAACGATACCTTGCCCAGTGGCATTCTTGTCTTTGGATGGGCAGAGAGCGAGAATACGACAAGGGTATCGCTTAGAAAATCCGATTACGGATTGAAAGAGCTTCTGAGCATCCTCCACGGTTGCCTCTTTACCGAAATGCAAAATGAAATTCATCCGCGATGCCCGGAATTCCGATGGAGAACGTGATTGCTCCGAAGCAGGCGTGGCATTCCACATGTTTGAGAGCGACACCAATGCTTCGCCCACCGGCACCTCGATTCCGGGGAGCGATCCGTAGATCTCGTTACGTTCTGTCGCTTGCAAGCCCGCCATCAGTCTTAAAATCGCGCTTTACGGTCGGCGCCATTGATGCCCATTGACCCAGAGGAGCCGATCCGCTGCCAAAGGCCCCCAAGAACCCGACACATAGGATTCCATTCCCCGCTGCCCTTCGCTCGACCAAAACTCGTGCAATGGGGTGATTAAGTTCCACGACGCTTCGGTTTCGTCGCCCCGAATGAAAAGCGTTCCATCGCCGAGCATGGCATCGAGAACCAATCGCTCGTAGGCTTCGGGCGTATTCGAGCCAAAGGTGGCGCTGTACTTGAAATGCATTTTGACCGGCTGAGTCCGAGTTTGCAGTCCGGGTATCTTGGCATTGAGCAATACCGTTGATCCTTCGTCGGGCTGAATTTGGAATACGAGCGAGTTCGAGGCCAAATTGAACATCTCGTTTTCGCTGAACAAGGTCGAAGGCGGCCGCTTGAACTGTATCGCGATTTCCGTGACG
>Ga0181579_10002397_pt1 | contig 15174 bp, 10 predicted proteins | sample 071ome_24_FD_132996 | JGI IMG/M metagenome (GOLD analysis project Ga0181579, IMG submission 132996) | Coastal salt marsh microbial communities from the Groves Creek Marsh, Skidaway Island, Georgia - 071402CT metaG (megahit assembly) | ecosystem: Environmental > Aquatic > Marine > Intertidal... | reverse complement strand
CGCACGATCACGAGATCGATGTCGTTGCTGATTTTGGCAAAGTCACCGTAAGACTTTGCCGGGCGGATATTAGCAAACAAATCGAAATACTTCCGGCATTGGGTCGACACGTTAATGCCGCCTTCCTCGGGTGGCGGATACGCCATGTTGTTATGGGGGCCAAGAATAAAGCCGTCGGATTCCTTGACCGCTTCGAACACGCGATCGGGAAATGTCGTTCCTTCCTTTTCGAGTGCCGCAAGGCCGACATCATATTCCGTATAGTCGACATCGAGCGCGTATTTTTTTTGGACGGTCTCAAGTACGGTCATTGTCGCCGCGGTAATTTCCGGGCCGATCGCATCGCAGGGTAAAACGGCAATTTTCATAAGCGCCTCACGGCATGATCCATTTCGGGAACGCACGGTCCCCTGTTCAACTCAATGGCGCCGTTATACCGGTTTTGTGCCGTCAAGCAACGTTCGATACAGAAGCCGCTCGGCACCGGGCTTCAGGTTATGAGTCGCCGCGTGCATGGTGCACCGGTTGTCCCACATCATCAAATCGCCGACCCGCCAATGATGGTGATATTGAAATTCAGGCATCAACGAATGATCGTAAATTTCCTGCAATAGCGCCTTGCTCTCTGCCGGGTCCATATCGACGATGAATTCAGTCCTGGCAGCATTCACATAAAGTGCCTTCTTGCCGGTTTCGTCATGGGTGCGCGCGATCGGGTGAATGACATCGGGTACTTCTGCTTTTTCTTCATCCGTTAATGTCGCCAACTGGATATCGGGGTTGGATGTCAAAAACCGCTGAACCGCCATGTGCCCGTCAATACGCTGTTTGGTTTTATCGGGCAGTGTTTCATACGCGGTCTGCATGTTGACAAAGCGGGTTTCGCCGCCTTCATCGGGAACCTTCACGGAATATAATAAAGTCGCCTTAGCCGGAACCGCTTTATAGGATTCGTCTGTGTGAAAATGAGCCGCGCGCTTAAATTTTTTACCCGATCCGTGCACGTCTTTATCTTCGTTAGACACGACCGAAACATCCGGGAAATCGTCTAAGCGTAAATGGCGGTAAACATGCGGATGCGTACTGCCGAACTGATGCGCCGCATCAAGAAACCCCGCGATGTCGAACGACTGATCGCGAAAGCACAATACCTTATAATCAAGAAACGCCTGGTTGATCACTTCTTTCAACGAGCCGTCCAGAGACTTGCCGAGATCGATGCCGGTCACTTCCGCTCCCATCACATCACTGAGGGGGGTTGTCTGTACTGCCATGAAACGCTCCCGATCACGGTTTTCAGCCACTGCGGGGACTATCCATACACGAAATGACGATTCCCGTCATCCCGGCGGGAACCGCGCGAGTGGCCGTTTGGCGCCTCCAAACACTCGACTTAAGGTTGCAACTTCAACGCCACCATCCTAGGCTGTCGCTGCTAACACCTTGATAGTAAATAAATTTTTTGTTGTCAAAAATATATGAATTTTCAAGTTGAAAAACTCGATGGTCCATTCGGCGCGGCGATTACCGGGCTCGATTTGCGCGAACCGATGGACGAACAAACCCACGCCGCGGTGAATAAGGTATTCGTCGACAATGTGGTACTGTGCTTTCGCGACCAACACCTCGAAGAACCAAAAGATTTTTTTGAGGCCGGCAAACAATTGGGCGAGCCGATGAAACAAGTCGTCGCGACCTACCGCCATCCAGAGTTTGATGACATCGAAGTGCTCACCAACCGGCAAACGGATGAACGGACCAACAATACTAAACCAATGACGCGTGGCGGTACGTGGCATACCGATCATTCCAACATGGAACAACCACCGAAAGCGACGATGCTGTACGCCATTGCCATTCCCGATACCGGCGGCGATACGCAATTCATTAATATGTATATGGCCTACGATGCGCTGTCCGATGACATGAAAAAGCAGCTCGAAGGCAAGCGTGCCTTTCATTCTTATTTGTCGAGCCGGGCACCGCGAAAACTGCTGGAACGCACCGAAGAAGAAAAAGCGGTCAGTGACGGCACTTGGCAGCCCCTCGTGCGGTTGCACCCGGAAACGAATCGCAAGTCGCTTTATTTTAATCAAATGCGAATCGAGCATGTCGATGGCATGGAGCACGAAGAAGGCTTCGCCTTTATGGACAAGCTGTATGCCCATACATACAACCCCGAATTTCAATATAGCCATCAATGGCGGCTCGGGGATGTGCTGATTTGGGACGATAGAGCCTCACTTCACCAAGCGACATCCAACTACGATCAAAGTCAGTTGCGCTACATGCACCGGATGATGTTGATCGGCGAAAAGCCGGTCCTCGCTTAGATTTCCGGCCGTTTTAATACCCTTCTTTCCGTTCTTGCGCTACGCGCCCACCCGCGCGTATAGTCCCGCTTTAAATGACCGGAAAAGCAAAAGACACGAACTCGTTTCCCCATAGCCACTTGCTTGGCATCGAAGGCCTTTCCGCTTCCGAAATCACCTACCTCCTCGACCGCGCCGAAACCTACGTCGAACAAAACCGTCAAGCCGACAAGCGGAAGACGCTGTTGCGCGGGCGCACGATCATCAATCTCTTTTTCGAAGCATCGACCCGGACCATTACGTCGTTTGAACTTGCCGGCAAGCGTCTCGGCGGTGACGTCATCAACATGGCCGTTTCGGCAAGCTCGATGCAAAAAGGTGAAACGATTGTCGATACAGCCATGACACTGAATGCGATGCACCCGGATGTTATCGCCGTGCGCCATTCTGATTCCGGCGCGGTAAAATTGCTGTCAGAAAAAGTCAATTGCGCGGTCATTAACGGCGGTGACGGCAAACACGAACATCCGACACAAGCACTCCTGGATGCATTGACCATTCGCCGGCGCAAAGGAAAACTTGCCGGACTGCAGGTTGCCATCTGCGGCGACATCGCCCATTCGCGGGTGGCCCGCTCAAACATTCACCTGCTCAATACCATGGGCGCGACGGTACGGTTGATCGCACCGAAAACCTTAATCCCCACAGACATCGCCAAAATGGGCGCTGAGGTTTTCAACGACATGAACCAAGGTTTGCAAAATTGTGACATCGTGATGATGCTACGCTTGCAAACCGAACGCATGCATAAAAACTTTTTTCCCTCGATCCGCGAGTACTTCCACTTTTTCGGATTAACTTACGAAAAACTGGCCAATGCCAAACCGGATGCGTTGGTGATGCACCCGGGACCAATGAACCGCGGTGTCGAAATTGATTCAGAAGTTGCCGATGATATCGGCCGCAGTGCCATCCGTGAACAAGTGGAAATGGGTGTCGCCGTTCGCATGGCTTGTTTGGAAGCGCTTACATTGAATGCGCCTGAACAAGACCTGAATGCATAGGCACCGGAGAAACCGACGATATGGCTCTTAAACCAGGCGCAACCTCAAACAAAATAGCTTACATCAACGCCCGCCTGCTTGATCCGGCGACAGGCCTCGATGAAACCGGCGCGCTGATGAGCGAAGGTGAAATAATTACCGATGTCGGACCGGGTTTGTTTTCCAGCGGTGTGCCGAGCGGCGTTCAAATGATCGATTGCAAAGGATTATGTTTATGTCCTGGTTTGGTCGACATGCGCGTGCAATTGCGCGAGCCTGGCTATGAACACGAAGGCACGATTGCATCCGATGGCGAATCGGCCGTTGCCGGCGGCATAACGTCAATGGTGTGCCTGCCCAATACCGAACCGGTCATCGACGACATGTCCGTCGTCGAATTCGTCGCCCGCCGCGCCCGGCTGGCCGGATTAACAAAAGTGTACCCCTATGGTGCCGTGACCAAAGGCCTGGCCGGTACGGAGCTCGCTGAGCTTGGCCTGCTTTCTCAATCCGGCGCCTTAGCCTTTACCGACGGCATTAAATCCGTCGCCGATGCCCAAGTCCTGCGCCGCGCGCTCAGTTATGCTTCAACCTTCGGGCTCATCATCGTGCAGCACGCCGAGGAACCGAGCCTGGCCGACGGCGGCGACATGAACACGGGCGAGTTGGCGACACGGCTGGGACTTTCAGGCATCCCTCGGGAAGCCGAAATCATCATGATTGAACGCGACCTGCGCCTTGCCGAGATGACTGGCGGGAAAATACATTTCGCTCATATTTCAACTGCTGATAGTGTCGATAAAATTCGCGAAGCAAAGGCACGCGGTTTGAACGTAACATGCGATACGGCACCACCCTATTTTTCACTCAATGAATTATCGATCGGCGATTATCGAACATTCGCTAAGTTATCGCCACCGTTACGCTCGGAAACCGACCGCCAAGCCATCGTCAATGGTTTACGTGACAACACCATCGATATCATCGCTTCCGATCACACGCCGCAAGATGAAGAATCGAAACGCTTGCCGTTTGCCCAAGCCGGCTTCGGTGGCGTTGGGTTGGAAACGTTGCTCGCGGTTTCGCTCGAGCTCTATCACAAAGGCGAGTTGCCGCTCTTGGATGTCCTTAAGCATTTAACGTGTGCGCCGGCGGACCTTATGAACTTACCGGCCGGCCGCTTGGAAAAAGGCCGCCGCGCCGACCTCACAATTTTTGATCCCGACCGGGCGTGGAAAGTTGAGGCCGATCACCTGATCAGTAAATCTAAAAACACGCCTTTCGACGGGCGTCCCTTACAAGGCGTTGTCATGCGAACCGTCATTGATGGCCGCACCGTTTTTGAGAACGACGTTTAATATGTTTCATTCCGATTTCGAACTCGTTCTGCTTTATCTTGCCGCCTCACTCGGTGGTTATTTACTCGGTTCCGTTCCTTGCGGATTGATTTTTACAAACCTCGCCGGCATGGGTGATGTTCGCAACATCGGTTCCGGCAGCATCGGCGCGACAAACGTTTTACGCACCGGGAATAAATCCATCGCTGCGGCAACATTACTGGCCGATGTGACGAAAGGGGCTGCCGCTGTCTTCGCATTCGGTATGCTTGGCACGACGCCGGGGCTGATCGCCGGGCTTGGCGCCGTCCTCGGTCATAATTTTCCTGTCTGGTTACGCTTTAACGGCGGCAAAGGTATTGCAACCTCATTCGGTGTATTGTTAATTGCATCATGGCCTGTGGGTTTACTGGGCGGTTTAACATGGATCGTTATGGCTGCTGTATTCCGGATATCTTCACTGGCTTCATTAGCAGCGGCTTTAGCAGTCCCTTTTTACATGTACTGGCTTGAAACCGACCACCACACCGCTCTGGCTGTCGCTCTCGCCATCCTTGCGCTGATATGTCACCGCGAAAATATTCGCCGCCTTCTAAAGCGGGAAGAACCGAAGATCGGGCAAAAAAGCTAAGAAAGCCCTTGGATTTACAAACTTTGACAGTTCTGCGGACTAGGCGTAGAATTTGGCAGTTTTCCGCCCCTAAAAGTAAGTTCTCCAGAGAGCGGTCTTGGCTCCGGCGCATCCGGGCTGAAAACCGCGCGACAAGGGTGACACTCATAAATGCCTGATACTAATCAACAATCAAAAAACAAAGAAAACGCAACAGCGGCCGATTCGAAAGACTCAGAAAAACCATCTCCCGTACCCAGCAGGCGCAAAAGCAGCTGGCAATATATGGCGATCGGTATCGTCGCATTGATTGTACTGGTCTGGGGCGGCTTTGAAGTGCACGACCGGCTCGCTTACGTACATGAAGTCGACGCCCGCATTCAAACGAACTTGATTACCGTATCAAGCCGGGTCTCCGGATGGGTATCAAATGTTTCCGCCTCATTGGGCGATCTCGTCGTAAATGGTGGTGTCCTTGCCATGATTGATGACCGGGAATCACGGTTGCGCCTGGCCGAGTTGGAAGCCCAAGTAAACGGCATTCAGGCCGAACGCGCACGAGCGCGCGCCGACCTTGAGTTGGTCAATCAACAAACGACAAGCCGCCTTGCTTCCGAACAAGCCAATTTGAATGCTGCAAAAGTTTCCGTTTCGTCATTAAAACCGCAACGCGAATTGACCGAGCGAGAATTGAAACGCTCGCAAAAATTGTTTGCAAAAAAAGTAATATCGCGCCGCCAACTCGATCAGGCCGAAACCAGCCATCAACGGATTGACCGGGAATACCGTCTCGCCTTGGCTCAATTGAGTTCCGCCAAAGCCAAGCTGGAAGAAGCCAAAGCCGAGCGCGCGAAAGTTAAAGTCATGGAAGCGGACTTAACTGTCCTCCAACAAAAGGAAGCCGAATATAACGCCAAAATCCGCAGCCAAGCCCTCGACTTTGAAGACCGTGTCATTCGCAGCCCTGTTAACGGCGTCGTCGATCGGGTCTTCGTCGAGAAAGGCGAATATGTGACACCGGGGCAAAGGATTGCGCTCATTCATGATCCATCTGAAATTTGGATCGAAGCGAATATTAAAGAAACTGAAATTCGAAAAGTTAAAATTGGACAATCGGTAGAAATTTCCGTCGATGCTTACCCTGATACAAAATTTAATGGCACGGTAAAGTCGATCGGCGACTCGGCAACGAGCGAATTCGCCTTGCTGCCAACACCCAATCCAAGCGGCAACTTCACGAAGATTACGCAACGCCTGCCCGTGCGCGTTAAAATCGATCAACAGGGACGGAAATTTCGCCCCGGCATGATGGTCGTCGTTAAAATCAACGTCTCTGACTCACCATCGTCAGATCAGGCGGTTACGAATAAGAAAAGGTGACGTCCGTCAATCAGGATAGCGTTGCCATAACGCCGGCTTATCGCTGGCTCATCGTTATTTCAGGACTTTCCGGGACACTCGTTGTCATCTTTTCCGCGACAATGATTAATGTCGCCGTACCGAGCATCATGGGGGCCTACGGCGTCGGCCAGGATCTTGCGCAATGGGCGGCCACTGCTTACATCGCCACCATGGTGATCGGCCAATTGATGAACAATTGGCTGGTCAGCGCCATCGGTGAGCGCTACGCGTTTTGCGTTCTTCTGGTGCTGTTTACTATCGGTTCTTTGATTTGTGCCGTCACACCGAACATTGAAGTGCTGATCATCGGCCGAATCATTCAAGGGTTTACAGCGGGCATCGTACAACCCTTGGTGCTGGCCACAATCATTTCGGTTTTTCCGGAAGAACGGCGTGGCTTTGCCATCGGTTTATTCGGCATGGGCGTGACCATGGCACCGAGTTTTGGCCCGTTGATCGGCGGCATCGTCATCGACGCCCTGACCTGGCGGCATATTTTTATCGTTCCCCTTCCCTTGGTTGGCTTTGCCTTCCTAATGGGACTGCTGTTTTTACCGACTCGAAAATTTAATGCTCGCCTGCCGTCTTTCGATTGGACCGGTTTGATTTTATTAAGCACCGGTCTGATTTGCCTCATGACGGCAGTCGGGAACGGTATACGTTGGGGATGGGGTTCCAATGAAATCATCATACTTTTTATGGTTGGTTTTTTAGCCGCAACGGCATTCGTTTATTCACAACTTCATTCAAAGAATCCGTTATTAGATCCAACCCTATTTCTCAATTCACGATTCACAGCAGCAATGCTGATTGCCTTCGTCTTTGGTGCCGGAAATTTTTCAACCAACTATGCCATTCCTGTTTTTTCACAAACCGTTCAAGGTTTTTCAGCAACAGCAGCCGGTTCAATATTGGTGCCTGCTGGTTTTATTTTGGTGGCCATCCTTCCCTTCACCGGCCGGATGGCGGACCGGATGTCCCCTCACTATCCGATCATGTGTGGTTTATTCTTATTTGCTATCGCTAATTATTTCATGGCCGATGCCGATGTGAATACACCAATATTAACAATGATTCTTCTAACGGTTCTCAGCCGTGGCGGCTTAGGGTTCGTCATGCCGAGCATGGGCGTCGCGGCAACCCGGGCCGTTGAAACCGAACGGTTGCATCGGGCCGTCGGCACACACAACTTTATTCGCCAACTCGGCGGTGCTTTCGGCGTCAATGTTTATGTGGTAATCGTCGAATCGCGAACGGCGTTTCACAGCGAGAACCTGACCGCGACCCAAACGGCGGCCAACCCTTCGAGCCGGGAATTTTTAGGCAAGGTCGAGCACCTGCTGAACGAAGCCGGGGTTGCGGAAGCGGTGCAACAACCGGGGGCACTCGATTACCTCGGCAAGGTCATTCACGCTCAGGCAACCACATTCGGTTTTCAAGACGGGTTTATGGTTGTTGCAATGTTGTTCATATTTGCGCTGATCCCGGCGTGGAATTTAGGGCGGTCGAAATGAAGAAACCCGTCAAAACATTGGATGCGGATTGGCAAGCACAATTCGACCGTTTTGGGCCGTCTTATCGCTGGCTGGTCACGATTGCCGGCACCTGCGGCACCATTGCGATGGTTTTGTCGTCGACCATCGTGAATGTCGTGATCCCCAGTGTCATGGGGGCCTACGGTGTCGAACAAGGACAGGCGCAATGGGTGGCGACCGGTTTCATCGCCACCATGGTCGCCAGCCAATTACTCAACGCCTGGATGATTGAAGCGCTCGGCATTCGAACCGCTTATTGCCTTATTCTGCTTGTCTTTACCGCCGGTGCGATCATTTGCGCCGGCAGCCCGACGCTGGAAGTTCTTGTTGCTGGGCGAATCATGCAGGGCTTTTCCGCCGGCGTGATCATGCCGCTGGTCATGTCGACCATTGTTTCGATTTTTCCGGAAAACCGCCGCGGGTTCGCCATCGGTTTATACGCTATGGGAACAACCATTGCCCCGGGCATCGGCCCCTTCATCGGCGGCATTACCATCGATACCCTCACATGGCGCCATATGTTTCTGGTTCCCCTGCCAATGGTTGGCTTCGCATTCATCATGGGCATGTTCCTGATGCCCGGTCGCAAGTTCTCGTTTCGCATGCCCTCGTTCGATTGGACAGGATATTCCTTGGTCATCACATCTTTGCTTTGCATTACGCTCGGTATCGGCAATGGGCAGCGTTGGGGATGGGGTTCCGACGAGATTGTCATCACGTTTGCCATCGGCATTCTGACGGCCGGGATGTTCGTTTATTCACAATTGCATTCGAAAAACCCCATTCTGGATCCGACATTATTCATCAACCCGCGATTTACGGCCGCTGTTTTGATTGCGTTCGCTTTCGGGGCCGGAAATTTTGCAACCAATTACGCCATTCCGGTTTTCACCCAAACAGTTCAAGGCTTCACGCCGACCAAAGCTGGTTTGGTGCTCATTCCGGCCGGCATTGCGCTCACGGTTCTGATTCCGATCGCCGGGCGCTTGGGCGACTCAGTCCCCAATCATTACCCGATCCTGGTCGGTATTGTGATGTTCTCCGCAGCAATGTTTATTATGTCCGGCTCGAACGCCCACACGGCTTTCTGGACCATTGCAGCACTGACAGTTCTCAGCCGGAGCGGACTCGCATTCGTCAACCCGAATATGGCCAGGGCGGCGACTCGTGCCGCGCCGCCGGATAAACTGCACCGAAGTATCGGTACCTATAACTTTATTCGACAGCTCGGGGGGGCCTTCGGTGTGAATATCATCGTGGTGCTTCAGGAAACGCGCACGGCGTTTCATAGTGAACAGTTAACGGCGACACAAACCGCGGCCAATCCGACCAGCCGGGAGTTTCTCGGCAAGGTTGAAACGTTGCTGAATGAAGCCGGCGTGCCCGAAGCCGTACAACAACCCGGCGCCCTCGATTATCTCGGCAAGGTCATTCACGCCCAGGCGTTTACCAAAGGGTTCCAGGATGCCTTTATGATTATCGCCTTCACGTTTGTCTGCGCACTTGTGCCGGCATGGATTCTTGGCCGTGAGCGCGCCCGCCGGCATGCCGCCGCCCAACAAGCGAGCCCGTCATCATGAATGGCGTATCGATCGAACAGTTGTTTGAACGTTTCGGGCCGGCTTACCGCTGGCTCGTCATGTTCACTGGTTTAATCGGCGCTATTTCGGTCGTGCTTTCGGCCACTATCGTGAATGTCGCCGTACCAAGCGTGATGGGCGCCTTCGGCGTCGAACAAGGGCAGGTGCAATGGATCGCAACCGGTTTCATCGCCACCATGGTCGCCAGCCAACTCATGAACGCTTGGGTAATCGGTGCGCTGGGCGAGCGTGTCGCCTTTTGCGGCGTTTTGGCTTTATTTACACTCGGTGCCATTGTCGCGGCGTCCAGCACGACCCTCGAAATCCTCATCGCCGCCCGGATCCTACAAGGTTTTACCGCCGGCATCCTGATGCCGTTGGTGATGTCGGTGATGATCGCATCGTTCCCGGATAACAAACGCGGCTTCGTGATCGGTATGTACGGCATGGGCGTGACCATGGCGCCCGGGTTCGGGCCGTTCTTCGGCGGCCTCGCCATCGATTTGTTTTCCTGGCGCCATATGTTTTTGATGCCTCTGCCCCTGGTCGGTGTTTCGTTTCTATTGGGTTTGTTTTTGATGCCGCACCGGAAATTTTCCTGGGAGTTTCCGAGTTTTAATTGGTCAGGCTATGCGCTGCTGATTGTCGCACTGATTTGCATCATGAGCGGTATCGGCAATGGGCAGCGTTGGGGATGGGGTTCTGATACGACGCTCATCACCTTCTCGCTGGGGATCGTGTCAGCGGTGATCTTTGTTATCTCGCAACTCCATGTCCGCAACCCGCTTTTGGACCCGACACTGTTTCTGAATCCGCAGTACACATCCGCCGTCGTGTTGGCCTTCGTTTTCGGCCTCGGCAGTTTTGCCACCAACTACGCCATCCCCGTGTTTGCCCAAACCATCCAGGGCTTCACGCCAACCAAGGCCGGACTCATTATTGTGCCGGCCGGCATGTTGTTGTTGGTCCTGATCCCCGTTGCCGGGCGAATTGCCGATCATATCCCCAATCATATTCCGATCATGTGCGGCTGTGTTTTGTTCGCCCTTTCCATGTACTTCGTTTCGGATGCCGACGTGAACACGTCGTTTTGGGCCATCGCGCTTTTGGTATTGGTCAGCCGCGGCGGCCACGGCATCGTTAATCCGAATATGGGCCGGGCGGCGCTGTCGGCAATTCCACAAGACAAGCTAAATCAGGGCGTCGGCACATACAACTTCATGCGCCAGATGGGTGGCGCCTTCGGCGTCAATATCATCGTGGTCATCATGGAAACCCGCACCGCGTTTCACAGCGAAACCCTGACCGCCACGCAAACCGCCGGCAACCCGACCAGTCGCGAATTCCTCGGAAAGGTCGAAGGCCTGCTCAACGAGGCCGGCGTCGCCGCAGCGATCCGGGAAGGCGGAGCGCTCGATTACCTCGGCAAGGTGATTTATGCCCAGGCCAGCACGCTTGGTTTCCAAGACGCGTTTACGGTCATCAGTATTCTGTTCGTCTTAGTGCTCATTCCCGCCTGGATCGTCGGCCGTGCTCACAAAAGGGTGGAACGGGCGGAGGCCCAAGAAGCCCGCAAAAACGCCAAGGCCGCCAAGGCCTAGACCGGCTTTTCACGCCATCGTCTTTAGATTTCCGTGGATTCCCGTTGCCGGAACGGCATCGGCCTGATATGAGAACATAACAAGAACTTTTGAACCTGCCCCCGCAAGGCGGCGGAATGATGATGGACCCGCAAACCACTCAGAATCTGTCCTTTAGTGAAAAACGCGACTGGCTGCGCCTGATTCGCTCCGAAAACGTTGGCCCGATCACATTTTTCCGGTTGTTGGCACATTTCGGCACGGCGACCGACGCGCTGTTGGCGTTGCCCGATATGGCACGGCGCGGCGGGCGCAGGAAACCAATCAAAATTTGTCCGCCGGAAGCAGCGGAAGCCGAGATGGAAATACTCGATACCCTGGGCGTGCAGTTGATTGCCGCGTGCGAACCGGCGTATCCACGCTTGCTGGCCGAAATAGACGACCCGCCACCATTGATTGCCGTACGCGGCCATGCCGATCTTTTAAACCAGCCGTCCGTCGCGATTGTCGGCGCACGCAACGCATCTCTCAACGGCCGGCGGTTTGCGCGCGATATCGCCCAGGAACTTGGCGGCCAAGGCCTCGTGATCGTATCAGGCATGGCCCGTGGCATTGATGCCTATGCCCATGACGGCGCGCTCGATACCGGCACCATTGGTGTCATCGCCGGCGGAATTGATCATATTTATCCGAAAGAAAACACGTCTCTCTATGCCGATATGTATGAACGCGGTGCCTTGGTCTCGGAAATGCCCCCCGGCACAGTACCCCAAGCGCAGCATTTTCCCCGCCGCAACCGCATGATTTCCGGCATCAGCCAGGGCGTCGTGGTGATTGAAGCCGGACGCCGGTCGGGCTCCCTGATCACCGCACGCATGGCGCTCGAACAAGGCCGCGACGTATTCGCCGTGCCCGGCTCACCCCAGGACCCGCGAAACCGGGGCAGCAACGATTTATTGCGCCAAGGTGCAATTTTAACAGAAAAAGCCGAAGATGTGATCACCGAGCTGGCGCCGCGCGATTACCCGCCGTTAAGAGAAACTCAACCTATTGAAACTAATGATATTTTTGATGAACCCGTCACACCGGAATCGAGCGAAACCATCCGCGATCGCATCCTCGAATGCCTCGGCCCCTCACCCGTGAAGGTTGACGAAATCATCCGTAGCTGCCATTTGTCCGCTCCCGTCGTTTCTGCGGCGCTCCTGGAACTGGAACTCGCAGGTCGATTGGAACGGCACCCTGGACAACAAGTATCACTGATACGCGCATAAAAATATGAGCAACGTCGTCATCGTCGAATCGCCCGCCAAGGCCAAAACCATCAATAAGTACCTTGGCAGCGACTATAAGGTTCTCGCCAGTTACGGTCATATCCGTGACCTGCCGTCAAAAGATGGCTCGGTCCGGCCCGATGACGATTTTGATATGGATTGGGAAATCGACCCCAAAGCCAATAAGCGCATTAAAGACATCACCAATGCCCTCAAAGGCGCGGATCATCTATATCTCGCGACTGACCCGGACCGTGAAGGCGAGGCCATCGCTTGGCATGTGCAGGAAGTTCTCAAGGAAAAGAAGCTTCTCGATAACATCGACGTGAAACGCGTCGTCTTTAACGAAATTACCGCCAAGGCCGTTCGCGAAGCTTTTACTCATCCGCGTGAACTTGATCATGAACTGATCGATGCTTATCTGGCCCGGCGTGCGCTGGATTATCTTGTCGGTTTTAATCTTTCGCCCGTGCTGTGGCGCAAATTACCAGGCAGTCGCTCGGCGGGCCGCGTGCAATCGGTCGCCCTGCGATTGATTTGCGAACGCGAAACCGAAATCGAAGCCTTTAAGCCGGACGAATATTGGTCCATCGAAGTCACCCTGGAAACGCCGAAAGGTGAACCCTTCACGGCGCAACTGACCCAACTCGAAGGCGAGAAGCTCAAAAAGCTCAGCATCGCCAACCAAGAACAAGCCGATAACGCCGTCGCGCTGATCCGCGCCGCCAACTACAAAGCTGCCGAGGTCGAGCGTAAACAAGTACGCCGGAATCCGCCGCCGCCGTTTATTACCTCGACCTTGCAGCAGGAAGCCGCTCGCAAGCTGTATTTCAATGCGCGGCGCACGATGCAGGTCGCACAAAAACTTTATGAAGGTGTCGACATCGGCGGTGAAACGGTCGGCCTGATTACCTATATGCGGACCGACGGTGTCACATTGGCGCAGGAAGCCATTACCGGCGCGCGTGAAGTTATCAGCAAGGAATTCGGTGCCGAGTATGTGCCGCCTGAGCCCCGGGTGTTTAAAAGCAAAGCGAAAAACGCTCAGGAAGCGCACGAAGCCGTCCGCCCGACAGACCTCGCCCGGCGCCCTGATGACGTCGCTAAATATCTAGATCAGGAACAATACAAGCTTTACGAACTCATTTGGAAACGTACCGTTGCCTGCCAAATGGCCTCGGCGGTTTTGGATCAAGTCGGCATCAACATTCCGGCCGATGACGGAAAAACCGTGCTGCGTGCCACCGGTTCTGTCGTCACGTTCGACGGCTTCTTTAAAGTGTATCAAGAGGGCCAAGACGACACCGATCAAAACGACGATAAGGATAAAGGCGATTCCAAGGATCGCATTCTGCCGGCCATCAACGAAAACGATCCGCTCAGTCAGAAAGACATCAAACCAGAACAGCACTTCACACAACCGCCACCGCGTTATTCTGAAGCAAGCTTGGTTAAAAAACTCGAAGAGCTGGGCATTGGCCGGCCCTCGACCTACGCATCGATCATCTCCGTTCTGCAGGACCGTAATTATGTCCGCATCGAAAAACGCCGGTTCATTCCCGGCGACCGGGGCCGGTTAGTCACGGCGTTTCTATCCAGCTTCTTTACGCGGTACGTCGAATACAATTTTACCGCCGAGCTTGAAAACGAACTCGACGAAATTACCGAAGGCAAAGTGAACTGGAAAAAAGTTCTCAAGGATTTCTGGTCGGCCTTCAGCAGTGCAGTCGGTGAAACCAAGGACCTTCGCATCCGCGAGGTGCTCGACACGCTTGATGAATTACTCGGTCCGCACTTTTTCCCCGAGTCGTCGAACGGCAAAGACCCGCGCGCATGCGGTGCCTGTGACGACGGCCGGCTGAATTTAAAACTCGGCAAATTCGGCGCCTTTATCGGCTGCTCGAATTACCCCGACTGCCGTTTCACCCGGCCGTTGGAAGTCGTCGACGGCGAAGGCGACGGTGTCGGCAGCCTGCCCAAAAATTTAGGCAAAGATCCGGAAACTGAACTAGACATCACCTTACGCAAAGGCCCCTATGGGTTTTATTTGCAACGGGGCGAGCCCATCGGCGAAGGCGACGATCAAGTTAAGCCGAAACGCACGGCCCTGCCGAAAACGTATGCACCGTCCGATGTCGATCTTGAGCTCGCCTTGGCTTTATTGTCCCTACCGCGACGGCTCGGGCATCACCCGGAAACCAACAAAGTCATCGCCGCCGGCATCGGTCGTTTCGGTCCGTATATTCGGCATGATCAAAACTACGTTTCGCTTAAGGGTGATGATGACGTCTTAACGATTGGATTGAATCGGGCCGTCACGTTAATCGCCGATGCGCCGAAAAAAGAGCCGCCGAAAGAAGTCGCAAAACACCCCGATGACGGCAAGCCGATCACCATTCGCACCGGGCGTTACGGACCTTACCTGCAACACGGCACGCTACGTGCGGCATTGCCCAAAGATAAAAGCGAAGACGACATCACGCTTGAAATAGCCCTGGAGCT
>Ga0181579_10002393_pt1 | contig 15185 bp, 14 predicted proteins | sample 071ome_24_FD_132996 | JGI IMG/M metagenome (GOLD analysis project Ga0181579, IMG submission 132996) | Coastal salt marsh microbial communities from the Groves Creek Marsh, Skidaway Island, Georgia - 071402CT metaG (megahit assembly) | ecosystem: Environmental > Aquatic > Marine > Intertidal... | reverse complement strand
CGATGTCGAGGAAGAACGCGCCGAACGCGGCGAGCGAGGAGGAGGAGGAGGAAGAGGAGGAGGAGGAGGTCGGTGATGACGTCGAGGAGGAGGTACGATTATCGGACGACGACGACGACGACGACGCGACGCGAAGGAGGAAGAAGAGGGCACGACGAAAAGGGGGGGAAACGCGGTGGAGCGGTGGAGTTGGGTCCAGGGTGGATGGTTTGTATGTGTAAACAGTATGGTTTTGGGATTGGTTGACACGTGGCAGCCGCGCGGGTCGAAGAGCGAGGCGAACGCGAGGCGTCGGTCGGGTCGCGCGCGGAAGAGCGGGCGAGGAGCGGGTCCGGCGATGGGTGTTTTGTTCTCGTTTACGCGCGTCGATGCGCTCGGTGAGTGGTTTACTGACGAAGAATGACTTTTTTTTCGCGCGCGCGTCGGCGGGAACGTAGGGAAAGAGCGACAAGGCTTCGAAAAAGGCGACGACGTCGCAGTACCGAGGGGTGAGACAGAGACCGTGGGGGAGCTGGGCGGCGGAGATTCGGGACCCGAATCGCGGAGCGAGGCTTTGGCTCGGAACGTTTGATACGGCGGAGGAAGCGGCGCGGGCGTACGATGCGGCGGCGAGACATATACGGGGACCGAACGCAAAGACAAACTTTCAACTGGCGCCCGGAGAGGAGCCGCCGCCGTTTGTGCTGCCGGAACCGCCGAGCGGCGGACGCGGCGGTGGTGGTGGAGGAGGAGGTGGTGGACGCGGTCGAGGCGGTGACGGTGGGTTGCCGTCGACGGCGCACGCGGGCGTCGGGTCGTCCAAGGGTCCGAATGTGCCCAAAAAGCAAAAACCAGGCGGAAAAGTGCCCAGCACCATTTTTGGCTTTGGCGCCGGGTCGCCGGCGCAAGGTGGAACGCCAAAACGCGGTTCCATAGGTTTTGGGAGCGGGAACGATCTCTCTGCCCTCGTGAACGCCAACTTGGCGCTCGCGAACCAGAACCTCGCGATGAGCGGCTCTGCTCGCAAAGAACCAGAGAATGGTTTCATCAAGCTCTTCGCCAACGGAGGCGCCGACGGGACGCCTTCGAGTACCGGTGGATCTCCGTTGATCATGCCCGACTCGATCGAGTTGGGGGATGGATTGCAAGGCATGAGTAGCGAAATCCCGGTGATCCACGGTAAGCGAGATCGAGGGCCGAGCAGTGCGTTCTTTGGAACTTCTTTCGGCGTCGCCGGCTCTTTTGGCTCGATGTTTCCTCCGGATATGGGATTGGGATCCACGCCCGATGGAGAGGGCATGAATTTTTACGGTGAGTTTGGTATGTCACCGAACGATCGATCAGCACACGGTGGATCGGATTTCGTGGTGGGAAGTCTGGGGACGCTCGCAGATTTGCACGACGCGCTACCCGCCGTGGGGTCGCTCGACCTCGGCAGCCCGATCGATTTGGACAGCATCATGAATTCTTTACCGAGAAATAGCGCCGGCAAGTCCCAACCGATGACGTCTATACTCGGTAAACCAAAGAAGCAGGAGGAAGTCTCTCCTTTAGGTCGCGCTTCAACGCGGAAATCGCGTTCTAAGAGCGCCATCGATGCAATGGCCGTGTTCAAGTAGGCAAGTTCACTCAGTTTCTTCAGCACTTTAACTGTACATTGTCAAGACGTGGTTGATTGACGACGGCAGAGTCGGATTCGATCAATCATATAAGTACCATTTTTTGTAAAGTATATTCGTACACTTCATATCAAAAGAAGTTCCATGATTAAATGATTTCAATTAAAACACTGACATGGCTCTCTAAAGCGCCGCGAGAGGTCTCTTTTGCCCTCCCGGTCGCTTCGGCTAAAAAAAAGCAGTTTTGTTTTGTTTTTTTTCTCTGGCTATGTGTACGCCACGACCCGTTCGCAGACGCTGAAGCGTACCGTCTTCAAACGTTCGAGCGCCACCCAATGTGGAAGAAAGCGCGCGTGCGATCCTTAGATCTTGAAGGAACCGCCTTCGGCGATGTTCAAGCCACCCTTCGGCTTGTATTGGCCGCTCTTGAGGTCGTCCTCGTAACCCGCGCCGATGACGGAGGAGTCACGCACAGACTTTTCGAGCAACCAGTCGAGGAAGCCCTTCTTCTCACCAGCCTACGCGACGAACGAGGAAAGAAAGAATCGCAGCGTTTCCGTCAGTGTCTTCTTCAGTCAGTTTAGTTTCCCCGGCGCGCGCGCCCTCGTCCTACATAAAAAAAACCGCATCCATCCAACCCTCATCCAATGTGTTTATCTTTCCACAAACTTTGACGAGTAATGAATCGTCAAAATCCGACAGGCACGGTAACAAAATCCATCCCATCCATCCTCGTCAGGCGGGCTCGATCGGTCGAACGATCCGATCCATCGAGCGATCGGTTCGACACTCTCCCGTCGACCCCGGGGCGCGGACGACGTCAAACGCGTCGCCGCATCCTCCCGTCCTCCCCGCGTTCCTCCTCGTCCGCGCGTCGTCGGCGTCCGCGCAGAGTCGTCACGGACCGAGACCGATCGACGTCGGCGACGACCCGATCCTCTCCCGGTTCGCCACACCGACGGACGGCATCGAATCGCGCGCGCGCGCCGTCTCCGTGAAAACACGCACCTTGCCCGCCGGCTTCTTGGCGGCAACCTTTCTGGTACCGGTGCGCGGGGTGTTCGCGGCGGCGACGATGACTCGGGTGGTGCTCACGGCAAGCATGGTTCGCGTGGGTCGTGTTCGCGGGGTTCGTAAGTGTCGCTCGCCTCGCCCGTTCGCGTCGTCCCCGCGCCCTTCGCCGGGACCGCGGTTCACTGATTGATGGGGGAAATCTGTGTTTAAAGAGGGCGTGACTTCGCAGCGTGACACGCACGTGATGAGTTTATTTATATGGATTCATAATTAAATTAAATACGATCGTGTGGGTCGGATCATTTGGTCATAAATCTCCATCCGTCCGAATTCTTCCGGCTCGACCCCGACGAGGACGACCGCGCCCGTCGCGGCTTCCCTCTCTCTCGCACGCGAAACAAGCAAGCATGGTGCGTGGGCGGAAGCGAACACCGTGAACGCGACGGGACGCGACGCGCTCGAAACGAACGCGATGGAAAGGAAGAGAAGAGACTGACGAACGATGCGTGATTTTATCCGGTACACAGGGTCGCGTTCGCACGAAGACGGTCAAGAAGGTACGCACGGATTCACGACGCGAAGCGAAACGAGGCGGAAAAACCCTAAGCGTGTGGGATCGAGGAAGGATCTCGGACGCCGGGTAGCGACGACGCGCGATGCGACGGGGGCGATGAGCTGCTTGAGAGATGCGTGATGACTGACGCGAATGTGTTCTTTCGAATTTCCTCCACCACGCGCAGGCCTCTCGCCAAATCATCGAGAAGTACTACTCTCGTCTCACACTCGACTTTGCGACGAACAAGCGCATCGCGGATGACATCGCCATCATCCCGTCCAAGCGCTTGCGCAACAAGATTGCTGGTTTCACCACGGTACGTTTGAATGATGAGAATGTTTTCGCGGACGATGCGGGCGCGACGGAAAGGATCGTCGAACGTCGCGCGGAAGCGCTCGGAGTTTGGATCTTTGGGTTTGGGAAGCCAGTAGGGTCTCACGAGGGTGGCGGGCCGCGCACGCGCGTTTGGGTTTGGAACCTCTCGACTAACGATTTCGTTTGTTTTTTCACCCGTCACAGCACTTGATGAAGCGTATCCAACGTGGCCCGGTGCGCGGTATCTCTCTCAAGCTCCAAGAGGAGGAGCGTGAGCGCCGTATGGATTTCGTGCCGGAGAAGTCTGCGCTCGACGTCGACGCCATTGAAGTTGACCGCGACACCATGGACATGTTGAAGTCCATGAACATGGGTCAGCTTCCGGGCGTCACCGTCTCTAGCCGTACCGGTTACAAGGGTGGTCGCCGTGACCGCTAAACGACACGTTAGGTGATGAATAGCGGCGAGTAAAGGGGAAACTTTGTGATTCTGAATAGAAGGATATCTTTACAAATACTCGTGTTTGCCTATTGACCCGTTTAATGAATTTCTCGCTCGCATGCCTCGCAAAATATCCTGTCGCTCCACGCCCGTTCGCTCGACCGGCGCGGGTACTTCTTCTACGGCGCGTTCGGCGCTTCTTTCCGGACTCGCCGCCGGCGTTTCAATCACGACGGTATCGTCATCATCAGCGCGAGACATGTCCAGTTGAATGGGCGCCATATCGTTCTCCTTGTTTTCTGTCACGCTAGAACTCACTCGTTTCGGTTTGCGCAGCTCCAACTGTGAGTTTCTCTTTACGGTGAAGGAGTGTGACTTTCCGAGCGGTTGGACCGCGGGGAGGCCGGTTTGCGATTTCGCCACAGTTTTCGCCGCGTACTCCCTCGCGCTTTGCAGCTCGATCAAATTTTGAACCTCTGTGACAATGTCTTCGAAAGTCGGTCGCATTTTTGGATCTTGATCCCATGCTTTCCGCATCAAATCTCTATATAGATTTGCTTCGGGATACTGCGGGCCAAATGACGTCGTTTCATCCGGTCGCTCGCCTTCGTCCACTGCGCTGAGGATTTGGTAGACGTTCAGTTCTTTGAACGGAGTCTTGAGACTTTGAATTTCCCAGAGAACGATTCCATAAGAGTACACATCCGAAGCCTTGCTGTGTTTACCGTCTTTTAAAACCTCGGGAGCCATCCAACGAGGCGAGTGAAGCGAACACGAACCGTCGCGCTCGCCTGAGCCAACGATTTCGTCGTGCACGCGCGAGAGGCCGAAATCACCAACCTTGACGCGATAATATCGGTCCACCATCAAGTTTGCACTCTTCAGATCGCGATGCAAAACTGGAACGTCGTGAAGATAGAGCATTCCAGCCGCAGCTCCCAGAGCCATTTGTAAGCGGACTTTCCATAAAAGTTGCGGCGCTCCGGGTTTCATGTGACGTTGCAACACTGAGAAGAGCGAACCTCTCGTACAGAATTCTACCACAATCGCTGGGGTCGAGCGGACGACTCCTAAAAGGAGTACGATGTTTGGATGTCTCAGCTGTGTCATGATACTCACTTCTTTCTCCAGCTCATCCATGGAACGAACAAACTCTTTGGAACTTTGACTGACGTCAATGTCCTTCATGCTCATAAACTTGACGGCGACATCAATGTGGTTCCACGAGGCTCGGTAGACTTGACCGAACGATCCTTCTCCAATCTTGGCTAGATTTTTCAAGTGTTCGTAAGGTATCGTCGACGTCGTTAAAAGCGCCGCTGGCTCGGGTGTTCGTTTCGCGGGCATAAACTTTCCCTCGCCTGGAGATCCAATCTCCCCGACGTCGCTTCTTCTCGTCTTCCCGAGCGCTGGTTGACGCACTTTTCCAAGCACCGCTTCCAACTGCGTCAAGGGCCAATACATGATGCTTCCGAAACGACCAACGGTAACTACACCGATCGATCCGCCACCGTCCACATGCGTCAAGCCCACGAGACCGCTTCCGTGAGCGATGAGCTTGCTCGATCGAAATTCAATCGAAAAGTGTTCCGAATCTTCAGAGTTTGCGAGCGTATCGGCGTGCAGAGACGCCTCGTGGAGATCGTGCGCCCCAGGAAGAGGCCATAACGTGAGTTGGCCGTTCGCGTGCCCTATTATGAGCACGCGTTCAACAGCAACCGCGCCGACGACGTTCTTGCCAAAGTATTGCGAAAACGGAGAATACGACCACTCCTCCACCGCTTTGAAGCCATTCGTAATGTTCAATATGCGATGACCAGCGGCGACGGCACATTGACCGCCGCCCCATATCTGCACCGCCCCCGTGTCGTGCACGCTTACTATCAGATCCGACACCATGGGGTGCCTCATGAGTGCCACGATGTAGCCGAGATCTTCTAGACTCTCCACGCGCGAGCACTCTCCGGATTCGAGGTGCCAAATTTCGAGCGCGAGCTCGCGCTTGCAAGCCACAAACACGCTGTCGTTTGACAGTAAAATACAATTGACCGCTTTGCTTTTTTTCCGCGCGATACCGTTAGCGTAACTCGGGCGATCGCTGGCGTCCGTGCCGACGATTTCTCGCAAAACCTTCAACGCCCTCGCGTTCGCCCCAGGTATCGAAGGCGCATGCGCCTCCACCTCAAACATCGACCCGTCCTCGCATCCGACCCATGCCCGGTCCCGATCGAGCGCCTCGATAGCCGTCACCGGTTCACCCCGTCGCACGTACGTATCACTCGTCAACGAACCTAAGTCGCTATCCCAAGTCATCACCCGTCCATCTCTCGTGCCTGTCCAGAGCACGGAGGATCCGTACGGGGCGCTCTTCATCGACACCACGGGCGTCGACCCGAGAGACACTCGTCCCGCGACGTCTGCGCCGCCGACACTGCTGCCGACGCACAAGAGCCCACTGCTTCCGCCGACGCTCGATTCCGACACCCCGGGCATTCCATCAATCTGTCGCTGCCCTTGCAAAAACAAATCGTACGCGCTCAACCTGGGAAACGCCCCGCCCGTCGACCACCACAGCTCTGAACGGTCGGACCCCGCGGCGCACATGGCCAACACGCCTGATCCAAGAATCGTATCGATCGTCTGCCCAAAACCCCCACGAAGCAACCTTCGCCTCGTATCCCCGATTCCACCCCCCAGGGTCACCCCGAGCCGTCCAGACGCCCCAGTCAAGTTCCACAACTGTCGTTCGAGCACCTCCAAGTCGTATCGCGTCTCTTCAAATTTTTTATTCGTCTTCCACGAAACCGCCGACCTCACCAGCTTTTGCGCCGTCGTGTACGTCCCGTACACCTCCGCCAACGCCGTCGCCAACTGTAACCGCCCTTGCACGCTCACCGCGTATCTCCTCGCCTGCCTCGCCCCGGATTCATCCAACATTCCGTACACCCCCTTCGCCTCTTCGAGCGCCAACATCGTCGCCTGCGCCTGCCCGTACAACTGCCAGCACTTTTCCCGGTGCGACACCGCCGCCCGCGTCGACGCCTCGAGCGCTCGCGCCCACTCTTCGCACCGTTCAAACGCCGTCAGTGCGTTCGCCGTCGACGCCGTGGACGCGGACGCCCGTCGCCGGGACGCGTCGGCATCGTCAGCGTCGACGACATCAGCCGCGCGCACCAGCTCCACGCCGGGCGTCGTCCTCGTCGACATTACCACCGCCACGCGCGCCGCGACGGCCTCCACGACGACGAGAAGAGGCGCGGGAACCTCTCCGAGGGGTCGTTCCGCCCTTAGACGGAGCCGAGACCGAGACCGAGACCGAGACCGCGCGCGCGCGCGGGGCACTCCCGCGCGCGCGTCCGCGACCGACCGACGCCGAAAGCCTCGACACTCGTACTGTATACACAAATAACCCAAATAACACAAATAACACAAAGGATGAGGTACTCGGCTCAAGTAGTATCGGCTCATGTATCGTCTGTTAAACATGTTCAATACGTATGTGTTACCACTACATTGATAGGTAAACACCTTATGTTTAGCATCGATTTCCATCATCGCCTTCGGTCGGACGGAAGCTGAGCGGAAGGGGTCGTCGCGACGACACTCGACGACGCGCGAAACGCGAACGGACGGACGGACGAACGAACGGCCGAAGCGAGCGCGCGCATCGTCTCCCAGTCAGTCTTCGAGCGCCGACGTCGTCGCGAGCGAGCGAGCGAGCGCTCGGTGTGAAGTCGAACGCCCGACGAGGGGTGGATTCGTTTTCGTTTTCGTGTTGCGCGGGTTGGATCGATCGATCGATCGAACGGTTTGAAGAAGGGCGCGGTCGCGAGATTGCGAAGGATGACGGGGAAACTCGGGCGAAGAGAAGAAGGTCGTCGTGGAGATGGACGACGACGAACGACGGTGGCGACGTGCGCGGTGGTGGTGTGCGCGTTGGCGGCGCGCGCGGCGGATGCGAGAAGCGTAACACCCAACGCCGAGGCGAATGACCCGAATGCGCTTCGCGAGCGAGAGGGTAGTGTTGGCGGTAGCGGCGGCGCGTCGAGACTTGGACGGATGTTTCGACGCGGTGGTGGCAATGAGGCGACGGACGTTGGGTCGGCGGCGGCTGTTGTCGATGCGGCGAGAACAGCCTCGCTCGGGTTTTCGCTCGCGGATGTCGAACCGAGAGTGGTGGACGAAGCGCTTCCGCACGGGGCGGGTTCGTGGCCGTGGAAGTTCGGCGGACTCGAGGGTAAGAGGTTTACCTGTATGCCGTACCCGTACACGTCGCCGCCGCCGCCGCCTGGTGCACCGCCGCAACCGGCGATGCCGCCAGCGCCCACCTTGACGACGACGAACCCGACGACGACGACGACGGCGAACCCGACGACGACGACGACGGCGAACCCGACGACGACGGCGAACCCGACGACGACGACGACGCCTCAACTCGGACAAGACCCGACGGCGACGGTTGTCGATGAAACTCGCATCATCATTCGCTTCGGTACATACGGTTCAAAAGAGGATACGGGTACGGACAAGTACGATAGCGACTGGTTTAACGATCCCGCCAACGCCAGGGATATTCAGTGGACATACTCCGAGTGCAAACCTTGGACGACGGTGTACTGCGGACCCTCTTCGTTTGGTTTTGTCGATCCGTTCCCGAGCATCGAGGCTGGTCAACCGGGTAAGAGATGCCAATTCATCGACGCATCTCAGATTCCGGCTGATCATATGAACATGACGATCCCTTTCACCGCCGCCGAGGACCGAATCTTCGACGACACGTCGCTCAACGTCAATGTCGAGTTTGCCGTGGAGAAGGCTTCGGGTGGGCGAGTGTTCAGAAACTTCATGCTCTTGTCTGCCGATTTCGTCAAAGAGTTGATTGCGGATACGTTCCAAGGCACCAAGTTGTTCCAATCGTTCGATTGGAAGTGGTGCGCGAACGAAGGAAAGGGTCGCAAGCACTTGTGCGAGTGCAACACCATCATGCGTTACGGCTGGACGGGCAACGCCACGTTGAAGGCGCCCAAGCACAAGGTTGAACCGGACTTCACGCAGTGGACCTACGTTGACATGCGATCCGAACAAGACTTGCTCATGCCGTGCAATGCGGATAAACTCGGTAAAGTTCGACCCTTCCCGACTCGTGGAGACGAAACCCGCATCTGCCAGTGTCTCTCCAACGAGACGCTCGCCACCTACAACGCCGGCTTTCAAGCCGTCATCGGCGGCGACGACGTCCCAGGTCAACAAACCCACAACTTGACCGTTTCTGAACAGATTAAAGAGTTTCTCAGCTCGTCTAAGAAACACACCAAAGGTCTCGACGGAAAGTCTGAGAAGAAGAATGAAGCCGACCTCGGACGCCACTCGACGCACACTGCTCGCAAAGAATCGGCGGCGAAAGAAAAGGACGCGCCGACGGCTGCCGCAACTTTGGCGACGGCAACCTTTAATGCCGAGCGAGATTATTCCGTCGAGGACGATGCTCTCATTGAGGGTCAAGAGGGTGAAGATTTCGCGCAAATGAGACTCGAGGCGACGGAGACCATCAATGGGGATATGGGTGAAATGTTTTCTAGAATTGGCCTCTGCGCTATCGGCGCCGCCGTCGTCGTCTTCGCCGTCACCATCGCTCGCAAGGTGGCGCGTAGCCGCGAATACGAGCGCGTACCAGAGCACGTCGAAGACGTTGGTGTATAGTCGAACGATGAGAAGAGTAGCAACACGAGGTCCCTTGGATAAATGCATTATATAAATAAGTAAGATGAATCATACCATGACGACGAGTTGACGCTTCATCGTGCGCGCGACACGTTCTCTCTTCGCGTGGGTGCACGACACACGCACAACTCCGACAATAAATTGCCTTCATTGTTAAATCCGCTTTAAACAAATCTACGCAGCGTAAACGCCTGGCGACAGACGGACGACCGACGTGCCCACCGTTGGAAGTGACTGAGCTGGCTGACCAGTGCCTACTCGGCGTTAGAGACCGACGCCGCCGACGAAGACGACGACGAAGACGACGAAGACGACGACAAAAGGAGGAAGAACTCGCGATGACTGACGTGGTGAAGAAGGGAATCGATAAAGTCCGGTTGATGTGCGTGCACGCGATGCGACGCGACGCGGGTAAAGTGACGATGATGATTATGAAGCGATTTGATTTTGGATTGAATTCAATAGACTGACGAAACGTTTGAACGCAGGGCGGGAATGGAACCGTCGCAACCGGAAACGCCGGTGGAAATGCTGGATGAGTACACGTCGTGCGCGAGCCTGTCGTACGAACAACGCATGTACGGGTTTGGGTTTTGCGTCCTCTTTGGTACAATGTGTTCGTGGTTGAGCTCAATGTTTTGGGCGAAGCCGACAAAGTTTGCGATGTTGTACTCAATCGGAAACCTCTTGTCGCTGGCGAGCACGGGATTTTTAACAGGTTTTGGGAGACAGTTTAAGAATATGTTTCACGGGACGCGATTCGTGGCGACGTGCGTGTACTTGGGAAGTCTTGTCATGACGCTCGTCGCCGCCGTAGAGTTTAGAAACCGCCCGCTCACCATGTTGTTTCTCGCGATACAGTGGTGCGCGCTCATTTGGTACTGCATGAGTTACATTCCGGGTGGACGTTCAATGTTAAAAACCGTCGTTAAGTCGTGTTGCGGCGGCTCTAGCAACAACGACTTTTTCTGATTGTACAGAGGACGCGCGCTTGAAACGAGGGAAGATTTAATTTAATCAAGCGAGCGAGCGACAAACACACGTCACGTGGATTATGATGAGGTTCACTCACTCTTGATTTACACGTGTTAGAGAAGACTACTACTTAGCACTCACTGGTGGTATACGTACAACTAGAAAGAATCGCGTCGGAGCGTCGGTCACCCCAACGACCCGAGCGTCGCCGCCGGCTCCCCGCCGCCGGCGTCACCATCATCGCCACCCCCGACATCCTGCCCAGCCATCTTCGCTTTCGCTTGCGCGAACAACTGCTGTTGCATCGCGATCGCCTCCTCCGCGCTCATCCCTATGTTCTTCTTTGCCTTTTTCATCTGTCTCTTCTCCGTCTCCTCCTCCTTGGCTTCGTCCCTCGCGATCGCGCACTCCGCCTCGTACGCCTCGAACCCGAGCGCCCGCAGCGCCGCGAGCACGTGATCGGGATTAATCGTCGTCTTCTTCTCCTTGGTGCTGATTTCGTTCGCCTCGCTCGCGACGGCGTTGACAAACTCGGCGCAACAGTCGACGACGAGGTCTCGACACTCTGGGGACATTCGCAAGCCCCCGAGCGGGGCGAGGGCGTCTTGCACCATCTTCACCACCGTGGATTTCGGCAATCCCAGTTCGTCATCCGCGACGTCCATCGTTATCCCGTCTCCCTCGCCCCGTCGTCCGCTCGCCTCGTCGCGCGTTCGTCGTCGTCTGCGGCGCTCGAAGCGGGCGGAATCCAATTCATCCGTTCGCTCGCGCGGGTCGATGATGGTTTGAAAAAACCAGAAAAAAATAAAACCAAAAATAGAAACAGAACCGTTAAAAACACCGATCGAAATAACGATTCCGTGTGTGACGAAACTTGGAAATAGTCGATCGTTTCGGCCCGTCGATCGAATGTGGACGGCACCGAGCGCCCCCACCCCCCCCTTTGTTGCGTACGCTTCATAACTCGACGAACAAAGGAGGAAACGACCGACGGCGGCGCCGGGGGATGCTCCCGCCGACGCCGCCGGCGGCGACGACGCGGGACCGGCGATGGTCGAACGCGGACGTGGATGGGGAAGCGCGGACGCGACGGATGCGAGATAAGCGGGAAGCGCGGTGCGCGACGAATGGGCTGGAGGTGACGCTGGAGGAGGGTGGAGCGGAGAATTTAGTGGGAACGGTTAGAACCGAGGAGCGAGGAGCGACGACGAAGGATGACGCGGCGCCGAGCGTGTTACAAAAATTACAGAAATGGGGGGATTACGCCTCTTTCGGGGATGTCGTGGAGGGGACGCGTTTGATTCCGATGAAGACGCCGTTGAGCGAGCGGTACGTGGACGGAGCGTACGAACACGTGCTCACGGTGGAAGGGTTGATACGGGAGCAAATGGCGTTCGGGAGACGGATTGGGTTGATCATCGATCTCACGAATCACGATTGTTTGTATGAGGATGATATACCGGCGAATGTGCGGCGGGTACACGTGAGAAACGTGGCGAAGACGGTGCCGAGCGCGGCGGACGCGCGCAAGGCGGCCGAGGCGGTAGAGCGATACCAAGCGGAAGGAGGACGGGATCACGTCGCCGTGCACTGCGCGTACGGGTTCAATCGAACCGGTTTCATCATATGCAGCATGATGATAGAGACATTAGGGTTGTCTCCGGCGGAGGCGATGGATCGTTTCGCCGCGTCTCGGCCGCCGGGTCTCAAGCACGAACACTTTCGGCGCGAGCTCGTCGAGCGATACGCCCGCAGGAGCGATCCAGGCAGCGATCTCGACGGTGCCACGCGTTTATTATCGCGAAGTTTTGGTAGTGAACCGGACATGCGCACGGAAGAGGACCGCGACGAGAACGAATCGCTGGATATCGACATGAATCGCAAATTTCACTGGAGACCAGGCGGCGGCGCGTCTTCAAACGACGGTTGAGCCTCGACTTAATAGAGCTCCCCGTCGCCTTTCGACGATAATACGTAATATGCTTGTCATTACCATTACTGTATCAAGACTTTATCGCCACACCGACGCTCTCGCCCGCTCTCGTCTTCTTGTTCGATTCGTGTCGTTTACGACGACGTGGGGTGGACTGACTGAATGACTCGATCGCACAGTACCACTACTAAACGCGTCACAGTAAGACACGACGACGACGAGCGATGGTACGTACGACCGAGCGAGCGAGCGACACGACGAAGAGGAGCGCGACGGACGCCGCGTAAACGATCGGCGACGACGACGACGACGACGACGCGGTGGCGACGATCAAAGAGAGACGAACGAATGAGGTTTTGCTCGAACACGAAAAGTTTGACTGACGCTGCCGACGACGACGACGAACAGCCGGTCGAATCGGTACCCCCGTTCGCAATCATCGTCGGTGCTATCACCGCCATGGGTGGTTTGCAGTACCTCGTGCACGGCACGGCGTACGGGAAACCGAGAGCGATTCAACAGGACGCGTTCGATAGGCTCGTCAAGGCGCGAGACGAACGACTGAAAACTGCGTCGGGAGGGACGCAAAAGTGACGGCGATGTCCGAGAAGGCTCGATGGCGATGCGCCTCGCGCATGTGTAATTCAATTTGGTTGTACGTAGCTTTAAATTACGAGCGGCAGCGGTCGCGCGGATGGTTGATGGTTGATGCCAACCTTCTTAACTCACTCATTTCGTTTCCTCTCTTCGTCATAAAGCGGCGATGCGCGCGATGCAAACGACGACGAGGACGACGACCGTCGGGAGGGTGAGACCGAACGATACGCAGCGACTCGCGCGACGTATCGGTTCGCCTCGTGTAACGTGGCGGTCATCGACGATAAAAAAAGCGTTAAGTGAAGAAGATGTTGAATGGATGATTGCCGAGTTTAAGCCGTGGGTGACGGATGAAACTGGGGCGAGAAAGTGCGACGCGTACATGCGGGAGAACTACGGACGGGCGTTTTCGCTGGAAAAAGCCAAGACGGCGCTGGATTCGATCAAGGCGGACCACGCGAAGCTTCCGGGGAACCTACCGTGGACCACTCCCAAGACGTGGCCGGGAATGCTTTTGATCCTGGAGCGTTGCGGGGATCGCATCGGGGACAATTAGAGCTAGACTTGAGGCTATTTGTATTAAAGAATTAGTTGAATCGCTATCTCTTTTTCACGCGCGCAGTTTCTTTGCGTACAGTTCTCTGCCTTCGGCTGCGTGTTTGAGTGTCGATTTGAACTCTTCGTCAGCGCCGCTGTAATCGAGCACGCTGACGACTGAGATTTCTTTCATTCTAAGCGCGCGACCGATGCGCTTTTTTGTCAGCGCGAAGACAATTGGGATTTCGTTGTCCTTCGCATCCTTTATGATTCCCTTGATCTTGTCGTCGAGTCCTCCTTCGCTTTCAATCTGTTCAATGTTTGGCGCGATGACGACGGCTTTGCTCGTCTTGGCGTCGACGCTCTTCGCCACCTCTCGCAGACCGTACAGTAATCTTCGTCGCATCTTTGCCTTGATCTTGTCTTGGTGATATAAACGATCTTGAAATCCCTTGAGTTTGACGAGCATGCTCGTCGTTGCGGCGTTCAGTTCGTCTGTGATGGTTTGCTGCGCGTACCTCACTTGCTTTGCATCCATGCCAACGTACGTGACGGGAGGCTTATTTCTCGCCGCCGCTCTCACCGGGTCTGACATAATCTCAACCTCTTTTTTGTGAGATTTACCTTCGATGTGCTCTTTCCAAGCTCTCACACCGTAGCACGGAACATTGCAGATGTCGCACATCTTTGTCTCTTCCTTCACCTTGGACGGTTTTCGCTTTGCCTGGTCTGTTTTACCCTTGAGCACATCCACCAAGCTCTGCACGCCCCAGACACCCGCCGGCACTCTAGTTTCGATCGTATCGATCTTCTCTTTGACGATTGCCGCGTCTTCACCGGCTGGTGCTTGGTTCATAGTTTCATTGTCGACGACGTCGTCATCCGCGTCTGAAGACGCTGAGCCTTCGTCTCCTTCATCCATACACATGAGGTTCACTTTGACTGTTTCATCGCCTTGATAATCGACTTGGACGTAAACCCATCCGACGCGAACTTCGATTTCGACCTCGACCTCTTCTTCTACCGCGTTCTCTCCTTCCTTTCTCATCGAACGCTCGCGGAGGATGATTTTCTTGAGTGTCGAATGCCTCTTCTTCTTACCTTTTTCACGCTCCTTCCCACGTCGAAGCACCACGCCGGTGGAGCTCGCTGTGTTTGTACTTTTGATCATCACGCCACCGTGCGCGATTCCATCCTTCTTATCGACGCGCTTCGCGGTTTGCTTCTCCGTCTTGAAGTACGCCGCGAGCGAAGTCACCATGCTATTCGAAGTCTTCGTCTTTGAAGACACGAGATCTCCGAGTTTTAGGGAGACCCTTTTCGCCTCTTTTTCTTTCCCCACCGCAACGAGTCCCGCGGCGATCTGGGCCGTTTCGAGGACTTTTGCGTACGGATTGTTCAAGCCGTAGTGCGAAGCGCCGATGTGTTGCTCCAATGCATCGTAAGTTTTGAACGAGCGACTGCACACTTGGCATTTCACTTTACCAAACTTATCCAT
>Ga0181579_10002387_pt1 | contig 15216 bp, 19 predicted proteins | sample 071ome_24_FD_132996 | JGI IMG/M metagenome (GOLD analysis project Ga0181579, IMG submission 132996) | Coastal salt marsh microbial communities from the Groves Creek Marsh, Skidaway Island, Georgia - 071402CT metaG (megahit assembly) | ecosystem: Environmental > Aquatic > Marine > Intertidal... | reverse complement strand
TGCATTTCCGCCATGACCGACCCCTTACCCGTCCTTGCCTGCTTTTTCATCGCCCGGAATCTGCGCCTGCATGCCTTCCCACGGGCTCAGGAAATCGAAATCGCGGAATTCCTGAACAAGCGATACCGGTTCGTTGACAACGCGGCGCTGCGTGTCGTCATAACGAACCTCGACGTGACCGGTAAGCGGAAAATCCTTGCGAAGCGGATGTCCCTCGAATCCGTAATCGGTCAGCAGCCGTCGCAGGTCCGGATGGCCGGCAAAGAAGATGCCGAACATGTCCCACGCCTCGCGCTCGGCCCAGTTCGCGGCGGAATAGACCGAAGTCATCGACGGCACCGCCTGTCCCTCACCGACGGCGGCGCAGACGCGCAGTCGCATATTGTTCTTCATCGACAGCAGCTGATAGATCATCTCGAACCGCTCCGGGCGCTCCGGATAGTCAACGGCGGTCAGATCGGACAGCTGGTTGAAAGCAGCGTGCTGATCATCACGAAGCGCGACCAGAGTCTGCTGAATGGCGGCAACAGCCACATGCAGCACGATCTGACCCTGGACGACACGACTTTCGATCAGGCTGCCACCGACAAGCTGTCGGAGATGGCCCTGCATCGCCTGCAACGGCGCATCTATGCCGTCGGCACTATCTGCTTGGGTGTTCGCAGCGTCAGTCATCTCTTGGTTCCCAATGCCACCGGTCGGGCAGCTCTGAAACCCGGCCGCCACGGTGACAGCCGGCATGGCGCCAGGAAGGGTTTGCAAACGAGGATGGCGTCAGGCACCACGACACCCCCCATAAAAAGCTCGTTCAGCCGCGCGCAATCGTTGCTGTGCGTCTGATCTTCTTTTGAAGCTGCAGCAATCCGTAGATCAGCGCTTCGGCCGTCGGCGGACAGCCCGGAACATAGACATCGACCGGCACGATGCGGTCGCACCCGCGCACAACGGCATAGGAATAATGATAATAGCCGCCGCCATTCGCGCATGATCCCATTGACAGGACCCAGCGCGGCTCTGGCATCTGGTCATAGACGCGGCGCAGTGCCGGCGCCATCTTGTTGGTCAGAGTGCCGGCGACAATCATGACGTCCGACTGACGCGGGCTCGGCCGGAACAGCATGCCATACCGGTCCATGTCATAGCGGCTGGCGGCGGAGTGCATCATCTCGACAGCGCAACAGGCCAGCCCGAAAGTCATCGGCCAGAGCGAGCCGGAACGCGCCCAGTTGAACAGCTTGTCAGCACTGGCGATAACAAAACCGCGGTTGGTGATCTCGTCACCAACGGCTTTCAGGATGGCGTCCTGTTCGGGCCCGGGCCCGATCGGTGCGGCCTGACGGGTGTCGATCACTCCCATTCCAGGGCTCCCTTTTTCCACTCATAGATGAAACCGACAGTCAGCACGGCAAGGAACAGCATCATCGACCAGAAGCCAAATACGCCAATTCCACCGAGCGATACCGCCCAGGGAAACAGAAACGCAACCTCGAGGTCGAAGATGATGAACAGGATCGCAACAAGGTAAAAGCGCACGTCGAACTGGCGACGCGAATCATCAAACGCGTCAAACCCACATTCATAGGCTGTCATCTTCTCGTCGTCGGGGCGCTGGTTGCCAAGCAGCAGCGAGGCGCTGACCATGGCGATGGCGAGACCGACGGCAATCGCGAAGAACACCGCTATAGGCAAATATTCATGTAAAAGCTCGGGCACCGGGTTCTCTACTCCCACTAAGAAAACCACCGTCTGAATAATTCAGCAACCGGCCAAAAGCAAGCCAAACACGCATAATTCAGGGCAGATAAAATGCCGCTGCGACATGTCGGCCCGGATTGGCGCCGGCGATCACAAATCCCACCGCTCTCCATGCCGCAACGCGCGAAAGCGCGACGGGGCGATTCCGGCCGCGGCAAGTGCCGCCGCCAGCCGCTGCGGCGGTTCGGCCAGCGGCTCCAGGGTCAGCTTGAACGTCCCCCAGTGAATGGCGACGGCCTGACCGGCGTCAAGATCCTTGAAGATCTGCACCGCCTCCTCGGGATTGCAGTGCGATCCGCGCATGAAATCCCGCGGTTCATACGCGCCGATCGGGATGGCGGCAAAATCCGGCGCCCCAAGACGTTCGCGGGTTTCGACAAAATCCGCGCTGTACGCTGTATCGCCGGCGAAATAGAACTGATAGCCGTCGGCGAAGCGGAACATGAACCCCGCCCACAGGGTCCGGTTGCGATCAAACGGGGTGCGCGAGGACCAATGCCGCGCCGGCGTCGCGGTGACCGTCACCCCGTCTCGATGATCGGACTGCCACCAGTCGATCTCGACAACATCGTCAAAGCCGGCGCGGCGTACATATCCGGCCAGACCAAGCGGCACGATGAATCGGATATCCGGTTGCAGCGCCGCCAGCCGCCGCAATCCCGGCAGGTCAAGGTGATCGTAATGCGCGTGCGAGATCACCGCGACATCGACATGCGGCAGCGACTCTTGCGTATAGGCCGGCGGCACAACGCGTTTCGGGCCGGTGAAACCGAGCGGCGACGCGCGTTCGGAAAAGACCGGATCGGTCAGGATACTGATGCCGCGATAGGTGAACAGCAATGTCGAATGCCCGACCCATGTGACACCGGGACCATCACCGGTTGGCGGCGCAAGGGCGGCCGGATCAAGAAGCGGAAACCCCTCGGTTTCGGCCGGGTCGGCCTCACGGCCGAAAAAGGCACGGGCGAGGCCGAGAACATCCAGCAGCCCCTTGTCATGCCGATATCCCCCTGGATGCTGGAAGGTGTTGTCAGCCGGATCGAATTGCGGCGACTCACTGTAAGGCTTCATGCTGCTGCACCCGGTCACGATAACCGCCGCCAGCAGAACACGCATGACGGCCTTCATTTTCAGCTTCATTTTCAGCTTCATTTTTGTCTATCGGCCGCGTCACGATCAGCGCGTGACAGCCACCGCTGTGACCGACGGCATAACATATCGCCCGGATTCATACAAAACGGATTGACGAAGAACCGCATGGACTTGCCCGGAGTTTCGTGGTTACTGACACGCCTTGGCAGACCACCGACCGGAAAGGACTTGGCGGACGAATGTCGCGAAATGCCGCCATGCTGTTGATCATCGCCGGCGCCACATGCATGAGCTTTGTGGGTCTGTTGATGCGTCTTCTCGAAACCACCGACGGCATGGTCATCCTGTTCTACCGTTCGATCACGCTTGCCGGTATGGTGGGACTTGTCGCCTGCCTGCGACGTGGCCAGCGACCAGCCGCCTTTTTGCGCTCGCTTGACCGCACCGACCTGATGATGGGACTGGCACTCGCCATTGCCTTTATGACCTATGTCTATGCCATGCTTCTGACCTCGGTGGCGTCGGCCCTGCTGCTTCTGACATTGTCACCTTTCCTTGCCGCCATTCTCGGCTGGGTATGGATCGGTGAGCGACCGCACATACTGGCCTGGCCGGCCATGGCGGCGGCGTTGGTCGGCGTTGCGCTGATGATCAGTGACGGGATCGGCCTTGGCCGAACAGCCGGCAATCTGGTGGCTCTTGTCTCGGCATTCAGCTTTGCGGTGATGCTGGTTCTGGCCCGCCGAAGCCGCCGCAACGACGTTCTGGGGGGCACCTTCCTTGGCGGTGTTCTGGCGCTGTGCATGGCCGGCATTGCCGCTGGCGTGATCGGCGAAGGGCTGGCGATCTCGCAGTCCGATCTGTTGCTGACGCTGTTCATGGGGGCGTTCACCATCGGCATCGGCATCGCGCTGGTGACCTGGGGCACCGGCTATGTCCCGGCGGCGGAGGTCAGCCTGCTGACCCTGACCGAAAGTATGCTGGGGCCGATCTGGCCCTGGATATTCCTTGGCCATGCCATGACATTGACCGAGATTGGCGGCGGTGCGATTGTTCTAGGCGCGGTGGCGATGCTGGCGCTGGCCACGCGTGAGCCGCGCGAGGTTGGCTTATCACGGCAGGACAGGCACAGCGCATGAACACCCCCGCCACCCCGCCACCCGATAATTCCGGGGACGTCACCCGCGAGGATGTCGCCCCGCCGCTTGCCAGCCTGATGGGGTTTGGCGGTCTGATTCCATTTTTTGTCTGTGCCGGTGCGGCGCATAGCAGTGTCGCGCCATGGGCCGGGCTGGCGCTGATCATATGCGGCGTCTACGGTGCCGTGATCCTCAGCTTCATCGGCGCCGTGCATTGGGGCCTCGCCATGCAGGGTGACCGCGGTCAGCGCTGGTTTATCTGGTCGGTCGTGCCGGCGCTCTATGCCTGGCCTCCCGTCGTTTTTCTCGATACGCGGACAGCCTTGCTGGCGCTGGTCCCCGGGTTCCTGCTCTGCTGGAGTGTTGACCGGCGCGCCGTCGAGGCAGGATTGATCCCGGCCTGGTATATGAGGCTGCGCCATATGCTGACACTCGGCGCCTCGATGGGCCTTGCCGCCGCATCACTGGCACCGCCACCCTTCCCGCATGGATAATGCCCCGGACAGGGGAAAGACAACTCAATCGCGGGACCTGATCATCATCAAATTGCCGATGATCACCAGCCCCATTCCGGCCAGTGACAGCAAACCCCACTCATACCCCTCGTAACGGGCCGAGATCAGCAGCGCGAAAATCGGGAACACAACGGTCGCATAGGCCGCCCGCCCCGGGCCGATTCGTCCGATCAGGCTGAGATAGCAGGCAAAGGTCATGACCGAGGAGATGACGATCAGCCAGGCAAGGCTGCCAAGATAGGTGATCGTCGGATCAATGATGAAGTCATGGCCACGGACAAGTGCCACCAGCACCATGAAACCGGCGCCATAGAGCATCCCCCAGCTTGTCGAGGCAAGAACATGAATGCCACGCCTCTGGCTGGCCGAGGACAGCATGTTACCGATGCAAAAGCTGACCGTGCCGGCAAACCCGAACGCCATTGACGTCAGCACCGTTGACGACGCCCGCAATTCAGGAAGGAAGACAAGTGCCAGACCGGCAAGACCGGTCAGCGCCGCCCCCAGCTGCATCAGCGGTGGCAGCCGGCGATTGAGTGCCGCCACCAGCCCGACATTGATCAGGGACGACATCGACAGCATTACCGCCAGAAGGCCCGACGCGGCATAGAGGCTGGCATTGTAGAACAGCGCAAAATTCGTCGAGAACAGCGCCATGCCAAGCATCAGGAACCTTGCATGCTCGGCGCCACCGAAACGAAGACCGATCCCACGCAGCGCGCAGATGCCGAACATCATCAGACTGGAAATGGCGAACCGCCAGACAAGCGACACCTCCGGCGCGACAACGCCAAGCTGCAATGACAGCGGATACCAGCTTGTCGACCAGCCGATGATAACCGCGACATAGAGCAGAAAGTCATAAGGACGCATAAAGGATTATACCGACCAGCGACAAGGGCCGGAATGGCGGTCAGCCATCGGCGGACCCGCTGATCGCCCAGCCCTCCGCATCGACTTCAAGGAACGCCTCCACCGCTGCCGAGGCGATGATGGTTGGTGTGTCCTGCGCGTCACCCTCGATGTTGAGCCCGCCGTGAACAACCGTCACCTGCGGGTTGCCGCGTGGCAGCGATTCCGCCACCCGCGCCGCATCGACGGCATCGGGATCCTGCACGCCGATCGTGACCCTGACCACCATGTCGCGGTGGTTATAGCCACAGGACCTGAACAGCGACAGCGAACTGTGACCGATGGCATCACGAACAGCGCGGCAGGCAGCCTTGGTATAGTCGCCGCCATACAGGTCGGTGCCCGTTCCCATTTCAAGGATCAGCCGTTTCATGGCGACACCGCCTTGTCCTCCATGCCAGCGCCCGCTGTGTCGGTCCGGCGCTCCATGTCAAAGGATATGACAATCGCCGCGTTGGCAAGAATCGTGACGCCGTCGCCATCGGGTTTCGGGATATCAAGCCCGCCCCGGACAACCCGTACCCCACCATTGCCATAGGGGAGAACGGCCTTCACCTCTGCGCCATCCACCGCGTCAGGCTTTTGCACGCCAATCTCGACATCGATCAGCATGTCCGATTTCTCAAACCCGAAGGCCTCGGCAAAGCTGATGGAATTCCGCCACACGGCATCCTGAACGGCGCGCACCGCGGCGCGCGTGTAGTCGCCCTTGCGAAGCGACGTTCCCATCCCAATTTCAAGCGCCATTCTTGTCTTCGCCATTCCGATCCGACCTGCTTCCCGTCTGTTATTGCCCTGCCGGCGTCAGGCCAGCCCCAGCGCTGCGCGCGTCCCGTCATCCCATCCAATGATGATCGCACCATCCGCCAGCACCATCAGCGGCCGCTTCATCAGTGGCGGATTCGCGGCGAGAAGATCCACCGGATCGCCTGCGCGCGCTGCCTCGTCCAGGCCTCGCCAGGTCGTCGAACGACGGTTGATCACCTTGTCCGCGCCATGGTCGTCAAGCGCCCGGCGCAATACATCCGGCGGCACGCCGTCATTCCTCACATCCCGGAATGCGACCTCGATGCCGGCCTCGTTCAGCGCTTTCAGCGCGGCGCGGCAACTGTCGCAGTTTTTCAGTCCATAAAGTTGCAATGCCATGCGGGCGCCTCCCGATTGACGGCAGATTATACCCGCCAATTCCATGATGCAATGGCATCGGAACGGATCAGCGCAAAGGTGACAACCCTGCCCTGACTGGAGTACACATTTACGCCTCAACAGCCAGGACGGGAGACGACATGCATATCGACCAGCGCCATTTCAGGATCATGGTCGATAGCCTCAGGATCGGCTGTCCGGGGCGGCAGGAGTGATATCCACCCTTATTCTAAACCGGCCCGGCGTCCTGTCGCTGGTGATGCTGCTGACGCTTGCCTGCCTCTATTCACTCGGGTTTCTGTCAGCTTCGATGGCGACGCTTGAGGTTGGACCCTATTTCGCCGGCGCGGCACGGGTTATTTTCGCCTCGATCTTTCTTCTCGCCGTCGCACATGTGAGCGGCGCCGGGCTGGTTCGCGGCAGGAAACTGTGGATGATGGCGTCGATCTATGGCGTGGTGTCGCTGTCCCTTCCCTTCATCGTCCTGCCCTGGACGCTTGTTTATGTCAGCACCACAACCGCGTCGATCTATTACGCCGTCATCCCGATCAAGGTTCTGTTGCTCTCGCGCATTTTCATCGGCACACCGATCACCCACCGCAAATGGACCGGGTTCACAATGGCCTCGGCCGGCATCATCATTCTGGCGCTGGCCGGCATGGCCGGTGATGATTCTGTCAGCGCCGCGCCGCTGATCCAGGACAGCATCGGTGGCGGCCTGCCGGTCTGGATACCGCACCTTGCCTGTATCATGACCGCGCTGTTCATCGCCGGCGGCGGCGTCCTGTTCCAGTTGATGCCGCGCGCCTCCGCCATATCGATCACGGCGTCAGCCTTTCTAGCCGGCAACATTCTGGCCATCCCGGTCGCGTTGATGTTCCTGCCGGCGGCGATGCCGGGCCCGGCAGGTGTCGGCTGGCTGCTCTGTGCCGGCGTACTGGTCAGCGGATGCGGCATGCTTGTGCGCGGTCACCTGATCCAGCGCGAAAACGCTGTCTACACCTCGAGCAACGGCTATATCGTGCCACTGGTCACCGGCCTGTTCGGCGTGACGATTCTCGGCGAGAGCATCGGACTGATCTCGGTGCTGGCCTACATGCTGGTTCTTGGCGGGCTGTTGCTGTCGCGGCGCTGAGCCGCTGCCTATCCGTAGGCGCGTGCCTCTTCCTCAATCTGGCGGCGGTATTTCTTGCGCTCATGCTCCAGAAGATAGCGCTTGCGAAGCCGCAGGCTGGACGGCGTGACCTCCAGCAACTCGTCGCTGTCGATGTAGGCCATCATATCCTCGAGCGACATCCGGCGTGGCGGTACCAGCGCGACCGCCTCGTCTGATCCGGCAGCCCGGACATTTGTCAGCTTCTTGCCCTTCAACACATTGATCTCAAGGTCGTTGTCGCGTCTGTGCTCGCCAACAATCATGCCCTGATAGACCGGTGTCTGCGGATCGATGAACATCACCCCACGATCCTGTAGATTGAACAGCGCATAGGCAACGGCGGTTCCCGTTTCGGAGGCGATCAGCGCGCCATTGCGGCGGCCGGGAATATCACCGCGATAGGCTTCATAGTCATGAAAGACACGGTTCAGGACGCCGGTGCCACGTGTATCGGTCAGGAACCGGCTTGGATAGCCGATCAGGCCACGTGACGGCGCCAGGAAGACAAGCCTTGTCTTGCCGGCGCCCGAGGCGCGCATGTCCTGCATCGTCGCCTTGCGCCGGTTCATCGCATCGACAACCGTACTCGCATAGGCCTCGTCGACATCGATCGTGACTTCCTCGACCGGTTCCATCCGCTCCCTGCCTTCATTGCGGATCAGCACGCGCGGACGCGAGACGGTCATCTCGAACCCCTCGCGGCGCATCGTCTCGACAAGCACACCTAGCTGCAGCTCGCCGCGTCCGCCGATTTCAAAGGCGTCCTTGCCGGCGCTCTCGGCAAAGGTGATGGCGACATTGGTCTCGGCCTCGGCAAGAAGGCGCTCGCGGATCATCGTCGAGGTGACTTTCTTGCCCTCGCGGCCGGCAAACGGGCTGTCATTGACGGTGATGGTAACCGACATGGTCGGCGGGTCTACAGGTGTCGAATGCAGTGCCTCGTCAACCTGCGGGTCACAGATGGTATCCGCCACCGAGGCCTCGGCAAGGCCGGCGATACAGATCAGATCACCTGCCTGCACCTCGTCAACCGGCACCCGCTGTGTGCCCTCGAAGCGCAGAAGTTTGGTCAGGCGCCCTGACTCGATCTGCCGGCCCTCGAGATTGATCGCCTTCACCGCACTGTTGACGCGCGCCGTCCCGCGGATCACCCGGCCGGTCAGGCAGCGCCCGAGGAACGGATCACTGTCGAGCAGCGTGGCCAACATCGCGAACGGTTTGTCGGGCTCGACATCCGGTGCCGGCACATGCGCCACCACAACATCCAGAAGCGGGTGCAAATTCTCGCGCGGCGCGTCAAGCTCGGTGGTGCACCAGCCGTCACGGCCAGAGGCATAGAGGATCGGAAAGTCGAGCTGATCATCATTCGCATCAAGCGAGACGAACAGGTCGAACACCTCGTCGACGACGGCGTCGGGACGACCATCGGGCCGGTCGATCTTGTTGATCACGACAATCGGGCGAAGCCCCTGTTTGAGCGCCTTTCCAAGGACAAACTTGGTCTGCGGCATCGGCCCTTCGGCGGCATCGGTCAGCAGGATCACCCCGTCGGCCATGTCGAGGACGCGTTCAACCTCGCCGCCGAAATCGGCGTGGCCGGGCGTGTCGATGATGTTGATGCAGACATCATTCCAGACGACCGAGGTCGGCTTGGCAAGAATGGTGATGCCGCGTTCCTTTTCCAGATCGCCGGAATCCATCACCCGTTCGGCAATTTTCTGGTTATCGCGGAACAGGCCGGTCTGTTTCATGATCGAATCGATCAGGGTTGTCTTGCCATGGTCGACATGGGCGATGATCGCGATATTGCGAAGCTGAGAGGTCATGACAGTACTTTCATGAGCGGGCGGGGGTGCGGGAATGCACCGCTTCCTAGCCGACAAAGCAGCGGCTGACAAACGGGTTTTGCCGGATTGTGGCAAAAAACCTCGTTCTTTGTGGCATTTCCGCCGGCGCCGGGGCTGGAGGCGGGACCGAAACTGGCCTAATATCGGCTCTGGTCTGCCGGAGCCGGAAGATGAATGAAAAGCTGAAAACATATGTCAGACGCATGGGACTTGCCGCCTTCCTGTTCTTCTTCCTGAAGGGGCTTGGCTGGCTTGCCGTGTTCTATTTCGGCTGGCAGATGGTCGGCTAGCCATAAAGCAGCATTTCAGCCCCTATTTCCAAGCCGACAAACACCAGCGTTGCGGCAACCAGGAAGAGCACCCGCATCCACGGCTTGCGAATGCCATTGCCAATCAGCCAGATACCTGACATTGCGGGAAATTTCTGCGTGGGGAATCTGATTTCCAGATACTGCGTCACCTCATGGGTCACCAGCCACGCTCTGCCATACAAGGCGAAAACAAATCCAACAGACGCACCGACGCGCGCCAGGGCTTCGTTGAATTTCAGGTAGGCGGCATGATCGACAAGCAACACCGGCCAGGCGACAAGGAACAGGGCTGCAATGGTGACAAAGGCAGCGGGGACCCGGTGAAAGGCTGCCCAGAACGGGCCGAACACAAGGCCAAGCCAGCTGAAACAGACAATGTTTCGCGCATGCTTCTGGATTTCGAGCACATTGCCCTCCGATATCATAATATCGGAGAGGTTTTCCACTGCGCCCCCACCACCAAGCTTTTTGTTTAGACGCTTAAGCAATCTGGCTTTGAATTTGGCTTTGGGTTTGTCGTCCAGGTTTGAGAAGAACGCGGAACCCTCGAGCATCAGGTCGACATTCAGCATCGAATTCTCCCATTCTGCCAGCGGCAAGGCAGCATCAATTACGGTTGGTGGCTTACATTCATCCGAAGCGAACAACGAGATCAGGAAAAGTCCACCTCCTTGGTCTGAGTCCGCCTGCGCGCGCCCTCAACACAATCTCTCAACTGATCCATAACGCTTTCTGGATGATGTATGGCGCGCAGCGTCAAATCGGGATTGGTCCGGTCGGAAGATAGAACATGCAGATGTCCCAGCCCAAAAATACGAAGCAGGAACGGTTTGTAAACGCTGTAATCCCTGACTCTGTAGAGTTCGATCTCGTCGATTGTCTGTGACAGGATGCCCCGCTTGATAATCATCCGGTCTTCTGAAAATCCATAACTGGTGAAGCGTGTTTGCAAATAGCGATAAAGCGGCAGAACGACCGTCCAGCAGAGCAGAATGAAATACGGAATATTCGGGATTTGCGATGGACGACTTTTCCACACAGTTTCACGAACCACCATATTATCACCTAATCTGTTCTACGCATGCGGGACGTAGAAGTCTCCACCTGACAAAGGCAGAGGCTTCCAGCGTTCGGAAAGTTATTCCAGCCGGTCTCGCAATGAGGCTATGTGCTTGTCATTTGGCCGCAGTTTGGTGAATTCGTCCAGGGCGGCTCTTGCCACATCCTTGTCGTCCAACGCCAGTGCGGCTTCAAACTCGCCAAGCCATGCGGTGGCGTTCTCCGGATTGTCCTCGCGTGCCAGAACGAAATCAGCAAGTGCCTGCCGGATATCGCCAGTCTGCAGATACACATTGGCCCTTTTGACGTAAAATCGCTCGCGCCGATAGCGCGTGTTCTCGAGCGCCTGGGTCAGCGCATCGACCGCATCAGCATATTTTTCTTGTTTGACATAGATTTCAGACAGGAGAGACAGCGCATCGCTATAGCCAGCACGAAGATCAAGCGCTGCAAAGATTGCCCCAGCAGCCGCATCCAACTGGTCCAGCTTGAAATAGAGTTGACCCAAATACAGGAATATCCGGGCATTCTCCGGGTCATATTTCTTGGCCAGAAGCAGATCTTCCAGGCTCTTTTCAAACTCCTCGGTTTTCATACCGACCCGCGCGCGGCGCATATAGATGTCCGAGTTCGTCGGATTGATGGAAATGGCGTTGGAGTAGTCCGTCAGAGCCTCGTCATACAGCCCCAGCTCGTCATTCACGATCCCACGCCATTTCCAGGCCGTCAGGAACCGCGCATCAAGATCCAGTGCCTTGGTCAGATACTCCTTGGCCACGCCATACTGTCGCTGGTAGCCAAACACCATACCAAGACCATAGAAAGCCTCCTTGAAGTCGGGGTTAAGCGACAGGGCCTTTCGGAATGATCGTTCGGCTTCAGCATAGTTTTTCGGTTTCGCCCCCAGATAGGCCCATCCCAAATTGTAATGGGCCATATCGAAGCGTGGATCGATCCGCAGCGCCTCGTCGAAGCTGAACTTGGCATTCTCAAAATCCCGGCCATCGCTGGCCATTACGCCCTTCCAAAGATACGCCCATTTGGAATCGGGATTGATAGCCAGTGCCTGGTCGAGAAACGATGTGGCCTCGTCATCATCGCCAGCGTTATAGCTGATCACTCCGAGGCGCATCAAAGCGAAGTCATTTTTCGGATCGATCGCAATCGCCTGTTGCAGGGTTTCCAGAGCGCGTTCATTGTCCTTCAACGCGGCATATATCTGACCGCGCAGGATATAGGGCTCTGCCGCATCAGGTTGCTGTTGCTCGAGAAACACCGACTTGGCCAAAGCTTCATAGGCCGAGTTCAACTCTTTGGCATCATAGGGCCTGTCGAGATTGAAAAGGTCCCGCACCGCCGACATGCCGTCAATATAGGCATCCAGAAACAGATAGTCCGAATTGCTGGGCTGGAGTTCAAGGGCCTTTTCAAGGAATTGCTTGGCGACCGCTATGTTGTTTTCCTGATAATAGAGCCTAACGCCAACCTGCGCATAGTCGTTAGCCATGCGGCGCACATCCCAACTGTCCTTGAGATAAACGCCAAGTTCCCAACTGCCAATCAAGCCCGACACAGCGATGGTCGCAATAGAGGCGCTGCGCACCAGAAGCCTGACAAACCTCTTTTGCCGCGCCTCTTCCTCCTCCGGCGCAAAGGTCTTGGCAAGCCTTTCGAGGACCCGCGTCTGCTCTAAAACGAGCCCTCTGAGTTCCTCTGTCGACGCAGCGGCTTGACCGGACTTCTCACGGGCAAGCTTGTCGTGCTCGGCTTCAGACATGGTTCACCCGCATGAAGGATGGGTTCAACTTGGTCGATGTGGGATGCACCATTGCCTATCGCCCGATGGCCTCGGCAAACCTTGATGCGCGTAGCGCGAACATGTCGGCGGCAACATTCGACGACCCGGCACCTTCGCGGAGCTTTGCCGCCCGATCATCAGGATACCCGCTGCCATGTTTGCGCGAGGTGATGCTTTCAAGCCGCTCGATTACCTTGACACCGGCTTTCCAGTCATAGCCGAGACTGCCCGCAATTTGTCCGCCGCGCAGATCCGCCTCACCTTCAAGGTCCTTGCTGAAGCCGTTCTCACCCCAGGCAAGCAATTCACCAAAGAGACCACCACCTCCCATATCGGCCGTTGCGCTCTGGAACAGCTTTGCCCCTTCATTCTGCTTGATGGCGTTCAACCCATGATCCATTTCGATATGCGCAATCTCGTGCGCAAGGACAAAGGCAAGCTCATCCTCGTTTTCCACAAAAGCCAGCATACCGGTGGTCACGAAGACAAAGCCCCCAGGCGCGGCAAAGGCGTTCACGACATCCGGCTCGTCAAGCAGCACAACCACGGGATCCTTGTAGTTTTTCGTGAGGCGGCTGGCACTGAGGAGGTTCACGACAACATTCCGCAGATAAGTCAGCCGCGGGTCGTTCTCATCGACCAGTTCGTAATTACCAAGCATTCTTGCCGCGAGTTCGCGACCAAGGACAAATCGGCCGACCGGCCCGAGATTTGTGTTCTGCGCCGATTTCAGCGTCTGGCCGATCAGGCCGCCGCCACCGAGGAGCCCCCCGCCGTCACCATCACCACCGCCAAGCAGACCGCCAAGACCACCGCCGCCATTTCCGCCGCCAAGCAGACCGCCAAGACCACCGCCGCCACTGTCGCCATTTCCGCCGCCAAGCAACCCACCAAGGCCGCCACCACTGCCGCCGCTGTCACCATCGCCACCACCCTTGAGAATACCGCCCAAGGGATTGCTGTTATCACCGCCTCCAAGCAAGCCACCCAATTGCGCATCGGCATTCGAAGCCAGCATGAAGAGCACAAAGCAACCGACAATGAGAGAATTTGTTTTGCTACGGATCATTTGTACTCTCCCAAGCCGCCGGCCTTCCTGAATGCGCTCAGCATGGACGGATCATCAACCCCCTGCGCCTGAACAATGAGACGGTCGACCTTGTCATAATCGGCGGCGCCGCCTTTGGCACCACCAGCGGCGCCTCTGACCGCGCGCAGATCACCCTCATCCTCATCCTCGGAGAAATTTCGTTTTGCCTTGCCAGATGCGAGATCCGCAACTTTTTCCTCGGCACGTTCGATTGTCTGGTCACCGAAATTCTTTTCCGAGACGAGACAGGATGTCGGGACAAATTGAGATGACCCAACTTCGGCCCATGAGTGCCGGGTGTATTCCTCAGCCTCAATCTTTCTCGGCGTCCCTTCACCAGCCATGCTCTGAGCCTGCTGCTCGAGTTTCTTCTTTGATGAATAGTCGGACTCCGGAAGCTCGAACGACCCCGCAAGTGAATTGATCCTGACCGTTTCACCAAAAGCTATACCTGAACTCGGCATCCCGAACGCTGAAGGCATGCCGTAGACCGGTGCCGTTTCACAGGCCACGCGGACGCTGTCGCCCACTGCCAACCTTTCGATCGCAACAGCGATTGGCGATGCACTGATCACCAGCGCGGCAAAGCCGAGGATGGACGGAACGGAATAACGCCTTCGCAACATATTGATCACAATGGAAACCCTCAATGGCACAATATTTTATAAGCAGATTTGATTCATCCCATCATGTCAAGTTCTTATCGTGAATCCCTTGCCATAAATCCTATGTATGGGACGATCCCATATATGGATGACATATCTTTGATTGATGTCGAACCCATATCCAAATCGGCGCGAAACATTCCTGTCCCGGCATCAAAACACCACAGCCAGCTTTTCATAATCCATGCCAATCATAATCCACGCCAGCTGGCAGATGGTCGGCTGAGCGGCGGCCTGCCTGTTTTGATCTGCCGGTTATGGATCCGGCTATTTATTGTAAACGCGATCCGGCAGCCACAATGCCAGTTCCGGGAACAGCATCATGATGGCCAGCATCAGAACCATCACCCCGACAAACGGGATCACCGACCGGTAGATGTCGGTGATCGAGATTTCCGGCGGTGCAATGGCGCGCATCAGGAACAGGTTGTAGCCAAAGGGCGGCGTCATATAGGCGATCTGGCAGGTGATCGTGTAGAGAACGCCATACCAGATCAGATCGAACCCAAGCGCCTTGACCAGCGGCACATAGAGCGGCGCCACGATGACAAGCATCGCCGTGTCGTCAAGGAAGGTGCCCATCAGCAGGAAGGACAGCTGCATCAGGATGATGATCACCGGTGTCATCCAGGCCGGCTCGTCGCTGGGCATCCTTGTGCCGCCCTCGGTGGTGCTGGTGCTCTATGCGATGATCGCCCGCCAGCCTGTTGGCCAGCTATGGCTTGCCGGGG
>Ga0181579_10002386_pt1 | contig 15217 bp, 13 predicted proteins | sample 071ome_24_FD_132996 | JGI IMG/M metagenome (GOLD analysis project Ga0181579, IMG submission 132996) | Coastal salt marsh microbial communities from the Groves Creek Marsh, Skidaway Island, Georgia - 071402CT metaG (megahit assembly) | ecosystem: Environmental > Aquatic > Marine > Intertidal... | reverse complement strand
TTTTGGAGGATACCTGGAAAGAAATACGGCAGGGGAGGTTGGCCTTGATAACCCCCGTGATCACGTTCACGGACGGGCGCTGGGTGGCTATGACCAGGTGGATGCCGCCGGCCCGGGCCAACTGAGCGAGCCGAGCGATCCCCGTCTCCACATCGGCGGGAGCGACCATCATGAGATCGGCGAGCTCATCGATGATGCAGACGATATAGGGGAATTTCTCGGGTATCTCGTCGAGAACGCCTTCATCGCGAGGGACGGTGATTTCCATTTGTTCCTCTTCCTGTTTTTCCGCTTCGGTCTTCTCTTTTTCCGGTTTGGAGCGGCCGTTGAAACCAGCGATGTTTCGCACGCCGACCTTGGCGAAGGTTTCGTAGCGATGCTCCATTTCGTTGATCAGCCACTTAAGGGCTCCAGGCACCCTCTTGGGATCCGTTACCACCGGAATCAGCATATGCGGCAAGGAATTGAAAACCTTCATTTCCACGATCTTGGGATCGATCATGATGAACCGCAATGTGTCCGGGCTAGAGTGGAAAAGCAGAGATGTAATGATTGAATTGATGCAGACCGTTTTGCCTGCGCCTGTAGCTCCGGCTATGAGCAAGTGGGGCATTTTAGTCAGATCGGAAATAATCGGTTTCCCGCTGACATCCTTGCCGAGAGCGATGGGAATCTCCGCTTTCGATTTGGCCCAATCCTCTGACTCCAGAATTTCCCGTATGCCAACCGGAGTTGGATTCTGATTAGGTACCTCGATACCAACGCAACCCTTTCCGGGAACGGGGGCGAGGATGCGCACGGATTGGGCTCGCATACCCAGGGCGATGTTCTTGTCCAGATTGGATATCTTTTCCACTCGCACGCCTGGAGCGGGATAGACTTCATAGCGTGTGATTACCGGTCCAATGTGTATTTCCCCCATGGTGACATCGACTCCGAACTCCTTGAGTGTGCGTTGGAGTCGATCGGCATTGCTGGTATGTTCGGTGGGAGAATTCGAATGGTGCGGCTTGGCTTGTGGAGCCAGCAAGTCGAGGGGAGGGAAGACGTAATCGCCGACGGATTGCGGCAGTTGGACCCGAGCTTTCTTGGTTTCTTCGGCGGCGACAATTTTGAGAACGTCCTTGAGGGCCGGTTTTTTAGCGGGCTCTTCCTCCTCTTCGGGTTCTTGAGGTAGGGGAGGCTGTGGATCCTTGCGAATGGGGATCGGGGGCTCCGGGTCAACCTCGGGCTGAAACTTGGCGCTCTTGCCTTTGGCGGCGGCTTTGCCGGCGGCGACCATTTCCCGGGCGGCCGCTTTTTCTTCGTTGGCTAGGCGCTTGGCCTCCAGGCGTTGCTGCTTGATAGCCGCTCTCTCTTCTTGGCGAGCCAGCTTTGCTAGGCGACGGGCCTCTCGTTTTTCCTCGCGACTTGCCTGCCAGCGATCTAGCCAGCCGTTCAGTCCGCTTTCTTCGTCGGATTTCTCGCTATTGACGCCCGGGGCGAGAACAAAGACGAAGGTTCCGACAAAGAGGGCCCCGAGAATAAGCGTGGCCCCTATGTCGCCAATATAGGCTCGCACCGAGGCGGAGTAGAGTACTTGGCCGAGCAATCCGCCCGGATCCTTGGCGTAGATTTCTTTGTCGAGAAAGAGTAAATTCTGAACTGCTAGGAGGCCAGAAGCGGTGGCGATGTTGAGAAGCATGCCGATGGCGATCGCCCAGCTGCCTTGGCGGACTTTTCGAATGTGGAGCCATGCTCGCCATCCTAGATAGACGGGTATTAGCCAAGCCGAGCCTCCTAGGAGATAGAGGCTGAACTGCCCGATTTTGACGCCCAAGAGTCCGAAGGCGTTTGGCTCGAAACCTAGAGAGGGGTCGGTAAAATTGTCTGGAATCTGACGAGGGTGGAAATCCAGCAAGGCGATAGCGAAAAGGGCAGCCAATAGGGCAAATCCCCCAGCCCAAAGCCAACGGCTCCGCAATCGTGGCGGCTTGATGTCGGAGGAGGGATTTTTGTTATTGGAACTGCGCTTTCTGGCCATATGGATAGGAGCTGAGACGAGGCAGTGGGGCTCGCGAGAGCTCGGGCTGGTCCGTAAAATGATGAAAAGACGGGTTTCCGAGAAAACTGCAAGGACGCGATGAGCAATCCGATTTACTTTAAACCAATTTATCAAGAGCGTGTGTGGGGCGGACGAAATCTAGAGAAGGCTTTGGGCCGGGAACTGCCCGAGGGCGAGGTGATCGGCGAGAGTTGGGATGTCGTGGACCGGCCGGAAGCGATGTCGTTGATTGAGGGGGGCGTTTTCGCTGGTAAATCGCTACGCGAGTTGATCAAAGAGCGTACAGAGGAGATCATGGGGGCGGGCTATGATCCGAACCGGCCTTTTCCCATATTAGTCAAATGGCTCGACTGCGCGGATAGACTGAGCCTGCAAGTGCACCCCCCTGCGGAGGTGGCGCCGACCCTGGGCGGTGAACCGAAAACTGAAAATTGGTATATAGCTGATTGCCAGACAGATGCGTCGCTTATCGTCGGATTGAACAATGGCGTGACGCGGAACGAATTCGAGCGTCGTTTGGGCGAAGGCACGCTTGAAGAGTGCGTACATCGATTTCCAGTGAGTCCTGGGGAATCCATCCTCGTGGAGAGCGGGCGGATTCATGCTATCGATGCGGGCAATTTAATTTTGGAGATTCAGCAGAATTCAGATACGACTTACCGTGTCTATGATTGGGGCCGCGTGGGACTGGACGGGAATCCTCGTCAGCTCCATGTGGAGGAATCGCTGAAATGCATTGATTGGAATGACTTTGAGCCGGAGACGATTCGTCCAACCGCGGGTGAGAGTTTATTGGCGGATTGCCCGGAATTTCGATTGGTCAAATGGGATCTAGGTGAAGAAGCGGCCTCTCTAGTATTGGAGGCAGGGGAACCGCGGCTGGTTAGCGTCACGGCTGGAAGCGCCCAAATTGACGGGCAGGAGGCGCCCAGCGGAACAACTGCGCTTTTGCCGGCCAGTTCCTCGTTCGAGCTGACTGCTTCTGAGGCAGCTACCTTTCTGGTGACGGACCGTTTTGTTTGAAGCCGAGAAGTTGGAATTTTCTTGAGACAATTCCCAGATAGAAATAGCGCGTCGGCAGGCGTGATTATCCCCAATGAAGTTACACAAATCATCGAATCTAAAGCCAAGATCCAGGAGCTGTTACCGAGGGGGCGTCACCCGATCGGCCCTCTTCATGGGATCGTTTCTGTTAGCCTCGGCTACCTTAGGCTGGATGGTCGCTTTGCCCGCGTTGGTCGGTTTCAAGATAGAGAGGGACACTGGCTATCTGTGGGAGGCGGAGTCTCTCGCCTGCAATCCTTTTGGCTTTGAGCTTCTTATCGAGGGTGGGGTATTGCGAGGCGGGAGCTCAATTCATGAAGGAAGGCCGATTTTAGGCATTCGCCATTTAAAGGCAACAGGCCCTGCGGATTTGCTCGTCTCCGGCGGCTCGGGCCTTGATAGAGTCGAGTTGTATATAGATCGAGTTACGCTGATTAGGGATGAGAGAGGGGTTTTGAATTTGGAAAGCTTTTTGGAAAGTCTCCTGGGAGGAGCAAAGGCTCTGGGCGATGGATTCCCTATTGCCGAGTGCCATCTGAAAATTGATACCGTCGAGATTCTTGATTATGCCTTGCCAGCCAAACCATCCCATAAGGCCCTTCGATTGGGAATCGATGCGGATAGTTTCGCTGCCAAGGACGCGATTGGGCTCTTTGCGCCTTTGTTCGAGATTATTTCTAGAGCGGAATATCTGCCAGATACCGTTATGGAAACGGCTCGCGATGGGGCTGTTGTAGCTAAAGCCCCAGGCGGGAAGGTTCAATTGAATGCAAGGATGCGTTAAAAGGGGCTGGACCTTATAGAAAAACTCTTTGATTCCAGAGCAATATTACCGAAGAAACAATCAGGTAAGCTATTTTAAAAAGTTGGAAAACGATATGGCGGAAAAAGAAGAGGAAGTTGACTCGGAAGCGAACTCCGATGAATCCAGGCCCGAATCGGGTCAGGGCGAGGGCGAACAGCAGGAAGGCCGGAATGCTGAAGAAGCGGCTACTGAAGAGGAAAAGGAGCTGACCATCGAGGAGCAGTTGGAGCAGGCGAAGCGGCAAGCGGATGTGAATTACAACAACTACCTGAGAGCGGTCGCCGATTTGGACACCTACAAACGTCGTGTCATTCGGGAAAAGGATGATTTGAGGCAGTACGCGGTATCCGGGTTGCTGGAGTCGATTTTGCCGATTTACGATAACATGGCTCTGGGATTATCATCGGCGGAGCAGGTTTCAGATCCCAAGGTAGTCGAGGAGGGAATCCGCATGGTTTTGGCCCAATTCAAGGCCGTGCTTGGTGAAAATGGGGTTGAAGAAATCGAGCCGGGCAAAGGAGACGCTTTCGACCACAATCTACAAGAGGCGGTGCAAACTCAGCCGAGCGATGAGGTAGAAGCGGGCGCTGTTCTACAATTGATACGCAAAGGTTTCTCGCTGAATGGTCGATTGATTCGTCCGGCGACGGTTATCGTGTCCGGGGACGCCTCCGAATAGCCAGGGGAGAATTTCACGGCGAAAAAGAAAATCAGGAAACGTGAAAGAGGATTATTACGAATTGCTAGGTGTGAGCCGTCAGGCGACTCAGGACGAGTTGAAGAAGGCCTATCGAAAGATGGCCGTTAAGTACCACCCAGATAAAAACCCGGGCAACAAGGAGGCCGAGGAGAATTTCAAGAAGGTTTCCGAGGCGTATGAGGTTCTCAAGGATGAACAGAAGCGGGCCGCTTATGATCGCTATGGGCATGCGGCCTTCAGTGGCGGCAGCGGCGGCGGGTCTTCCGCGGGTGGGCCTTTCCATGATCCCTTCGATATATTCAGCGAGGTATTCGGAGGCGGTGGTGGCGGAGGAAGCATTTTCGAAGAATTCTTTGGTGGTTCTGGCGGACGAGGGGGCTCTGGAAGAGGCGGCGCGCAGCGTGGATCCGACTTGCGCTACGATTTGGAGATCAGTTTAGAAGAGGCTGCTAAAGGCATTGAGAAAGAGATTTCCTTTCGGAAACCGGTTCAGTGCAGCCGCTGTGGCGGAAACGGCGCCGAGCCCGGCACAGGCGTGGTAACTTGCCCGACCTGCGGTGGGCATGGACAAGTAACTGCGTCTAAAGGATTCTTCTCGGTACGCCAAACTTGCTCCACCTGTCACGGGAGTGGCAAGAAAGTGGAAAAAGCGTGTTCAACCTGCGGAGGCGAAGGACGGGTAAACGAGACGACTAAGATTAAGGTAAAGGTACCGCCAGGAGTGGATACGGGATCCAAGCTGCGTTCGGCGAACAATGGCGAAGCGGGAATCGGTGGTGGTCCTTCGGGCGATCTCTACATTGTCATTCATGTTTCCGACCACGATATCTTCGAGCGCCAAGAGGAGAACCTCTTCTGCCAGATTCCTATCAAGTTTACCTTGGCTACTTTGGGAGGAACGATTGAAGTTCCCACTTTGACGGGCAAGGCCAGTTTAAAGATTCCAGCGGGCACGCAGTCGGGTACTACCTTTAGGCTGAAAGGCAAAGGGATGCCCAGCTTGCGCGGCGGCTATTTTGGCGACCAGATGATTCGCGTGGAAATCGAAGTGCCCACATCGCTCAATAGCGAACAAAGACAAAAGCTCGAGGAGTTCGCCCTTGCCTGTGGAGATGCGGATGAGCCGGTGGGAAAAACGTTTTTCGACAAGGCGAAGCGATTTTTCGATTAGATCGGCCTTTGTTCGGCTCCCTAGGGTCGCCCTGCTGAATAGGTTTTTGCGGAATTTATGTATCCACAATCTGGGACATAGATTGCAGTTCGTTGGTAAAGCAATCGATGAGATTTTCCGCTTCGTCTTTGCGTATAGCTCTGGGATCGTAGTTCAAGGTCGCTTCGAGCTCTCCAGCGTATACGGCGACGAACAATGTGGCTTGGGCGTGGGGGCGGTAGGGGGCCGCAGAGGCAATCCGCTCCAACACGGATCCTCCTGCTTCCAGTTTGCCTTCAGGGTTTCTCAGCGGGCTATGAGGAAATTGATGTCCGAGATTTGTCAAAGTGGCGCTGGCACGGCAGGTATCTCGATGGCTGAATGCCCGAATGCCGCCGGGCAATAATCGGCGTATCCAAAGAATCGATAGATAGATTGTGCCTAGTCGCCCCTTTTTCACATACTGCATATCCTCTTTGGCCCGACGCAGCAGTCTGGGGCGATTGGAAAGGCTCATTGCTTGGCGATCGATAGATACGATTTTAATAGCGTTGCAAGCCGGAAGGAATTTGTCCGCTTTGCATCAAGGGTTTACGGGAACACTGAGGCGGATCCAATCGGTTGGCTCTCCTTCGCCTAGCGAAGTTCTCCAAGACCCTATCGCGGCATGAAAAGCTGCCAAATGCAGATCGTTGACGCTAATGCCTCTTGATCTGGCGAACTTGCGAAATCTTGAATAGGAGTCTTTTCCTAGATATTTGGATACAAGATTGGGTGAATGTCTAGGTAGAGGAATGGATTTGCTCGTATCCCTGTTTGGGAGTAGAGGAGACACGTGGCGTCGGAAAAGGGAAAGAGCGATGAAGAACTCTACGATTTTCAGCGGGAGGGTAGACAGAAAGCTACTCAAACCGAATCTCTGTCTCCCTCGGTGTTTCAGCCTTCCAAGTTTCGTCTCCTGCAGCGTGGCCCGGTCGCTGCCGCATAGTTGGTCATAGGCTATGAGCAGATCGTGCAAAAATCGGAAGTACCCGGCCCCGTCGCATAGGGTGTGGCTTTGGTTAACGTATAGGTCCCATCGTTTTGGTTCGTGGACGACATGCAGATGGAAGGATATTTCCTTCGCTGGATCGAGTGATTCGAACTCTGGCGTGAACTCACCCGTTTCATCTGGATGCCAGTGAATAGGAATTTTCGCTGAGCTGTTGAAATTCCAATGCCGCCTTCCGAAGAGCCCTTTGCTAATGGTTGCTGTTAGATGCGGATGCCGAGGGGCAACGATTGAGATGGCTCGCCTCAGCTAGTCGCGTTGAAGGCTTCCCAAAAACCGTGCGCGGATGCAAATAATGCAAGGATAGTGGTCGCGATTTTCGTGAAAAAGGTATTTCTCGAAAACAGTTAGGGGAAGGCTTCGCACGAGGATTGAGATTCAGTCTACTGGGTTGAACGCTTTGCAGGATTTCCGGAAAAATAGTCTGGTCATTATTGGGGTCAAGTCTATCGCAGATGGTTGCTACCTTTGACGCCTTCCATGTTCCGAACTGCGCATGAGATTCTTGATACGGCCAAATACTTGGATTTGGCCCGCTCGAATATGGTGGCTGCTTGGCCGAAGTCCTATTATCGTAGGGAATTAATCAAGCTGAAATTTTTCCATAAGCGGATGTTCGTGATGAATCGCCCTGATGATATTCAGCGTGTCATGGTTGCCAATGCTTCCAACTACCGCAAGAGTTTGGCTAATCGGCGATCGCTCAAGCCGCTTCTTGGTAAAGGCGTCTTCGTGAGCGAAGGAAAGCTTTGGGAACGCCAGCGGAAGATAATGTCGCCCGCTACTCACAAAAAGCGATTGGCGGGCTATGCCGAAACAATGGTGGAAGCGGGATTGGAAATCGTGGGTGCCTGGGGCGCTCTTGCGTCGACGGGGAAGTAGATTTAATGGAGGAGATGACTCTGCTGACTTCAGATATAATAACCCGGACGATGTTCGGGGTTGTTTTGGGAGAGAGAAACGCAGTTTTGTATCGGGCATTTCAGGACTATTTAGCATCGCATGGAAGAATTTATATAAGCGAGCTGATCGGTTTACCCTCGTGGATTCCGCGACCCGGACAAGGAAAAGGGCGATTAGCGGTGCATCAGTTTGACGAGGTGATTGCCAGCGTCATTGAAGAGCGCTGCAGGCAGGAGAATTCGAAAGACGATCTCCTGCAGATGCTGATCGATTTTCGAGAAGAAACGGGCGAGTCTATGACGGACGAGCTGCTGCGAGACGAAGTAGCTTCCATATATTTGGCTGGGCATGAGACGACAGCCATTACTTTGACTTGGGCGTTTTATCTTCTGCACGAGCGCCCGGAAGTTAAGGAAAGGCTTTGGGCTGAGCTCGAGAGCGTCCTAGCCGGGCGTAAACCGAGTTATCAGGACTTGCCCAATCTGCCGTTAACGCGAGCCATCGTGGATGAGACATTGCGATTGTATCCACCTGTTCATGTTTTTTCTCGCCAGGCTTTGGGGGATGATGAAATTTCGGGAAACTGTGTTCCCAAAGGCTCCTTCATGACAATTTCTTCTTGGGTTTTGCACCGGCACAAGCTCCATTGGGAGAAGCCCGATACATTCGATCCAGACCGTTTCATGCCGGGCCGCTCCAAAAGAGTAAAGCCGTTCGCCTATATCCCCTTTGGGGCGGGTCCAAGAGTGTGCATGGGCAAGCATTTCGGCTTAGTTGAAGCGACGCTTCTTCTCGCCCTTTTCGGGCATCGGTTTGACCTAAAATTGAGATCTGGACACCCGGTGGAGTCGCTTGGGCGGATGACCTTGAGACCGCATCAAGGTATGCCCATGGAGGTTGCCCGCCGCGAACGATGACACTTTATTTAGTTGCTGGATTTTGCAGGAGGATTAGAAAAAATGTACGAAGTTAGAGCTAAGCTGTCGCTGGAGGAGTTTCACGTTGCCGAGAACCTGATCTTCGAATCGGATGGGCTCGAGAATTGGAACCTGTATGAGAATTTTGATGACAAAGGCTATTGGGTCCAGGGAATCTTTGAAGGGCTGCCAGAGGCCAAAGCGGGAATGGAGTCGCTGCAGAGCCGACTGGAGGTTCGAGGAGAATGGGTTCTAAGCGAATTGGCGGATGGGGATTGGAAAGAAAGTTATAAAGACCACTTTAAGCCGTGGGCGATCGAGAACCTGCATTGGGCTCCAGTGTGGCTGAAAGATGAATACAAACTTCCGCTGGGCCACGAGGCGGTCTGGCTAGATCCCGGCATGGCCTTCGGAACTGGAAATCATGCTACGACTCGATTGTGCGTCGAGCAATTGATAGAGTTCAAAAAGCGTGTGGGCGAGGATTTCGAAAGGGCTCGAGTCGTCGATGCGGGATGCGGTTCGGGCATATTGGCGATATCCGCCGCGAAATTGGGATTCAAGGGCATCCAAGGATTCGATATTGATGAGGATGCGGTAAGGATCGCGGAAGAGAATGCGGCTCTGAATGGAGTAGAGGAAACGCGTTTTTTCGTTGGTGACTTGGAAAGTGGCCTGAGGTCGGAAGGAGCCGACTGTCTCTTGGCAAACATACTGGCGAATGTACTCGAAGCGAACGCTGATCGGCTGGCCGATTCCGTGGCGGAGGGAGGATGGCTGGTCCTGAGTGGGATATTAGGGTCCGAAGCGGAAAGAGTCAGGCATCGATTCGAGGCGATCGAATGCTTGAAGACGGGGGAAGTGGAAAATCTGGATGAATGGGCGAGTATACGATTTCAGAAGAGCGCCCGCGGCTAGCGGAGCAAATGGTTTGGTCGCCGTCTAGCAGGTATAAGCTCTAACAGCGGCTTCTGTGTCCTCGGCCAACAGGGGGTCGGAAACAGCGACGACCCGGGTGCCTCCACGTTGACGTACTTCCTCTAGATTTTCTCGATTGATCCCGCCGATGCAGAAAAAAGGAATTTTCGGGTTTTGCTCGTCGACCCATTCGACGAGCTCCAATCCAACCGGAGTATAGCTGGGCTTGGTTTGGGTGGCGAACACGGGACCGACCGCAAAGTAGTCTAGCGTTTCCTCAGGCAGTCCCAATGCTCCCTGAGCCTGGTGTACCGAATGGGTGGACAGCCCAAGTATTCGATCTGGCCCCAGCCGTTCCCTAGCTTCGATTGCGGGTGTATCTTCCTGTCCGACGTGAAGGCCTATGTCGGGGTAGCGAAGGCAAAGGTCGATGTCGTCGTTGATAATCAATGGAGGTTGGGCTTCCTCGACCTGGTTTCGAAGTTCGATAATCTGGATCAGAAGGGCCTCGCGTTCCTTAGGCGACTCCTTCTTGGCCCGGATTTGTATGATTCCCGCTCCTCCTGCTACGAGAGCGCGATATTTGCGAATCCATTCGGATGGTGTGACATATCCAGAATCCAGGATTCCGTAGAATGAGCATTCCTTTAGCGATGACGGGGCCATGGCCTTTCGATTTTAAGCCCTGCTGCGACAAGCAATTACGGCCGGGTACTATGTGGCCCTGGTTTCTTGCCCGGTTTCCGAGCTGTCTTGCGATTCCTGAGAGTCGGGCTTTTTGGAGCTTAGGATGGTCGCGAGCTCAGAGCTGGTTTCAGATTCGGTCGGAATCATGACCGGTTCATCGACATCCTGTTTCCCGAAGCTGGTGACCATAATTTCGATAGGGCCGATTTGTTCGAAGCTAAGCGATTTTTGCAGGAGTCCAGATATCCGTGTCTGGAGTCGTTCGGTGGTTTCTTTGAGATTTTCAGGAGAAGAAAGGCGGAGGTTTACCGTCGTGTTGATTTTTTTGCCCACGATTTTGACAGTGGGCCGAGCCGCTTCGACCCAATCGTCCTTGAGGCAAGTTTGGCGGATGAGGTCTTGGAGGGCTCTGCGCGAGACCAGGACTGATCCGGAATCGCCTGAAAAGGCGGTCAGTCGCGAAGGTGGGCCTTTGAGGATGCGTCGGAGCCCAATAATCAAGAGCAGCAATGGAGCCAGAATCCCTATAATGGCATATGGCGGGAGGTCCCCGATAAACTTGGCCGTCTGATTTAAGTGCTCAGCCATCTAAATGATAGTGGTAGCGGCGGGACGGAAATCAGTCCTCGTTATCTTTGTCCTGGCTCTCCTCGTCGGCCATTTTGACGCCCTCGATGATGACGTCGACATTGGCGACCGGCTTGCCAGTCATATTGGTCACTTGTTTGGCGACGATCATTTGCAAGGTCTCCGCCGTCTTTGCGAGCTCTACGCCGTACTCCATGATGACACGGATTTCGATTTGGTAGTTGCCCGCTTCGTCCTCGGATACGCGGACGCCCTTGTCGGATTCCTTGCTGGAAATTTGGGCGATGAAATTTTCGACGAAGCTTCCACCCACTGCTAGGACTCCTGAAACATTGATCGCCGCCATCTTAACGATGGTGGAGACAACCGTATGGTTGACTTTGATTTGCCCGAGGGACCCTTCAGGGTGCTCGCCGGTTTCGATGGTGGATTCTTGCTGTTCCATTTGCTTGTAACTGGTTCAAATAATTTCGCAGGGCCCATTGATTTCGAGCGTTGATAGGCAATTCGGCCCGCATTTTGCCTGTCGACGCTTTAGATTAAGAATCGCCAATTCCGCAATTGTTTCAAGCGAAGAGGCGATTTAGTAGAAAACTTCTGCTTTCGAAGCGGCCTCCTTAATCCATTTTCGGAGGATTTTTCATAAATTCCTCCATAAAAGCGGTAGTCGCCTCTCCGGCTTGGAACCGAGCATCGCTGATAATCGCTTTCTGCAAAGGGATCGTCGTGTGAATTCCGCGAATCAAATATTCGCTCAAAGCCCGGTACATTCGCTCTATCGCCACTTCTCGGCTGCGCCCGTAGGTGATGAGCTTGCCGATCATGCTGTCGTAATAGGGAGGTATAATATAACCTCCGTAGGCGTGAGAATCGACTCGGACTCCGTGGCCTCCAGGAGCATAGTAGAGATCGATACAGCCAGGGCTGGGGGCGAAATTGCGAGCCGGATCCTCGGCATTGATGCGGCACTCGATCGCATGGTAATTATATTGAACTTCCTCCTGCTTGAAGGCAAGCGGTTCGCCTCGAGCGATTTGAATCTGTTGCTTTATGAGATCGATGCCGGTTACTTCCTCTGTGACCGGGTGCTCTACCTGGATGCGTGTGTTCATCTCGAGGAAGTAGAAATTACCTTTGGGGTCTACGAGGAACTCAATCGTTCCGGCTCCTTCGTAGTCGGCGGCTTTGGTGGCCGCGACCGCAGCTTCGCCCATGCGCTTGCGGAGGTCGTCGTTGACGAAGGGGGAAGGGGCCTCCTCGATGAGTTTTTGGTGGCGACGCTGGATGGAGCAGTCGCGTTCGCCGAGATGGACGACGTTTCCATGCCGATCGGCAAGGACCTGGAATTCGATGTGGCGAGGGTTTTCGATGTATTTTTCGATGAGCACTTCGCCGTTTCCGAACGCCTTTTCGGCCTCGCTACGGGCGAGTATGAATTCTTTGCGCAGGGAAATATCGTTGTGGGCTATGCGAAGGCCTTTTCCGCCGCCGCCGGCAACCGCTTTGATCATCACCGGATAGCCGACCTTGGTCGCGATTTGCACTGCTTCCTCTTCCGTTTCGACCGTGCCGTCGCTACCACCGCAAACGGGCACTCCCACCTTTTTCACGGTTTCCTTGGCGATCGCCTTGTCACCCATCATGCGAATCGATTCAGCGGAGGGGCCGATGAACTTAATGTTGCACGACGCGCATTGCTCGGCGAAGTCGGCGTTTTCCGCCAGAAAACCATATCCAGGATGAATCGCGTCTACGTCCGCGATTTCCGCGGCGCTAATTATACGATCCGCTCTAAGATAGCTATCGGCGCTTTGCGGGCCGCCAATGCAAATAGCCTCGTCAGCTAATTGAACATGAAGCGATTCCAGATCCGCTTCTGAGTATACGGCTAGCGTCTTGATTCCAAGCTCGCGGCAGGCGCGAACGATGCGCAAGGCGATTTCGCCGCGATTGGCGATGAGTACTTTTTGCATGTGGGAAATTCGTTGGGTTGAATAGCCGCTCGTGAGCGATACAGCCGGGAGAGCAATCGAGTGCCGTGAAGTTAGCGGTATTCCCTCGAGGGAAATTAGGCCAAACGAAAGAGTTTTTGGCCATATTCTACCGGCTGGCCGTTCTCAACGAGTGTCTCGGCGATGGCGCCGCTTTGCTCAGCCTGTATCTCGTTCATGATTTTCATGGCTTCGATAATGCAAACGATTGTGTCGTTTGATACCGTGTCGCCAGATTTTACATACGCATCGCTTTCTGGCGATGGGGAGCTGTAGTACGTCCCGACCATAGGCGAGGTGATGTAGGTGGCATTATCAGCCTCGGCCTCGCCGCTCTCCGCCGCAGTGGAGACTGGCTGGGCTGCGGGAACTGAGGGGGCTGCAGCAGGAGGCGGCGCCGAGCTGATAATCTGCGGAGGGGCCTCTTTGCCAGTGTCCCGCTTGATCTTGAGTTTGAAATTCTCTTCCTCGACTTCGAATTCCGAAAGGTCGGATTTCTTCATCAAGTCTACGATTTGCTTTATTGCCTTTATTTCCAAAGCTCTGAGGGAGTTGAGGTTGTCTTTGTTTTGTGGTGGGATTGCGTAGCGACCGTCGTTTCGTAATAAGTAATGTATTGCGGTACTATGGCTATGTTTATGGCTACGTATCTCATCTATGCCCGTAACGGGACGCAGCGCGCAGTCAATCCATAATCGATCGCCAGTTTTTCGATACAGTGTCTAGGGAGCTTCCACATGTCCGATTGAGTCATAGCGGCTATTGTTCCTTAACGACAATGGAAATCGTGCCGAAGAATTCCCATTTTCGGCGTTAGCTTGCCTTCCAAAGTCTTGTGAAAGAGGAGGATAATTCAGGAATTCCGAGGGGAACGAAACTTTTTTTAAAAAACACTTGCTTTCGGTTTTCGATGCGCCAGCTTCCGGAGCCTTCTGTTCTTTTCACGCCTGCTTTTTAGCTAGCCTCGGACGAGTTTCGGGACCTTTCAATTTTTTTGGAAAAATTGCTTGATTTCGGTTTAGCAATTTACAGTTTTCGTCGTCCTCGTTCTTTTCAATGGCCTAGCGGGCAAGTCAGAACCAAGGTTTTACGTGAATTGTCGTGTGAAATCGCTTGACGATCGCAACAGGTTTTGAGATGAGTGAAGGCTTTCCTCTAAAGGAATGCATGTTCTTTGAAATTTATTTTGTACGATTGATTGCAACCCCAATCAATTATTTAAGTAGATGATAAACAACTAGTTTTGTTTGTCAGCGTAGTTCAAGAATCCATGGATTCGAGAACTCTCTTTTCGGAGAGTTTGATCCTGGCTCAGAATGAACGCTGGCGGCGTGGTTCAGACATGCAAGTCGAACGGGATTGTTTAGTTAGCTTGCTAATTAAACATGAGAGTGGCGAACGGGTGCGTAACACGTAAAGAACCTACCCTTATGTGGGGGATAGCTCGGGGAAACTCGAATTAATACCGCATGTGGACCTTTTTCGCATGAAAGAGAATCCAAAGCCGGGGACCTTCGGGCCTGGCGCATAAGGAGGGCTTTGCGGCCTATCAGCTTGTTGGTGAGGTAACGGCTCACCAAGGCTAAGACGGGTAGCTGGTCTGAGAGGATGATCAGCCACACTGGAACTTAGACACGGTCCAGACACCTACGGGTGGCAGCAGTTTCGAATCTTTCACAATGGGCGCAAGCCTGATGGAGCAACGCCGCGTGGGGGATGACGGCCTTCGGGTTGTAAACCCCTGTCACCAAGGATAAACTGTAGTCGGTTAATACCCGGCTGCCTGATGTAACTTGGAGAGGAAGGAGTGGCTAACTCTGTGCCAGCAGCCGCGGTAATACAGAGACTCCAAGCGTTATTCGGATTCACTGGGCGTAAAGGGTGCGCAGGCGGCCGAGTGTGTCGGAGGTGAAATCTTGCAGCTTAACTGTAAAATTGCCTTCGAAACTACTTGGCTAGAGTATCGGAGAGGATAGCGGAATTCCAGGTGTAGCAGTGAAATGCGTAGATATCTGGAGGAACACCAATGGCGAAGGCAGCTATCTGGACGATTACTGACGCTCAGGCACGAAAGCATGGGGAGCGAAAGGGATTAGATACCCCTGTAGTCCATGCCGTAAACGTTGTACACTAGATGTTGGAGGATTCGACCCCTTCAGCGTTCAAGCTAACGCGATAAGTGTACCGCCTGAGGACTACGGCCGCAAGGCTAAAACTCAAAGGAATTGACGGGGGCCTGCACAAGCGGTGGAGCATGTGGCTTAATTCGATGCAACGCGAAGAACCTTACCTAGGCTTGACATGGACTGGACCGGGGGCGAAATCCCCCTTCTCTTCGGAGCCGGTTCACAGGTGCTGCATGGCTGTCGTCAGCTCGTGTCGTGAGATGTTTGGTTAAGTCCAGCAACGAGCGCAACCC
>Ga0181579_10002382_pt1 | contig 15238 bp, 13 predicted proteins | sample 071ome_24_FD_132996 | JGI IMG/M metagenome (GOLD analysis project Ga0181579, IMG submission 132996) | Coastal salt marsh microbial communities from the Groves Creek Marsh, Skidaway Island, Georgia - 071402CT metaG (megahit assembly) | ecosystem: Environmental > Aquatic > Marine > Intertidal... | reverse complement strand
TCGAAGGGCAACAACACCCTCGTGAGCAGAAAAGGCATTAATAGTTGGTTTGATAAAAAGTCCAAGGACACTGCTTCGGGAAGATGATCGCCAGGGGCAGTGCGTAAATAATGTTGGACGCAATTTTCGATGTCGGTCGGTTTAACCGGCATCAAAGATTGACAGTATGTTTGACACCATTTTGCGAATTTAGGCCAGACTTTATGAGGAATAATGTGTGCGACCAATGCAATGAATGGCAGCCCGGGCAAAAGCAACAAATCAATAAGTGAAATTAAACCACGGGGAGAATCATTTAAATTCGGCTCTTGCATGGTCTCTTTTTGTGCTGCCACTGACCTGCCCCCCAATAGCCTGCCATTTACGCAAAATAAGTAAGATTGAGATTAGTATACCAAACAATTAACTGTGAAAACATTCTGTTGAAATTGGTAATATTTTGATTGTGCTTGTAGATGAAATTTGTCTGAATTAGCAATACTTTTTATCCGCATTGGGTCAAAAGTAAATATCAACTTAGTGTCAAAGTGGTGTTCCGCACTGAGTAGGCTGAGTGTCCGCTATTAGCCAGAAGCAGACCATTCATCTGCCTAGGAAATGGTCTTGCTCCTAGGACTTTTTCCAGCCTACGCTACCTAATAGTTTGAGCTGGAATAGGTTCAAGGCGTCAAACTCTAACACAAGACGTGGACTATTTAATGGGGACCGGCCAAATTTGCGCTCATCCGGCATAGCCGTGTGTTCTAACGCCGAATGCATTGCCCATTGTCACGCCGGAGAGGCGGGTCGCATTCCCAATCGTTACCGGAATAATCGATGTGTGCATGTTTCGGTATTTTTAGTGCGACACATTCATTGCCGACGGCTTGGTAACCACGATCGCATTTCCAGCCCGTATCATATGAGGAATTCTCAAAATATCCGTTTTTTGGCACTTTAACTGGGATGCAAGCGCTTCCAGCGGCTCGATAACCGCGTTCGCACGCCCAACCGCTTTCGAGCGTTGAGTCGGTAAGATATCCATTTTTTGGCACTTTTATGGTGACGCAAGCCTTGCCGATTACACGGTATCCTCGGTTGCATTTCCAGCCGGAACCGAATGTTGAGTCCGCCAGATAACCGTTTTCCGGTACTTCAATTCGAACGCAGCTTTCCTTAAGAATCGAATCATTGTGGTTGCTCGCTCTTCGAAATCCCCGAAGACATTCCCAATCATAGCTGTTGGCATCCAGATAGCCATTTGGCGGTATTACAATTTTTTTGCAAGTATTCACAATGTGCTTAAAACCCCATTTGCATTCCCAGCCACGTCCGTAGGAATCATTAGTCGGAAAAGCGTTTGCGGGTATTTTAATAGCCGAACAGATTCCTTTTTTGACCTCTCGATAGCCCGGTTTGCATTCCCAACCTTTTCCACGGCTGTTTGGACTCGCATTTTCAGGGATCTTGGTAATTTTAGCTTGAGCAGACTCTGGACCGGCAATTGCTGCGACAAAAAACAGAATGAAAATGTGACTTAAAATTATATGTCGAAGCATGTACATGGAATTGATTCCTTGTTTTAAAATACATTCTGCGTAAAACGCAGTTTTATATAGAAAATCATATATTGCCGTTGATATGGGTTTTCATCATTTGTTGTCGGAAAAACGCGATGCTAACGGTACGCTATTGCGCCACCCGGTCGTGTTTTTACAGCGAGAACAAATTCTCTCCCCGGACCATTGGCTTTCAAAGGGGGCTTTGCATTTAAGGCACTGGCGAGTTTTGGGAACATCCCAAGCCGGTAAATTTCCGGGTGCACTTTTCGCTGGCGATTTAATAGAGGCCATAGACAATCCTTTACCGGTACTTCTGCAGCCTTCCGTTGCCGCCGAGGAAGGCCGCCCCCAGAGATTTGGGGACGGCGATTTTCCTGTTAGTCGATCAGAGATAGATTTTCGGCTGACGTTTTGCCGTTCGATCCAGATTGCAGCTCATAGGAAACTTTCTGCCCTTCACTCAGAGAAGTCATGCCGGCGCGCTCAACGGCCGAGATGTGGACAAAAGCATCCTTCGAACCATCTTCCGGCTCGATAAACCCAAAACCCTTGGTGGGATTAAAAAATTTTACAGTTCCATTCGTCATAGTCGTATCCTTTTTATTTAGTAATTGAATTACACACCGCACAACATGTGTCAGTGTGTTCGATTGCGGTCAAATTCGGCTTATTGAATTTTTGGTGTTCCAGCCCGCATTTTCTTAAGGCTCATTTGCCCGCTCGGAAACATCCGAGAGCGCTTGATCGCGTTTCAAGGCCGCTTCCAAATCATTCGGGTCAATGGTCTATGTTCGCGTCACGCCAGGGCTTCCGGGCTTCGTGCCTAGATGAAGCAGAGTTAATTTTCGCCGGTAAACAGGAAAAGAAAGATGCTCCAACAATTCCTCATCCGTTTCCACACTATAGGTGCCGGAAGAAATGATTTCTCCGAAACCGGTAAGGGTGAAGGGATTTTTGAAGGTGACTGTTGTTTTGCGCGTGCGTGTCGGCATTGTATGCCATCTTGGTGATGGCGTTGCCTTTCATAGTAGTACGGCAACGATTTGCCGCTTTCTTCTATATAGGGATTGAAGAAGACTTTATCAATGGCAGGTCGTAATTATTTGGTTAAAGTCAAGAATTCCTGACAGCTTACAAGGCTATTGCGCGGGATGGCTTAATGAAAACCGATCCTCAATTTGTATTATTTTCGCCCAACGGATAATTATAGGGAGTTAGGGTTACAAATTTTCCCAAGGTGGCGCTATGCAGGTGTTAGTAATTAAATTCCCTAAACAATAAGCGATATTCTCCTGTTAATTGATTAGGGAAGCTGACCTCAACGGCCAATGAACCTGTGTAAAATTTTCAAAACAAAGCGGGTGGAAGTCGAAAATATGGATATTCCCGTGTATTTTTCCATTTTATCAGGGAAAATAACGGAGAGGAATTCGCAGGTGACTGCGCTCTCCGCCACCCATTCTGTCTAACTTCTTTCTGCTGTACGACGGGTCTGAATGACTTGCATCTGCTCGTATTCTTTGCGAAAAATGAATTGAGTTCATTCTCATTGATATATGGTGAAGGAAAATCCAATGGCGACTTATACATGCGATGTATGCGGAATGAGTGTCAATGCAACTTGCGGCACTTGTGATGAGCCTCTCGTAAATGACAGCATTGCCAAAGATGACGGTACGTCTGTGCAAGTCTCAAAATGTCCCAATGACCATGGCAAGATCAAATCGCCGATGTGTTGTGGGAAAGATATGGATTACGCCGCATAGCCTAGATTTATTCAGGGGCCATCCGGCAAGTCGCTGCGCGCGGCTGCGATGGGTTCTTTGGAAACCTAAAGTTAGAAACTTGTTCTTGTTTCAATGGGCCATGTCAAATTGAGGTTTTCGACTGATATGGCATCGGCTACAATCGCAAGTGTGATATCCTCCGAAATCTGAGCTCTCTAGCTCCTCTCGTGTTAATCATTTGATTTTGGAGCTTCCAGGCCGGGAATCTTAATCGGTGCCGGCAATACGGCAATTCTCAAATTTGGGAAAATGATTTTCCAATTCATGGATTTTCGAAGAATAGCTTCATCGTATTTTTGTGCCGTTGGCTGATACCGTAAGATGAGAATATCCGTTCCTAATAATTATTCGCTTTATTTTTTGTGTCTCGCATTCGGCGGTCTTGCGTTTATGGCGCCTTACGCCAGTAACGGAACGGTTGTATTGCTTAGCGTGGGCGTTTTGGGGATCATCGGGGATTTAACTTACGGATTTCAGTTTTGCCGCAAGGCTTTGCGTACTCCACTGGGTATCGCTTTAGCAATGCTCCTTCTTTGGCTTTTCCTCTCATTATCATGGAGCACTGTCGATGTGGCGGAAACAGCCCGGTCTGCTGTGGCCCTGGTTATATTATGCCTCATAGGTTTGCTCTTCATCGCAGCGATTAAGAAACTCGATGAGCGTCAAACACGTATTGTTCAAACAATTGCGATCATATCTGTCGTGATGATGGCTGGACTTTTTCTTTTAGAATGGTTGTCGCAAGGCGCTATTGCTAAAATTTTAAAAGGAAACGATGGTTTGCGAATAGATTCTGTCGGACGGGGGCTTTCTATTTTGGTTTGTACCGTCTGGCCGGTTGCTTGTCTTATGTTAAGACGATTCGGCAAAGTTTTTTTGGTCTCGGTATTCCTAATTTTGGTTGGAGCAACGGCGTACCCTTATCCAAATGAAGCGATGTTTTTGAGTTTCTTGATCGGTCTTTTTACATTTGTTGCCTGCTTAATTAGTAGACGGGTAGCAATCTCGTTTATTTTTGGTGTTTTTGCGATTTTGGTTCTTGCTGGCCCCATTGTTGCCAAAGCAGTTATGGAAGTTCCAGAGATTAAAAACCAAGCCATTAAGATTCTCGGCTATCGGCAGCATCGGATTAACATTTGGCATTACGTTGCAACCTTAATTGAAGAGCGGCCTATAGTCGGCCATGGGTTTGAAGCATCAAGACCCTTTGGCGCCGAGGAAAACCAATTTTACCTGGAAACAAGAGAGCAACTCGGCCATAGCCGGTTTCGGATTCGGTTGCCCCTGCATCCCCATAACATTCCCCTGCAAATCTGGCTTGAGCTAGGATTTATTGGCATCTTGTTTTACTTGGGGATCTTATTCGGCATCATTCGCACGATTTGGACTTGGCGCGGCCCGAAAGTTTGGGCCGCCGCTCTTGGTGCCAGTACGGCATCCTTCTTAACGGTTTCCTCATTAAGCTTTGGTGCTTGGCAGAATTGGTGGATTGCGACAGCCTGGCTTACTGCAGGGGCTATAGTGCTGTCGAGAAGGGCGATTAAAGATTAAGCAAAAGACCATTCATTATCGCCTCACGTATATTGCCGATAATTTTGCGGTCTTATGTTGTTATTCCAACTGACCATTATGTTTGGGAACCGAAGAATTAATTTATATCAATTTAGGGAAAGCATTAAAAAAGCGCTTGGGTCAAATTTAATTTGAGGTCGAAATTAATCATGAACTTTTTTATTTCGACGCCTTTTCCGATTCCTTGGTCTTCTGCTTTGGAGACTTTGTGCGTTTGCGGTTCATTCCTTCCTCCTTCCGTGAAGCAATCATAAAATGACATGCGTTTCTTTAAACGTGTCGATAAACGGTATTGTAATCGTCAAACTTCAACCGTCACTTCATTCCATTCGGAACTAATTTTCAGCGCTTCATCTGGCTGAAGCGGTCTTTAAGTTTGTACCAGCCCATTGCTGCGGGCAGGAACCAGGGCGTGCCATTGTATAAAGGAATGGCCCGGAAGGGCTGCGCTTCAAAAGCCGTTTTGCCATCCTCATGTTCAAGGATGTGAAGGGCCGCTTTTTGACCCATCCAGCGTGCCCACACCACACCGGAGCCGCAAAAGCCGGTGGCGTAAATCACGCCGTCGTGGGCGGCGAGTTTCGGCAACCGGTCCATGGGAAAGGCGACGAAGCCAAACCAGTGATGGCTTAAGCCGGTGTTTCCCAGCTCGGGAAAGATCGCAACTAAATTTTGTTTCAGCCGTTCACGGGCTGTCTGGGCATCGCCACTGTAACGGCGGCCGCCGAACAGAATTTGCGTGCCGTCGGGAGAGGGCCTGTAGTAGTGACCCATCTCACGGGTTTCGCTTAGCATTTGGCGCTTCGGCATCAAGGTGTTCATGAGGTTAGGGCTGAGCGGTTCTGTCGCGATAATTTCCGAAATTACCGGCACGAGCCGCCGCCTCAGCCACGGTAGTCCTTTGTCCGTATACCCGTTGGTCGCGACGATCACGTGATTTGCCTCAACGGGGCCATTTGGTGTTGTGGCATGAAACGTATTGCCGTTTCTCTTGATACCGTTCACACCGGTGTTGCTATAAATGACCGCGCCGGATTGTTCCGCGATGCGGCGTAATTCGCGATGCAGCTTTGCCGGATGAACGCCGCCGATGTCGGGGCGCACGATGCCGCCGTGATAAAGTTGCGTGCCGATTTCGGATGGCTGGTCGGCCCGTTCGATAATCGTGCCTTCGATACCGGTTTCCTTGTGCAAAAGATCAGCTTCCCGTTTGATGCCATCCAAGGCTTGTGGGCTCATGGCGCCGGTAAAGCGGCCGGTTAATTGAAAATCGCAATCCAAATTCTCGGATTTGATAAAGTTATAGAGATCGGCTCGCGCCACGATGCCTTCTTGGTAGATCGCTTTGGCGGTGTCCGGTCCGTGTATTTCTTTGAGTTTCGAATAAGAGTGCCGGATATTGCCACTGGTGATGCCGCCGTTGCGGCTTGAAGCGCCGTCCCCGGGACGGTCACGTTCGAGAATGATGACTTGGCGTCCGGCACGCGCGAGCGGAATAGCGGCACCAAGACCAGCGTAACCACCGCCGACAACGATGACATCGGCCTTAGCCGGTAACGGGCCGGTTTGTGCAGGCGTTGGTTCAGCCGCCTCCCACCAGTAAGGTTTATCAGCCGTTTTCGTCATAACAAGACAAGATCATTTTTATTGTTTAAATTCAACAGCGTTCAATTTTCAGACACCTTGCGGCGGACAGGGGGCAAAAAGGAAACATCATGATTAATGCATTAATCGTCGGTCTCGGGGGCTGGGGTCAAAAACTGGTCAATTCGGTTGAGGGGAAAAGCGATAAAATTAAATTCACTTACGGCCTCACACGGTCATCGTCGGATGAAGCCAAGGCCTTTGCCAAAGAAAAGGGCTTCGAGTTGCTGACATGCTCTTATGAAGAAGCGGTTGCGCGCGATGAAATCGATGCGGTGGTGTTAGCAACCCCGCATAGTGCCCACGCCGATCAAATCGTCGTGGCCGCCGCGGCCGGTAAGTCGATCGCATGTGATAAACCGTTTACTCTGAATAAAGCGGATGCGGATCGTGCAATTCAAGCGGCGCAAGACGCCGATGTTCCCTTAGTGGTGTTGCATAACCGGCGCTTTCAACCGGCGTATCAAGAACTTCAACGGATGGTGAAGGAAGGCGAACTCGGCGACATTTGCCACATCGAAGCGAATTTTTCCACCGACTCAGGAATCAAACGACGGATCGATCCGCGTAAATGGCGGGACGATCCAAATGAATCACCGCTTGGGTCCATGACCAACCGGGGTGTGCATGCGATGGATGCGATGATCGGTTGTTGCGGTCCCGTCGATAAAGTGTTTACGGCGGCTTATAATCTTACGGATCACATCCGTGGCATCGATACGGCACAATGTATGTTGTGGTTTAAAAGCGGCATTACCGGCCATCTCGGCACATTTAACATCACAGCATCCTATTGGCGCCTGAAAGCCTATGGCACCAAAGCAACCGCGGAAATGCGCACCGAGTTGGAGCTTGCCGTTCAAAAAGTCGGGGGGAAAATCGAGGTCAAGAAATTCGATAAAGTCGATATCGAACGGGCCGAATTGGAGGCTTTTGCCGATATGCTTTCGGGCGGCAAGCCGTATCCGATGACCTATGAGGAAATGGCCGCGGTGCCGGCGTTTCTCGAAACCGCGGTCAAATCGCATGAAACGGGGCAGCCAGAGCAGACGCCATAACTGCAAGAAGAAAAAGAGCTCGTAACCAACATTGGTTATGACATAAAAAAACGCGCCGTCGGCACTGACCGGCGGCGCGTTTTTTGTGTCGTGATTATTCGGTTACGACAGGTGCTTCTTGAGGAAAGCGAGGGATTTGTTCCAGGCGTCTTCGCTTTGTTCTTCAGCAAAACGGTCCGCGTTGGTGAAATCCTGAAAGCCGTGGCCGGCACCGTCATAGTGGTGGCACTCGTAATCGATGCCCGCTTTTTTCATGGCATCTTCGTAGTCCTTAGCGTCTTCGGGGGAAGGGCCTTGATCGTTTTTACCGAAGATGCAGCACATCGCGGATTTAATATTACCGGTGAGGTCGATCGGCGCCGTTTTCGTCTCCGGGCCCAACGGAATTTTTACGCGGCCGCCATAAAAGATGACGCCGGCTTTGTAGTCCGGGTTGTGGCAAAGATCGAGCCAAGTTACCCGGCCGCCCCAGCAGTGTCCAACCGTGCCAATCCGGCTCGAGTCGACATTCGGCTGGCTTGCCAAATGGTCGTAAGTGGCTTTCATATCGAGCACCGTCCAGTCGTCACGAAACTCATCACGTTTGACCGACATTTCTTCTTCTTTTGGCCACCAGTGAAAGATGAACGGGCAGGCGACGGCGTAACCGTTTTCCGCATAGCGTTCGCAGACTTTCAAAGTAAACGGGTCGGTTTCGATGCCGGCATGGGCTACCGGAATGTGCTGCGCGATAGTAAGGCCGGGAAATGGGCCATCGCCGTCCGGCGCGTACATAAAGATTTCCATCGGGCTGCCGTTGACGTCAACGGTATCGATACGGTGTTGCATATTTTCCTCCCAACCTTCGGTAAAAGGGCCCACTATTCAGTGGTGTTGCTTGTTCACAGTTATGCCTTTTCAGTTCCAGCTTTGCAAGATAGCCCTCTAAGATATTTGTGCGCTGCTGTGAATTCCCATAGTCTTGTGCCCAAAGTCCTTGCGAATGTTTAATTTTGATGAATAGGCCAGGGGTAGTCAGCCATGAAGCTATTGCATTTCAACGATTTTGAGCTGGGTGTTCTGAAAGGCGATCAAGTCGTCAATATTTCATCGGTCGTTGCGGATATACCGCATTTTACGGCCCAGGACCGTATTGCCGGACTGATTGAGCATTTCGAAGATTATCGAGGAAAGATCGAAGCGTATACAGCGGCTAACGATGGCGAGCTGGTTTCATCCGTGCGCGTCCGCTCCCCGATCCCCAAACCCGTTAACATCGATTGCATGGCGGTTAATTATATGGAAGACGGCACCCGCGATGCGCCGGCGCCGATTAACGCATTCTTCAAGTCTTCCAATTGCGTCATCGGTGACGGCGACACCATGATCTTGGATGACATTCCGGCAAAAGTATTTGAAGGCGAAGCCGAGCTCGCCGTTGTTATCGGTAAACATGCAGATCATGTGAGTGAGGCCGATGCTATGGATTATGTATTCGGCTATATGGGTTTCATCGACGGCTCCGCGCGCGACCTGCCCCCCGCCGGCAACGCGTTCTATCAAATGAAAGCGCGCAAAACGTTTGCGCCGATGGGGCCCTATCTCGTCACCAAAGACGAAATCGCCGATCCGCATAAATTACAGGTTCAATTATGGAATAACGGTACGCTGTACCAGAACTTCAATACCGACGACATGGCTCACAACATACCGAAATGCATTAGCTGGGTGTCTGCCGTACATCCCTTGGAGCCCGGCGATGTGCTTGCTACAGGGACCAACCACCGGGGGCTGAATCCGTTTATGGACGGCGATAAGATCGAGCTCGAAATTGAACACCTTGGGCGTCTCGCTGTTCATGTGAAAGACGATTTAAAACGGACTTGGGCAAGGATCACCCGTCTTGAGCATGCCGAAAGTGGTGGGGAAGGGCGCCACACGCCCCAATTGACGGGAAAATATGCACCATAACATTGAGAAATCTGATTAAACCGGATTGCCACGGCCCCGCTTAATCTTATAATCATCAAGCCGTCGCTTTACCTTCCGAAATGGCGGATTTATTCTAAAAATTGCGAATGACGCATTATATATAATGTGTATTCAGGAGTGCTGACGACTGTGACAAATCTACGTTATGAATGCCCGGAATCGGTCGATGCGGCCGTCTCGCTTTTATCCGCTGAGGGGGCTACGGCAAAAGTCTTTGCTGGCGGCACCGATCTATTGGTGCAGATGAAAGACGATCTGATTGAGCCGACGCTTCTGATCGATCTCAAAAAAATTGCCGAAACCCGAACGGTTTCCTTTGAGTCCGACCATGTCCGGGTTGGGGCCGCTGTGACCGGTGCCGAATTGGGCGAGAACGAAAAGCTCAAAGCGATGTGGCCCGGCGTTGTCGAAGCGGCGCAATTGATTGGCTCCGATCAAATTCAAGGTCGCGCGACCATGGGCGGGAACCTGTGCAACGCGTCGCCTGCTGCCGATACCGTACCGGCGTTAATCGCGGCGAATGCCAAAGCCGTCATAGCCGGCCCGAAAGGAACACGCGATGTGCCTGTCGGTGATATCCCGACCGCACCGGGTCAAACGTCTCTCGGTGAAGGTGAATTCGTAACGGCAATCATTTTGCCTAACCCGCCGGCGCGATCAAATGATGCTTATTTGCGGTTCATCCCGCGTACGGAAATGGATATTGCCGTCGTCGGTGCAGGTGTTGCTCTGACCTTGAACGATGACGGGACCTGCGCCGATGCGCGCTTAGCATTGGGTGCTGTCGCGCCGACAGCCGGTTTGGTCGAGGCGGCAACAGATATCCTGAAAGGTAAAAAACTTGAGGATGCGGTTCTCGATGCCTTGGCAAAAGCCGCTCAGGATGCCTGTTCACCGATTGATGATAAACGGGGAACGGTGGAATTTCGAATCAAGGTTGCCGGTGTGCTCGCCCGTCGGGCTGCAACTATCGCTTGGCAACGCGCGGAGAAACAATAATGGCAAGACATCACATCACCGCAACGATTAATGGCGATGAAACCGAGTTCTCCTGTCACACACATCAAACGCTGTTGGATGTGTTGCGGACGGAATTGAATTTAACGGGCACCAAAAACGGCTGTGACACGGGCGACTGTGGCGCTTGTACGGTTATTGTGAACGGCTGTGCGGTCAACGCCTGCTTGGTATTGGGTGCTGAACTCGAAGGGGCCACGGTTGAAACCATCGAAGGCATGTCGGACGGTAAAAAACTGCATCCGTTGCAGCAAAAGTTCCTCGATCATGCCGCCTTACAATGCGGTGTCTGTACCCCGGGGTTTCTCAACATGGCGAAAGCGTTACTGGAAAAGAATCCTGACCCGACGGAAACGGAAGTGCGATACGGATTGGCCGGCAATCTCTGCCGGTGCACCGGTTACGATAAAATCGTTCGGGCCGTACTCGATGCAGCTAAGGAAATGAGGGCAAACGGATCATGAACGAAGACAGCAAAAAAAGACTCGGCACGAACTATCAATGGATCGGTAAATCGACGCCACGCTATGACGGCATGGATAAAGTCACCGGCCGGGCCCGTTACGGCGACGATATGGTGCTGCCGAACATGCTGCATGCAAAAATTTTACGCAGCCCGCATGCCCATGCCAAAATTCTTAAAATCGATACCAGCAAGGCGATGGCCCTAAAGGGTGTGAAGGCGGTTGTGACCGGTGCGGATATTCCCGATCATCCGCCGGCCAAGCCGCCGTATCCGCCGATTGTCGTCGATTATCATGATATTTCCCGCAATGTCTTGGCGAAGGAAAAGGTGCTCTACCACGGCCACGCCGTCGCCGCCGTCGCGGCCACCTCGGAAGCCATAGCCAAAGAGGCCTTGAAGCTGATCGAGGTCGACTACGACGTATTAAAGCCTGTTCTCGATCCGATCGAGGCGGCGCAGCCGGACGCACCGCTGCTGCATGATGATCAGTTTACGTATATCGGCGGTGAAGAGGTTTCAAAAAAACCATCTAATTTGTTCCGCTCTGTTGTCAAAGAAAAAGGCGATCTGGAGAAAGGTTTTGCCGAGGCCGACGTTATTCTCGAACGGGAATTTTCATCGCAACCGGTGCATCAAGGTTATATTGAGCCGCAAGCGACGATTGTCATGGCAAATGAAGACGATGGCGTCGAGATGTGGACCACGACCCAAGGCCACTTCGTGATCCGGAACTATTGCGCGAAACTTTTGAATATGGATATTTCCAAAATCAAGGTGACGGCGTCGGAAATCGGCGGCGGCTTCGGCGGTAAAAACAATGTTTACGGCGAACCGGTGGCGATCCGTTTATCGCAAATGACCGGCCGCCCGGTGCGCATTACCCTGACCCGCAAGGAATTATTTTTAGGTACAGGGCCGACCGTTGGCTCTCGCTCGCGCGTCAAAATCGGCGCCAAAAAAGACGGCACGATCACGGCCGCCGAAGGTGAAATTTGGTATCAGGCGGGTGCCTTTAAGGGTTCACCCGTCGGGCGTGCATTGAATACATTTTTCTCGCCCTATAACATTGAACACGTCAAAACGGTGGCGCACGATGTCTGTGTCAACCGGCCTAAGGTTGCAGCTTATCGCGCGCCGGGCGCGCCGATGGCGTGTTTTGCGGCGGAAGGCGTCATCAATGATCTCGCGAAAGAACTGGGCATGGACCCGATCGATCTGCGCCTGAAGAACGCAGCACCCGAAGGCTATGAAACCGTCGCTGGCCCGAAGCACGGACCGAACGGCCTGATCGAAGTATTGGAGCAGGTTAAAAACTCCGATCATTACAAATCCAAGCTTAAGGAAAACCAAGGCCGGGGATTTGCGCTCGGCTATTGGCTGCATGGCGGTGGATTGAGCAGTGTCGCGGCACACCTTCTCGCCGATGGCACCGTTTCGGTTGCGACGGGTAATCCCGACATCGGCGGTTCGCGCTCGTCCATGCGCGTCATGGCCGCCGAAGAGCTGGGCATCGATGTCGAGCAAATCATCCCCTCGGTCGGTGATACCGCCACACTTGGTTACAGCCACCTAACGGCAGGCAGCCGCACCACGTTTGCGACCGGTTGGGCCGTTGTGAATGCCGTGCGCGAAATTATCGAGAAAATGCGCGGCCTGGCGGCCAAAATTTGGGAGATTGATGTTGACGATGTGACCTGGGAAGCCGGGCACGCGGTTGCGACAAAGTCGGGAAAGGTCGAACGACTGAGCATCAAACAATTGGCGGCAAAAGCCATGCCGATGGTCGGGCCCATTGCGGGGCATTCGGAAATCAACGCTGGTGGCGCTGGCCCCGCGTTCTGTGCCGAATTGGTCGATGTCGAAGTTGACCCGGAGACAGGTTTCACATCACCCAAACGCTTTACGGTCGCGCTTGATGCGGGCCGGGCCATTTCGCCCGATTACGTCGAAGGGCAAATGCAGGGAGGCGCGGTGCAGGGCATCGGCTGGGCCTTGAACGAAGAATATTTCTACGATGATGAGGCTAAGTTGCAAAACCCGAGCTTTCTCGATTACCGCATGCCGGTGGCGTCCGATGTGCCGATGATCGATACCATCATCGTCGAAGTGCCGAATCCGAACCACCCCTACGGTGTTCGTGGCGTCGGTGAGCCACCGTTGGTGCCGGCACCCGCGGCCGTTGCGAATGCGGTTGAGAACGCGATCGGTCTTTCTATGAGTGATCTGCCGTTATCGCCGCCGAAGATTTTAAAGGCGATAGAAGCCACGAAATAACGCCCGCGTTTATTTCTGCTTAAAACGGTTTCGAACCTTGTACGGTGCAGCGCTGCATAAGGCGGCGCAGGGGCGGTTCGTAATCGAACGTCGCTTTGTGTTGTACCGTGCAATTATCCCACATCAATAAATCGCCGACGCGCCATTCGTGTTGATAACGGAATTCGGGTTTGATCACATGCGCGAAAAGCTCGTTCAATAACGCTTCGCTTTCCGCTTCCGGCAAGCCCTCGATCCGGCTTGTATATCCTTCGCAAACATACAGGCATTTTCTATTGGTGTGCGGATGGGTGCGCACGATCGGGTGGGTAACATCCGGCGTCAGTTGATCCAGTTCCGCCGGGTTCAACGCCGGGCGGCGGCCGAATTCGTGCGCTTTTTTATTCCACATGTAACGGAAACTGTTTACGGCCATGAGCTTTTCAAGCCGGGTTTTCATTTCATCCGATAACGCTTCATAAGCGGCCGCGGTGTTGGTGAACTGTGTGGCGCCATAAACAATGCCGTTTTTTTCCGGCACTTCCAATGCATGCAGCAGGGTCGCCTTGCTCGGGATTTCTTCGTAACAAAGATCGGAATGCCAATAAATGCCGGCATCGCTCGACCCCATGTTCTTACCGTTCTTTTTAATATTGGAGATAAAATTGACGTTGGGGGTATCAGGCTGCACGCGGTTATCGGCGTCTTTGTTCTGTACCTTTCGCCGCCCGCTCGGCTGGAGAGGGCCAAAGCGTTGACCGAATGCGGCCAATTGGCCGGTATCGAGGGATTGATCGCGGATAACGATCACGGCGTACCTATATAATGTGTCTTCGATTTTTGCGATGGCCGTATCGTCCAGGGTATTACGAAGATTGAGGCCGAGGATTTCGGCGCCCATCTCATCGCCCACAACATCGCCCAATGGCCGTATGTCCAAAAGCGTCGAAGCGTTCATGGTTAAAACGGCCGGTCGCCGCGCACCAGGACGCGGTGCAAGTGGCGGTGCTCGGCAGGGTCGTAGTCGAACCCGGCTTTGTGCATCGCTGTGCGGTTATCGATGAATAACAGGTCGCCGGCTTTCCATTCATGAACATAAATGAATTCCGGTTTCAGTGCGGTGTCCAGTAAATCCGCTAGAAAATCTTGCGACTCAAATGGGTCCATGTCTGCAACGGTTTCGACCTTGCCTTTATGAAAGTAAATAGCCTTGGTGCCGCGTTCCGGATGGGTGCGCACCAAAGGCTGGACCATCGGCGGTTTGGTTGAGGTCTGCTGCTCTCGAGCGATATCCGGATTGGCAGAGTCATATCGTGTGCTGCTCATGAGCGTGTTTGTCGTTTTCATCGGCGTGATGCGGGCCTTGATATCTTCGGGCAGCGCTTCGAAGGCGGCGTTCATGTTGCATACCGACGTACCGCCGCCTTTTGACGGCACGTCGACGCCGTAAAGCGTCGTGAATTTCGGCGGGAATTCCTGATTGGTGTGATCCGTATGCCAATTCGCGTTCTTAGCGATTTTGGCTTGCTTGCCTGTGCTGTCTTTATGCCGGTTGGAGAGCACGCTAACCAAGGGCAGGCCCTCGACGACATAGCGCTGATTTTGATCCGGCATCAATTCGCCGAATTGGCTGACGGCTTTAAGAAGTTCCGCCGGCGTGAGCTGTTGGCCGCGAAACACCAAGGCGACGTTGTCGACAATAGCGTCGTTCAGCACTTGAAGGGTCTTTGGGTCGAGGGGGTCACGTAAATCGATGCCGGTAACTTCCGCGCCAACATGTTCGGTCAATTTAGTTATTTTGAAATTTTGGATATCTGCTAGCGCGGTCATGGCACCCTCAAGTTGGTAGACGTTATATAGTGATAAATAAGCCCGCCTCTTGGCAAGCGTTTTAACGGCATGGGAAGCCGCCGAGTCCCGGAAAACCCG
>Ga0181579_10002379_pt1 | contig 15256 bp, 15 predicted proteins | sample 071ome_24_FD_132996 | JGI IMG/M metagenome (GOLD analysis project Ga0181579, IMG submission 132996) | Coastal salt marsh microbial communities from the Groves Creek Marsh, Skidaway Island, Georgia - 071402CT metaG (megahit assembly) | ecosystem: Environmental > Aquatic > Marine > Intertidal... | reverse complement strand
GCGTGGATTCGAGCAACAAGGTGAAAATTCTCTGCCCAAGCTGGATGCGTGTCAACAATCCAGAGAGTAATCTCTGGTTCACCGAAAAGTAATTTTCCACCACCTATTTACCAACCCATTCCCCGACCAAAACATGACAAACACACGAACCAACCAAATGAAAGCACTCATCAAAGCCGGAAAACCCGCTTTCGGGGTGTCTGTGCAGTTCCCTTCCGCGGAAGTCGTGGAGATGATCGGCGAGTTGGGTTTCGACTGGGTGATGCTGGATGCTGAGCACGGATCGATCACGCCTGACAACATCGGACCAATGATCCTTGCTGCTGAGGTTCGGGGTGTGACACCAATTGTTCGCCCTGAAAAGAACGATCCTTCCGTCATCAATAAGTACCTCGACCGGGGAGCCATGGGCGTTCAGGTGCCACACGTGAACTCAGCTGAGGAAGCTCAGGTGGTCGTTGATGCGTGTTTGTTCTACCCGAGCGGAAAACGTGGTTTGGGTGGCGGTCGCATGGCCGATTTCGGCTGGGGTGTTCCAACTTCCCAGTATGTCGAGGACGCGAACAACGAAATGCTGGTTTGCGTTCAGATCGAAGACGTCGAGGCGGTTGAAAACCTCGATGAGATTCTTGCAGTGCCGAACATTGATGTTTTCTTTATCGGTCCAACTGACCTCGCGCAGTCGATGGGTCACCCGGGCGACAACTCGCACCCTGACGTACAGAAGGTCGTGAATGAAACCTTCGATCGAATTCATGCGGCAGGTTTCGCCTCAGGCACACCAAGCGCAGCCGAGCAGGCAAAGAAAAATACTGAAGCTGGAATTCTGTACCACTACACCCACATTCCCACGTTCATGAGCAGCTATGGCGATCACTTCATGAAAACCGTAGGTCGTAAATCCTAGATTCCAATGAGCATGGATTACGCAGCGTGGGCGAGCTGGTACGACATTTTTTACGCGGCAGCCGATCCTGGTGACATCGATTTTTACCACGGGTTGTGCGAGGCCTCAGGCGGTCCAGTTCTTGAGATTGGCGTCGGGACCGGACGGATCGCGTTGCCCCTCGCTAAAAAAGGCCTGGATATTGTCGGTATCGATCTCAACAAACCGATGCTTGAAGTTGCTGAGCGAAAAGCCAGGGAAGTTGCGCCACTCGCCGGCAGCTTGAGGTTGATCGAAGCAGACATGCGGGATTTTCAGCTGGATCAGAAATTTCCGGTTGTAACCATTCCTGCCCGGACCTTGTTGCTTGCGACAACCGAAGCTGACCAGGAAACGACTCTGTGTAACGCCGCACGTCATTTGGAAAAGGACGGAACACTTGCGTTCAACCTTTTCTATCCGGATCCAGAAATGTTGGCTGATGATCCCGACGAAGAGTTTCTACTCGAAGTCGTCGAAAAGCCCGATGGTGGTCGCTATGTGCTGACAGCCAGAAATCATTTCGACACCGAGTCACAGATTAATAACGGCGTACAAATCGCTGAAGAATTGGACGAGAAAGGTGACGCGATCACCCGTGAAGAATTAGCTGTGGTTGTTCGTTACCTATACCCGGAACAAGTAATCGAACTATGCGATCGAGTGGGGTTGTCGGTAATCGAAATGTGGGGTGATTTCGAAGGAACTCCGATTTCAGAGGATTCCGACGAAATTGTGGTTATCGCCCGACACGCCGAAAGCGTCGAAGAAATTTCCGTCGACTAAAAACCGGCCGTCTTATCGCAAATATTCATAAGCGGTTCTCCATCTGCGAATTTCTTTAGATTGGCTTTGAACGTCTGACGGCGCATTTCGTAAAGCTCTGGCGTAAGTGCAGACGAATGAGGTGTCAGAATCACGTTCGGCAAGGTCCACAATCTCGAGTCTTCAGGAAGCGGCTCCACCGCTGTGGCGTCGAGCGCAGCACCCGCGATCTGGCCCGAGTCCAATGCATCACACAACGCTTCTTCATCAACGATTTCACCTCGGGAAATGACGATCACGTAGCTGCCTTTGGGCATCAGACTTAAACGTCGGGCATCGATGGTTCCGCGAGTCGTGTCCAGGACCGGAGCTGCAATCACAAGGAAATTTGAGATCTTGCATAGATCGTCAAGTCGATCCAAATCCCAGCATTCTTTGATCGACCCCGGCAGTTCACTCGGTGCTGGATCAATCGCATAGATCGTTGTCCCGAACGCGGCTGCACGTTCGGCAACTGCCCGTCCGATAGCCCCCAAACCGAAAATGCCGACAGTAGTGCCCGTAATTTCGGTGATTCGAGAGTTGTACTTCTCGGTGTCCCAGTATTTATTGCGCCGATCTTCAAATGCTTCTTGAAAGCGGTGCGTCAACCCGACCATTGCACCGATAACGTGGTCGCCCATTGATGTCACATGTGTTCCGGGAGCGTTTGTGATCGGAACATCCGAGTCGACAATATTTTGATAGGCAACGATCTTGTCGATTCCCATCCCAGGGCAAGCGATCCATTGGAGTTTTTCAGCAGCGGCGAACGCTTCGCCGTTTGGCCACCCGAAAAAGGCGTCCGCATCTTTGATCACCCTGGGATGATCAGCGGCGTCATAGGCAACAACAAACTCAATGTCGGGAAACGAATCGATTAGTTCATTGGCAAATTGAGTTCCAACGTGATCGGTTCCAATCACAATTTTGAGTTTGCTCATATTTGTCTCCAGTCGTTTGTGCCAGTCGATTACGAAGGAAGGAAATACTCTCACATCCTGCATAATGCGGCTATGGACCAACCTGAAGAATTCTCACAAAACAGGTACAAGCCAGGCGACCACATTACGATTCGCAACGTTTTTCGTGGTCGCGTTCAAACCGTGTTTCCATCGATAGTTGTGGCGGATACGCCGGAACTCGTTGTCACTTGGTTGCCGTTAGACACTCCGATCTTGAACGGGGTTGATGATGCCTCTGCAAATGTGGACAGCGGAAAGGGGCATATTTCTGCCGCAAAGATTGCCTCCAAGACGTGGGAGATGGGTGCCAGGCGATGGCATACCGAAGGAACTTTGCGGATCAAACACCCGCGAGCGATGTGGTCACTGTGGGTGCTCTGGGAACCCGGCATGGGCAACATCAAATGTTGGTACATCAACATCGATGCTCCTTATATTCGATCTCACATCGGATTCGACACTTGTGACATGTTTCTCGACGTAGTCATCAAGCCCGACCGCGAAAGCTGGTGGCTCAAGGACGAAGATGAGTTTGAAGACGCAATTGCCGCCGGGATTTTCGATCAAGAGTCGGCAGCAGAAGTCCGTAAAGCTGCTAAAACGGGCCTCAAGACGATCTTGGGCAATCGCCCTCCGTTCGACACTGTATGGGCTGATTGGCGTCCCGATCCCAATTGGGTGATTCCACAAATTCCAACAGATTGGGATCGAGTCGATTAGCGGATAAGACACGCGCTCTTTGTTCCTGGTCATCAACAGATAAAATTGTGCGATGTCTCAATCTGACGGAATATTTCGCATCGATGCAGGTTTTCAGCCAACGGGTGACCAGCCAGCTGCAATCAGTTCACTCGCTGGTGGACTAACAGAAAACCTGAAACATCAAACTCTGCTTGGTGTAACTGGTTCAGGCAAAACCTTCACGATGGCAAAGATCGTCGAAGAAGTTCAGCGCCCTACCCTTGTAATCGCGCACAACAAGACTCTTGCGGCACAACTCTCGTCAGAGTTCCAGGATTTCTTCCCGAACAACTCCGTTCAGTATTTCGTCAGCTACTACGACTACTACCAACCAGAAGCCTACATCCCGCAGTCCGACACGTTTATCGAAAAAGAATCGGACGTAAACGAAGAGATCGACCGCCTACGCCACGCAGCAACACGGGCACTGCTGACGCGCAGGGATACGCTGATCGTTGCGAGTGTTTCGTGCATTTACGGTCTGGGGTCACCTGAAGAATACAAGTCAGTCGTGTTGACCTTGCGCAAGGGTGAAGAGCCGGGGCTTCGTCGAGTCGTTCGCAAACTCATCGACATGTACTACGAACGAAACGACATGGAGATGGTCCGGGGTCGATTCCGTTTACGTGGCGACACGCTCGAAATCATGCCTGCATATGAAGAGCTGGCCGTCAGGGTGCAATTCTTCGGGGATGAGGTGGAACGAATTACAGAGCTTGACCCACTCACCGGTGAGGTACTAGCCGACTTGGACCACATCGATATTTTTCCAGGCAAACATTTCGTGACGCCCGAAGACCAGATGAAAGAGGCCCTTGCGGATATTGAGGTCGAGTTGGGTGAACGTCTCGACATTCTCAGGTCTCAAGGCAAGCTGCTTGAGGCTCAGCGACTGGAACAACGCACCAACTTCGATCTTGAAATGCTGCGTGAAACCGGTTCCTGCCCAGGAGTCGAAAACTATTCACGTCCACTCGGTCGACGCCCAGCCGGTTCAGCTCCGTGGACGTTGCTTGATTACTTCCCTGACGATTTTTTGATTTTTATCGACGAGTCACACATCACGCTCCCCCAAATTCGAGGGATGTACCGAGGTGACTACGCCAGGAAATCGACATTGGTCGATTACGGATTCAGGCTTCCGTCGGCGATAGACAACCGACCGCTTTCGTTCGAAGAATTCGAAGACAGGGTCAACCAGATTGTTTACGTATCAGCTACTCCCGGAAATTACGAAAAGGATCACGAGGAGCGACGCGCCGAGCAAATAATTCGACCAACTGGACTCGTGGACCCAGAGATCGTTCTCAAGTCGACAGAAGGTCAGATCGACGATCTGATCGCTCGAATCCAGGAAACCACAGCTAAACACGAGCGTGTGCTTGTGACCACGCTGACCAAGCGAATGGCAGAAGAGTTATCTGACTATCTGCGGGAGCTTGGAGTTCGAGTGCAATATCTTCACTCGGAGATCCAAACGCTTGAGCGGACAGAGATACTTCGCGACCTACGATTGGGCGTGTACGACGTGGTTGTCGGAATCAACTTGCTTCGAGAAGGATTGGACCTGCCAGAAGTTTCGCTCGTTGCAATATTGGATGCAGATAAGGAAGGTTATTTGCGATCGAGTACCTCGTTGATTCAGACAATTGGACGAGCAGCTCGACATGTCGACGGCAAGGTGGTCATGTACGCGGATCGAGTTACAGACTCGATGAAGTACGCGATCGACGAAACCAACCGAAGACGAGAGATTCAGAGCGCTCACAATGACGCTAACTCGATCGTACCGACTTCGATCGTGAAAGAGGTGAAAGACCTCACGTCCCAGATACGGCAGGTTGCAGAAACCAAAACTCCATATGTCACGCCGACCGCCCTACCAAAGAACGATCTTGTCCGCCTCGTGAAAGATCTCGAGAAGCAAATGAAACAGGCTGCACGGGACCTCGAGTTCGAAAAAGCGGCCATGTTGCGTGACCAGGTGCTAGATCTTCGGAAAGTGTTGGTCGATCAGGGCGATTCGGTCGATCCAGAACCCGACAAAACGGTCGACCTTGCACCCACCGTAGACGACGGTGTCCCTGAAGAGTTAATCGGCGCCGATTAACTCCTCGTAATTCCTGACCTCTCTGGTAGACTTAATGCCTCGTTATCTGTGATCGATTCGGATCACGTTTGAGTTCATAGCTCGGAGAAGTTGATGGCAGACACCGCGGTGCTCGATCAGGACACGATCATCGAGGCACTAAAAGACGTTTACGACCCGGAAATTCCGGTAAACGTTGTGGATCTTGGTCTTATTTACACCGTCGAAGTTGCTGATGGTGATGTCCACGTAGAGATGACTCTCACGGCTCCTGGCTGCGGAATGGGACCGTACATCGCTCAGCAGGCCGAGTGGCGAATCGCTGAAATCGATGATGTAGAAGATGTTCAGGTTGACGTAGTTTTCGACCCGCCATGGACTCCCGACATGATCACCGACGATGGCAAACGCCTTCTCGGTATCGACTAGAACTTTCTTCTCTGTAACCAACTAAAGCTTTACCACCGCGGTAGATAACCGCGCTTACAGATATGTCAGAACCTCGAAAACTAACTCCACAAGAAGAAGCTCGACTCGCCCAGGTTCGAAAAAATTTCCAGGAGCGACGACGCCTCACCGAGGCCCTTGGTGGGATTGGCACAAGGATCGGCGTTTACTCGGGTAAGGGTGGAGTTGGTAAAACGACAGTCGCCACAAACCTCTCGGTAACTCTCGCAGCTCAGGACAAGGATGTCGCACTCTTTGACTGCGACATCGACTGCCCAAATGTGACTCGGGTACTTCGCATCAGTGAAGGTCCAACCCAAAACGGCGAGAAACTGGTTCCACCTTCTCGATTCGGTGTGAAAGTGATGTCGATGTCCTTTTTCCAGGACAATGAGGATGAGGCAATCGTCTGGCGTGGTCCGATGATTCACAACGCCATCAATCAGTTTCTCCACTCAACAGAATGGGGAGACCCTGACTACCTGGTAGTTGATCTTCCACCCGGAACTTCAGATGCACCGCTGACGGTTATGCAGACGCTTAACCTGGACGGATTCGTGATCGTCACTACCCCTCACGAGTTAGCGGTGCTCGACGCGAAACGTTCGATCAACATGATCAGGAAGATGAATCTCAAAGTCTTCGGGATCGTTGAGAACATGTCTGGAGGCGTTTTTGGGACAGGTGGAGGTCAAGCGCTGGCTGAGGAAATGAACATTTCGTTCCTGGGCGCAACTACGATGAGTGCCGATTACCTGAACTCAAAGGCACCAGCATCGCTTGAATCAGATGATGTTGCTGCCGAGTACAGGCAAATCGCCGAAAACGTGAAGACTCAGATCGCCGCTAAGACGCAGGGCTAGGCTGTTCTTCGCCGGTCGACGGTAAGTACACGTCGGCGGTGAAAATCGCACTACAGTCGGCGCACTCCCAGAGCATTTCGAGCTGCCAGGTAATTGCCGTCGATCCACAGTTCGCACAGTGAGTTGCATCGACCAGACGTTCGTCTTCTTCTGCGGTTTTAAGCTCGTCCCGGGACAATCGGTGCAACACTGGAATTGAGACAGTCACGGCAGCCAGCAGTATCGAAATCAGTCCAATAATCCTACCGACCCAATCGACATCACCTCTGGGTTCCGCCCAGAGCATCACAACGATTATCACCGCAAGTACGGTCACCAATGCGAACGCAGCTCGCATCACCAGCTTGAATCTGTCAGCAACTGCTGCAAGAACAATCAAACTCGAGTAAGCCGCTGCGAGCGCCAAGGTCAAAACGGACCCAACGGTCCGGGCGAAGTTGCCGCTAGAGAAATCTGTCCACACAAGGATGATCAACAGTGCGAAGCCGGTGATAATCAACACTATTCCGGCATTTGGGACGTTGCCAAGAAGACCACGTTCTCGGGCAGGAAGCATCGCCAATGATCCGACGCTGGCTGCAGAAATGCTCAGTGAAGTCATGAGCACTTTGCCCTGAGTTTCACCAAATTCACCAGCGAATAACGCAACGATTCCAAGGGCTGCGTTTACCGCGACCGACGCGAAAAATATGAAAAGTGCGATCTTCTTTGGAGAGTCGAGCACCTGCTACTCCTGTCCGTCTGCGTCAATCAAAATTGCGGCAATCGTGTCTTTGAGCTGTCGAGTTCGATCTATTGTCTCATTGCGCTCATGACCAATCGATGACTCCGCAATTTGCGTGAAGGTGTCGGCTGCCCCTTGATGAATTTTTGGGGTTGCCCCCGCGGATTCGAAGGTTTTTGCGATTTCATACATCTCTCCAATCCAACGGAACGCCCTAGTGGAAATCGTGTTCACCCCGTTCATCCCCTTCAGAGTTCCGGGTTGGCTATCTTCCAGTTCCGCAATTAGATCGTCGAAAAGATCTAACGACTGTGCCGTCATTAGCGTTGAGGAATACAACGCCGCAACCCCTTTTGTAAGAGCGGCGTAGACCATTTTCAGACCCGACGCCCTACCAATTGGACCATCCAAAACAGGAACTAATATTCCTTTTCCGTCGAGTTCAGCGAGAGCATGTGCATGAGGTCCCGATGCGTAGAACTTGGGTACCGCACCGTTTCGCGGCGTGCCTCCAATAATTCCCGCGTCGATGTACTTAATATCTGCTTTCGAAACAATCTCGCCAATTTGGATACCGGTGTCGGGAGAAACGGCATTGCAATCTGCGAAATAAACCGAGGTTTTGGTCCGACTCACGGATGCAGCGAGTTCTTCAGCGAATGAGACTGCTTCAGAAGGAACCATGATCGAAAGAATCAGGTCGCACTTCTTTACCAGGTCATCAAGTGAACCAGCGTCCTTGATTCCCTGCTGTTGGGCACGTTCTTTAGACGAATCGCTCCGACCTTCGAGCGCAGTCCATATATCAAACCCGTTCTCAGCCAGAACTCCACCAACACCGCTTCCCATATCACCAGGACTCATCACACCAATGCTGTTGATCGTCATAGCTGACCTCTTTATCTATTACTTCACTCGAACCGATTGCTATCAATTCGGTACCCATAAGGAATTCAGGTTAAAAGTGTAGGGTCCGGTGATTACCGGACCCTGACCTACTCGGCTCAATATTTTTGAATTAGCCTTTGACTGCTGCGGCAATGGCTTGCCCAACGAGTTCAGCTTCACCTTCGCCAAGTCCAAAGACGTGAAGTTCCAATCGAGTTTCTCCGTCTGGGACGCGAGTCCAGATTGATGGATCGCCGTTCTTCAGTTTGTCGACAAGATCTTCGTTAGTGAAGCCGACAACGTCTGGGTCAAGGCTAACGAATACACCGAAAGGTTGATGCCCCATGATGTTGGTGTTGAGCTCGGCGGTGACTCCCGGCAAACCCTTAAGTGGAGCAATGATTGCCTGAGACTGCGATTCTGCGGCCGACAGTCGCTCTTCATGGTTCAGAGTAAGCCATCGTTCGACAGCTGCCACAACTCCCATGATTTCTTGTCGGTCGATCTTGTGTGGTCGTCCAACTCCACGGATTCGACGAGTCTCATATCCAACAAAAGAGTGTCGTCCGATGGCATCGATAACTTCCTCTGTGCCCAGCGCGAATCCGGTGGAATGAGGTGCGCCCATGTATTTCGCAGCAATGCACTGGAAATCAGCACCCATTTTCACGTACTTGCCAAAGTTTTCGAGAGGGTAAATCTGCCCAGCAGCGTCGACAGACACAGGCTTGCCTGCATCGTGTGTAATCTCGATTACCTGCTCCAACGTGAGAACATTGGGGTCCACCGGTCGCTGTTCGTAGACTACATAGTGAACCGCAGCCGTTCGATCTGAAATGGCGTTCCGAAGATCATCCTCTGTCGTGCTGTTCTCATCGCCGATTTCGACGAGTTTTGCACCGGCAAGTTCGAGACACCGGTCGTACCAGTAGCGCTGCCTCTTCTGAATGAGAATTTCGTTCGGCATGCCCGTGGTGTCGGGTAGTTGCTGAATCTTGTCATCGTCCGTGCCTGCCATGAATGCAGCGGTCGCGAGAGTGAGAGCTGATCCTGCACCCGACGTAATGTAGGCGGCAGGAACACCAAGCATTTCAGCAAGGCGTCCACCGGCGACTTTCTCAAGTTCAATCAATGGGATGTAGGCCGAGTCGGCGGCATCCATTGCGTCTTTGACTTCGGGGACTGGGGTTGACCCTCCGAGCAATGTGACGCTTCCGGTTGCGTTGATTACCGGTTTCGCGCCCATTTCCTTGTAAATAGCGCCCCAGTCTTGCGTGGTCAATTTACACCTCAATATCACTTCGAGCGAGAACGTCCGCTACTATGGTCAGGGTGCGCAATATAACTCGGTTGTCTCGTCTCTGCACCATTTTCAAGATGAGAAATACTCGTTTGTCACAATCTCATCTATTGCAAGGCTGTACCATTCACAGTTCACAGTTCGCAGTTCCACTGGTGTGACATCATTTCATGGCGTTCGAATCCACTCAAGTAACCATTCAGTCCGGCAAAGTCATTCCCGTTGCAGCCTGGGATGGCTCTCCTAATGCTGGACCATTGCTGGTGATTTCGGACAATCCGATCACCGACCGCTGGATAGCCGTTGCGGACGTGATCACTCCTGCTAGATGCCTTGTTCACGCGCAGGTTGGCACCAGCCTCGAATTGCTTCACCTGGTTTGGGAGTTTGGAGAACCTGTCGATCTGGTTTCTGAAGGATCAACTGCAACAACACTTTGCTCGGATTTGATCAAAAGTGCGGCAGGAGCGGTGTCGACATTCACGACCGTCGACGCTGTACCAGCTGGACTCGTTTCTTCAGGTGCCCATGCACTGCCGGTGATGATATTCAGAGGGCGGCAAAACAACCTGTTGACGCATGAGGACTGCGTCGTTGTTCATGAAGCACTCGGAAACTCGTTGCTCGTGGAACCGGAGTACTGTTCCCACGATGCTGTTCACACAAACCCGGAAGCCGTTGGTTCGGCGCTTAACATGTTTTTCGACAGACCATCTTCAAACGAAATGGATCCCTGGAACGACAATCCTGTCGACCCCAAGCAGCTTTAGCACCAGCTCGGTGACGACCGCGACCGGCCAGAGGGGTTCTTTTAGAGTCCGTCTATCCCAACCTCAAATCGTTGAAGTAGTCCGGTGTCTTTTACTGTCACGAAAATCGATTCCGACCCCGATGCGCCGAATGCTACGTTCGTAGGCTCTGCACCTACGACCGGAATTCGCGATGTGACATCGCCTTCCTTTGAGACGACGGTGACGTCACCTTGTCCGACCACTGCCGAGTAAATTGAGCCGTCTGAGGCAACTGCGAACCCATCTCCTCCAACAAATCCTTCCCTCAGTGGTGGTTTCGCGTGATCCACAAGATCGGCGAATTGCCGTTTATTGCTCAAACTGCCATTTTCGCTCCAGTCGTATCGCCAGACCAGACCATCACCTGTTGTAGTTACAAACAGTGAGTTGTCGAGTCCGAACCCGATTCCATTAGCAAACTTCAGTCCACTGTCGAGAATCTTTATCGACATATCGGACGGATCGATTCGATATACGCGACCGTCGAAATCGTAGTTCGGTCGATCAGAGGGAGCGAGTTTCATGAAGTCCGGACGAAATACACCTGAGTCGGTCATGTAGATAGCCCCGTCGGGCCCCAGCACAAGATCGTTCGGGAAAAGGAAGTCCTGTCCATCAACTGATGTGAGCATGATTTCTACGTTGCCTTCTAAATCTACTTTCAGCAGAGCAGGAGGATTTACTGACTCTGCAACCCACAGAAATCCCGCAGGGTCAAGCAACATTCCATTCGGTCGACCGGTCTGTACCAGTAGCTTTTTTCCACTCCCGTCTGAAGCAATGAGGGAGACATGGCCAGTGTCTGGACTCATTTCGACAACGCCCCAACGACCATCAGGAAGAAGAACCGGTCCTTCTGGTTCACCCAGTCCTGAGAAAAAGATGCTGTCTGTCATGTTTTATGTCCGTTGATCAATGTTGCTTGTTGAAATTCAGTGATTCGACATCTTAGACAAACGTAGATGTACGCGGAGTCTCGTAGTAATCTAGATACGTTGGTCTGAGATTGAAAATGACTCTGGTCATACGGATTCAATCTGCGAAACCAACGTCTAGCACAGTGGGTGTGGCGGCAGTCGCGCAACTGCGTGGCTGGATCGGCATGCCGATCCGCTGAAATCAGCGCAAAACCTACCGCCGGATGCACAAGGTGAGAAAAATTGAAAGTTCTATTTCTAGAGGATGTACGTCCGACCGCACGAGCCGGTGACGTCAAGGAAGTCAAAAACGGCTTCGCTCGAAACTACCTGATTCCACAGGGCCTCGCAGTTGTTGCAAGTGAGCACGAGCTCCGACGAGCAGCAGGACTTCGAAATCAGGCAGAAGAGCGCCGCCTTGCTGAAGCCAAGGAATGGCAGGATGTTTCGGACACCCTGAAGGATCAGAAGGTCAAGATCGAGGTTCGAACAGGACCGACAGGTCGACTTTACGGTTCGGTCACCAACACGATGATTGCGGCCGAGCTCGCAAACATGACCGAGCGCGACATCGATCGCAAGGGAATTCAGATTCCTGCTCCGATTCGTGTGGTTGGTGAGTACAAAATCCCGATTCGGTTCGTTGAGGGTGTTTCGACGACACTGATCGTTGATGTCGTTGCTGACGATGCTTCACTCGAGCTCAACCGACAGCTCGAAGAAGTTGAAGCACTGGTTGAAGCCGAATCTGACGTTCTCGACCCGTCGTTCGAAGACGTTCTTGCAGCTGCTGAGGCGAAAATTGACGCCGAAGGTTCTGAAAAATCTGAAGACGCCGAATCCGAAGATGAATCAGGCTCAGAAGAATCTGATGTCTCTGGTGAGACCGAAGCTGACGCTGAGGAAAAGACAGAAGAGTAAAAACGCTTCAAAAATCCTAACGAAATCAGACACCCCGGGTTACAGATCCGGGGTGTTTTGTTTTATCTTTTACGGTGTTTCCCGGATCGAATCTCTCAAGCTGAAAAAGCACACTAAAAAAAGCGATGGGAAATTAGAGAAATAGCGGGTTTTCACATTTGGGAAACACCGATATAGTGCCTTCATCTTGCAAGCCGACAGACTCCCACCACACGATCTAAACGCCGAAGAATCTGTCCTCGGTTCAATCCTCATCGATGGCTCAACGATCACCCGAATTACCGGATTGATTTCGGCTGACGATTTTTATCGCGAAACCAATCGCATTTGCTTCGAAGCTTTTTACTCGCTCATGGAGCGCGATGAAGCCATAAACCAGGTCACAGTAACGCACGAACTCGAGAATCAGGGAGTGCTGGAAGAAGTCGGTGGAGCAGCGTACCTGTCACACCTGGTGACCGTCACACCAACGTCGATCCATATCGAACATTACGCAAATCTTGTTCACAAGACTGCGACGATGCGTCGGCTCATTTTGGCGGCAACTGAAATCGCTGACATTGGTTACGCAAATGATCCCGACGTGGACACTGCTCTTTCCGCCGCAGAAGACACTCTGTTTGGCATACGTCAGGGTTCGCAAAACCGCGATTTTGTAAGTCTCACCGAGTCTTACGAGCCGTTCCTTGAACAAGCATCCCCACTCGATCAGCTCGATGGAGAATTAGATCGAGCGCCGATTGTCACTGGTTACAGGCGATTGAATGAAATCCTCGTAGGAGGTTTGCAACGTTCAGACATGGTTGTTCTTGCAGCCCGTCCATCGGTTGGTAAATCGATGATGGGTTTGAACTTCAGTCTGCACGCCGCAAAGGCCGGATTCTCAGTTGGAATCTTCTCCCTGGAAATGGGGCGTGACCAGATAGCTTCCCGTCTTCTTGCCGCCCAGTCTAGGGTCAACATGCAGAAGATCCGAAGTCGAGTGCAGTCATCCGCTGAGCAAGACCAGGTGGTTGACTCCATCGGTCTACTTTCAGACTTGAGGATTTTCGTCGATGACACGCCATTCCAAACAGTTGCCGAAATGCGAGGAAAAGCACGTCGACTCCAAATGGTTTACGGTCTCGATTTCCTTGTAGTGGACTATATGCAGTTGATTAACGGGGGTAACTCCGGTGGTCGAGACGGAAACCGTGCTCAAGAGGTTTCAGAAATTTCTCGCCAAATGAAGGCAATGGCGCGTGACCTCAATATCCCGGTTCTGGCGATCTCGCAGCTGAGTCGTGCTGTAGAACACCGCACTAGCCATCGACCAATGCTTTCCGACCTGCGTGAATCCGGATCTATCGAGCAAGATGCTGACGTCGTAATGTTCATCCACCGCGAAGACAAGTTCGTCACGGAAGAAGAATGGAACCGATCGCATCAAGGTGAGCCGTACCCGCGTGACAGAGCTTCACTGATCATTGCGAAACACCGAAACGGTCCAACCGATGAAGTCGAAATGAGGGTGCGCGACTCAGTTGGTGTTTTTGAAGAGTTGAGCTTCCAGGCGCAACCGGCACCTAGATTCGCACCTGCCCCAGGGATGGCACGATGAACGACGGATTCCCGAGAGGGGTCCAGTTCACTCCAGTACCCGATCCGCTCCTGGCATCTTTACTCGAAAGCATCGACTCGCTCCCTGAATTGAAGGTGACGCTGCGTGCGATTCACTGGTTGCACAAGAAACGGCGAGTTCCGGCATCAATATCGATAAACGATCTGCTGTCTGATCGCACCGTCTCCGCAATGTTGGATGCTGATTCAGAGGAACTTGAAAAGGCAGTTTCAGACGCTTTGAGCTCTGCATCAGACCGCGGAGTTTTCATCCTTACAAACGAAAAAGATTCCGTGCGAATCTACTTGAATACCGAACCGGTCAGACGGGCGTTGGCCAATACGGATATAGAGGTCGTTAAATCGACGTACGGGGCAAATGAAACCTGGCCAAGTGTTGATGCCGCTCAGGGCAAGGACTCGATTTCAAAGTTATTTGAACAAAACATTGGCCCAATTACGCCATTTATTTCGGAGAACCTTCGTAATGCACTGGAGAGTCATCCAGCGGACGAGGTTCAGTTAGCAATTCGTAAAGCCGCTGAAGCCAACGCTAGGAGTTGGAATTACATTGCGGCTATCCTGCGCACATGGGCAGTAGAAGGTAGACCAGAGGAGCTGGACGATGGACCAGATGGAACCGCTGAGCGAGATCTTCAAGAGGATAGGTCAGACAGGTTCTACGAGGAGTACCTCGAGCGACAACGAGCTCGAGGTGCAAGATAGCCCCGAAATTCATTGCGACATTTGTGATGACAAACGTTGGTTTATCGTCGCGCCGTCTGAAGATGCACCACCTTCCGCTCGATCAGTAGTTGCTTGCGAATGCCAGGAGAGGGTCTGGGGAGTCAAAACCGCTGACCGGATTCGTGAGTATTCGGACCTAGGTCCCCTGGAGCGTCTCACGTTCGACACGATCGAACTTGGTACACGCGACGTGTTTTCTGAACCATCCAGTTTCCGCGAGGCATATCACGCTGCTCAAAGATTTGTTGCAGACAAACAAGGTTGGCTGGTGATTTGCGGACCGTCTGGAACCGGCAAGACTCACCTCGCAGCCGCGGTTGGAAATGAACTTGTCAATGACTCTCAACCAGTCAGGTTCGTTTCGGTTCCCGACCTTCTTGACCACCTGCGCTCGGCGTTCGACCCGGCTGTCGGTGTCCAATACGACGACGTGTTCTTACAAGCCATCGAAGCTCCAGTTCTTATTCTCGACGACCTTGGAATCCAGTCATCAACGGCCTGGGCTGACGAAAAACTCGATCAAATCCTGACTCAT
>Ga0181579_10002375_pt1 | contig 15276 bp, 14 predicted proteins | sample 071ome_24_FD_132996 | JGI IMG/M metagenome (GOLD analysis project Ga0181579, IMG submission 132996) | Coastal salt marsh microbial communities from the Groves Creek Marsh, Skidaway Island, Georgia - 071402CT metaG (megahit assembly) | ecosystem: Environmental > Aquatic > Marine > Intertidal... | reverse complement strand
ACACCTACAAGCAGCACCAGAACAGTGGGAGGCAGGGTCGCGACGGAGGCGAGCAGTCCAATCAATGGGGGCAGATGGGTGGTCGGCGCATGCAACAACCACCACGCTTTGGAGACGGTCTACCCCGGCAACGGGGCGAGGGCATGCAGCGCGGCGGACCGCGACGTCAGGGGCAACCAGGCGGGCCCGAGCAAGACGGGCGCGGCATGACCGCCGATCAACTCGCCCGCGCCCAAGAGCAGCTACGCCGACAACTCGGCGAGTTCATGCGCAAGCTAAGCGAGGGTTTCAACCAGATCCCGGAGGGTTTCGGACGCGCCGAACGCGCGATGAAGGACGCGGTCGGCGCCCTGAACAAAGGGGAGCCCGGCGACGCGGTCGGCCCCCAGGCGGACGCCGTGGGACAAATGCGGGCCGGCGCCGAGGCGCTTAACGAGCTCATGCGCGAGCAGATGGCCAATGGCCAGGGTACGCCGAGCGAGCAGGCCCAAGGCATGCAGGATGGGCGCCAGGACGAGATCGACCCGTTGAACCGTCGGCGTTCCGGTCAGGGGTTCTTCGATCGCTCGACGCTCGGCATCCCCGATGAATCCGATGTGCGGAAGGCGCGGCGGCTCTTCGACGAACTCCGTCGCCGCTCCGGCGAACGCAGCCGCCCGGTTCTGGAACTGGACTATATCGACCGATTGTTGAAGCGCTTCTGAGGCGATTTTCTCGGCAATCGGGTCGGGAAATCGCTAATCCCTAACCCACTTAGTATCCGAACCCACCCTGGCGCGCCTCTTCGGAGAAGCTGACGGTCACGCGCACCGCGTTGGGACCGGGATTGGGAATCTCGTATGCGAAAGACAGAATGTCGCCGGGAACGAGCAACGCCGCCTCGGGCGTGTAGGGGGCGCTTTGCAGCTCCACGCCGGCCGCGTCCTTGATCACCGCCCGCAGCACCGGCACCGACTGCATGCGGTCGGTGTCATTGCGGATCTCTCCATGGATCAACATCCGCTCGACCCCGCCTTCGGTCTTTCGCCAAGCCCCTACATTCTGGATGATCAGTTCCTCTCCCGGCACCGGCACATGCAGGCCGATCGCGTCGAATAGTGGCGAAATCGCCGGCACCGCCGAAACCAGGGGTGCTCGGGCGCCGACCAAGCCACCGGGGATGATCAGCAGAAACACAACGGCCGCCGCGATCGCGATATAGCGGCCCCGTCGCGACGGTTTCGGCTCCGGTCCCAGCGGACGGCGACGCGGTATCGGCGGCGCGTCGAAATCGTCCTCCGCGTCGGGATCAAGCTCGCCGCCGCCGAACATCGAGAAATCAACGTTCTCGCCATCGTCGGGAGCCGTTTCGTCGGCGCCATCGCCGAAGTCGATCTCGGCCTCATCATCACCATCGGGTTCAGGCGGCGGCGCGGGCCCCTCGACCCTGTCCTCCGTTTCCTTCGGCGCCGGTTTCGCGGGTTTGGGCGCGGGCTCTTCGGCGACCGGCATCTGATGCCATTTATGCTGGCATTGGCTGCATTTCAGCTTGCGGCCCTTCTCGGGGATCGCGTTATCCGGAACATCGAAGCCGGACTCGCATTCTGGACATGTGATTCGCATCGGAAACCCTGTCTATCCATCCGGTGGAAGTATAGCCGCGCGCTTCATGATAAAATAGCCACTCTGGAGCCGCGCGCCAACGCCACGCGGACCCTTAAGCCTTGCATTCCGGGTCATATCTGGAATGATTCGAGGACTAAACGACGTTGGTCCAGAACCGCGTCGCGGTCGATAACACGAGCGTTACTTCAACGCGAAAGGTCGAGCCCGGTGGTCCGCTTCCAAAATGTCGAGATGCGTTACGCCGTCGGGCCGCCCATTTTGCGGGACGTCAATTTCGAGCTGGAGTCCAACAGCTTTCATTTCCTGACCGGCAAGAGCGGCGCCGGTAAGTCGTCCTTGCTGAAGATGATCTATCTTGCCCTGGTTCCTACGCTTGGCCGGGTAACCCTGTTTGACCGTGACACCCGGACCTTGTCCCGCGTCGAGATCGCGGATTTTCGGCGACGGCTTGGAATTGTGTTCCAGGATTTTCGTCTGATCGAGCATCTTAGCGCCCGCGAAAACGTGGCGCTGCCGCTGAGGATCGCCGGCACCCGCGAGGCCGTGATCCGACGTCACGTGCCCGAACTCTTGGAATGGGTGGGCCTCTCGGACCACATGGACGCCCTGCCGAAAACCCTTTCCGGTGGCCAACAACAACGTGTCGCGATCGCCCGAGCGGTGATCGCCCGCCCCGCGATCCTGTTGGCGGACGAACCCACCGGCAATGTCGATGATCGGATTGCGTTTCGGCTGCTATACCTGTTCGAGGAACTTCACCGCGCCGGCACAACGGTTCTGGTCGCCACCCATAACGATGCCCTTTGCGATGAATTCGCGCATCCCCGCTTGCATATCTCAGGCGGTATATTGAATCGGATAGGCCCGCCCGCGACGAACAAACCCACGATCAACTCCGGTCGGGTCGTGCCCTTCACGCGCGATCAAGCCGAGGCGTGAGGAGGGGGCATGGCGGGTTCGACATCAACCGAAATCGCCATCAGTCGGGGCGGCTCGGCGAGCTATCTCGGCTGGGTCGTCGGCGCCATGGTCTACGTCGCGGTCCTGGCCGCGGCCGGGGCGCTATTCGCCCAATCGGTGTCGGAACGCTGGGCTCTGTCGCTCAGCGGCGTGATTACGGTTCAGATCCCCGACGCCGAACGGCCCGTCGATCCTAGTGGAACCGCCAGCCAGGACGGCGGCGACGGAATCTCGCGCCTGGCCGCTACCTTGGAGATCTTGCGAGCAACACCCGGGATCGGCCATTTGACGATCCTGGATCGGGACAGGGCGCGGGCACTCCTCGCTCCATGGCTGGGTGCGGATCTCGTTGGACAAATCGAACCGCCGGTCCTCGTGGATCTTCGGTTGATGGATGAGAGAGCCGTCGACGTCACCGCCCTGCGTGACCGGTTAAGCCGGCGCGTCCCGGGCGTGGTAATCGATGATCACGGCGCCTGGCTTACGCGTGTCGCGGCGGTCACCAGGGCCGTCGAAAGGGGCGGATGGCTGATTGTGCTTCTCGTTGGCGGCGTCGCAACGATCTCGGTCATTTTCGCGGTACTGTCCGGACTGTCGGTGAACCGCGAGGTCGTGGAACTGTTACATCTGATGGGCGCGCGGGACGGTTATGTGGCCAAGCGGTTTCAAGGTTATGTGCTAATGGCCGCGTTGCCGGCCAGCGCGATCGCGGGCTGCCTGGCGGTGGCCACGATAGTGGCGATCGGCGCGATAGCACAACCCGAGCCGGATGGCACGGAGGCGATGCTACGGTTTGGTCGCATCGGCGGATTTCGACCGATGGACTGGATCATAATCTGCGCCATTCCCCTGGTTTTCGCGGGCTTTACCCTCGTTACGGCGCGCTTGGCGGCACTGGTTGCCTTACGACGTTTGGTGTAGTGGGCGGACAACGGCAATGACCATGGTGGTATCCCCCAATCAGACAAAAGCATCAAAGCATCAGGCCTCCCTGCGATTGGCGGCTTGTATCGGCCTGCTGGTGATTTTTATCTGGGGTGTCGGGTTCACACGGTTTATCGAGGCGGTCCCTCGGGTCGCGCCCAGTGACGCGGTCAAGGCGGATGCGATTGTCGTCCTGACCGGTGGCGCGCAACGGTTGGGGGCCGGGTTTCAGCTGCTGCGAGAGGGCCGCGGCGCCAGCCTGTTTGTTTCTGGCGTCCATGGTGATGTGAGGGCGAGTGACCTGCATGCCTTGGCGGTCCTGCACGAGACGGCCGAGGAGAAGGATCTCCCGCGCTGTTGCGTGGAGTTCGGTACCGAGGCGCAGGACACCAAGGGCAACGCCAAGGAAATCGCCGCTTGGGCGCGGGAGAAAAACCTCAAATCCCTGATCATGGTGACCAGCAACTACCACATGCAGCGTGCTTTTCTTGAACTGCGCGCCGCGTTGCCCGAGGTCCAGATGTATCGACACGCGGTTATCGCCCGAACCGTCATGCTGGGAGACCTGTGGCGTTGGCCCAGTTCGCTGCTATTGCTTGCCGGCGAGTATCATAAATTTCTCTGGGCCGGCCTTCGGACGATTTTCGAGGCCTAAGGAAGCGGAAACGAAGGGATAGACCGAACCGGGGTTCGCCCCGGCGATCCCACGAGGCCTTGCTCTTGGGGCGAAAACTGGGTATCCTGATTGGGAACAAATTAAGAACAAAAGGTTCATCCCCATGAAGGGAATAGCGCCGATTTCCGGTCGCATTTGGGATCAGAAATATCGCTTCAAGGATGCCGACGGACGGCCCCGGGACCGCTCGCTATCGGATTCCTGGCGTCGGGTGGCGCGCGCGCTCGCGGCGGTGGAGGCGGAACCCAACCACTGGGAAAACCGCTTTCACGCGGCCATGGACGATTTCCACTTTCTGCCGGCGGGCCGCATTCTCGCCGGCGCCGGAACCGAACGTTCGGTAACGCTTTTCAATTGTTTCGTCATGGGCACGATCGAGGACGACATGTCCGGCATCTTTTCGGCCCTGCGCGAGGCGGCCTTGACCATGCAGCAGGGCGGCGGGATCGGCTACGACTTCTCGACACTGCGTCCCAAGGGCGCGCCGGTGCGCGGCGTCGGCGCCGACGCCTCGGGGCCCCTCTCCTTCATGGATGTCTGGGACGCGATGTGCCGCACCATCATGAGCGCCGGCTCCAGGCGCGGCGCGATGATGGCGACCCTGCGCTGCGATCATCCCGATATCGAGGCTTTCATTGACGCCAAGCAAGACCCGGCGCGGCTTCGCATGTTCAATCTATCGGTTCTTGTCACCGATGCCTTCATGGAAGCGGTGCGAGCCGGAGGGCCTTGGGACCTCGTCTTCGATGGCACCGTGTTTCGCACGGTCCAGGCCCGGGATCTGTGGGATCGGATCATGCGATCAACCTATCTCGGCGCGGAGCCCGGGGTGATCTTCATCGACCGCATCAACCAGAGAAACAACCTCGCCTATTGCGAGGCGATCTCGGCGACCAATCCTTGCGGCGAACAGCCTCTGCCGCCCTACGGCGCGTGCCTGCTGGGGTCGATCAATCTGGCGCGCCTAGTCAACAAGCCCTTCGAAAGCGACGCGGCGCTGGACATGGAAGCACTCGCGGACCTGGTTCCGGTGGCGGTCCGGATGATGGACAATGTCGTCGATGTCTCGCGATTTCCACTGCCCGAGCAGGCCGCCGAAGCGCGGGCCAAGCGGCGGATCGGGCTCGGCGTCACCGGGCTCGCCGATGCCCTGATCATGTGCGGCGCGCGATACGGATCGGCGGAGGCGGTGCGGCTGACCGAGACCTGGATGCGGGCGGTGCGCGACAACGCCTACCGCGCCTCCGTTGATCTGGCGCGCGAGAAAGGTCCGTTTCCGCTGTTCGACCGCGATCCCTATCTGGAAGGGGAATGCATCAAGGAATTGCCCGAGGATATCCGCGCGGGAATCGCCGAACACGGGATTCGCAACGCCCTACTGACCTCGATCGCGCCGACCGGAACGATCTCGCTGCTGGCCGATAACGTTTCCTCTGGCCTGGAGCCGGTTTTCGCTTTCAGCTACGAGCGCGCGGTGCTGCAACCCGACGGCTCCAAAAGGACCGAGGAAGTGAGCGACCATGCCTATCGTCTTTATCGCATTCTGAAAGGCGAGGACGCGCCGCTGACGGATGCCTTCGTCGATGCCCAGACCCTGCGCCCCGAGGATCATGTGGTGATGCAGGCGGCGGTACAGAAATACGTCGACAGCTCGATCTCCAAGACCATCAATTGTCCCGAGGATATCGATTTCGAGGCCTTCAAGGATGTCTACCTCGCGGCCTATGATTCGGGCTGCAAGGGTTGCACGACCTATCGCCCGAATCCGGTGACCGGCGCGGTGCTCTCGGTCAAGGCCGATGCGCCGGAGACAAAGGAGGGCGCGACACCCGAGATCGCGAATCTCGGCACGACCGATGACGGCAATGTCGTACACATGGCCGCGCCCTTGGATCGACCATCGGAATTGCCGGGCAAGACCTACAAGATCAAATGGCCGGAAAACGATCACGCGATCTACATCACCCTGAACGATATCGTCCAGGACGGCCGGCGGCGGCCTTTCGAGATCTTCATCAACTCCAAGAACATGGAGCATTACGCCTGGACGGTGGCGCTGACCCGGATGATCAGCGCCGTGTTCCGCCGCGGCGGCGATGTCTCCTTCGTGGTCGAGGAATTGAAGGCGGTCTTCGATCCACGTGGCGGCGCCTGGATGGATAAGCGCTACGTCCCGTCGCTATTGGCGGCGATCGGCGGCGTGATCGAGGAACACATGATCGATATCGGTTTCCTCAAGGACCCGAACACCCTGGAGCTGAACTTCAACGCCGAGAAAAAAGTTGTCGGGCTTAGGGAAGGCGGCGCCGGGGGTAACGGTCTCGGGCAATGCCCGAAATGCGGCACCGCCGGTCTACTACGCCAGGAAGGCTGCGATCTCTGCACAAACTGCGGGTTTTCGAAATGCGGCTAGGTCTTTGACGCGCCCGTCGCGGTTTTCGATTTTATCTTTTGGCGCGAGCCCCTAAATTCACTCACGATATGCAATATGTACACGAGGGAGGCCGCCGTGGAGGCCATTGATCTGTTGACCACCCGCCGCTCGGTGCTGGTACGCCATCTGAGCGAACCCGGGCCGAGCCAGGACGACCTGAACCGTATTCTGGAGGCGGGTATGCGGGTTCCGGACCACGGCAAGATCGGGCCCTGGCGCATCCAAGTCATCAACAAGGCGGGACAAGCCGCCCTGGGAGAGTTATGCGCCAAGCTCTATGCCGAGGAACATGGCGAGCGCGCGAATGACAAGATGATCGAGTTCGAACGCGAACGACCGTCGCGCGCGCCGGTCCTGTTGGCCGTCACCGCGCGGCTGGAGGTTCCGCACAATATTCCGGAATTGGAACAGCGCCTGTCCGGCGGCGCGCTTTGCATGAATATCCTGAACGCCGCTCATGCGCTGGGATACGGCGCGCAATGGTTGACCGAGTGGCCGGCCTTCAATGACGAGGTCAAAAAGATGCTCGGCCATGAACCGTCGGTCGACATCATCGGCTTCATCTATATCGGCACGCCGACCCAGGAACCCAAGCCCCGCAACCGCCCCGATTTCGGCGACGTGGTCAGCGAATGGTCCGGCCCGGCTGCCTGACGGGCCGTCCGGAAAATCCTAGAGCGGCCTCACCAACTCGAGGCACGGAGTCGGGAAACCGACCACGTTTCCGGTAAAGCGTCGCGTCTCGGCATAGCCTAGCGCGGAATAGAAGGCATGCGCGTCCGTGTTGAAGGCCTCGGTCTCGATCCTGAGATGTCGATACCCGAGAGCACCGGCGCGGGCTTCCGCCGCGCACATCATCGCCCCACCTATCCCGCGACGCCTGAAGGCGGGATCGACATGCAGTGTCGAAACCTCGTCATCGGACAAGAGCGCGAACCCGGCTATCGCGTCCTGGACGACGGCGACCAGACAATCCGACCAGAGTTGGTCCACGAAGTACTCGGCGATGGCATTGTCTCGCCAGGCCTTGTCGGCTTCGTCCGGCATATGTGGTGCCCAGATCTCCGCCCAAGTGGCGTTCATGATCTCGGCGAGACGGCGTTGGTCTCCATCCCGCGCATCCCGGATCATGGCCTCAACCGCCAAGGTCACCCCTCGGCCCGGTGACAGACGGCCTGGAGCTTGTTGCCGTCGGGGTCGCGAACATAGGCGCCGTAATAGTTGGGATGGTATTGCGGCCTGAGACCCGGCACGCCCTCGTCCGTTCCGCCATGCGCCAAGGCCACTGCGTGAAAGGCGTCGACCATCGCCCGATCCGCCGCGAGGAAGGCCACATGGCTTCCATTGCCGACGCTCGCGGGTTCTCGATTGAACGGAGAGAGGACCCAGAACTGAGCGCCGCCCGCCTCGCCATAGCCGGTATGATGCTTGCCCTCGGAAAAACTTATCTTACCCAGGGTTGCCATGACCGGGCCGTAGAAATTCTTGGCACGAGTCATGTCATTGGTTCCGACCGTTATATGGCTGTACATCGCGCGTGCTCCCGTCGCCTTGTCGTCGATCCAGCTTAACCGACGAGCCGGCCATCGCAAGCGCTTCGCGGGAAGGCGGGCATCGACTATTCCGATCCCCTTGGGTCAGGCCCCAACCCGCGCTAGGCTGGGTTTCGTGAAGCGGCAAATCCGGAGAAACGCCATGAGCACCGAGACCCCGAAAACCGCCGGCTGGCGCGAGCATCCCCGCTATCCCGACCCGGCGATCCAGAGCCTCGATCCCCGTTTCGACCAGTACCGGATTTTCAGCGCGGCGGTGGAGCGTCTGTATACCGGGTGTCGCTGGTCCGAGGGGCCGGTCTATTTCGCCGATGGCCGGTATCTGCTGTGGTCCGATATTCCCAATCAGAGGATCCTGAAGTGGGAAGAAGAGACCGGGACGGTCAGCGTCTATCGCAAGCCCTCGAATTTCGGCAACGGTAACACCCGGGACCGCCAGGGACGGCTGGTAACCTGCGAGCATGGCCGGCGCGTGACCCGCACCGAGATCGACGGGTCGATCACCGTTCTGGCCGACAGCTGGCAAGGCAAGAAGCTAAATTCACCCAACGACGTGGTGGTAAAATCCGACGGCTCCATCTGGTTCACCGATCCGGTTTTCGGCATCCTCGGCAATTACGAGGGCGTCAGGAACGAGCCGGAACTGGACCAGTACGTTTTCCGTATCGACGGCGACAGTGGCGAGATGAGCGTCGTGGCGGAAGGCGTGCTCGGACCGAACGGGCTCTGCTTCAACCCGGATGAGTCGATCCTCTATATCGTCGAATCCCGGGGCGAGCCGAACCGTAAGATCCTCGCCTATGACGTGGAATCGGACGGCAAGACCCTTTCCAACAAGCGCGTGCATATCGACGCGGGGCCCGGCGGAACACCGGACGGGATGCGTTGTGACGTGGACGGCAATCTCTGGTGCGGCTGGGGCATGGGCAGCGCCGAGCTCGACGGCGTCAATGTCTACGCGCCGGACGGCGACCAGATCGGACGCATCGCGCTTCCGGAACGCTGCGCCAATGTCTGTTTCGGCGGGCCGATGCGTAACCGGCTGTTCATGGCCGCGAGCCAGTCGCTCTACGCGCTCTACGTGAACACCCAGGGCGTCAAGGGCGGCTGATCGACGGGGATTGATTTGAAGAAACGCCTTGATCTCGAAGACGCGACCCTTCGCGGGATGACGGGCCGAGACCTTCCCGCGTTGCGGGCGCTTCTGCATGACACCGAGGTGCGCCGGTTTCTTTGCGACGATGAGATCCTTCCGGACGATTGGTTCCTCGAGACCCTGGAGCGGAGTGACGTGCTTGATCCTCGCGGCCTCGGTCTCTGGGCGATCGAGGCGCCGGACGGCGCCTTCCTTGGCATGGCCGGTCTACGACCGCTGGGCGAGAGCGGGACGAGCCACGCCGATCTCGTGGGCGCGGTTCAACTCACGATCGCCGTCGGACCGCCCGCCTGGGGCACCGGTCTCGCGCGCCGCGCCTCGGAGCGGCTGCTCCAGCACGGGTTCGAGGATCTCGGGCTGCCCAGGGTCATCGCCATCGTCGATGATCCGAACGAGCGCTCACACGCGCTGATCCAGCGGCTCGGCTTCACCAGGATCGGCGTGGATACCGGCCCGGCCTATTCCCAGACCGTCTATGTCTTGAGCCCTGACTGACCGAGCATTCCAGATTGGAAAGAGACCCGTTTCAAATCCACCCGGTGACATTCGGCGCTGGATTGTGGAACACTCCGCCCCATATGGAACGGATATCCATGCAAGCGCGGAGGCGGTCATGAGCCAGGCCAAGGTTACCGACACCCACGAGACCCGGACGGACGAGGCGGTGCCCTACGTCCCGCCCCTGCAGCTGACCAAGGGCCAGGAACCGCCGATCGCGGCCAATGGCGGGCTGTCCTACATGTCCTTCGACCGGGACGGCGACGGCGGCACGGCGGCGGCGATGGACGCGGTCTTCAAGCAGATCGCGGACAACGTCGGCGATGATATCCTGGAACTGCTCGACACCGCGCCTCCAGGGCCGATCGAAACCGAATGGGGCACCGGCTTTCGCGAATATGACGAGTGTGTCGCCTATATCCGCGAGAACAACATGACCGCGCCCGAGGGCGGCGTGGTTCTGCCGCTGCGCTATTCGATCAACCGGCACCCGTCCTATTCCGTGGTGCCGTCCAACGCGCTCTGGCAAGACCCGGCGCGCAAGGCCGACGCCGACGCGCTGCGCAAATACGAGACCGACAACAAGAACCGGGCGCTGTATTTTCCGAAGCTGCTCCGCGACGCGCGGCGGATCGGCGAGGTCTATCCCGGCCTCTCTCCCAATTCGCCGGAAAGCATGGACAAGCTTGGCGTTTCGCTCGCGCATCTCGAGTCCAAGTGCGAGAATTTCTACGATTCCGCCGAGGTCGAACGGGTCTTCTATCCGGAGATCGAGAAGCTGCTGCTCGACTTCTTCCCGGGAGCGACGGACGCCCTGGTCTACAACCACGACGTCTTCGACAAGGAATACACCGGCGACCGCACCGAGGATCAGGACGCCAAGAACCCGGGCATCAACGAGAACTACGTCAACCTTGTGCATAACGACCTGAACGATAATAGCGGCCGGGTCCGCTGCCGCGAGCTATTGACCCGCAACCTGCGCAATTTCGGACGTACCCAGAACTATACCGAGGCCGAGGCCGACGCGAAGATGTCGCGCCGCTTCATGTCGATCAATCTGGCCAAGCCCATGGAGACGGTCCAGCAATGGCCCTTCGTGCTCTGCGCCTGGCCGTCCTTCGCCGATCAGCCCTATATCAACAACTACCGGATCTATGACGACCGGGTCGGCGAGACCACGCGCTTCACCCACCGGGAGCCCCATGAGTGGTACTGGTTCCCGCAACAGACCTCGACCGAGGTCTCGATGCTGAAATGCTATGACTCGGTCACCGACGGCTCGGTTTCTCGCTGGTCCTTCCACAGCGCCTGCTACGACCCCACCGCCCCCGAGGGCGCACCGTTCCGCAAAAACGTGGTGGTGCGGTCCTACGTGTTCTTTTGAGGGCGTTGGAGGGGCGGTAGGCCGCGCCGACGAGCCTTAAACAACAGTCGTCACCCCGCGGAAGCGCGGGGCCCATTCCTCGGGCGGTGACACGCCTCCGTGGCGGCGATAATGCTATGACTCATCCACCGGTTTGATTGATATTCCGGCGGAGTGGGTCCCTCCCTTCGGCGGGAAGACGGCGGGTTCCACCCAAACCGTATCCCCGACGAAGGTCGGGGTCGACGCCTGAAGCGTCGGCAAACGCAGGCAAATGGAGCACTTTCGTGGATTAGCCATCGTGATCCATTATCCGTCGCGCTGAAAAATCCCGGGCGTCGGCCCCGACCTTCGTCGGGTATACGTGACTCTAATCAAAACAGATGCCCCATCCGCCCCGCCCTAAAGCGTCTCGACCCCCGCCTGGGCGCAGTCCTCGTCCTCCTGGCCGGTGCCGCCGCCGACACCGCAGCCGCCAATGACGGCTCCGTCTCGCATGATCGTCACACCGCCCTGTCCGAGAAACATGTGCCCGCCCTCGGCGGCGACGATGCCGCGGAACGTCGGGTGATCGGCCCGCTCGGTCAGCGCCCCGCTCGGCCGCCCGAACCCCGCCGAGGCCACCGCCTTGCCCTGGCTCCCATAGGCCCCGGCCCAGATCGCCCCGTCCATCCGCTGAAACGCCACCAGCCGCCCGCCGGCGTCACAGACCGCCACATTGATCAAAATCCCCAGCTCCTCGGCCTTGTCGATGGCGCCCTGGGCGATGCGGTTGGCTTCCTCGAGGGTAAGGGTCATGGGGGTGCTCCTCTGGGGTTGGGGTGTGGATTCGCGCGGATCACTTTGTTGTTCATCGAAGCCTAGGCGCAAGAGGAGGGGAAATCCATGTATGGTTCAAGGAATGTCACCTGTTGTCCCATTCGTGACCTAGAGCAAATCTGGAACGACCATGAGAGTCGAGCTCCTCGCCGATCATCCGGATGCCCTGCCCCAACTCGCGGCAATGTTTGTGGCGGAGTGGGAGCCATATTACGGTCCGGACGGCCCCGGGAACCCTTCGCGGATCTTCAATCCCGATGCCGCCGCGACACAATCCCAATTGGGCTCGTGGCTATCGACGAACGCGAGATCATGGGCACGGTGGCGATCGACAGAGAGCCAACCACGCAACTGGAGCCTTCGATCGTCGGATTGCTGGTTCGCCCGGGCCGGCGAGGCGAGGGAATTGCTACCGGACTTCTACGGGCCGCGGCGGGCTTGGCGAAAACCATCGGCTACCCCCGCATCCACACAAGCACGGCACTCCCCTACATGCGGGATGCGCTTCTATCACAAGGGTGGCGTCAGACCGGGGAGGTCGAGTATCTAAACGGCGAATGCGGCCAGGTTTTTGAGTTGGAGTTTTAAGCCCCCCGGGCATGCGCTTTGGAATCCTGCCAGGCAATGATATGATGAAGACATGGCCGACGTGAAATCGATGGACGTATCTCAAATCCGCTTCACCTCGACGGTGTTTCCGACCGAGGAGGATATGACGCTCTGGAACAGCCTTACGCCGGAAGAACAACGCGCTGTCATCCGCCGCGATCTTGACGAGGCGGAAGCAAGCGGCATCGCGAAACCGGAGACCGCCGAGGCCGTTATCCGTCGCATGCGGGTGGAATTACAGAACGCCGGATGAACTACGACCTGAGCCGCAAGGCGCTACGGCAGATCGAAGAGATTATCCGTTATACCGATGAGAATTTTGGCGAGCATCAGACCAGCGAGTATGTGGACGGTCTCTACCACAGCTTCGACATTCTCGCCGACAACCCGCGAATGGGACGCCGGTTCGACCAACACCGCCGCCGCTATATTTACCGGAGCCATCACGTCTACTACCGCCTGCTCGGGGATCGCATTCTGATCGTCGATATTCGCAACGCACTGCAGAACGCGCCTACCGAGTAGCGGAGTTGTGGTATCAATGAGGGCGTCCCCGTTTGTGTCGGCAACTGTGGATTAGCGCGGATATCAATTAGGTGGCTGTCCCCGAACTCGCATTTTGCCACCGTAGTGGATCGAAATGATATTAAATTGAATTTATTGACATTTTTACGCAGGAAAATTACGTAATTTGGCAATTTTTGATTGCCATTATGATTACATTTCTATATATATGTATCCAATATAGGAAATTGAATGCGCAGAATCATATATAAGATAAATTGTATGATGACAATGATAACATCATTTATATTATGGGGGCGGCCTTTTACAAGTACTGTGTCCGTATTTTTTGCATGCGGGATGCTTTATTTTCAAGACAATGCTGCGGCGTCGAAACTTCCACCTTTACATGATGACGCGGTGTCCGTGCAAAGGCAGATTCTATTCCACTCATCGGCGAAAATCGGTGGAGTCGACGCACCCGTTACGCGTTGTGACGAACTGGCTTCTTACCCAAGAGATCCGGATGCGTTGCATGCGCCGACGAATGAATGGGAGATGGCGGCTCCAGAAGCCTTGGCGGCATGCAAGAACGCGGTGGACAAGCACCCAGAAAGCGGGCGCCTTCATTTCATATTGTCTATGATCTATTCGCATATGGGAGAGCCTGGCTGGAGCTTCCATCACTTCTCCCAGGCGATTGGTCTTGGCTATCGACACGCGATCTATCTTGACGCCCTGACGGAATTTGCCCGAGCAAGATTCGAGGACGACCCTAGATCGCTGGCTTCGGTAAGGGAGGCTATTGAAAGCCTTACCGTGCTTGCGAATTCGGGACACTGGCCATCACAGGATCGCTTGGCATCGGTTTATATTGCCGGATTTTATGTGAGTCGCAATCTTCAAAAGGCGCTAGAGTGGCCTAAAAGAATACTTTCCCACAATGAATCCTCCGGTCATTTCGCGTTATATATATAATCGTGCGTTATATGAAATTGAAGGGCATATTTATAAGGAGCGTATAGAGGAATCTCTGCGTCACCTTGAATACGATGCGGCAATTGATAGCGGCCTTCCCAAATATACACTTGGGATAGCTTATCTGGAGGGGGATATTGTTAAAAAGAATGTTGATAATGGGCTTCTAATTTTTAATGAATCGGCAGACTCAGGATACGAGCAATCCACTTTAAAGCTTGGCGAGTTTTACTATTTAAGAAAATTTTTGGATAGAGACAAAAAAAAGGCGATGTCTTTATTTTGCCGATTTGGTGATATTGGTCAGGCGGTATTAAGCAGGGTTTCGCGCGGCAGAGATACCTGTGGCAAAGCGGGAGGTGAATAAAGAATAATGGTTGATTCCAGAGACACGTATTTGCAGCAAGTGCGGACTACAGCTTTCACCGGTTTCGTGTATGGATACCGATGGATGACGCCGTTTGATCCAGCCTTAGATCCAAAATCGCGAGTCCCGGGACAGCCACCTATTTAAGAGCGGCTTGAATCTCCCCCGACTTCTCCAGTCTAGCCCTGGCCTCTGTTCATTCCCTACCTCGCCCCCTTCGGATCCAATCCAAACATCCCCGCGGCGTTGAGCCCCAAAATATTCCGCTTGGCCTGTTCATCCAGGAACGGCAGGTCGTAAATCACGCTGGGCGTGTCGAAGTCGAAATGGGGCCAGTCGGAGGCGTAGAGGAGTTGGGATTCGGCGTTGATCATCTCGAAGGTGACTTCCAGCGCCTTCATGTTGCTCTTTTCCAGCGGCTGGCAGGTGTACCAGCAGTTCTCGCGCATATAGTCGCTGGGCATCCGCTTCAGCAGCGGCGCCTCGGACTGGCGCATCAGGTATTGGTCGTCCAGGCGCTGCATCAGGAACGGCACCCAGGCGAGGCCGCTTTCGACCCACAGCGACTTCAGATTGGGGAACCGCTCGGGGATGCCGTTCAGGACCCAGTTGGTCATGTGCACGATGTTGCACCAGGCAAAGCCCAGGGAATGCATGCCGAGGAAGGTGTTGCAGGTCGCCAGCGACGGGTCCTGCCAGTGATAGCCGGCGTGGAAGGCGATCGGCTTGCCGGTCTCCTCGATGGCCCGGTAGAGCTTCATATATTCGTTGGCATGCACCGGCTTGTAGCGGGTCGAGGTGACGCAGAAGCCGATGACCTTGGGGTT
>Ga0181579_10002374_pt1 | contig 15276 bp, 6 predicted proteins | sample 071ome_24_FD_132996 | JGI IMG/M metagenome (GOLD analysis project Ga0181579, IMG submission 132996) | Coastal salt marsh microbial communities from the Groves Creek Marsh, Skidaway Island, Georgia - 071402CT metaG (megahit assembly) | ecosystem: Environmental > Aquatic > Marine > Intertidal zone... | reverse complement strand
GGTTGAACGGGCGAAAATCCGGTTGGCGAATCCCCCCGAAGGATTGGCGTTGCCGGAGGATTTCCCGCGGGTAGATTCGAATGCATTCGAAGGTGCCATGCTTCGGATTCCTATTCCGATCGAACTTAGTGCTTCGTTGCGCCAACGCGCGCGTGAAGCGGGTGCCACTTTGTTCATGGTGCTGACGGCGGGGCTCGGCGCGTTCCTGGGTCGGCTCGGCAATCAAGACGATATAATCGTCGGCGCCCCGGTCTCGGGTCGGGCCAGAGCGGAAACCGATGGTCTCGTCGGTTTCCTGGTCAATACCGTTGCTTTGCGTTTGCGCCCGGCCAACATCATGACATTGGCCGATATGTTGGATGCGACCCGACAACAGGTTCTCGACGCCTTTTCCGATAGCGACCTTCCCCTTGATAGAATCGTTCAAGCACTGGCCCCAAAGCGGACCCAGTCCCGCACGCCGTTGTTCCGCGTGATGATTGCGTTGCAACCAGCAGACAGGATGAGTCTCGAACTCGACGGCGCGTCCGTCCTCCCGGTCAATATTGATGCGGTCAGCGCGCGCTATGATCTGACCTTCGCGTTCGACGATGACGGGCATGGCTTGGATCTGGTGTTGCACTACGCGGCAGACTTGTTCAGCGAAGAGACCGGACACATGCTCGCGGACGGGTTGATCAATGTGCTGCGTTCCGTATCGGATAACCCGAACCGGCGTATTGAAGATATTGATCTTCCGCTCCAGGATCCCGTGCGCGGTGAGGTGTCGGGATCAGGTAGCTTTGATGAGCGGACCCGGCAAGATGAAGACCTGTTGACGCTTTTCCAGCGAGGCCTGGCGACGGGACCGGATCGTCCGGCGCTGGAAGATAGTGATGGGACGGTGACGACGTATCGCTCGCTCGATCAGCAAAGCGATCGAGTCGCCGCAGGGTTGAAACGGGCGGGTATCGGTTGTGGAGACCTGGTGGCCCTGGCGATGGAACGAAACCCAGGCCTCGTTACGGCGATGCTTTCGGTTCTGAAACGCGGTGGCGCCTATGTCGTGATCGAGGCCGATCAGGCGACCGGGCGTGCGTCGATGATGATCGAGGATGCCGAAGCGAGAGCGATCATCCATGACAATCCGCTTCCCAAGTGTCTCTCCGGTCCAGTGACCAACGCGAAGATGCTTTCATTGGATAATTTGTTGGAGGTGGAGGACGTCGACGCAATTTCGGTGAAGCGTGGCGGCGACGACATCTGTTCCGTCAACTTCGTCTCCAGCGCGCGGGGGCGGCCAAAAGGCGTGATGGTATCCGACCGAACTATTCAGCGTATGCCCGGCGGGGGTGATTTCGCAGACATAGAATTCAAGGGGCGCGTGGCGAGGGTCGATATCGGTGAACTCGACATAGGTGACCGGGAAATCTGGGGAACGCTTTTGAATGGCGGCTGCTTGGTGTTTCTGAAACCCCATGCCGGCCTTGCTCCGGACGTACTTGCCGAAACTATGTTGACGAAGAGAATCGACACGCTCTTCCTAACGACCGTCGCGTTCACCGCCGCGGTCGAGGCGCATGCCGATGTTTTCAGTGGCGTGCGGCAGGTCTTGTTCGCCGGAGACGTCACGGATGTTGAAACCGCGCGCCATGCGGCCGCGCGCTGGCCAGTGGTGCGGTTCACCCAATTGTTTGGTCAATCCGAGACAGGTGGCTTGGCCAGCTATCGCAAAGTTGATAACTCGATCCTCGCGGCGAAGACATTGCCGATTGGCCATCCTGTTCGCGGATCATCGCTTTACATTCTTGACGAAGCTCTTAATCCAGTTCCGCGAGGAATGCCTGGCCGGCTGTACATTGGCGGAGATCTCGCGATTGGGTATATCCGAGATCCGGCGTTGACGGCCGAAGCGTTTCTGGCCGACCCGTTTTCGAGTGTTCCAGGCGCCCGGATGTTCCGCACCGGTGATCAGGTTCGCGGACGCCATGATGGCGGGTTGGAATATATCCGGCGGCTGGATCGACGGATCACTCTGAATGGTTACCGGTTCGAGCCTGGCGAGATAGAGGCCGCGATCCGATCCAACCTCCCCGGCGTTGGCGATGTGTTCGTGGCCGCGTGGCATGTGGACGCCGAGGGTCAAGGTGATGTGGTGCTCCGCGCATGGGGCGTGAACCTTCCCACCGGAGAAGATCATGAGCCGAGCCAGCGATCGGCGTTGAGTGACATCCTCCCTCCTTGGATGGTGCCGGATCATTTCATTTCACTGCATGCCATGCCGGTTCTCGACGACGGGACGGTTGATCAACAGTCGCTGCCATTGCCCATTTTGGACGACGAGGTAGAGCCTCTTGGCAAGGTGATGGAAACCGATACGGAACGATCGCTCGCCGAGATCTGGTCGGGTTTGCTGAACGGCGCGCCCGTGGATGCCGGGGATACATTCTTCGAGGTCGGTGGGCATTCGCTCCTGGGTGTTAAATTGGCCGCGAAAGTTCGCCAGACCTTCGGGGTGGCGTTGGAACTCCGATCGATCTTTGAACACCCCGAGTTGAAGGCCATGGGCCGGATCATTGATGAGGCTCGGGAGAATGCCGCTACAGGTGGTGTCGTAGTCGGGGAAGAACCGATCATCAAGCGCCGGGCGCGGCGCGGCGCGACCGGCGGTGGCCGGAGGCCTCAATGAGCCCGGACAGCGACCCCGCGCAAAGCTTGTATGTGGACGAACCCGACCTACCACTGTCCACGATGCAAGCCGGCATTCTGACGGAACATTCCCTTGACCCCGATGCCGCGCGTTACAATGTTCCGCTCGCGTTCGAGATCACCGGACCGCTAGATGGTGACGCGCTGGCCCGCGCGATAGACGGCCTTGTCGACAGGAACGAGATTCTGCGGACGATCTACCGGGATGGCGAGGAAGGGCCGATCCAAGCTATCGCGCCAAACATTCCTTCCGTGTTACGTCGACCAAGTAAAGTTGAAGCCGCGACTTTTCACGATCGATGTCGCCGTGAAAGCGGGCGACCCTTCGACCTCTCCCGTGAGCCGCCGGTTCGGGCGGTGCTGTTTCAGGCGACTCCCGCGCATCATGCGCTTTGCATGGTGTTTCACCATATTGCCGTCGATGGGTGGTCGATCCGGTTGATCCTTGACGCGTTATCGAACCTTTACGATGCCGCGATGAACGGGACGGACTCCGGGATAGCGGAGCCGGATCTGCAATACGCCGACTGGGCCGGACATCAACATGATCATGTGACGCAAGGTAAACATGATGCTGGACGAGACCACGTTCTTAAACGCTTTAATGGGGTGGACCTGAATCTTGATTGGCCATCGCGCGGCCCCCGGTCCGGCGCGGCGATGTATCCGTTCACCTTGGATATGGATCTCGTCGAGAGAATAGAAAGCTTGGCACGCCAGGCCGGCACCACGAGTTACTCCGTCCTGGCCGGCGCATTTTCGATGTTGGTCTCCAAACTTTCGGGGGAAAAGTTATTCCTGTTTGGGACTCCGGTGGTGTTGCGTGACAGACCGGAGGTTCAAGAAATCGTCGGTTGTTTTGTCAACACGGTTCCGGTCCGGGTCGCGGTCGATCCCGTCCTGTCGGTGGAGCAATTTCTGGGATCGGTGTCGCGGGCCGTGATTGACGCCCTGGACGCGCGGGAAGTTCCATTCGATATGATCGCGCGCCGGCTAGCTAGGGATGGACGGTCCGGCCCCATCTTGCGGGCCTTCTTCAATTTCGATGATGCCCCCGTGCCGCTGCCTAATTTGCATGACTGTTCCGTCAGCATCTTGGATTGTGACCGGGGGACGGCCAAATTTGACCTGATGCTCTCAATGTTGCGTGTCAATGGCCAGATCCGGGCTGCTTTCGATGTCGCGACCGACGTGTTTCCGACATCAGAGATCGCGCAATTCGAGGAACTCTACCGGCGTGTGTTGGCCGGCATGGTCGCTACGCCGGAGGAAAACCTGGGTTCGATTGGCTTGTTACGGGACCATGAAACCGCCGCGATCGTGGAACTGGGACAGGGCGAGACGCGGTCGATTGATGAAGCGGCGCTGCATGGGCGTGTTCTGGCGCTGGCCAATCGCATTCCAGGGGCGCCGGCGGTGCGAGCGCCGGACGGGGATCTGGATTTTAACGGTTTACGGGAAAATGCCTCGAGCCTTGCCGAACTTTTGAACGAGAATGGGATTGGGCGGGGCGACCGAGTAGTGGTATTGCGCCGCCGGGGTGTCGGGCTTCCTGTTTCCATGCTGGCGTCGATGGTGGCGGGTGCCGGATATGTACCGATTGAACCGTCCCTGCCGGATGCGCGGTTGGAGGACATCCTTCGCGATGCCGCGCCAGGAGGCATTGTCTGCGACGAGGTTGACGTTGGCCGGGTGCTCTCACTTGCTGGAAACAATGTCGCGGTGATCGCGGGGCGGGCGCTTCAAACGCGAGTCGCTCGGCGGGTCGATGCGCCTGTTCGAGGCGGAGAGGCCGGGCCCGACGATCTAGCCTACATGATCTACACATCTGGTTCGACGGGGCGCCCAAAAGGCGTGATGGTCCCTCATCGAGGGGTGATCAACTATCTCGATTGGTCGCTCCAAACCTATGGCGTCGACATTGGAGAAGGAACCGGAGTTGTCACATCAAGTGCCTTTGACGCGACGGTCTTGTCTTTCTGGGCACCATTGTTAGCCGGCAAACCATTGGATTTATTGCCAGAGGACGCCCCTATCGAGACGTTATCCGAACGCCTTTCAGGCGCGTGCGGATATGGGTTCGTCAAGATGACGCCGGCTCATCTGGACCTCCTGGCCGAACTCTCGCCGATTGAAACCCAATCCCAAGGCGCCGGAGTTTTCGTAGTTGGCGGGGAGGCGCTAACCGGCGGGTCGGTCGCGCCTTGGCGCCGCGCCGCGCCGTGCATTCGGATATTCAATGAATATGGGCCAACGGAAACCGTCGTTGGTTGTTGCGTGCATGAAGTAAGCGACGAGGTTGCCGATGATGCATCGGTGCCCATTGGGAGGCCGATCGCGAACACCAATCTCTATGTTCTGGACAATGATCTGAATTTGGTGCCTCGGGGTGTCGCGGGGGAACTTCATATCGGCGGTGCGGGCGTTGCCTGGGGTTACTGGCGGCGCGCGGCATTAACCTCGGAACGTTTTCTCGCGGATCCCTTTTCGACGTCCCAAGGCGCGCGGATGTATCGGACCGGCGATCTCGTCCTGATGCGCGATGATGGCGTGTTTGATTATCTTGGCCGTGTGGACGATCAGGTGAAAATCCGGGGCTATCGGATCGAACCTGGAGAAATCGAGACGGCGCTGAGAGCGGTCGACGGCGTGCGTGCCGCGGCCGTGATCGCGACGGGCGACGGTCCCGAGCGACGCCTGATCGGTTATGTCGTGGGAGGAGTGAACGAGACGGACTTAAAATCGGAACTCGCCACGATCTTGCCGTCCTACATGGTGCCGGACCGGCTTATCGGTCTCGAGGCTCTGCCCCTGACGAGCAACGACAAGATCGACAGGCGTCGTCTCGCGGCGCTGAAGGTTCCAGACGTTCAAGTGGCGCCCGTGGTGGATTCCGATGATATGAGCCCGGTCACGGCCAAGCTGACGGAACTTTGGTCGACGGTCTTGAAGACCGATGCCAACCCCAACACGGATTTCTTCGCGGCGGGCGGCACATCGCTTTCGGCCATTCGATTGATTGCGCGCCTAAAGCGTGAGTTCTCGGTGCAGGTAGGCTTTCCCGAACTGGTGGAAACGCCAACGCCGTGTTTGATAGCGACCCGTATTGTCGATATGGAGAATGATGAACCCGACCAATTGGAAGAGGTTCTGAAAATCGTTCGCGATGCATCGGGGATGGCTGACCTCGGCCCGGATCAAGATCTCCTGGCTCTCGGCATGACGTCGCTTAAAGCCGTACGGGTGACCGCGCGGTTGCGTCGACAATTTGGCGCCGGCGTGGGGGCGGATACCGTGTTTTCCGGCCGAACACCGCGCGGGGTGGCGATTTTGCTATCCACGATCAAGCAAACTGAAGAACGTGTCGCGCCGGACGATACTGTCACCTCGCCGGCGGAACGTCAGCTTTGGCTCGATGGGAAAGTCAGTGAAGGCGGCGGCGGTTATGTGATGCAGGCCGCCTTGACGATCAGGAAAGATGTCGACACGGCGTGCTTGGATGAAGTTGTTCGCGTTCTTGGCGAGCGTCATCCCATCCTGTCCGGCCGATATGAGGACGACGGCAAGGAATTGCGTTTTCGGCGGATGGAACGCCCGTCCGCGACCTATCGGCGTTTCGTGGACAATAATGACGCGGAAGCCATGGTCCGATCCATCGCCCGGGAGGACGCTACCCGGCAATTCGCGCTTGAAAAGGGTGAGACTTGGCGCCTCGGCGTTATCGCGAAGGAGGGCGAGACGATCATCGTCCTGTCTGTCCATCACATTGTTTCGGATGCCACCTCCCTCAACATTATTTTACGAGACCTTATCGCGGTCGTTGCCGGTTCGGCGTTGACCGCGGCGCCGGAAGGGACGTACCGCGCCTACACGGCTGAACGAGACCACGTGCTCGACACCATTTCGGACCGGCAAACGATCTATTGGCGCGACCGGCTTGTGGATCCACCCGGTGGGCTGGAACTGCCGACGGATCGCCCACGTAGACTTGATCGTAAGCCACGCGGAGGATCCTTGTCCTTTGATATTCCCGCGACGCTCGTTTTGCGTGTCGACGCCGTGGCGCGGGCCGTGGAAGCCCGTCCGCACGCGGTTTTCATGGCTGCTTACGCGATTTTGTTGCACAGATTGACCGAGGCGGATGACTTGATCGTCGGAATTCCCGTGAACCTCAGGCCGGACGGGTTCGACGACGTTGTAGGGCTGTTCTTGAATACCCTTCCGCTTCGAGTACGCCCGACCCCGGAGATGGCGGCGCGAGATTTGGTTCGGGAGATCGCCGAGGCTATGACGAGCTTGTTAGGAAATGCGGATTTACCGCTTTCCAATATCGTCAAGGTGGTCAACCCACCGCGCGAGCCGGGACGCACGCCCTTGCTGCATACCGTTCTCGATTGGCGTGAGGACGCCGATGAGCTCGCGGAAATTCCAGATGTGAAACCATATGAACTCGAGGTCGCGAACGCGCCTCTCGATCTTGCCGTCACCTTGCGCAAGAAGCGTGACGGGTCCGTGCGCGGCGGAATGATTTTCGACGCGGGTCTGTTGGATCAGGAAACCGTGGCGGTATGGGCCCGCTCGATGGTTAGGATCGTGGAGTCCGTTGTCGCCGACGTCGGGGTCGCGCTTGGCGCATTGTCGGCGATCGCCGAGCCGGATTTGTCGAAATCCATTATCCGGGGGGCCGAACCCGAAACGGATCCTTCGCTGTTGGAAGGTATCTCCGGCTCTTTTAACGCCAACTCGGACCGACCCGCGCTTGAAACGGCGGATGAAATGCTGACCTATTCAGCGTTGTGGCAGCGAAGTGCCACTCGTTTAAATCGAGAGGGTTCGGTGAGAATTATTGATACCGCCGATCCATTGGAGCGCGTGGTCGAGGCTCTGGCGGCGTTGCGATGTAACCAAGCTATTGCCCTGATTGACCCGAGCCTTCCGCCGGCGAGGGTTGAACGGATGCGACGGATCCTGGCCGCAGGCGAGAATGACATCGGTATATCAGACGATGACGCGGCGTTTCCGGCATATGTGCAGTTCACCAGTGGCTCCACCGGCCTCCCCAAGGCGGCCGCGTTGTCGAGGCGGGGGCTGGCTAACCTCGCGACGTCGATCTCGCGTATCCTGGATATCGGACCGGGGGCCCGGGTCGCGCAAGTGGCCGCGCCGGCGTTCGATGCCTGGATCTGGGAGGTGTTTTCCACGTTGCGCGCGGGCGGAACCCTGATCTTGGCCGATCGGGAGGATCTACGTCCGGGAGCGCCCTTGGCGAGAACTCTCGCAACGCGGCTGGTTTCTCATGTCACGCTTACCCCCTCGGCCCTCGCTGCTCTGGGGGAGGTCGCGTTACCGTCTATCCGTGTGCTGGTCGCGGCGGGAGAGCCGCTAAGCGGGGAACTGGTGGATCGTTGGGCGCCCGGGCGACGGATGTACAACGCTTATGGTCCGTGCGAGGCGACGGTATGCAGCACGATAGATGAGTGTCGAGCGGGAATGGGAGCGCCGACGATCGGGCGCCCCATCGACGGGATGATCGCGATGATTCTCGATCGTCGGGGAATCCCGGTTATCCCGGGGGCCAGTGGAGAATTGTCGATTGGTGGTATCGGCGTCGGCCTCGGATATTTCGGCGCGGCGGATCTCACCGCCGAGCGTTTCGTCCAAGACCCGCGACCTGGCGAGGAAGGCATCACCTATCGTTCCGGGGATGTGGTCCGTGTCCAAAGCGATGGACGGCTGAGATTTGTCGGGCGGGATGATCGCCAGGTAAAGGTGCGAGGTGTCCGCATTGAGCTCGATGAAGTCGAGATTGCCCTGGGTGCCATGGAGGGAGTCGATCAAGCCGCGGTCCGAGTGGTGATCGGCGGAGATGGACAGCCTGTCGTCGCGGGCTGGGTCTCCGGGCCTGCATCCGAGGATGTTTCTCGTCTCCGCGACAAACTAAGCGCGAGTTTGCCGGAAACCATGATGCCCTCCCATCTCATGGCGATTTCATCCATGCCCATGACGGCCACCGGTAAGGTCGATCGCGATGCGCTACCCAACCCAAATGTCTCGAGAATATTGGACGAGGGGGATGATGCGCCTATTGGACCGATTGAGCTCGCCGTAGCGGAGGAGATCTCGGCGGTATTGGGTTTGGCGATGCCAGTGGGCAGAGACACGGCGTTCTTCACGATCGGCGGGCATTCCTTGCTGGCGATCCGTTTGGCGACGCTATTGTCGGAACGTCTGGGGCGGGCGGTCCCGTTACCCCTACTGTTCGCGCACTCAAGTCCGGCCAGTCTAGCCGCGGCGCTTACCGCGCAAGATGACGACAATGCTTGTACTTTGCGGGTCTTGCGCGAAGGCACGGGGGAGAGCGCTTATTTTTTCCACGCGGTCGACGGAACCTGCCAAGCTTACTTGCCTCTGGCGGAAGCTTGGTCTGGTGACGCCAGGATTGTCGCGGTTGAACAGCTGCGGCCATCGGGAGATTTGAATTCCCTGGCGAAACATTATACCCAAGTCATACAGCGGGATGTGGAAAGAGAGGGCACGGGCGGTGCTATCCGGCTCGTCGGCTGGTCACTTGGCGCGACGATCGCGGCCGCGGTGGCCGATAACCTCCGTCTAGCAGGGCAGGCGGTGGCGGTCGTTCTGATTGACGCGGCACCGGTATCCTCCAGCGACGCGGCGAGAGACGAGGCGGCGCTTATCGACGCGGCGCGGGAAGCTGAAGCGGGTCCGGAACTGGTGGAGCGTTTGCGTGGCAATATGCGTCTAGCCGCCAGTTTCTCCTTCGATCATATTCCGGGCGCCGCCGGATTGATCAAGGCCAACCAGAATGTTCGTGACGACAAGGCGAACGACCTCGGATGGGCGGAGGTGTTTGCCCGCGTAAAAGTCCGCGAATTTCCGGGCGCGCATATGACAATTCTGAGGGATGATCCCAAGGGATTGGCCAATGGAATCGAGATGCTCTGGGTGGAAACCGGCGACCATGTGATCCGTGATGACTGAGGTATTCACGCGCGCTCTTTTTGACGACGATGAATTCGCGGTATGCATCGATGCGCCGGAACCGGATCTTGACCTCGCCGACTGGTCTTACGCGCATTCGGATCAATTGGAGACCTTGGCTGGCCGCCATCCCGTGATCCTATTGCGTGGGTTCGATTTGGGTGACGAGGATGGATTTGGCCGCGTGCGGGATGTCTTGGTTCCGAAGCCGGCGGAATACCTTTATCGCTCCACGCCCCGAAGCATGGTTACCGAAGGTATCATGACCGCGACCGAGTACCCGGCGAGTGAGGAAATCCCTCAGCACTGCGAAAACGCATATCAGCGTGACTGGCCGATGAGATTGCTGTTTTGCTGTTTGGTAACGCCCGAGACCGGAGGTCAAACATCCGTCTCGGATGTCGCGAAAGTAACGGCGCGCTTGGACGAAACGGATCTAGATTTGGTCGAGGAGCGTGGCATTCGTTATATTCGGAACTACCACACGGGTTTCGACCTGGACTGGCGCACGGTTTTCCAAACCGAAAAAGCGTCCGAGGTCGAGGAATTTTGCGCGCGGAACGACATCTCTTTTGAGTGGGTGGAAGATGGTCAACTTCGCACCAGTCAGGTCTGCCAAGGAACGGCGCGGCACCCCGCGAACGCCGAACGGCTATGGTTCAATCAAGCGCAGCTCTTTCATCCTTCGGCGCTGGGGGATGATATGATGGAAGATATGCTGGAAATCTTCGGGGCCGATGGTCTGCCGAGGGACGCGCGCCTAGGCGATGGCTCGCCAATTCCGCCGCGTCTGCTGGACAACGCGAGAGCCGCCTTCGCCGCCGAGACCCGAGAATTTGATTGGTGTGCCGGCGATGTCATGATCGTCGATAATATGCGCGCCGCGCACGGCCGCAGACCCTTTACCGGGGATAGGCGGGTGCTTGTATCCATGGGAAGCATGTATTCGTTACATGGCCTGAAAGGTTAAGGGAGAATTGAACATGCGGGTTGCCCTGGTGAATATGCCGTTCTCTTCGCTACAGATCCCATCAATCGCCATGCATCAGCTCGAATCTGTGATTGATCAGCGTTTTGGCACCGATATAGCCGTTAGCACGCACTATCTGAATCACGATTTTGGTCGACTGGTCGGACCGGATATCTATGCCTGGATTTCTGAAAGCCTCGCCGGCCATACCTGCGGGTTTGGTGAGTGGCTTTTCCGCGCGGCGGCGTTCCCCGACCATGCCGATAACACCGAGGCGTACTTTCGACGTTACGCCCATCACTTCGGCGAAGCACAAATCGCGCGCTATCATGAGGAATTGGCGCCGGTTCGTGACCGATTGCCGGAGATTTTGGACGAGCTGATTGATCAGCATGACCTGGCGAACGCGGATCTTGTCGGTTTGACGTCGATGTTTTTTCAGAATGTCCCCAGCTTCGCCTTGGCGCGCCGCTTGAAAGAGCGAGGATCCGACGCGTTCGTTCTGATGGGGGGGGCAAATTGTGAAGGAACGATGGGGATCGAGATCGTCAACCACGTTCCTTGGATCGACTTCACGTTCTCGGGTCACGCTCTTATAAGTTTCCCGGAATTTCTGACGAAACTAGGCAATGACGATCGGGATGGATTACACGCGATCAATGGAGTGTTCAGCCGCCGTAACAGCCGCTCAATCGCGGCGCTCGGCTTCGGCGAGAAACCATCACGCCCGGGGGCCGCGCGCCCGGAAAGCCAGATTGATGGTATATCCTGGATCGCGCCGGAGCGAGCGTTGAGCAAATCGGTCTCGCTTGATTATGACCGGTACCTGGACTCGTACGAGGTAAACTTTGGAGACCATCGGCGCGACGAGATCGAACTCCTCTTTGAAACCTCGCGTGGATGTTGGTGGGGTGAGAAAGCGCATTGCACCTTTTGTGGGCTGAATGGCGCCACGATGAATTTCCGCGAAATGGGGGTCGCCGAGGCTCGGAACACAATCAAGGGCATGGTTGACCGTTACGGCGATCGGGTCCGCCGGTTCGCTAGTGTCGATAACATCATCCCCAAATCCTATGTCACTGATCTGCTGCCGGGACTGGAAATACCGGAGAAAATTTCACTGTTCTATGAGGTGAAGGCCGACCTTTCGCTTGATCAGATCAAAACCTTGGCCAAGGCACGGGTTGTTGAAGTGCAACCGGGTGTTGAATCGCTCGCCACTGAAACCTTGAAGCTCATGCGCAAGGGAACAAACGCGTTCAACAATATCCGTTTCCTTTCGGACTGTGCATCGCAGGGCGTAAAGCCGATTTGGAACTTATTGGTCGGGTTTCCGGGAGAGTCCGCGGAGACTTACGAGATGTATCGGGCGAATCTGTCTCGCATGACGCATCTTCCCCCACCGTCGGGAGTTTTTCCTGTCCGCTTCGACCGGTTTAGCCCGTATTTCAACGAGTCTGACGAGTATGGCCTCGATTTGGAGCCATTGGACTATCACGATCTAATCTATCCGTTCGACGATGAGGTCGTGACCAACATGGCCTATTACTTCCGAGACAAGAACGTCGAGGCACCCTATCAGCGCGATCTCGCGGGCCACTTGGCCCATTTGCGAGAAAGTGTCGCCAAATGGCGGGAGCGCTGGGAAAGCGCCGCGGGCGCGCCGAGGTTGCGTCTGGTTCAGGATGACCTTGGATGGATCGTTGAGGACAGTCGGTCCGGTCACATGGTCGAGCACGAGTTGGAAGACTTGGACGTTGAATTGCTTCGAGCGGCCGAACGCGCCATTCCCGCCGAAACGGCGCGGGAGAAATTCGGCGAGAGTTTCGATCTCATGATGGATCTGGGTCTGTTGTTCGAAGAGCGTGGACGGGCGATGTGTCTCGTCTTTGAAGGGCTTCGCCATGAACTCGATGCTGGGATGCATGGTTTCAGTGGCTCCAAGGGCCGCGCGGAGTCCGCGTCGCTAAGCCTGACATTCTAGAGCCGGTGTTCAAGCATGCGGTCGTCGAGCCGGGAACGGTTCCTTCGATACCGGTACCGGACGTGTTGTTATTCGGCCTCCCCGATACGCCGGTACGCGGGGCGGCCTATGGTTTGCTCGACGGCATGCTGCGAGACCTTGACGCGGGGAGCGTCGCTGATCTTGTAAAGGATGATCTTGGGAGGCCCTTTTCCCCTCGGAACCTCGATCTGTTCGTATCGCTCGCCCATACCGATGGCGCGGTCGCGGCCGCTATCTCAACCGAGGGGCGGATTGGTATCGACGTTGAAGCGACTACTCACTATGACCCCGATATCGGCAACCTTGTCCTCACATCGGCACAGCGCGCGTTGATCGAGGCTTCCGCGAATCCTGATGCACATTTCCTGCGTCTTTGGACCCGCAAGGAAGCGATTGGAAAAGCGCTGGGTGTGGGGATCGAGGATGACGTTCTGAGGTGTCCGGCTGAAAATGACAGGGTGCTCCTTAGAGGTCACAGCCTGTCCATTCACGATCTGAGCGCCCCCGTGGGATGTTACGCGGCTATAGCGTTCGAGCGTAAAACTAGGGACGATTGAGGCCCTTATGCCCTGGCGACAGCGTCCTTATAGTCCTGGGACAGAGTTTTCAAACCATCTTTATGGAGGTCCCCCCCGGCGGCGAAATGCCGTGCGAACAATTGACCGAGAATGCGTGTCGATAGGTTCGATAGTCCCGCCATTCCCAGCATTCCGGCAATCGAGCCGATGCCGGGGGCCGATTTGAAAACCATACCGACCACACCGGTGCTGATCGCGTGAGGCGCGGCGCCGCCAACGACGGAGGCAATGCCGGCCTTTACGAGGGTTCGTGAAAACGGCACGCCATAGACGTTGGCGAGTTTCATCACCATTCGCACCTGGATACCGGACACCGCCGCGATATCAACATAGGGCACGGGGATAAGTCCGCCGGCGCTAGACCAGGCGGCATGATCCGAAATGATGCGTTTGGCGTGGCGGTCCCGGCGCGCGGCCTCCTCGGTTCGCTCAATGGGGGTCGTCTCATCCGACGGTATAAGCTCCACCGCCGCGTCGGGTATTTCCCGTACTTCCTCGATCGACGGGCTGGAGGTCTCGTTCGCGGTTGCCTCACCCACCGGCTCGGCGCTTTTCCGCGCGGCCGTTTTCCGCGAGGAGGTCGCTGGCCTCGCGCGAGGTCGCGCCGGGCTGTGTTTCGGCGCTTTTGGTGTTTTCTCCGGTGCCGCCTGGCTGGCTTCGTGGACGGCCTCTTCGGCGGCCTTGGCATTTGGACGGCGTGTACGTTGCAGGCCTGGTAACTTCTTACTCATTTCCGAGATCTCCCGGTCTTGGACCGCAACTTGCCGGTCTGCCCCATCAGTGCGTCGATTTCCGCGCTCAGCTCGCTGATCTCTCGTGCCGCGGCGCCTCGCGGTTGGGTGAAAGTCGGTGTCGTGCCGGCGAGCGCCGCTTCGCCATAGGCGACGCGCGTGGAAAGTTGAGCATCCAGGAGGTTATACCCCGCGCCTTCCATCTCCGCGCGCATATGCCGCGCGATGACGCTGGAGCGGTTGCTCTGGCTCAAGAGAAAGCGGACCATCTTGCCGGACTGTGCCCCTTTGATCTCATCAACGAGTTCCGCTGTGTCCGCGGCGACTTGGAAGTCAATTGGAGACGGGCGTATCGGGATCAAGACCAAGTCGGAGCAGCCGATCGCGGCCTCTAGGATCGGGGAGCGGAATCCAGGCGTATCGATGATGATACGATCTCGTCCGGCCGCGGCGAGTTTCTTGGTGACTTTCGCTACCTCGCCGGATGCCGCTGTCATTGCGGGGATTTCGGCGAAATCCGTGCCTGTTTCACACCATCGCACGATCGTCGCGGCGGGATCGGCGTCTACTAGCGCGACCTCGTGCCCCACGGTATGCCATTGGCCGGCCAGACACATGGCCGTGGTGCTTTTCCCGCTCCCGCCCTTCATGGTCACGAGTGAAATGATCACTTCAGCCCCCAAGGATACCGTCTACGCAATTGACCTCCCATCATAGCATAGCCGTGGCGATCGAAGTGTATTAAGTGTGACGTCCGCCGACCCTCCTTATGCACGCGGTCTGGATGTTTGCTACGAGACCATCCACCAGTGGGGGCATTGTCGGAGGTAAGTCGACCAGTCAGAACGAAGCCCTAACGTAATTTTTCAAGCCGCGCGCTGGCGCCATTCGACCAAGGCGGCGGCGCGGTCACCGCGAGACGGATGATCTCGGGCGAGCTGTTGAAATATCGGAACGGATTTCGCATCCATCGAAACTACGAACAACAACCTAAAGCATCAAATCGATTTGGTCTGACAGTGCCATATTGGGTGTTGAGTTCTACGAGCTGGGCTGTTTACCATACAAGGAAATCAAAGAAAGCTCTCATGGCTGCGGACGTTTTGACGGCATTGGCACGTTAACCTCAACGGCCGTCAGAATTCGACTGAGATCCGATTTACGCGGCAAGCCAGCTTCGATGCCAGATAGCGAACGTCTCAGCCCGGAAAGCCTTGAAGACGCGACGGGATAGAAGATGGCGTTGGACGTAAAAGGTGTTGTAGGCGGCGGCATGGATCGAGAGGAATCGTTGGGCGGAGCCCG
>Ga0181579_10002373_pt1 | contig 15288 bp, 10 predicted proteins | sample 071ome_24_FD_132996 | JGI IMG/M metagenome (GOLD analysis project Ga0181579, IMG submission 132996) | Coastal salt marsh microbial communities from the Groves Creek Marsh, Skidaway Island, Georgia - 071402CT metaG (megahit assembly) | ecosystem: Environmental > Aquatic > Marine > Intertidal... | reverse complement strand
GTGGTGCCCAGGAGAAGACTCGAACTTCCACGGCCCGAAGGCCACTAGCACCTGAAGCTAGCGCGTCTACCAATTCCGCCACCTGGGCCCGAGGCGTGACTGGTAAAGAGTGACCGATAGGCGTGTCAAGCATCGCGCCGGCTCATTGACCGATTCTCGGGCAGGACTAAGATGCCGGGCCTTGGCAGCGGAGGAATCGATGTCCGAGCGACTTATTACCTTGATTGGCGGATCCGGCTTTATTGGGCGCCATTTGGTCCGCCGACTGGCGGCGCAGGGCTACCGTATTCGGGTCGGCGTTCGACGCCCCGAAAAGGCAAAATTCCTTCAGCCGTTGGGCGATGTCGGCCAAATCGTGCCGGTTCAAGTCAACCTGCGCGACGACACCACGGTCTTGGCCGCGGTGAGCGGGGCCTGGGGCGTGGTCAACCTAGTCGGGGTGCTGCGCAACAGCGGACACCAGACATTCGATGCTATTCACGCGGCCGGTCCTGGCCGGGTCGGGCGCCTCGCCCGGATGGGTGGGGTCGAGCGCTTGGTCCAAGTCTCGGCGCTCGGGGCGGACCCAGAATCGGCGTCGCACTACGCGCAGTCCAGGGCCCAGGGCGAAGCTGCGTTGAAGGCCGAGTTTCCCGAGGCAACGATCATCCGACCCAGTTTGGTGTTTGGCCCGGAAGATCAGTTTTTCAATCGCTTCGCGGCGATGACGGCATTGTCGCCCTTCCTCCCCATCTTCGGCGACACTGTTGCCGATGCGGGGACAACCAAATTTCAGCCGGTTTTTGTCGGCGACGTTGCGGCGGCCATCGCGCAATGCCTGACGGACGATGCGGCGACAGGAAAGACCTACGAACTGGGCGGTCCGCGCGTTTACACCTTCCGCGAGCTGATGGCGTTGGTCCTGGAATACACCGGGCGCCGGCGGTTGCTTTTGCCGGTGCCGTATTCGCTGGCCGGCGTGGCGGCGGCGTTCCTCGAAATGGTTCCCCAGGCGCCGTTGACCCGGGATCAACTCAAGCTTTTGCGGATCGATAACGTGTGCGGTGATCTGCCGGGACTAGCGGATTTGGGCGTTTCGCCGACCCCAGTTGAAGCCGTCGTCCCGAGTTTCCTGGCGCGATTTAGGAAGGGCGGCCGCCCGGTGGAAGCCTAGGTCAACCCGACGGCGTCAAAGCCGTAAATCCAGATAAGTAGACCGACACCCAGCAGGACGCGGTAGAGCGCAAAGGGGCCGAAGGTCGCGCGACGCAACCACGCCAATAATGCGGTAATCGCCAGCAAGGCGAACCCGAAGGCGAGTACAGCGGCGATCGCCGCTTCGGTGATATCCCCAATGGCGGTCACCTTGGTCACGTCGGCCGCCACCAAAATCCCTGCTGCGATTATTGTTGGGATAGAGAGCAACATCGAGAATCGCGCCGCTTCGGGACGTTCGAACCCAAGGATTCGCGCCGCTGTCATCGTGATGCCCGACCGGCTGGTGCCGGGGATCAGCGACAACACCTGCGCGACCCCGATAATGAGAGAATGGCTGACGGTCATCTGCTCCAGCTTGCGGACGCGCAAGAAGAGCCGGTCGGCGATGTAAAGAAGAACGCCAAAACCCAATGTGGTCCACGCGATAATTTCAGGGCTGCGCAAGCTGTCCACGATATCCAGGGCAACCAAGGCCGCGCCCCCGATCACGACGGGCACGGTGCCCACGATCAGCCGGACCAAAAGCCGGGTCGATTGATCGTGGCGGCCGCGGGCAATCTTCAGAAGTCCGGCGAACAATGCCGCCACATCGCGCCAGAAATAGGCGATGACCGCCAGCAACGTGCCCAGGTGCACGGCGACATCGACGAGCAATTTCTGATCCGGCCATCCTGTGACGGCGGGGACCAGGATCAAGTGGCCGGAAGAACTGATGGGAAGGAATTCGGTGATACCCTGGACGGCGGCGAGGACGATCAACTGCAGAAGCGTCATAAAAAAGTCCGTTGGGCGACGTACCTTTTGCTAGCACACAGTAAGGTCGCGAACCAATCGGCCATATAGTACCGAAACGAGACTATAATTTGGGCCTGGTACGATGTCGGGGCCAAGTCCAGGCGGTTTCGTTGGAGTAAATCAAAAATATAGGTCAATAGTTATGCCGTAATAAGTGTTTTTTCCTCGCAGTCTTGGAGAAAACGGCCTATTTAGGGCGGCCCAAAAGGGGATGCCATGCCGGAACGTCTGTTGAAATTCGTCGATACCGTCCAGGAACGCCCGGAAAAGAGAGCGGCCGCGGCCCGGACGGGCGACTTTCAAGAAATCTACGAGCAATATCTGCGCCCGAAAGCGGCGGAACAGGCGGCGCGCTGCTCGCAGTGCGGCGTGCCGTTTTGCCAAATCCACTGCCCGTTGCACAACAACATCCCGGACTGGCTGAAAATGACGGCCGAGGGGCGGCTCGAAGAGGCGTATGAGATCTCCTCGGCGACCAACAACATGCCCGAGATTTGCGGGCGTATTTGCCCGCAGGACCGCCTATGCGAAGGTAACTGTGTTATCGAGAAAGGGTTCGAGTCCGTCACTATCGGGTCGGTCGAACGCTACATCACCGATACAGCCTGGGATCAGGGGTGGGTCAAGCCACCCAAGCCGCGCCAGGAACGCGATCAATCGGTCGGCATCATTGGGGCCGGCCCTGGCGGGATGGCGGCGGCGGAGGAACTGCGCCGGCTCGGTTACCAAGTGGTGGTCTACGATCGCTACGACCGTGTGGGCGGTCTGCTGATTTACGGCATCCCCAGCTTCAAGCTGGAGAAAGAGGTCGTTCAGCGCCGCGCCGACCTCCTCAAGGACGGTGGCGTTACCTTCCAGCTGAACTTCGAGGTCGGTCGCGATGCCTCCCTGCAGGAACTGCGCGATCGGCATGATTCGATTTTGATTGCGACGGGCGTGTACAAGGCGCGCGACGTGGCGCTGCCGGGCGTCGGACTGGAAAACATCGTTCAGTCGATGACCTATCTGACCGCGTCCAACCGAAAGGGCTTGGGCGACGCCGTTCCCGAATTCGAAAACGGCGACCTAAACGCCGAGGGCAAGGACGTCGTCGTTTTGGGTGGCGGCGACACCGCCATGGACTGCGTCCGCACGGCGATTCGACAGGGCGCCAAGTCGGTCAAGTGCTTGTACCGCCGCGACTTGGAAAACATGCCGGGTTCTTTGCGCGAGGTGGAGCATGCCCAAGAAGAGGGCGTGGAGTTCGTTTGGCTGACGGCACCCGAAGCCTATCTCGGCGACGATGTCGTTCGCGGCGTGAGGGCGGTCCGCATTCGGCTGGGTGCGCCGGATGCAACAGGTCGTCAAACGCCTGAGATTGTCGCCGGCAGCTCGCACGAGATTCCCGCAGACCTCGTCATCAAGGCGTTGGGCTTCGACCCCGAAGATTTGCCCACGTTGTTTGATGAGCCTGGGCTCAGCGTAACCGGTTGGGGAACCGTTGGGATCGACTTCCGGTCGCGGATGACGAACCTTGATGGCGTATTCGCCGCCGGCGATATCGTCCGGGGCGCGTCGCTCGTTGTTTGGGCGGTGCGCGACGGTCGCGATGCGGCGGCGTCGATCCATTCTTACTTGCAAGACAAAGTGGCCCCCGAACCGAACAAGACCGACGGTTCCGAAAAGGGAGACAGCGATGACAAAGGCAAAGGAAAACGAAAAACAAGCCGGCGCCGCGTTCGTCAAAGCGTGGGCTGACAACGCCGCCTTCCTGTCGTCGAACGGTCTGTACGATTCGGCGAATGAACATGCCGCATGCGGTGTCGGTCTCGTTGCGGCGGTCGACGGCCGCCCGCGGCGCGAGGTCGTGCTCGCGGGTATCGATGCCCTAAAAGCCGTTTGGCATCGTGGTGCCGTCGGGGCCGACGGCAAGACCGGTGACGGCGCCGGGATTCACGTCCAGATTCCGCAGGATTTCTTCAAGCGACACGTGGCGCGCACCGGGCACGAGCCGTCCAAAGGACTGCTCGCGGTCGGTCAGGTCTTTCTGCCCAAAACGAATTTCGCAGGACAAGAAGCGTGTCGCTCGGTCGTTGAGACCGAAATACTGCGATTCGGTCACCGGATTTATGGCTGGCGCCAAGTGCCGGTCAATGCCTCGATCGTCGGCGAGGTCGCCAACGCGACGCGGCCGGAAATCGAACAAATCATGATTGCGAACGGTCGCGGCGCGTCTGAGGAAGAGTTCGAGCGCGACCTGTACATCATTCGCCGCCGGATCGAGCGCCGTGTGATCGAACAGCAGGTGCAGAACTTCTACATCTGTTCGCTGTCCTGCCGTTCGATTATCTACAAGGGCATGTTCCTGGCCGAGCAGCTGACGGATTTTTATCCCGACCTGCTCGATGAACGTTTCGTCTCCAACTTCGCAATCTTTCACCAGCGCTACTCGACGAACACGTTCCCAACATGGGAGTTGGCCCAACCATTCCGCGCCTTGGCCCATAACGGCGAGATCAACACGCTGAAGGGCAACGTTAACTGGATGAAGAGCCATGAGATTCGCATGGTCTCGGAATATTTCGGCGACTACGGCGAGGACCTTAAGCCCGTGGTGCAGGCGGGCAGTTCCGATTCCGCGGCGCTCGATTCGGTCTTTGAGTTGCTTGTCCGCGCCGGTCGCGACGCACCCGAGGTAAAGACCCTTTTGGTGCCCGAGAGTTGGTCCAACAAGTCCAACGTCCCGGAGGCCCAACAGGCGATGTACGCCTATTGCAACGCCGTGATGGAGCCCTGGGACGGCCCGGCGGCCATCGCCGCAACGGACGGACGTTGGGTCATTGGCGGGATGGACCGCAACGGCCTTCGCCCGTTGCGCTATACGCTAACAGAGGGCGGACTTCTATTCGTCGGGTCGGAAACCGGGATGGTGCCGATTGACGAAGGCACCGTGATCGAAAAGGGCCGTGTGGGCCCAGGGCAGATGATTGCCGTCGATCTTGCCGAAGGGAAGTTCTATCACGATCGCGAAATCAAGACGCGCCTGGCGGCGGCTTATCCGTACGAAGAGTGGGCCAAAAACATCACGCGCCTCGATCAGAAATTGGTCGGCGATGCGGTCATCCCCGCGATCGACCGCGACGACCTGCGCCGCCGTCAGGTATCCGTCGGCCACACGCTTGAGGAGGTGGAGTTGATCCTTCACCCGATGGTCAAGACCGCCAAAGAGCCGACGGGTTCGATGGGCGACGATACCCCACTGGCGGTTCTTTCAAGCGGGTATCGCGGCCTACATCACTTCTTCAGACAGCAGTTCAGCCAAGTTACCAACCCTCCGATTGACTCCTTGCGGGAACGCCGGGTGATGAGCCTTAAGACGCGGCTCGGGAACTTGGGCAACGTCCTGGAGGTCGATTCGAGTCAAACGAATATCCTTCAACTCGACTCGCCGGTGTTGACCTATGCCGAGATGGAGCGCCTGCGGGATCATCTCGGCGATCAAGCCGTCGAGATCGATTGCACGTTCGAGGTCGGTCAGGAAACGCTCCGCGAGGCGATTGACCGCATTCGGGTCGAAAGCGAGGAAGCGGTTCGTCGCGGACCGGTGCACCTGTTCCTGACGGACGAGGGCGTTTCGGCAAACCGCGCGCCGGTGCCGATGATTCTGGCCGCGGGCCGTATCCACACCCACCTTGTCGAACAAGGGCTCCGCACCTTCTCGTCGATCAATGTGCGGTCGTCGGAATGTCTCGATGTGCACTATTTTGCGGTCCTCGTCGGCGTCGGCGCGACCACCATCAACGCCTATCTTGCCGAAGCGGCGATCGCGGATCGTCATCAGCGTGGTCTGTTCGGCGATACCGATATCGAGACGTGCCTCGCGCGCTACAAGGAAAGCGTCGACTCAGGCCTTCTCAAGACCATGTCGAAGATGGGCATCGCCGTGATCTCGTCGTATCGCGGTGGCTACAACTTCGAAGCCGTCGGGTTGTCGCGCACGGTCGTCGCCGAGATGTTCCCGGGGATGGTGTCGCGAATTTCCGGCATCGGGTTGCCGGGCATCGAAAAGAAAGTTCTCGGCCAACACGCCAAAGCCTACGCGACCGATGTGGTGACACTCCCCGTTGGCGGTCTCTACCGCTATCGAAACAAGGGCGAGGTCCACGCTTTTGACGGACGCCTGATTCATCAACTGCAAACCGCGTTGGAACAAGACTCGTACGAAACCTACAGCCGCTATGCCGAGGCGGTGCATAAGATGCCGCCGGTGCAGCTGCGCGATTTGTTGGATTTCCAGTCTGATCGGGACAAGCTTGCCGACGATCAAGTCGAATCCATTACCAAGATTCGCCAGCGCTTCGTCACCGGCGCGATGTCGTTGGGCGCGTTGAGCCCCGAAGCCCACGAAACGCTGGCGATCGCCATGAATCGTATCGGCGCGAAGTCGGATTCAGGTGAAGGCGGTGAAGCGCGCGAGCGGTTCTCGCCGCGACCCAACGGCGACAACGCTAATTCCGAGATCAAGCAGATCGCCTCCGGACGCTTCGGCGTGACCGCCGAGTATTTGAACAAGTGTACGGAAATCGAGATCAAGATTGCGCAGGGCGCTAAGCCCGGCGAAGGCGGGCAGCTACCCGGATTCAAGGTTTCCGAGTTGATCGCCAAGTTACGGCACTCGACGCCGGGCGTGACGCTGATTTCGCCGCCACCGCATCACGATATCTACTCCATCGAAGACTTGGCGCAGTTGATCTACGACCTCAAGCAGATCAATCCCGATGCGTTGGTGAACGTGAAACTCGTAGCCGAAGCCGGCATCGGCACCATTGCGGCGGGCGTCGCCAAGGCCAAGGCCGACGTGATCATGATCTCAGGCTATTCCGGCGGCACGGGCGCCAGCCCGCAGTCGTCGATAAAATACGCCGGGGTCCCCTGGGAAATGGGTCTGACGGAGGTCAACCAGGTTCTCACGCTCAATCGCCTCCGCCACAAGGTGAAGTTGCGTGTCGACGGTGGGTTCAAAACCGGTCGTGACGTAGTGATCGCGGCCATGATGGGCGCGGAAGAATACGGTATCGGTACCGCCGGTCTGGTGGCGATGGGGTGCATTATGGTGCGCCAGTGCCACTCCAACACCTGTCCGGTCGGCGTATGTACGCAGCGCGACGACTTGCGAGCGAAGTTCGAAGGCACCCCCGAAAAGGTCGTCAACCTCATGAGCTTTATCGCCCAAGAGGTGCGCGAGATTTTGGCCGAACTCGGGTACAGCCGCTTGGATGAGATTGTCGGTCGTGCCGATCTGTTGATGCAGGTCAGCCGCGGGGCAGCCCATCTCGATGATCTCGATCTCAATCCGCTTTTGGTCCAAGCCGACGCGGGCGACCATCCTGCGGTGTTCTCGGTTGAGGGGCGCAACGAGGTGCCCGACACCCTCGATGCACAAATGATCAAAGACGCACATGAGGTGTTTGATCGTGGTGAGAAGATGCAGCTTGCCTACAGCATCCGAAACACCCATCGGGCGATCGGAACACGGTTCTCGTCTCGCCTGGTTCGTCGGTTCGGGCCCGACGGGCTCAATCCCGATCACATCACCGTGCAACTCCGCGGCTCGGCAGGGCAGTCACTTGGCGCCTTTGCGCTCAAGGGGCTTAAGCTCGTGGTTTCGGGCGATGCGAACGACTATGTCGGCAAGGGTCTCTCGGGCGGCACGATCGTGGTGCGTCCTGTCCCCTCCGCGCCGATCACCAGTAACGAGAATGCAATCATCGGCAACACGGTGTTGTACGGCGCCACTTCCGGAAAATTGTTCGCGGCGGGCCAGGCAGGCGAGCGATTTGCGGTCCGCAATTCCGGTGCCGAGGTCGTCGTCGAGGGCTGCGGCGCCAACGGATGCGAATATATGACCGGCGGCATGGCCGTCATCTTGGGCCCCGTGGGCGAAAACTTCGCGGCTGGGATGACGGGCGGCATGGCCTTCATCTACGACACCGACGGGACCTTCGAGCAACACGTCAATCGTGAGCACGTGACCATTCAGCGTGTTCAGTCGGCCTATTGGGACGAAGCTTGTCGACGCCTGGTCGAGGAACACGTCGCAGAAACGGGTTCGGCTTTTGCCGAAGACCTCCTCATTCATTGGGACCTGGAAATCGGCAATTTCTGGCAGGTAGTGCCCAGCGAGGTGATCCCGATGCTCGAACAGCCCCTTGTCGAAGGTGACGGCCAGACAGAGATCGCGGTCGGCGACTGATCGACGGGTGTTTCGGCGAGGTACGCGAACGGGGTACGTTAGCGGCGATGTTGGAACTCCATCATTTTTGGTTATGCCCCTTTAGCCGCAAGGTTCGAATCGTCTTGGGCGAGAAGGATCTGCCCTTCGAGTTGAAGTTCGAAAAATATTGGGAGCGCGCCGAGACCTTCCTCGTTCTCAATCCGGCCGGACAGGTGCCCGTCCTTGTCGAAGAATCAGGTGTCCCGCTGGCCGATAGTGCCGCGATCTGCGAATACCTGGACGAGCGACACCCTGATCGACCGATGGTCGGGTTCGATGCACTCGCCCGTGCCGAAACGCGGCGACTGGTCGCCTGGTTCGACGGCAAGTTCTACGAGGAAGTCACGCGCAACGTCGTCGACGAAAAAGTGCTCAAGCGTTTCATGCGCATGGGGCAGCCCGATTCCGAAGCAATCCGTGCAGGGCAACAAAACCTTTCGTATCACCTGGACTATATCGGTTGGCTAACCGAACGGCGGAATTGGCTTGCGGGAGAGGACTTCAGTCTCGCCGATGCCGCGGCCGCGGCACACCTTTCTTGCCTCGATTATTTGGGTGACGTCTCCTGGGACCAACATGGCCCGGCCAAAGATTGGTACGCCCGTGTGAAATCACGGCCGAGTTTCCGTGGTCTGCTGTCCGATCACATTTCGGGCCTGACCCCGCCCAAACACTATGCGGACCTCGACTTCTAAGGCCGATCCCGGTCTTGCCGCCACTCAGGCGGCTATCCGGGATCGTGCGTTGGAAGAGGGGTTCGACGTCGTTGGATTTGCCGATGCAGATATCGGCAACGAGCCGGGCCGTCGCCTTGAGGCCTTCATTGCCCAAGATGCGCACGGTGACATGAACTGGCTGGCCAATCGCGTGGCCCACCGGCGCCACCCGAACGGCCTGTGGCCCGAGGCACGATCCGTGATTTCGCTCGGCCTCAATTATGGTCCTGGGGTCGATCCGATGGCGGCGATCCGGCGACGCGATCGTGGGGCGATTTCGGTCTATGCGCGCGGCGACGACTATCACGACGTCATGAAAAAGCGCCTCAAAGCGGTGGGGCGCTGGGTCGGCGAAACGCTCGATGCGGACGTTAAAGTATTCGTCGATACCGCCCCCGTACTGGAAAAGCCGATCGCTGCCGCGGCCGGACTGGGTTGGCAGGGCAAGCACACCAACCTTGTTTCACGCCAATTCGGGTCATGGCTTTTCCTGGGCGAAATCTATGTTGCCACAGCGCTCACGGCGGATGAGGCGCAGGTCGACCACTGCGGCACTTGCCGCCGATGCTTGGATGCCTGCCCGACCGATGCGTTTCCTGCGCCCTATCAGTTGGACGCCCGGCGCTGCATTTCCTATCTCACGATCGAACACAAAGGTCATATCGATCGAGCGCTTCGGCCGCTTATCGGCAATCGACTCTATGGCTGCGATGATTGCCTTGCGGTCTGTCCGTGGAACCGGTTCGCGCAGACGTCACATCACGCGCAACTGAAAGCTCGCGAGGAATTAAACGATCCGCCGCTCGCGATGCTTGCCGGACTGGATGACGCGACGTTTCGCCAGCTCTTTCGCAAGTCGCCAATCAAGCGGACCGGGCGTGCGCGGTTTGTGCGCAACGTGCTGATCGCCGTCGGAAATAGCGGCGAGATTGATCTTTTACCGGTCGCGACCAATCTCTTGACGGATGAATCGCCCCTCGTTCGGGCGATGGCAGTCTGGGCGGTTGGGCGTCTTGCCGACCGCACGACGTTTGAAACACTCGCGCGCCAGCATCGTGATGACCCTGACGACGCGGTACGCGACGAATGGCGGATGGGCGCAACACAATGACGAACAAACTTCTTTGTCTCGGGATGGGCTATGTCGCCACGGCGTTGGCGACTCGACTGGCTGCCGAGGGCTGGGAAATTGCGGCGACTTGCACCAACGCGGAAAAACAACAGGTGCTGGAGAAGGAAGGCTTCGTAGCGGCGCTACTTTCGTCGGATAACGACCTGGCCCCGTCGATCCTGGAGGGTGTTACGCACATCGTGTCGTCGATCCCGCCCAACGAGGCCGGTGATCCGGCTGCGGCGTGGCTCGCCCGGCACACGAGCCGGTTGGTCGACGTCACGTGGGCGGCCCTGCTATCCACGACCGGCGTCTACGGCGACCGCGACGGGGCGTGGGTCGACGAGGCCGCCGATTTGCGCCCGACGAGCCCCCGCAGCCAACGTCGTGTCGACGCCGAGCGGCAATGGCTCTCGCTGCACCAAACGAACGGCCTACCGGCTCACGTTTTTCGTCTCGCCGGCATCTACGGGCCGGGCCGCAACCCGCTCGACCGCATTCGCAGCGGCACCGCCCACCGGATCGTAAAGCCGGGACTGAAGCTGTCGCGTATCCATCGGGACGACATCGTAGGCATCCTATGCGCCTCGATCGCACGCCCCAATCCGGGTGCGATCTACAATGTCGCGGATGACGAACCCGCCCCACCACAGGATGTCGTGACATTTGGATGTTCGCTCCTGGGGGTCACCCCACCCCCCGAAGAGGATTTTGCGACTGCCGAGATGTCACCGATGGCGCGGAGTTTCTACCTAGACAACAAAAGGGTGCGGAACAGCCGATTGAGAGACGAACTTGGTTACGTGTTGGCCTACCCCACCTATCGGGACGGGCTCAAGGCACTCCTTGTCGATCCGCCTCAATAGCGGCATGACCACACGTCTCCTCGACGGCGGCGACAATTTGATCGAGCTGATCCGGTTCCGACAGTCGGTGGTCGCCGCCTTTGATAAGGGTGATGGCGACGTCCTCACTGGCAAAGGCCTCCGCTGTACGCACGGCATGCTGCCACGGCACATCCGGATCGGCCATGCCGTGCACCAACCGCACCGGACCGGTAAAGGAGATCGGTTGCCGCAACACAAGGTGTTCCCGCCCATCTTCGATCAGGCGCATCGTGATCGGGGTCGGCTCGGGGTCGTAGGGCGAGGGCTCCAGGTAAACGCCCTCAACTTCCAAGGACTTGCGGATCGCCGGGTCGAAGGTCGTCCACATCAAGTCTTCGGTAAAGTCCGGCGCCGCGGCGATCCCGACCAACCCGGCGATACGGTCGGGGCGCGCCAAGGCCGCCAAGATCATGAGCCAGCCGCCCATGCTCGAGCCGACCAGCACCTGCGGACCGTTGGAAAGCTGGTCAACGACGGCGATCACGTCATCGCGCCAGCGGCCAATCGTGCCGTCGGTAAACTCGCCGGTCGACTGGCCATGACCGAAATAGTCGAACCGGACGAAGGCACGGCCTGCTTTCGCGCAGGCATGTTCCAACGCGATCGCCTTCGTGCCGGTCATATCGGAGCGAAATCCGCCGAGAAAAATGACGCCCGGCGTTTTGCCTCGCGTAGAATGATACGCGAGGTGCATATTAGCCTCGCGCGTCAGCGTTTTTGGGGAGCTTTCAGCGTGGTTCATGAGTCATTGATCGCATGAACTCAGCAAATCAGACAACGCCGGATCGACCTGCCGTCGGGACAGGGGGCGGTAAACCGGTGGTCCTGCAGGTCTTACCCGAACTCGTCACCGGTGGTGTCGAGCGCGGCACGGTCGATATTGCCTCGGCCGTTGCCGATAATGGTTGGGTCAGCATCGTGGCCTCCGCCGGGGGTCCCATGGTGGCGGATTTGGAGCGCGCTGGCGTCGAACACGTGACGCTGCCGCTGCAATCGAAGAAACCATGGACCATTCACCGCAATGCCGGCGTGCTGACCGAACTCGCCTTTGATCGCAAGGTTGACATCATTCATGCCCGCAGTCGTGCCCCGGCGTGGAGCGCGATGATCGCGGCACGGCGGATCGGCGCCCATTTCGTGACGACCTACCACGGTGCCTACAACGCCGCGAATCCGATCAAGAACCTTTACAACTCGGTGATGGCGCGGGGCGAGCGGGTTATCGCGATATCCGATTTCATCGCGCAACAAATCCAGCAGCGACACAAAACCGAATCCGAGCGCATCGTCACCATCCACCGTGGGGTCGATGTCGATCTATTCGATCCGCAGAAGACCTCGGCAGAGCGCATTATTCAGCTTGCCAATGCGTGGCGCCTCCAAGACGGCATGCCGGTGATCATGCTGCCGGGCCGTCTGACCCGCTGGAAGGGCCAATCGGTGTTGATCGACGCCCTGGGCCACCTCGGTCGCGACGACGTGCGTTGCCTCCTCGTGGGTTCGGACCAAGGCCGAAAAGGCTATCGGCAAGAGCTCGATAAGTTGATCCGAGACCGTGGGCTTGAGCACATTATTCATGTCGTCGACAACTGCCGCGACATGCCGGCGGCCTACATGCTGGCGGACGTGGTGGTGTCGGCATCGACCGATCCGGAAGCGTTTGGCCGAATCGCGGTCGAGGCGCAGGCGATGGGGCGTCCGGTGGTTGCCAGCGACCATGGCGGTGCGCGCGAGACGGTCATTCCGTGGCAGACCGGGTGGTTGGTGAAGCCCGACGATCCCAAGGCGCTGGCGACGGCGATTGCCGAGGCGCTCGCGCTTGATCCAGCAGCGCGCGAGAAGATGGCGGACGTCGCCCGCGCCCATGTCCTGAAACAATTCACGGTCGCGCAAATGCGTGGAGCCACCTTAGGGGTTTACCGACAGGTCCTCGGCCAAGCATGACGCGGCATGTTCTTGACTTGGGCGGCTATCGCTTGAAGTATCCGGCCCGTCCGCGGACCCGCTCCGCTTTCTAGAGTTGAACATCGACAATGGTCGCGATCACCCTTCCAGACGGGCGTATCCAGAACTATGACGCGCCCGTAACCGGCGCCGACATCGCGGGCGATATCGGCCCTGGACTGGCCAAGGCAGCGCTCTGCATCCGAGTGAACGGCGCGCTGTGGGATCTCTCGCGCGAGATCGAAGAAGACGCCGCGATCGAAATCGTCACGGTGAAGGACGAAGAAGAAGCACTCGATATCCTGCGCCACGACGCGGCCCACGTGCTCGCCGAGGCGGTCAAGGAGCTTTATCCCGGCACCCAGGTGACGATCGGCCCCAACGTCGAGAATGGGTTTTTCTACGACTTTGCGCGCGACGAACCGTTCACCCCTGAGGATCTCGAACGCATTGAGGCGCGGATGCACGAGATCGTCGACCGCGGCGAGGCGATTACCCGAGAGGTGTGGGACCGCAACGACGCGGTTTCGTTCTTCGAGGGCGAGGGCGAGGCCTACAAGGCCGAGATCATTCGCGACCTACCCGAAAGCGAAGACATCAGCGTCTATAAACAAGGCGATTTCCTCGACCTGTGTCGGGGCCCTCATTTGCCGTCGACGTCGAACCTCGGACATGCCTTCAAGTTGATGTCGGTGGCCGGGGCGTATTGGCGCGGCGACTCGCGCAACGCCATGCTGCAGCGGATTTACGGCACGGCGTGGCGCACCGAAAAGGAACTCAAGGCCTACCTGCATCGGCTGGAAGAGGCCGAGAAACGCGACCACCGCAAGCTCGGGCGCGAGCTATCGCTCTTCCATCTCCAAGAAGAAGCCGCCGGCAGCGTCTTTTGGCACCCCAAGGGATGGATGGTCTATCGCGAGGTCGAGGCCTATATGCGCCGCCGCCTCGATGCCTCCGACTACCAAGAGGTCAAAACGCCTCAATTAATCGATCGCAAGTTGTGGGAAGAATCCGGTCATTGGGAGAAGTTCCGCGACAACATGTTTACCGCGGCGGACGAAGGTGATCGGGTCCTGGCGCTTAAGCCGATGAACTGCCCAGGCCATGTCCAGATTTTCCGGCAAGGATTGAAGAGCTACCGCGACCTGCCGCTGCGCTTGGCGGAGTTCGGCTCCTGCCATCGCAGCGAGCCGTCAGGGGCACTGCATGGCCTGATGCGGGTGCGCCAATTCACCCAGGACGATGCGCATATCTTCTGCGCAGAAGATCAGATCAACGCCGAAACGGTGGCATTTTGCGAACTTCTGCAGTCGGCCTACCGCGACTTCGGCTTTGAGAACGTCAATGTTCTATTCGCTGACCGCCCGCCGGTCCGGGCTGGCGAGGATGCGGTCTGGGATCGCGCCGAAGCGGCACTACGCGAAGCCGTCGACACCACCGGATTGGATTGGTCGCTCAATCCGGGCGAGGGCGCATTTTATGGTCCCAAGTTGGAGTTTCATTTGACCGACGCGATCGGCCGGTCGTGGCAATGCGGCACGCTCCAGGTGGACTTCGTACTACCGGACCGCCTCGATGCGTCCTACATCGGGGAGGACGGCGCCAAGCACCGTCCCGTGATGCTCCATCGTGCGATCTTGGGCAGCTTCGAGCGCTTCATGGCGATTTTGATCGAGCACCACGCCGGAAAGCTACCGCTTTGGTTGGCGCCGGTTCAGGTCATGGTGGCGACGATTACCGAGGCGGCGGATGATGCCGCGCGGGCCGTATGCGACCGTCTCGCGGAGGCTGGTCTTCGGGCCGAACTTGATCTGCGGAACGAGAAGATTAACTACAAAGTGCGGGAGCACTCGTTGGCCAAGACGCCGTACATCTTCGTTTTGGGCGAACGAGAGGCTGCCGAGAATACGGTTTCGGTCCGCAAGTTGGGCGACAAACGGCAAGAAGTCCTTGCGCTCGACAAGGCAGTCGATATCCTGCGCGAAGAAGCAACCCCTCCCGATGCGCGGTAGGGGTTTGTTTGTGAGGCAAAAGAAGGAATAGACGGATACCCAGAAGACCGCACCACGCGCCACCGCCCACTGCAAAACAAGGGCCGCGCGTCAACGGCGAAATCAACAATCCCTCAGTACGGCTGGTTGCAGCCGATGGTGAGGTGGTTGGCGTCGTTGGAATCGAAGAGGCAATGGCCATGGCTGAAGAAGCCGGCCTCGATCTCGTAGAAGTCGCCCCCAATTCGGATCCGCCCGTCTGCAAGCTACTGGACTACGGCAAGTTCAAGTACGAGGCGCAGAAAAAGGCGAACGCCGCGCGTAAAAAGCAAAAGGTCATCGAGGTCAAAGAGATCAAGATGCGCCCCGGCATCGACGATCACGATTACGATGT
>Ga0181579_10002367_pt1 | contig 15300 bp, 14 predicted proteins | sample 071ome_24_FD_132996 | JGI IMG/M metagenome (GOLD analysis project Ga0181579, IMG submission 132996) | Coastal salt marsh microbial communities from the Groves Creek Marsh, Skidaway Island, Georgia - 071402CT metaG (megahit assembly) | ecosystem: Environmental > Aquatic > Marine > Intertidal... | reverse complement strand
GCCCGCAGCCTATAAGGCGAGGAGGCGATCATGTCAGGCTGGGAGACAACGCGACTGTCAAAACATTTCATTCTGCTGGATTTCATGGCTGATCACGCAATTTACAAGAGCCGGATCGGCTTGTTGTTTGATCAGCATTGGAACAGTGGCTATCAGCAGATTGCTGAACAGGTATGTGTTGATTTGCTGGAGCCTATGATTGAGGCTTTTGGCTTGTTTTCTGTGGCCGATGCGTTTTGGCCGCAAGTGATAGAGCAGGCAGATAAAAAGGCGCATGCCGGATCACGATTCGGGCCAAAGCATCGCTGGCAAGATGGGGAGGCAACGGTAGATATTGCCTTGTGGGACTTGGTGGATAAGGGGATCACCGGGAAGGCGCTGAAAGATAGAATCGAATCGCTTGCCTCTATCGCGGCTTGCCGAGACCGGGTGATCACCTATCCAAACACCGAATTTGCCTGTGTGACTTGGAAAAAAGCTGGGGCCAAAAAAGGCGGCAGCTATCTTACCAGCAAGAAACAGAGCTTGCGTGCCCATCATATCCGGGTGGGGCGCTCTTTCTGTTTGCTGGATTTTTGCCGTAATGCCGCCGCGCTGGAGGCTGGACAGCGGATGGTCCCGCCAGTGGACAAGGACACAGCTGATTATAAGCCGATTACCCAAGAGGAGGTGGCGCGTGCCTGTGCCGCCCTGCTGGACCCGCTGGTGGCGAGGCTGGGCCGGGTGTCGGTCATTCGCGGCATAGAGGCGGCTGGCTTTGCCTCAGATGCTGAGGCGGCGGCGCATCACTGGGATGATCCGGCCCGCCCCTGCCGGATAAAGGCGGTTTTGCCGCAAGGGACAGAGGCAAAAGAGGCTAAGGCAATGCTGGACGGTCAGCCGGGGGTGGAGGCGCTGGAATTTTGGGAGCATCCCTCTGAGGCAAGCGCCCTTTCGCTGACCTTCCGGCCTGATCAAGTCTCCCGGCTCGCCGTGCCACCGCGCGGCCTGCGCCCGGTCTATGACTGACAGTTTCCCTTAACAAAAAAAGAAGGAGGAGAAGATGACAGACACAGCCAGAGAGCAAGAAACCATAGAATGGCTGGAGAGGTTGAAATCAGCTCTGGATCAAAGAGAGGAAACAGATGTTCTTTTTAGACGAACGCGCGTTCGAAAGACAAAAGGTCGGGTCTTGAGGGCCATTCTAAAGAGACAAGAACTATCCAAAATCTCCATCAGAAATTCGGTAAATTTGTATCGAGATAACGATAAGAGGCAGATAGTCGTTTATTTCCGGTTTCCATACAAGAAGCTTAAGATGCAAGAAATAAACAAAAGGAAATTTGAAAAAACCCTCCGATATTTTACCGACCAGATTAACAAGGGCGAAATTGAGATACCCCCATTTGTTAACCAGCGCAATTTTGGTGACCAACCTTTCAGTGTGGAATATAGAAAAAATGGTTACATAAGGCGGGTAGAAAAAGAGAAATCAGAAAACTTCTCTCTGGTCCGCCGCTTTCCAGAGGGTGAAAAGGAGACAGAAGAAGATCAGTTCAACTGGTTGATTGAGACTGGTTTTGCCATGACAGCGATTTTGGACAGGCTTGCTGAAACAAAAACAGATAAATTTAATCTGCCAAGTTAGAAACAGTTACCGCTAAAACGAGACCGCTGGACAGCGGCGTTTAGCTGGGGCAAGATAGGGGCGTGAGTTCACTGACAGAGCCTTGATGAGCCTTATGACCAATCCATCTGAGGATGTGCCGGAGCCTGACAGTCCGGCTTCTGCCTCTTTCCTGCCTGATCCGGCTGATGCAAAGCTGCTTGCCGATTGGGATTTCCCTGACTTTCTGATTGACCATCAGCTGGGCACACCCGGCTGGCGTGATCATCTGGATGCCGATCTGGAACAGACAGCGCGTCTCTTGCTCGCCGGTTTCAAATCTGTATATCCGCTCCCCCCGGCCCAGCTGTCTGTTTTCTGGACAGATGATGCTGAGATGGCGCGGCTTAACGAGGCTTGGCGCGGCAAGGATGGGCCAACCAATATCTTGTCTTTTGACAATGGCACGACAGACCCGGATAGCGGCCGGTTGCTGCTGGGTGATCTGGTGTTGGGACGAGAGATAATAGAGGCAGAGGCGGCGCGGGCCGGTATTCCGCTGGCCGATCATCTGGCGCATCTGTTGCTGCATGGGGTGCTGCATCTGTGCGGCTTTGATCATGAAACAGACAATGAGGCGGAGAGGATGGAGGCACTGGAAAGCCAGCTGATGGTGGCGGCAGGCTTGGCTGATCCCTGGGCCAGAGGAGGGGCGGCATGAAACTGATTTCTGCTTTGGCAAAACCGTTCAACCTGCGCCGCGGCAGCGTGCGTGAAGAGCTGACGGATCTGATCGAAACCTCCATGAAGGATGAGGCCAGCTTCGATAATCATGAAAGCGCGCTGCTGAAAAATATGCTCGGCCTGCGCGACATCACGGCAGAAGATGTGATGGTCCCGCGCGCTGATATTATCTCGGTTGATATAACTGAGGATTTTGACACGGTTGCCGCCCAGATTAGCGCGGCGAATCATAGCCGGGTGCCAGCCAATGACGGCAAGATGGATTCGGTGCGCGGGATGCTGCATCTGAAGGATTTGCTGCCGCATCTTTTGAACCAGACACGCCCGCCGCTGGAAAAATTGCTGCGTCCGGTGCTGTTCGTCTCGCCTTCTATCCGGCTGCTTGCCCTGTTGCAGGAAATGCGGCTGCGCCGCCGCCATCTGGCATTGGTGGTGGATGAATTTGGCGGTGTGGACGGGCTGATCACGATTGAGGATCTGGTTGAGGAAATTGTCGGCGAGATTGAGGATGAACATGATGATACGGCCCCGCCGCGCTTTGAGCAGGCCGGCGATGGCACTGCGATAGCCGATGCCCGCCTGGAGCTGGACCGGCTGGAGGCAGTGACCGGCCGGTTGCTGGATGAGGAAGACCGGGATGAGATAGATACGCTGGGCGGGCTGGTCTTTGCGCTGGCGGGCCGGGTGCCGGTGCGCGGTGAGGTGATTCGCCATGCCTCCGGTCTGGTTTTTGAGGTGCTGGACGGCGACCCGCGCCGTATCACCCTGCTGCGTATTGAGGGGCTGGCGATGGACCGGATGCGGGCAGCCCCGGCGCCAGCTGCGCCAGCTGAGGGCTTGGCTGGCCAGAGCGCGCAAACGGTCTCTGAAAAGACCCGATGAAGCGTTTTTTGCTGCTGTTTTTGGCAGGCGGAATAGCGGCCCTTGGCTTGCCACCGGCCAGCTGGCTGATCTGTGTGCTGGGTTTGCTGGTAATCCTCTGGCAGGCAGCCAGCGCGAAAAGCCTGGGGGCGGCCGGGCTGGCCATGCTGGCAGGCGGGTTTGGCTGGTTTGCTGTCTCGCTCTATTGGATAAGCCATTCGCTGTTCATTGGTGATGCGGCCTATCTTTTTATGCTGCCTTTATCAGCCCTTGGCCTGCCGTTTTTTCTGGCGCTTTTCTGGGCAGTTGCCGGGCTGGTGGGCTGGCGGGCCGGGACCAGCCGCAGCCAGAAACTCATTTTTATTGCACTGGCAACCGGGCTGGCAGAGTGGGCGCGCAGCTGGCTGCTGACCGGCTTTCCCTGGAATGCGCCGGGGCAGGTATTTCTGGCCACGGACGGGCTGGCCCAGATGGCCGCGCTGATTGGCCAGAACGGGCTGAACCTGTTGTTATTTGCCTTTCTGGCAGGGCTGGGGCTGGGGTGGGAAAACCGACGGCAGGCTGTGTTTTTGATGCTGCCGCTGCTGATCTGTTTTGGCTGGGGCCAACATCGCATTATAACCGCCCCGCCGCTGGACCCGCAGCCGCCCGCCAAGGTGCGCCTGATTCAGCCCGCTGTGCCGCAGGCAGAAAAATGGCAACGCGCCGCCCGCCCGGCCCATTTGCAGCGGTTGCTAGAGCTGGGTTTGAGCGAAAAACCGATCCCGCAGCTGGTTATCTGGCCGGAATCAGCCTTTGCCGGTTTCTGGCCGCAGGAAAAACAGCTGCTGGCGCAGCTGGCGCGCACCGCCCTGCCAGAAGATGGGCAGCTGCTGACCGGCCTGTTGCGCCGCGGTGGGCCAAACCATCTGCTCAATTCAGTGATGCTGCTGGATGGCACCGGGGCGGAACTCGCCAGTGCTGACAAGCAGCGTCTGGTGCCTTTTGGCGAATATGTGCCGATCCGGTTCCTGCCTTTTGTTGAGGCGCTGGCCGGGCCGACTGATTTTGCCCCCGGCGCCGAGCCGGCGCTGTTTGTGCATCCGCAGCTGGGCCATATAAGGGTGCTGATTTGCTATGAGGTGATTTTCCCCGGCTTTATCCGCGGTGAGCGGCGCCCTGATTTTCTGGTTAATCTGACCAATGATGCCTGGTTCGGCCATACCGCCGGGCCCTATCAGCATCTGGCACAGTCCAGATTGCGGGCGATTGAGGAAGGGCTGCCGCTGCTGCGGGTGGCCAATACCGGCATCAGTGCCGGGTTTGACGGGTTTGGGCGGCTGCTTGGCCAGACCCGGCTTGGCGAGGCGGCGGCCCTTGATTTGCCGGTGCCGGCGGCGCTGGCGGCCCCGCCTTATGTGCGTGCCAGACAGGGCGGCTTTCTGTTACTGATTTTTTGGTTGCTGGGGGCGGCATTGCTGCTTGACCGATCAGGCCAAAAAAGGCAGATATAGGCGCATTTACGCGCGCGCTTTGCAGGAGATGTTTGCTATGGGCTATCTGTTTACTTCTGAATCGGTCTCGGAAGGTCACCCGGACAAGATTTGCGACTGCATTTCCGATACCGTTTTGGATTTGTTTTTGGAGCATGAACCAGAAGCGCGGGTTGGCTGTGAGACACTGGCAACGACCAACCGCATCGTGCTGGCCGGAGAGGTGCGCGCCTCAGAGGAAAACCTGCCGAAAATTATCGACCAGATTGAGGGCCGGGTGCGGGCCGCGGTCAAGGAAATCGGCTATGAGCAGGAAAAATTCCACCATGCCCATTTTGAATTCCAGAATTACCTGCATGAGCAATCTGTTGATATTGCCCAGGGCGTGGATGCTGACAACCTGTCCGGCAAGGATGAGGGGGCTGGAGATCAGGGGCTGATGTTTGGCTATGCCTGCCGTGAGACTGAGGCATTGATGCCGGCGGCGCTGCATTATAGCCATGCGATTTTGAAAGAGCTGGCGAGGCTGCGCAAGAGCGATCCGGATACCATTTTGGGACCGGATGCCAAATCCCAGCTGACACTGCGCTATGATGATCAGGATCGCATTGCGGGGGTGGAAAAGATCGTGCTGTCCACCCAGCATCTGCCCGGCGTGACAGAAGCCGAAATCCGCCAGCTGGTCACCCCGCTGATCGCCGATATTCTGCCGGATGGCTGGATGGTCGGGGATGCGGATTTTCTGGTCAATCCGACCGGTAAATTTGAAATTGGCGGGCCGGACGGGGATGCCGGGCTGACGGGCCGCAAGATTATTGTGGATACCTATGGCGGGGCTGCCCCGCATGGGGGCGGGGCGTTTTCCGGCAAGGATCCGACCAAGGTGGATCGCTCAGCTGCCTATGCCGCGCGCTGGCTGGCAAAGAATGTGGTCGCGGCCGGATTGGCTGATAAATGCACCATCCAGCTGGCCTATGCGATCGGGGTGGCCGAACCGGTATCCTTGCTGGTTAAGACACATGGGACCGGGCGGCTGAAAGATGCTGAATTGCAGGGCAGGCTGACCGAGCTGGTGTCGCTGACCCCGCGCGCCATTCGCAAGAGCCTGCAGCTGAACCAGCCTATTTTTGTGCCGACTTCTGCCTATGGGCATTTTGGCCGCGAAGCAGGTGAGGCCGGGCCGGGCAGTTTTAGCTGGGAGGCGCTTGATCTGGCCAAAAAGCTGGCCTGACAGGCACGCTTTCAGACCACGCAGCCGGATAACAGGCCGGGACTCTGCCACAGATGACTGAAAATAGGGTGAATTTCTATGGCCGCCGCAAGGGCCGCCCGTTGCGCAAGGCGATGGCAGAAATGCTGGCGACGGATCTGCCGCGCTGGCGGATGCCCCGCATGGTGGCTGATCTGCCTGATCTTTTTTCCCATGCACCAAAGGATATTTGGCTGGAGATCGGTTTTGGCGGCGGTGAGCATTTGGCGGCCCGTGCCGCGGCGGCTCCGCAAGATGGGTTTATCGGGGCTGAGCCCTTTATCAATGGGGTGGCCTCACTGTTGCGGCACCGGGCGGCAGGTGATTGTCAGAATATTCTGATCTGGGATGATGATGTGCGCCTGATCCTGCCCAGCTGGCCGACTGCCAGCCTGGCCGGGGTCTATATTCTGTTTCCTGATCCCTGGCCCAAAAAACGCCATGCGCCACGCCGCATTTTGACCCAGCCCATGCTGGATGAGCTGGCCCGCCTGATCCGGCCGGGCGGCCTGTTGCGGCTGGCTTCTGATCATCCGGTTGCCAAGAGCTGGCTGCTGGAAGAAACAACCCGGCATCCGGCTTTTGCCTGGACCGCCCGCCGCCCGCAAGATTGGCGCCGCCCGCCGCCGGACTGGCCCGGCACCCGCTATATGAAGAAGGCAGAACAAGAAGGCCGCCAGCCCAGCTGGTTTGATTTTTGCCGAGTCAGCTGAAATTTTATGCAGATGCTTGCTTTTTGCTGGCGATGCGCCTATAGAAAAGAAAAATAAAAATCTGCTACAAGCCAAGGCAGGTGGGCGAGAGCCCGCCTTTTTTATTTTCTTGACCCGGTTGGTGCAGTTTTTTTTGAGATACGAGATGTTTGCAAGCGGAGAATATGCCCATTGGCTGAGGATCGCCTGACACAGATTATCAAACCGGCCCTGGCTGATTTGGGCTTTGGTCTGGTGCGCGTCTTGCTGACTGGCGCGCCGGGCGGGCGCGGGCGCAGGCATTTGCAGATTATGGCGGAACCCTCTGATCTAAGCGAGATGACAGTCGATCATTGCGCCACCATCAGCCGCCATCTGGCTGCTGTTCTGGATGTTGAGGACCCTATCCGGGAAGCCTATCTTCTGGAAGTCAGCTCTCCTGGTATGGACCGGCCGCTGACCAGAGAGCAGGATTTCGAGCGCTTTCAGGGCGAAACCATTAAGGTGACCCTGCTGCGGCCACTTGACGGGCGCAAGCGGTTCCGCGGCACGTTGGCCGGGCATGATGAGCAAGGCCGGATTTGCCTTGATACGCTGGCCGGGCGGCTGACCTTCACCCTTGATGAGCTGGATCAGGCACGCATTGATCCAACCGAGTATTTTTCTGTTCCGCGCCGCGGCAAAGAACAGAAACAGCGCCCCTTGGCTGAGGCATCAGCTGATCAGCCAGAGAGCGTATAATAGTGAACTTTTTGACCAAGCTTGAACAAAAGAGGCAATAATGGATACTTCATCAATCCCGGGTCTTGAATTAATTCAGATCGCTGATGTTGTGGCGCGTGAAAAGGCCATCGACAGGGAAGAAGTCATTTTGGCAATGGAGGAGGCCATCCAAAAGGCGGGCCGCTCCAAATATGGAAATGACCGTGATATTCGGGCCATGATCGACCGCAAGAACGGCACCATCACGCTGGAACGCTGGACCGAAGTGGTTGAGGAAGTTGAGGATGATGCCACCCAGATGAGCCTGACCGAGGGGCAGAAATTCAATCTGTCTGCCGGTGAGTTTTTGCGCCAGCCCCTGCCGCCGATTGAATTTGGCCGCATCGCTGCCCAGACCGCCAAGCAGGTAATCAGCCAGAAGGTGCGTGAGGCAGAACGCGCCCGCCAGTATGAAGAATATAAGGATCGGGTCGGTGAGATTGTGGTGGGCACGATCAAGCGGGCAGAAAGCTATTCGATTACTGTTGATCTGGGCCGCGGCGAAGGGGTTATCCGGCGTGAGGAAATGATCCCGCGCGAAAATCTGCGCCAGGGCGACCGGGTGCGTGCCTATATTCTGGATGTGCGGGAAGAACAGCGCGGCCCGCAAATCTTCCTGTCGCGTGCCAGCAATGAATTCATGGCCAAGCTGTTCACTCAGGAAGTGCCGGAAATCTATGACGGGATCATTGAGATTATGGCGGTCGCGCGCGAGCCGGGCAGCCGTGCGAAAATCTCTGTTATGTCCCGCGACACCTCTATTGATCCGGTCGGGGCCTGTGTTGGCTTGCGTGGCAGCCGAGTGCAGGCGGTGGTCGGCGAATTGCAAGGGGAGAAAATTGAGATTATCCCGTTTTCCGAAGATCCGGTCACCTTTGTGGTGAATGCTCTGGCTCCGGCAGAGGTCGCCAAGGTGGTGATGGATGAGGTGGCTGGCCGCATGGAAGTGGTGGTCCCGGATGATCAGCTCAGCCTGGCGATTGGGCGGCGCGGCCAGAATGTGCGTCTCGCCTCGCAGCTGACCGGCTGGTATATTGATATTTTGACGGAGGCCGAGGAATCCGAAAAACGCCAGGAAGAATTCAAGCAACGTTCTTCCCGCTTCATTGAAGCGCTGAATATTGATGATGTGATAGCGCATCTGCTGGTCGCTGAAGGCTTTGTTGTGGTTGAGGATATTGTCGAGACCGCGGTTGAGGACCTCGCTGAAATTCAGGGCTTTGATATGGATGTTGCCGGCGAGTTGCATAATCGGGCAACCGAATTTGTGACTGCTGAGACCGCCCGAATTGAAGGCGATCTGGAACGGCTGGAAGTAGCAGCGGACCTGCGCGAGGTGGACTATCTCAGCCTGCCAATGATGCTGAAACTGGCAGAAAATGATGTGCGTAGCCTCGATGATCTGGCCGAGCTGGATTCAGAGGAATTGTCCGGCCTGCTGGGTGAATTCGGTATTGAGGATGAGGCGACAGCCGGTGAGATCATCATGGCCGCCCGCGCCCATTGGTTTGCGGATGAGGAAGCAGACGAAGCAGAGGCTGTTCCTGGCGAGGAATCAGAGACAGCATCTGCTGAGGAAACAGAGGCAGAATCTGCTGGGGAGTCAACCGGGGCCTAGCGGGCCATCGGCTGCAATTAAGAGGAGCGTTGAGGCGAATGCGCCACTGTATCGCAACAGGCCAATCAGTGCCGCCCGAAAATCTGATCCGGTTCGTTGCCGGGCCGGATGGCGCGCTGGTGCCGGATCTGGCAGAAAAGCTGCCGGGCCGTGGTGCCTGGGTGACTGCCAGCCCGGAGGCGTTGGCTATGGCGGTGCGGAAAAAAGCCTTCACCCGGCATCTGGGCATTCAAGCAGCCCAGCTGACAGCCGGGCCGGAGGCGCTTACTGAACAGCTAACCGGGCAGCTGGCAGATTTGCTGGCCAATAACTTTGTGCGGGTGCTGGCCCTGTCACGGCGGGCCGGGCTGGCGATAGGCGGCTCCGGCTCCCTGCGCGGCGCAGGTCAGATGGATGGGCTGTTGATAGCTGATGATGCCTCCCCGCGCGAGGCGGCCAAGCTGAAATCATCTGTGCAGCCGGGCTGGATTATCAAGGGTGTGCCCGCCCGCCTGCTGGGTCAGGCATTTGGGCGCGAAACGCTGGCTTATGTGGGCGTGCTGGCCTCTGGTCATGCCGGACAGGCGGGCTTGCAACAAAAATTGCGGCTGAGCTGGCAAAAGCTGGACGCATTTATCGGGGCGCTGTCTTGTCAGGCCCTGCCTGAGCAGTGTATCACGGGACCACAGGCTGGACAGTCGGACAGACAAGACCGGACAGCACAAGAAGGTGCAAAATGAGTGACGAGACAAACAAGTCAAAGAAATTGAGCCTGTCTGGCAGTTCCAGACTGTCACTGGGGGGCACGCTGGATTCCTCCTCCCTGCGCGGGGACGGCTCAGGCAGCCGTGGCAAGACTGTTCAGGTTGAGGTGCGCCGCAAGCGCCCGGTTCTGCCCGCCCGCCCCGGGGGTCCGGCAGCGCGCGGCCTACCGACACCAGCCACCCCGCAACGCCCGGCTGCTAAAGAGCCGGAGGCAAATGAAGCAGCAGATACGCTGACTGCTGCCGAGCGCGCCAAACGCATGGAAGTGCTGCGCGCCGGCTTGAGCAAAAACGAGGCAAAGGCCGCTGAGGAGGCTACGCAACTTGCCGAAGCAGCGGCTGCGTCAGGTGCTGAGGAAGCTGCAGGCCAAAGTCAGCAGACACCGGCTGAGGCGGCCCCGCTGGACCCGCGTGAGGCGCGCCGACAGGCAGAGCTGGCCGAGCTGGAAGAAATAGAAAAACAGGCCCAGGCGAAAAAAGAAGCGGAAGCGGCTCGGCTGGCTGACGAAAATGCCCGCCGTCTGGCAACCCCGGCAGCCGCACCTCGTAAATTTACCAATGATCGGCCGCCAACCAGTCGGCCTGATGCCACCGCGCCGCGTCGTCGCCGGGAAGAAGAAGCTGAGGCCGCACGCCGTCCAGCAAGAGGGCGCGGCACAGATATGCGCCGCCAGAGTGGCAAGCTGACCATTACCGAAGCCCTGTCCGGCAGTGAAGGAATGCGCCAACGCTCACTGGCTTCGGTGCGCCGCCAGCGGGAAAAGGCGCGGATGCGTGAAGAATCCCAGCCGAAGGTAAAACAGGTTCGCGATGTGGTAATCCCGGATTCGATCACCGTCTCGGAACTGGCCAACCGGATGGCAGAACGCGCTGCTGATGTGGTCAAGGAGTTGATGAAACAGGGGATTATGGCAACCGCCACCCAGACCATTGATGCTGAGACAGCTGAGTTGGTAACACTGGAATTCGGCCATAAGGTGCAGCGGGTTTCAGACTCTGATATTGAAACCGGCCTGATAACTGATGAGGCAGACGATCCGGCAAAGCTGAAATCGCGCCCGCCTGTAGTAACGGTAATGGGCCATGTTGATCACGGCAAGACCAGCTTGCTGGACGCGATTCGCAAAAGCGATGTTGCGGCCGGGGAATCAGGCGGCATTACCCAGCATATCGGGGCCTATCAGATCACCACTTCACAGAAAAATGTGATCACCTTTCTTGATACGCCGGGCCATGAAGCCTTTACCGAGATGCGCCTGCGCGGGGCCAATACAACTGATATAGTGGTGCTGGTTGTCGCTGCTGATGATTCGGTGATGGCCCAGACGATAGAGGCAATCAATCATGCCCGCGCTGCTGATTGTCCGGTGATTGTGGCGGTTAACAAGATTGATAAGCCGGGGGCTGACCCGGCCCGGGTGCGCAATGATTTGCTGCAGCATGAGATCATCACTGAGGATTTTGGCGGTGATGTGCAATGTGTGGATGTCTCGGCCCATACCGGTGAGGGGCTGGTAGCTTTGGAAGAGGCGATCATGCTGCAGGCCGAATTGCTGGAGCTGAAAGCCAATCCGGCGCGTCCTGCCGAAGGCTCAGTTGTAGAAGCCAAAGTAGAGCGCGGTCGCGGCTCGGTGGCGACAGTGCTGATTCAGCGCGGCACGCTGCGGATCGGTGATATTTTTGTGGTCGGGGCCGAAAGCGGCAAGGTGCGGGCGCTGCTGAATGAACGCGGGGAAAAACTGCAGGAGGCGCTGCCCGGCCAGCCGGTGGAGGTGCTGGGGCTGAATGGCACGCCGATGGCTGGTGATGTTTTTGTCGTGGTCGAATCTGAATCGCGGGCGCGAGAAGTTTCCGAATATCGCCGCCGCCAGATGCGGGATCGTGAGGCGGCTGTGTCAGCGCGCGGTTCTGTCGAACAGATGCTCAGCGCAATCGCGGCGGGCGAGGCTGAGGAATTGCCTGTGGTGATCAAGACAGATGTGCATGGCTCATTTGAGGCGATCAAGGTGGCCTTGGAAAAGCTGGGCACCGAACAGGTGAAGGTGCGGATACTGGCAGGCGGGGTCGGGGCGCTGTCTGAATCGGATATTTCGCTGGCAGCTGCTTCGGCAGCGCTGGTTATCGGCTTTAATGTGCGCGCCATCCCGCAGGCCCGCGATCTGGCCAAGCGCGACGGGTTGGATATCCGCTATCATTCGATCATCTATGAGCTGATTGATGAGGTGAAGGCTGCGATGGGCGGCCTGCTCAGCCCGGATACCAAGGAAGAATTTATCGGCTATGCCGAAATCCGCCAGGTGTTTTCCATTTCCAAGATGGGCAAGGTGGCAGGCTGTATGGTCACAGACGGCGTTATCAAGCGTGGCTGCAAGGTGCGTTTGCTGCGCGATAATGTGGTGATTCATGAAGGCTCGCTGAAGACACTGAAACGGTTTAAGGATGAGGTCAAGGAAGTGCGTGAGAGCATGGAATGCGGCATGGCTTTTGAGAATTATTCAGACATTGCCGAGGGCGACCAAATCGAATGTTTTGAGGTGACAGAAGTCGCCCGCACGCTGGACTAACCAGCTGCTGGCTGGAAAGGCGGCTGGCCGGGTTTTGGCAGGACAGGCTTCAGAAGATGACGCGCAAGTCAAAAACAGCGAAAGCCCCTTCCACCCGCCAGTTGCGGGTCGGTGAGGAATTGCGGCACGCGCTGGCCGGCCTGTTGCTGCGTCAGGAAATTTTTGTTGAGGAATTGCAGTCTCTTTCGATCACGGTCTCCGAAGTGTCGGTCAGCCCGGATCTGTCCAATGCGCGGGTTTATGTAATGCCGCTGGGCGGGATGCAAGCGGTGCTGGTGCTCAGCCTGCTGAATGATCTGGCCCCTAAAATCAGCCATCTGATAGCCGGGCGGGTGCATCTACGCCGTATGCCCAAGCTGAAATTTCTGCTGGATGACAGTTTTGATACGGCGGACCGGATGGGCCGGTTATTTCAGAAAATTGCCAGCCCGCCTGCGGCCCCCGGAGACTGATGAATAGCCGGGATAACAATAACCGGGGTTTTAATAACCGGGCGAACGCACCGAAAACAGGCCGGCTACATGGCTGGGTTAATCTGGACAAGCCGGAGGGCATCAGCTCCGCTCAGGCAGTGGCCCGTGTGCGCCGCCTGCTGGGCGCGGGCAAGGCCGGGCATGGTGGCACGCTGGACCCGCTGGCCTCTGGGGTGCTGCCGATAGCTCTGGGAGAGGCAACCAAGACTGTTTCCTATGCGATGGACAGCCACAAAGCCTATGCTTTCAGCCTGGCTTGGGGTGCTGAGACCAGCACCGATGACCGGGAAGGCACCGTCACCCGCCGCTCTGATCAGATACCGGCAGAAGCAGAGATTCGCGCCATACTGGGCCAATTTACCGGGATGATTGAGCAAACCCCGCCGGTCTATTCGGCGGTCAAGATTGCCGGTCAGCGCGCCTATCAGCTGGCCAGACAGAGCGATACGCCGCAAGACCTGCCACAGCTGGCGGCCCGCACGGTAGAGGTCAAGGCCCTGCAGCTGCTGCGCACAGACAAGCAAGAAGCCGAATTTAAGGTGCGGTGCGGCAAGGGGGTTTATGTGCGCGCCCTGGCCCGTGATCTGGGGCGGGTGCTGGGCAGTGCGGCCCATATCATTAGCCTACGCCGCCTGCAGGTGGGTAAATTTCAGATAGAAGATGCGATTTCACTGGATTTATTGGAAAAAATGGGGCAGAGTGCCGCCGCATCACATAGCGTGATGCCTGTGCTGGCCGTGCTGGACGACATCCCGGCTCTGGCTGTCACACAAGAAGAAGCGCAAAGGTTGCGGTTTGGTCAGGGTCTGTCTGCAACAGACGCTCTGGCAGACGAAGCTGGTCCGGCCATTGCCGTGCTGGCGGGTCAGCCGGTTGCCCTCATTCAGCCCAAACAGGGGCGTTGGGTGCCGATGCGGGTCTTCAATATCGATAACTGATTAAAAAATGGAGATGATGATGTCGATTACCAAGGAACGCACTGCTGAGCTGGTCAGCGAATTCGGTGCCAATGATGCAGATTCAGGATCCTCTGCGGTGCAGGTCGCGATTTTGACCGAACGGATCAATAATCTGACTGAGCATATGAAAACCCATAAAAAGGACTTTGCCTCGCGGCGCGGTCTGGTGACTATGGTGGGCCAGCGCCGCCATTTGCTGGACTATATAAAGCGCCGCAACGAACAGGCCTATAAAGACCTGATCGGCAAGCTGGGCTTGCGTCGCTGACAAAGTCCCGCCAGATATTTTTGCAACAAAGCTGTCTGCCAATGCTGGCCGGACAGCTTTTTTGTTTGCAAATAATGCCGCGCCGTGTCATATCCCTCGGCAGATGAAGAAAGAAAAGAGAAAACCAAGGATAGCCGCAAACTAGGATGAATGAGGCACAAACCTGTCAGAGCTGGCAGGCAAGCTGAATGACCGGACAGGGATGTCATTCACCGGGCAGGCAACCGGCCTGCCTATCGAAAATACTTCCCCCCTCTACACACAGTCAGCTCCTCAGATGATAGCTGTCGGCGTTAATCAGCGTTGGCTGCTCGCCATCCTGTCCCGCATAAGGCTTGGAGCCTGCGATAACAGGCGGCTGCAAAATTGAAACGGAGAATCGAATGTTCGAAATATATCGCAAGGAAATCAACTGGGGCGATAAAACACTGATACTGGAAACCGGCAAGGTAGCCCGTCAGGCAGATGGGGCCGTGATGGCCACAATGGGCGAAACCAGCGTGCTTTGCACTGCGGTTGCTGCCAAAACAGCCCGCCCGGGCCAGGATTTCTTTCCGCTGACCGTGAATTATCAGGAAAAGGCTTTTGCGGCCGGCAAGATTCCAGGCGGCTTTTTCAAGCGTGAAGGCCGCCCGTCCGAGAATGAAACCCTGACCAGCCGCCTGATTGACCGGCCTATTCGCCCGCTCTTTCCGAAAGGCTTTAAATGTGAGACGCAGATTGTCTGCACTGTTCTGTCACATGATCTGGAAAATAATCCGGATATTGTGGCGATGGTGGGCGCATCGGCAGCGCTGACCATTTCCGGCGTGCCGTTTTTCGGCCCGATTGCCGGGGCGCGCATTGGCTGGAAGGATGGTGATTATATTCTGAACCCGACCCGCAGCGAGATGGCAGACAGCCAGCTGGACCTGATTCTGGCCGGCACGGCAGAAGGGGTGCTGATGGTGGAATCAGAAGCCTCTGAGCTGTCTGAGGACATCATGCTGGGCGCGGTTACTTTCGGCCATGCTCAGATGCAGCCGGTTATTGAGGCGATTATCTCGCTGGCTGAGGCTGCTGCCAAGGAGCCGCGCGCTCTGCCAGAAGAAGCCCCGGAAGCCGAAGCTCTGCGCAAAACGGTCACCGGCCTGCGCAAAAAAGTGGAAGCTGGCTATGCCATCAAGGATAAGACCAGCCGTCAGGATGCGCTGGCTGAGGTGAAGGCAGAGGCGCTGGAAAAAGCCGGTGAAGAAGCTGATCCGGTGCTGGTTGGCGGACTGATGAAAGAGCTGGAAGCAGATGTTGTGCGTTCGGCTATCCTAAAGACT
>Ga0181579_10002355_pt1 | contig 15328 bp, 12 predicted proteins | sample 071ome_24_FD_132996 | JGI IMG/M metagenome (GOLD analysis project Ga0181579, IMG submission 132996) | Coastal salt marsh microbial communities from the Groves Creek Marsh, Skidaway Island, Georgia - 071402CT metaG (megahit assembly) | ecosystem: Environmental > Aquatic > Marine > Intertidal... | reverse complement strand
TTTCCACTTCTGGATTTCCAATAGCAAGTCTTCACCGGGAACTATGCCGATTCCGCTGACCTCTTCTCCATCCACGCTCAGTACGAAACCAATACCGCGTCTCTTTTCTCCTTCAGCCGGCGCTGCAACCTGAAGGGCTTCCTGAGCAACGGTACTGTTCGTCCGCGCCTGCTGCCCGCGAAAAAAAGATTGCATCGCCAGGCGTAGCTTATAGGCATCTTCAAGTCGACTCAGCCGACTCTCGAGATTGCGCCCTTCTCTCTCTAAGCGCTGTGCCAGATCATCCATGAGCTCTAGCTTTTGCCGAATCTCTTCTGGTCCATCATCTCCTTCAATCTCCATACCCTCATCATATCTTAGCACCGCCCCCGAAGCGGCCATCCCAAGGGCCTTGCGGGCCTCTTGATAGACCATAAGCTGCGTTAAAAGGCCGCCGTCGGAGCGATCCTGTAGCTGCTGTATAAGCACTCCTATCTCCCAGTCGTATTCCAAGCGCAGTCGGTCTGTCAGACTATCCTCATACGCTCTTGCCCGATCGAGGGAGTGATCAATCTCCACTAGCTGCTGCACTAAACCAAGTGACTCACGCAGTGCCTCGTGAAGCTCTTCAAGCTCTTGGTCCGTCGCTTTTAGGCTATCTATATAAGTCGATAGACTCTCGGCCTGAGCCACAATAAGGCGGCGCTGCTTTTCCAACCAATCACACGCAGAACGCGCCTCACGAGTCTCTGTGCGCAGCACGCCAATTTTCCCGACATCCGCTCGAGCACAATCGACCAGTAACCAACCAAACGTCAGAATACACGCAGTAAAGGCATACGACATAAAGTCTATTCGATCCCGTGTTTGTCTAACTTGTAGTAGAGAGCGCTGGTCTTAATACCTAAGAGCTCTGCCGCCCGCGTCTTGACCCGCCCAGCCTCGTCCATAGCCCGAACAATCAACGAACGCTCCATCTCATCCATGCGCTCGTTGAGGGCCAGTGACTCGCTAGGCTCTGTGATTGCCTCCTCGTCGCTTGCTGATGCGACCGCTTCTATATCACCCTCTGCGCCATCGTCAATCATGATAGGAACATCCTGCAGAGAAATAGTGTCACGGTCCGACAGCACAATCGTTCGCTCGATAACGTTTTCTAACTCGCGAACGTTGCCAGGCCAAGGATATGAGCAAAACGCCCTCAGCGCCTCATCGTGCAGACGCTTGAGAGGTATATTCATTTCCCGACATTTTTTCTTCATGAAATGATCGACGAGCAAGGGGACGTCTTCGCGCCGTTCGCGCAGGGGAGGAAGGTGGAACGGTATGACTTCCAATCGGTAAAAGAGGTCTTCGCGAAACGCCCCTTCGGCCATCATAGTGCGCAGGTCTCTGTTCGTTGCAGCGACGATGCGCACGTCCACTTCAAGGGTCTGCTCTCCCCCGACTCGGTCATATTGCCTCTCCTGCAGCACACGCAGCAGTTTAACCTGTGCATCGAGCGGCACATCCCCTATTTCGTCGAGAAATATCGTCCCCCCTTCCGCCAGCTCAAACTTGCCCTTTTTCTGGCGCACTGCTCCGGTAAAAGCACCTTTTTCATGACCAAATAATTCGCTCTCGAAAAGCTCGTGAGGCAGGGCACCGCAGTTAACCTTCACAAAGGGACCCTCTCCGCGATTACTCTGATAGTGCAAAGCCCGGGCAACGAGCTCCTTACCCGTGCCGCTTTCCCCGTATATAAGGACAGATGAATCACTAGAAGCAACCTTTTGCACCGTCCCTAAAATCGAGCGCATCGATTCGGAATCACCGACCACCTCGCCAAAGTTATAGCGGCCATCTATCTCCTCGCGCAGATAGCGATTCTCCTCCCCCAAGCGGGAGCGCTCCTGCCGTGCCTGACGATATTCCAACACATTTTGCACCTTTAAACGCAGTGCGTCATGGGGAAAGGGTTTTGTGATAAAATCTATCGCACCGCGCTTCATCGCCTCAACGGCAATTTCGATGGTTCCGTATGCGGTCATCATCATCACGTCCGTATCCGGCCAGCGCTCTTTAACCTTTTGGAGGACCTGCATACCGTCCATCCCATCCATCCGGTAGTCCGTGATAACCAGATCACAGCGATGGGCACCCAGATGCTCTATACCAGCGGCTCCGCTGAGAACGGCTGTAGTCTGATGGTCCATCCGCTGCAACGTGAGCGCAATTCCGCTGCCGAGCGTTTCATTATCATCAACAATTAAAATCTGACTCACGAATCGTTCCCCGCTCTTGCCGGAAGAATAACTTTGAATACAGTTCCACGCCCCTCTTCGCTATCTAGCTCCAAATGCCCTCCGTTGTCGGCCACCGTCTGCGAAACAACCGCTAGTCCCAATCCCGAGCCCTTTTCACGCGTGGTGAAAAACGGCTCAAAAAGCTGAGCGCGCACCGATTCTGCTATCCCCGGTCCACTGTCGGCCACTTCGATGTTCACGGCGTTGCGCTCCAAGCGGGCGCGCACCATCAGCGTTCCGCCATCGCGCATCGCCTGCACCGCATTTTTCATTAAGTTGAACAGCATGCGCTTCACCTGCTCCGGATCGGCATATAGCCGCACTCCCTCAGCTATGTCTGATAGGTAGGTCACCCCTGCCCGCTCCATATCGGGCTGAAGTAGAAATGCCGCGTCGGCGACGAGGGGCTCGACCGGGACGGATTCAGCCACCGGGGGCGCAGGACGGGCAAAGTTCAGAAAGTCTGAAATGACCTGGTCCAGCTTGCGAACTTCCTGCCGAACTTTTTGAATGTGCTCCTTGCGCTCGTCTCCCTCAGGCAGATCATCCGCTATAAGTCCTGCGTATATCTCAATGCCACCCAATGGGTTCCGTATCTCGTGTGCCACCCCTCCCAGCATCTGTCGCAGCTGGGCATCGCGCGCGAGCAACTTCCTGCGCATCTCCTCCATGGTCTCGCCTAAATACCCGATTTCGTCGTCACTGGGAGCAGCGATCTGGTGACTCATCTTGCCTTGACCAATCTCGCGCGCAGCCCGGACTAGAGACAGGATTGGCCGGGTCAACCTCAGAGCCATCCCCCAAGCCACGGCGATGGTTAGGAGCGCACTCACTAGTGCAAAAATAAAGACCGAGCGCTTGAAAACCCGCATCGCATCGACGAACCCCGCGCCAATATCGACCCCGACCACCGCGATGACTTCACCCCGATCGTAAATCGGTGCATATCCAGTCATATAGGCTACGTCGTCCTCGGTAAAGAACAGCACGGAAGAGGTCGGATCCCCGCTGAGTGCGCGTTCAACTTCGCTGCGGTCGCGTATGCGGATATGGTGATACTGCTGACCGATGAGCATTCCTTCTGTATCGAGTAAGTTCCGCCCCAACCGATCAAACACATAGATCCGCCGCGCCCCGACTACGTCCTTTGCACGGCGCAGCTTAGTCACCAGCGTCCGATATACGCCTGCTCGCTCCCATCCTGGAGCCAAAATTCGCAGCACGTCTCCAGAAATGCCAGATCCCACCATTTCTGCCGTCGAAATAAGATGGCCGCGCATTTGTCCCTCTAAACTCCGCCGAGTGAGTTCGACGAGAGTCCAACCTGAAGTACCGATAAGGACCATGACGAGGAGCACAAAACTCAGCACGAGTTTCTGCCCAATACGCGCGCGATGAGGAGCCGTAGAAGATGTATTCACAGTCGACCTGCAATATTCATAACGTGCTGTAATGTATTGATTAGCACGACGTGCGCGCAAATAGCCTATCCGACAGTAGCCGGATTGGCAAACGTCGCTCAACACAGATACCGCACGGTGCAAAATCGGAGACAGAGCGGCAGGTTAGACGCACAGTCCATCACCCCACAAAGAGACGCCACAGCCTCTATCTTGTTCCCTAATACACGCCTTTGCCCAATGAATCCCGTTTCTCCAGCAGTGCTGCTTAACAACCACATAAGACCCGGGTTTATAGGGGGGATATGTTGGGTCCAATAAATTAACGGGCTTCATTTTTTACTTGATTCAGTGCGGAGATTCCTTATAATTCAAGTGTCTGTAAACACAGTACCTTATACGTATTTGCCGCCCGCATAACTGGCGGAGCAATGCGACCGGCCTGGCCGTTTGATGCCAAGCCATCCACTCTTGATCTATCCAGAGGTTACCAGTGGCCACTGTCACCAAAAAAGATCTCGCTCGCATAGTAGCCGATACCATTGGCTGTAAAAACAACCTGACCTTGCAGATGGTCGATAGCCTTTTTGAGGCAATGCGCGATACGCTGATCGAAGGAAATCGCATCGAAATCAGGGGATTCGGCGTTTTAGAAGTGAAAGACACCAAGCCAAAACCGGCCGCTCGCAACCCGCGCACGGGCGAGGTAGTATACGTGCCTGCACGGCGCAAAACGCATTTCAAGCCTGGTAAACAACTTAAAGAGGCCCTTCACAGCGCCCCCTCAGACCACAATGGCGAAGCCGGCTCTGGCTCCGCTGTCACGCCCTCTGAAGAGACGGAAAACAGCCCCACCTGGAGTTCGTAAAGCGCTGGCCCGGTGTGCGCACCCCTTCCCTCCGGTGCCCCACCTCATGACGCGGTGCTTATCCCTCAAAAATCTCAGAAGATACTCCTTTAGATCCGCTTTTCTGACCGCTCTGTTCTGCTCGCTATTTACGCGGTCTTCCCCACTCCATGCCACTGCGCTACACGTAGGCACTGACCCGCGCATTGAACTACTCACAACGGTTCAACTGCTCAGCGGCTACCCCTTCCTAACGCCGCATCAAACTCACTATGCTCGCGTCGTATTTAAACGATTTTCCTCCCATGTGAGCCATCCCGCCGTGCGGCACTTCCGCAGCCTCAGCGCAAGCACCGGCTGGTCGGATGCCTATCCTACGGCCATGCTCTACCTGTCCGATCCACCCGAGTTAGAAGAAATATTCCCTCCGCCTCCTCCCATTTATGCCGCGTTCAACGGACCGGAAAATTTTGACCGCTTTGTATCCGCCCTGCGAAGCTTTGCACACCAGACGCGCTTTATGCACTTCTACCACAGCCAGGAAGATTTCTTTGGAGAGTTGGAACAGGGCGTGCGCGGGCTCATCGGCGACCACGATCCCATATCGACCGTCGAATCATACTACGGGATACGCCAGGTAAGCTATCATCTCATACTCAGCCCTCTCCTGCACCACGGAGGATTTGGCCCTCATATCGGCCGTCCCGGCGGGCCCTATGACGTATATACCGTACTGGGACCGACCAGAGCGCAGTATGGGATCCCCTCCTACGGTCCACGCCCTCATTTGCTGGAGTTGATTTGGCACGAGTTTGGCCACGCATTTGCCAACGATCTAGCCGGCACCTACAGCGAAGAATTGCTCCAGAGATCTGCTCTTTATCTACCGCTGTCTAACCCTATGAGAAACATGGGGTATACGCGCTGGATTGACTGCGCAAACGAACACGTTATTCGCGCAGTAACCGCTCGCTTGAGCACGCAGGTTTTTAGCCCCGAACAGGGCCGTCAGGCGCTCCGAGAGGATGCCGAGCGCGGATTCCGCTACGTCCACGCTATCAGCAGACGTCTAGTAGAGTACGAACAGAATCGGACAACCTATCCCAACTTCTCCCACTTTTACCCGCGCATCGTCGAGGCATTTGATGAGTTGGATCGTCCCAAACGACCTAGACCACCTGTCGACGGAAAGACTCGTCCTGAACGGGACTGACGAGCGCCTCATCCAAGCAGCCTGCCGCCAGGGCCTGCGCGATCACAGAAAACGTCTCTCCAACTGCTCGACCTGTTATATCGATGGCCTCTTCATCATGGGATCCGTTTAGAAAAAGGCCGGTCGACAAGAGCACGCCCCGCCGCGCATTCTCCTGTACAAAGAGCGTCTGAACTTTTTTTAAATCTTCCGGTCTTTCCACCTCAAAGCGAATGTTGGGATGCGCAGCACTGCCCGCGCACGCTGCGCGGAGTCCCACCCGCTCTGCCTCCTCGTTAATCCGCTCCCTGAATAGGGTTCCCACGCGATGAAAATGGGGGATACAGCCGCGCTCTTGCAAAGCGCGCAACGTTACCAGCGCGGCGCGAGCGCCAATGGCATCATCCCAGTAGGCGCTGGAGATGAACATTTGCTCGACCCCAGCCATATAGGTCTTTTTTCCAACGATGGCCCCGAGGGGATATCCATTGGAAATTGCCTTTGCAAAGACGGACAGATCTGGCGTGACGCCGGCGTATTCTTGCACCCCACCTAGGGCGATGCGAAACCCCGAAGAGACTTCGTCAAAAATCAGCACAACTCCGTATTGATCAGCCAACGCACGAACACCCTCCAAGTAGCCAGCGGGAGGTTCCTCGCTTCGCATGGGTTCCATGATGATACAGGCCACTTCGTCTCCGCCCCGTGCCAGAAGGCGCTCTAGCGCATCTAGATCGCCGTAGGGAAAGGGCGCTGCCGTGCCCTCTAGAGCCGCTGGAACTCCGATCGCTTCGATCCCGTTAAACAGGTGATTGGCCAGGTGTTCACCGCCGAGATTAGCCGCCAAATACCAGTCGTGCCACCCGTGATAGCCGCAAAACAATACCCGATCTCGGCCGGTAAAACCGCGGGCAATGCGCACCGCGATCGCACAGGCTTCTCCGCCCCCTTTACAAAAACGAACCATTTCAGCCGATGGAATAAGCCGGACTAACTCTTCGGCGAGCAGCACCTGCGTCTCATCTAAAATACTCGTGACCGTACCCCGACGAATTTGCTCACATACGGCCGCATCGACCTCATCGTCGCAGTATCCAAGCACAATCGGGCCAACGCCGCTGTGCCAGTCGATATACTCATTGCCATCTACGTCCCAAATCCGACATCCCTTGCTGCGCTGTGCATATATTGGGCTCACCCCCAGAGCCGCACGCGTCGGCCTTCTGCTAATCAACTGAGCAGCCCCTGGTATGTGCTCTTTGGCGCGAGCATAGAGGGCCATGGAACGATCAATGCGTCGTCGTTTATCCATCTGGTACTCCCATCGGTGTATACTAGTCGTCTATGAGTCCCCAGAGACGCTGTCGCTCGGCGCTCCACGCACGCCATGACTCCGCAAAGAAGTGCTTCACAGCTTCGCTGTCTCGCCTGCGTCCGCCAGCCGGGAAGTAGTTCCAACTCATGGCCCGTCGCGGTCCCTCAGAGACCTTAATCCCAGTCGCATGCCAGGTGCCTGGGTTCCACACCAACGTCCAGCGAGGATCTAGACAGACCTCAATTTCACTTGGATGGCGTGCGAAAAAAAGATCGGGGCACTGATCGTATTGACCGCTTGCCAATTCGATCTGCCTCAGCTCCTCTTTCACATCTTCGCTGGGACGCACCATACTGCCCGGCAGAATTCTAAGTGGACCATTATCTGATCCGTGCACATCCAAAGCCGTGCGCACTGCGACTTGGGCGACCTCCGGCCCTCCGTCGGCGTGCCAATGAACCTGGCGCTGCGGACGACCGTCGGACGCGACAATCTTGGATGCATCGCCCAAGCCACACGCCCCGATATGAATATCCTCGCACTCCAACAGGGTGCGAGCCCATTCCAGTAATTGGGGACGCTCCGCTTGCCGGAGCAACAATTCCCCCATCATGAGGAACTGACACGCACCGGCATTAAACCGATCCGGTAAATCAGCCCCTTCCCACTCGGGCTCAACCTGGCGCTGGAGCGCTTCGATCTCGACCATCTCCTGTCGAGATATCGGATTCGGCACCAAAAGAAAACCCATGCGATGAAAGTGATTGATTTGGACGCTATTCATCGGATCTCTCCCCTAAAGCGCACGGTTCGGGCGCACTGTCCGAAACATGCACTCACGAGCGGAATGCCCCACCAGAGCAGTTCTCATCGGTCCCCTCTCTCTTTTTTAGCCAGACTCTTCAGTCCCTCCATGAGAACGTCTATTTCATCTTCTAATAGGAAAAATGTCATACTCGCTCGCAGCCCTTCCGGACCGTGTGGCAATGCCTTGACGACAATATTCCAGCGGCTTTCCAACTCCTGGCTCAGCAACTTACCAGAAATTCCGTGCAACCCAAAGCTGACGAGCGCCGCCGAGCGCTCTCCAGCCAGCGGTGTATACAGTTGGGCACCCACTCCGATTAGGGCCTCTTTAAGCAAGTCGGCAAGGTGCTCTGTCCGCTGCCAAATGGCCGAAACACCTATCGAAGTAAGGTATTGGGCGGAACGAGCCCAAGCGTGCACTAGAGGCCACGACCACGGCCCGTACTGAAAGCGTTCTGCACTCTCTCGCAGCTGATAAACGCCCCGTTCAAAGTCCAAGCTCTCCTGCGAACGCCCTCCTGCATAGCGCACCTGTAGCGCGTCTAAACGTTCGCGATGAACATAGAGCAAACCGGCCGCATAGGGAGCATACATCCACTTGTAGGAAAGCAGTCCGGCAAAATCACAGCCAATATCGGGCAGCGACTGCGGCCATAGCCCCGCCGAGTGGGCCATATCTACAAAGCTCAGTATCCCGCGTGCACGGGCCGCTGCACACAAACGCTCTACCGGGAGCCGGAAGCCTCGGTCCGTCGTAACGTGGCTCAGCGCGATTAGCCTAGTGTGCGCGTCAAAATGGCGTTCGAAAAGAGCGACCTGCTCGTCGGCATCGTCCACGACGGGAACTCGAATCAGCTCAATCCCGCAGACGTCGCGCAGGTGCAGCAGCGGCAATAGAACAGCCGCTTCTTCATCGTCACTCACCAACACGCGATCACCGGCCTGCCAATCTAAGCCGCGCAGAACGGTTTGAAACGCCTCACTCACTCCGCGCATGAGCGCGAGCTCTTCTACGGCACACGAGAAGAAGCGAGCGAGCGTCTCCATACTTTGCCTGCGGCGCGCGTATTCTTCTTCCGGATACACGATGTGCATGGGCCCCCGCTCATACAGCTCGCGCATTCGCTCAGCGTGTTCCTGAGCAACGGGCGTGGGCGTGATACTGACGCCGCCGTTTTGCATCCATATATAATTATCGAGCGCGGGGAAATCAGCCCGACAACGCGCCACATCAAGCTCCATGAGGCCTCGCTTCCGCGCAGAGGAACAGACACGCAAAAGGGGCCGTCCTCGTAAGGACAGCCCCTTGGATCAATTGCTCGTGCACGGCCTAGCGGCGACGCCGGCGGCGCTGCGGCTGCGCACCGCGTTTGGGTCGATTTGAAGACGCCCCTTCACTCCCTCCACCGCACAGCAGCGCTTCCAAATTATCAAAAGCAGTGCCGATCATTTCCTCATCCCAATCCCCGTCGATCTTTATCTTCAGCATCTCTTTTATCGCTTCCAACTCTTCGCCCTGAGCCTGCACCTTCTCGGTGCGCGCGGGTTCATTTTCCATTATTCCTCTTTCTTTTCTTCCGGTGCAAAAGGCTTGTCAACAATCTAACGGCGCGCTGTTTTCAGCGCAACGGGGCGCATCATGCCATACCACAGTAATCCACGGCAGCCAGCGCATAAACCTGAGCAGCTTCGCTCAGACGACGGACTTCAACCCATTCCTCGTCAGCATGGGCCGTTTCGTTGGATGGGCCATAATAAAATGTGGGAATTCTCGTGCCGTGGGCATATATATTCGCATCGCCTACAATGCGCATGCCGACGTATTCTTCTGTGCATCCCACAACCGTTCGATGCGCCTGAGCAACAGCACGGACGGCGGGATCATCCGTGGGCGTTTCGAACGGCTCTCGCTCGTGCTCCATCTCAACCTTCCATTCCAACCCACCCTCTTCTGCGATGGGGGCAACCAACGCCTTTAGCTCAGCGAGTACTTCCTCGGCACAGCGTCCCGGCACCCAGCGACGCGTGCCCTGCAGCAGAGCGTGAACCGGGGTCCGGTTAAAATAATCTCCAACGTGCACCTGTCCGAGGTCGACCCGTTCGGGGCCGGCCAACGGATGGCCCGTTTCTCTATCGAGTCGATCCTGAAGTGCCCCGAGCGCCTGCAAAATTGAACCCACGTAGTGGATGGGATTTTCCCCATAAGCTACATACTGCGTGTGACGTCCCCCCAGCGGAGAGGTCAATCGGATCGTAAAGACCATAGATCCCATACTCATAACCCAAAGCGCATCGCGCCCCTCAACGATGAGTATCCTGTCACAGTTGAGCACACCATCTCGTAGGTCGCTGACCAAAGCACGAGGACCATCCTTTTGCGCCTCGGTCTCCTCGTGCCCTACAACGGCGGTCAGCAACACATCCCCACGCGTCTGTATCCCACTGTCAACAAGTGCCTTAGCCGCACCCAGCATTGCGGCCATGCCCCCCTTCATATCGGTAGACCCGCGACCATAGATTCGCCCTTCCCCACGGTGCATGGGCCCACAAGCCCCCTGCGGGATCGTGTCGAGATGACCATTAAAGAGCAAAGTAGGTCCCCCCCCGCTACCCGGGATCCGTGCATAGAGATTGTTGCGCCCCGGCGTTATGGGACGGACTAAGACGTCTAAGCCAAGCGAACGCATCATCTCTTCAAAAAGAGCGCATACTTCTTGCTCATTCATGGTCACACTAGGCACGGACACGAGTTCGGCTGCCCGATCGGCAACCCAGGCCGCGTCGACCGCATCGCGGACCCGCTGCTCTATGTTCATAAACCAATGACTCCTTGCCTCATTTGTAATTGTATCTTCACGAATAAACTCGATCCACACTGCGTGCTCAAGTGCGTTAGTGCGGTAAGGCAAGACGCATCATTTTAGTGCGGTCTACGTGTGCATTGAGTATAGCATATACCAATGATAGCTCAAAGTAGAGGCCGTTATAGCATTCCCACCTTAATAACTACCAGTTCCTCTCAGATGCTCCTTTTCTCTTCGAACTTATCTTGCTCTCCGTTATCTCTCAGCGTTTGCCACCGATCGGCCCATTCGCTTACTTTGCTGCACACCATGCATTTTCCATCTATACGGAGCGTATTCTATGGGCGTATTTTATGACTTGGGCCGACCCGTTGTCGGCGGATGGATGGGCGGAGGCTGGCTACTGCATGACCCCGTGCGCAAGCTGGACCTGCTCTGGGGCGGTGAATTTGGCCAAGAAGGGGCGGTCCTCTTCGCCATAGACGTAGACAGTGGTCAAACAGTTGAAGAATTCCGCGTAGGCTGCCGAGAGTTTAGCGCGACTCCAGATCCCCAAACCAATACTTTGTGGATTTGCACCTACCACGGTTTATACCAACCGGGGCACCTGCTGCTCTCGTGGAATCCACGCGACCGAAATCTAGTTTCACACGGCTTCCCCCCGCTGGTAGACCAGCGATTTTGTGGTTCGCCCCTAGTTGCGCCCGACGGTACCATCTACTTGGGCACGCATCCCCATGGACACCTCGTTCAGTATGACCCACTGCGAGACCGATGGAAAGACTGTGGGCAACAGGCACTTCCCCCCATCGTGCCCGACCAGCACATATGGTGCTACCCGCGTCAGGTCCTCGACAGCGGCGAGGTGGTTTGCAATATCGCACGCGATCCGGTTTCCAACGTAGCCTACGATCCACAGACCAACCAGCGCCGCGCACTCACGGACCTGCCAGAAGCACCCGAAGTCACCCCCCCTACTCGGGCCGTGCGCGCACAGTTTCGATTTGATGCGCGCTACGAAGTAGACGGGCAGCTGCGCACAAGCGACTACCAGCCCAAAGTAGCCACCGATGTGGTTGGGCTCAACCCGGGTCCAGATGGAAAAATGTACGGCAGCACTATTATATCTATGCACATTTTCAGCTTTGATCCCGCAAGCCGCGCACTCGAAGACTTGGGACGCGTCGGGTGGGGAGGTGGAGAGATTTACGACGTCATAGCCCACCGCGATCGACTCTATATGGGCAGCTATTCCGGTGGCTATTGGGGCGTATACGACCCAGAGCGTCCCTGGAATCCCCTACCGGATAGCGAAGGGCGCGATCGAGAGGCAAATCCGCACAGTTTTGGCCTTATCGGAGACGATATGAACCGCCCGTTTGAATACGCAGTTGGGCCCGATCAGCGCATATACATTGCCTGCCGCGCCAACTATCGACTGCCCGGTGGCGGACTCGCCCGCTTCTGTCCCGACAGCGAATCAATCCACGTTTTTCGCGACCTCGAGCAGAGCGTGCAGTGCGTTGCGGCTGACGAGCGCTATGTGTATGGCGGCACCAGCATATCGGGCGGCAGAGGCTGCATTGAAGAGACGACGCAGGGACGTTTCTTCCTTTTCGACGTCGAGCGAGAAGAGCGCGCGTTTGAATGCATACCCGATAGCCAAGCCGTAGCCGTCACCTCGCTGGCCGTCAGCCATCGCTCTCGCCTCATATATGGCAGCACTAGCGCTTCTACGCTCTTTGCCTTTGACCTAGACCAACGCCAGATAGTACAGCGCTGGCGCGCGCCTGGTCCGGGCACACCGCTTATGGGCGTTCCCGAAACCTATGGGGTCATCCATCTGACCTGCGGCCATGATGGGGACATTTACGGGGTAACGCAAAGCCAAGTATTTAAGATAGACGTGGTTGCCGAGCGGATAGTTCATTTGGATACACCGCCTATTCCCGATCTCTACCAAATCGTCGAAGGCGCTCCCGGCGTCTTTTACATGGGTGCACGAGGTCATCTACTAGAATATCATTTGAGAGATCAACCACACTACCGCTAGAAAGAGCCGGTATGATTGAGCCCATCAACGAATTTTGCGAGTACCTTCGTCAATCCGTTCCGTCCGCGAAGCCCTAATGGAACCCTACTTTGCCCCTCTGTGGCAAGGGGATCGCATAGGCACGTATGCCCTTGCCCTACTCCTTATTGCAGGTTGGTGGGTCGGCAGTCGCCTGCTGCGGACTTTTCGAGAGGCCGGACGCGCAGGACGCCTCGAGCGGGATGAATCCGCGCCCCAGCCACGACGGCGTCTACCTCTCGAATAAATGAAGCCTCTCTATGCTGAGGCGGATCTCCGCCTGCGCGCAAGGCGCCTCGCAGATCTCGCCCTGCTGCGTGCTATAACCATCGACCGTTCCCAGTACGAAGCTCCTTTTATCAGCGCAGCTCGACAAGAGGCAGACTGCCGTGGCATCGATGTGGCGGAATATACAAGCCAAGTTGAGCTAACGCGTGAGAAGGGGCCGATAGAGACCGTTTCGATAGGGGCTGCGTTAGAACAGCTCGCTTCGGAATGGCCCCTCTGGCATATGCGGACCGTCCGACACTGCTTTGACCATGCCCTGGTCATTGGACGAGAGCGACACAACTGGATCCTACATGCCTACAGAGAGAGTCATTATATCTTCTCATTTTTCCTACCTCATCGCCAAAGCATGCTCGATCAGGTCGAACGCTTTCTCCGCTTTGAAGACTCCCTCGAAGCGCCTGAACAGCCATACGACTTAGAAGATTGGCACACACTGATTTCCGTCCGCTCACCGCGCTACCTGCTTCAACTCATTGAGCGGCTACACCCCGCCCATATACCCCTAACCGTCCAAACGCCAACTCTATCTGGAGACGCATCCGGTAGACTGAGCCTGCGCGTGCCGCGCACGGAGAAGAAAAGTGCACAGAACATCCTCCGCGAGTTGGAAGACGACGTGCACACTTTGTACGACCAGGTTCAAAATGCATTTAAAGAGCAGGACGCAGAGCGCGAACTTGCTCTCTATGCCCAACTAGTCTCTTTTGGCCTACAAAACCCGGCCGTTTTTTACAATCTGGGCGTTGCCCTTTACGAGGTAGGGCGTTTTTCTCAGTCCAGTGAGTCGCTCATTGAAGCCATTTCACTCTGGTTGGCTGGTGACACCGCACCCGTCCTAACGGGCAATGCTGCGACCGGCGGCCTCTTCGGCAACGTTATGCGCCTGTTACAACCTCCCTCAAACAGCACCCTGCGCGCCCTGCCCGAGGGGGTTGCGGAGGCCGAACATTGGTTGACCTTGTTGCATCAGCGCCTGCCACACAATGGGAACATCGTGCGCACGTTGGCAGCCACTGCGGATTTACGCAACGATACCCAACGCGCGCTCGCGCTCTATCGATCTCTGCTCGACCTCTTTCCCAAGGACGAAGAAGCACTCTCCTATATTCGCGCACAGACCGGAGCCTAGTCTCATCCTGAGTCCTCTCCAACAAACGCCCCGCACAGCCCCAGTGCTCTTACAAAGGCCCTTTGAGCAGAAACGGTTCGTACACTCTACTCATTCTCGGGAAGGATCCATCGAGTCCACAGCAAACTACAGGGATCTCGCACGCCGTCTACTCTTTGGTAGTACACCGTTAAAATACTGCGATCGGGTAGCTCTACGCTGGCTGGATACCCCAGATCGGGGTCGAATCCATCGTCCCGTAAGACAAGGTCGTATTCCCAGCTGTTGCCGGCATCATAGCTAACCATAGCCCGCTGACCGTAGGGTTCCTGGCGATGGCCGTAGGTGCAGATGATAGCGCCTGAAGAATGGTGTATCAGATGTGGCGGTGTCCCGTGAAAGCCCAAGGGTTTTGGCATAGACCACTCCCGACCGCGATTTTCAGATCGGGTTTGCACCAGCGAATAGTCGGTTACCCGCCCTCCTGAAGAGGAACCATCTGGACTACCTTGAAAACAGATTAACCCGAGGAGCGTTCCGTCTGGCAACTCCACGCAGTGCGGGTCGCTATACTGCGCCTCAACCGTATTCGGAATAAGCGGAACAGTGCCACCCAGCTCCCAGCTGCGCCCTCCATCTGTCGAGCGCATGGAAGCCACGGCCCCATCTCCGCGCGCAAAGCTCTCCACAGAGGACACGTATTTACCCAAAAGGAGCAAACTATTGGTTTGTAGAGATATCGGACCATGGGGCGCGGTGAGTATAAGCCGCTGCGGCTGTCCCCAACGCGCTCCACCATCTTCGCTCAGGCACATCCAAGCCCCGGCGTAATCAGCCGCAGGAACGGAGTCCATCCGCGCATAGCCCGCATTCCAGCGCTCTCTTTGCTCTGCGTCTGCCAGCGGCCACTGGACCCCGTCGGTGGAGTCTCTAGGATCGGAGCTAAACCACGAGAGCAGTAATTGGCCTTCCCCCAAAGACGCGATGCCCGCTTCGCGATCGTCTAGCGGACTGTCGTTAACCACGCGCGGACTGGTCCACTTCTGGCCGCCGTCATCGCTATGACAAAGCACCGTGCGCCCAAAGGGGCAGGAGGAATCATTGCGAAAACCAGAAGCTACAACAACGAGCCTCCCAGACGGCATCAGAGTCACGGTCGGCCAGCCGAAGTATCCAAAAAAATCGCTCGGGAAGGAGGCTATAACGCCGTGTTGAACGCGCAGGGCTTT
>Ga0181579_10002353_pt1 | contig 15330 bp, 8 predicted proteins | sample 071ome_24_FD_132996 | JGI IMG/M metagenome (GOLD analysis project Ga0181579, IMG submission 132996) | Coastal salt marsh microbial communities from the Groves Creek Marsh, Skidaway Island, Georgia - 071402CT metaG (megahit assembly) | ecosystem: Environmental > Aquatic > Marine > Intertidal zone... | reverse complement strand
GCTCCCGTGTAAGGATTGAGAAATACGCGCCCTCCACGATTGCCATCCGGCCTTAGCTCTGTGCAGTAAGCGCTGTACGAGTGCTCTGGTGAGCGCGGAATGCCCAGATGGTTCACCCGCAACGGCGGATCCGCCGATTGGTAGGCATTCAATACTTCCGCCACTGATAGCGGCGAATCGGTCACATCTAATTGAAAATGCTCCTTATGCTCCCAGCGAAAGAGATCGCCTTCAAACACGAGAATCGTCCCGGTCAGGCAAACCAAAGCGATCGGCAAGGCGGCAATCCAGCCAACCCAGAAATGAAGATGAAACCAAATTGAACGCTTTCTCTTATTGGATCCAGCTGTAGGGGCATCGGCGGATACATCGGTCATAGACCATCAAGATGGCCCTACTTTTCGCGACAATCAAGCCCGTAGGAGCGGGTTTACCCCGCGATAAGTGCCCACTGAAATCGCTGCCCTGCAGAATGCGAGCCGCTTCTACAGGATCCCGCTCTAGCGAGAACAGGACACCTAAGCCAGCATGATGCTTTTGAAGTTTTAACATCTTCCCGCTTTCGCGCGACTAGGAGTCCCTGTCTCCGCCAAGCGGAACATCCTAGCGGAGTATGAGCGATGTTCTAACTACAGCCAACTCCTGCCGCCCCGGCTACGCGGGAAGATCCCAGCCCCGACGCTTCGGGAATCTAGCGAGGAACGAGCGATGTTTGCTAATAATGATCTTAGACAGGCAGAATGCCTGTTCTATTTCCTCACACGCTCGTATTCTTTGTTCACCGCGTCGTCGCCCCAGCGATCGATAACCGCCCGCAAGGCGTCGTCGCTTTCCGGGAACCGGCCTTTGTCATCGGTCTCTAGGATCCAGCGATAAAGAATGTCGCGGTGATTGGCCAAAGCGACCTGGTGATCGCGATCGATGGAGTGGGCCAAATTCCTAGTCTCGTGCGGATCGGTCCACAAATCGTAGAATTCTTCCGCTGGACGCTCGTCGCTGAAGAAATGAGCCTGAGCCTCGTTCAGTTTCCCTGCCTTGTACTGGCCTTCCATAAATTTTAGCAGCTCCCAGTCGCTTCGGTAGTTAGGCTGCATATATGGCTTATCCGTCATAAAATTCCGGATATACTTATATCGTTTGGATGTAATAGCTCGGATTCGGTCGATGGTAAAATCGCAGCGATCGCGAGCGGAAACCACGAAATCGCGATGAAAGTCATCGGCTAGCAAGTCCATGCCATGCATATTGCCCGGCACCTGGATATCCGCTAAGGCAAGCGTTGTTGCGCTTATATCGATACCGCTAACCAAGTCATCGCGAACTGCATTATTTGGTATCCCAGGTCCGGCGAGTATGAAGGGCACCTTTATTCCTCCCTCGTAGAGAAACTGCTTGCTGCGAGGCAAACGGCTTCCGTGATCGGAGAAAAAGAAGATGATCGTGTTATCATAGAGTCCATCCCGTTTCAAGCCATCTACGATTTCGCTCAACTCGCGATCGAGCTCGAGAATCGTGTTGTAGTGGTAAGCGATCTCTTCGCGAATAATCGGATGGTCCGGGTAGATAGGAGGCACGCCGACATCCTCTGCTTTGACCACCGGCTTGGCGTTCGAGAACTTGCCACCCACCAGTTGGATCTGTCCAAAAAAGGGCTGTCCTTCTTTACGGCCGCTCCACTCCGTCCCGTTTTTAGCTCCTTTGTATCCATTGGCCCCATGGCGATGATAGAGCTCGCCGGGATCGAAGACAAAGTTGTAATGGAATTTGCCCTCATTGAAGGTGTAGTAGCCCGCCGTTCGCATGATCTCTGGCACGGTCTTGACGCCAATGTGATTGGGATCCCAGGTTTCCATGACATTGCCCCGCCAAACGGAGAATGAGCTGTAATGCTCGTGAGCCCCGATCGAGGTTTGGTACATCCCGGTAATCACAGCCGAACGAGTTGGCGAGCAAACACCCGAAGGCATGTAGGCCCGGTCGAAGCGGACACCTTCAGAAGCCAGCTTATCGATATTGGGCGTCTTCACCACGGTATCCCCGTAACAGCTCATCCAAGCATTGGTATCCTCTATGTAGATCCAGAGGATGTTCGGCTTGCTAGCGTTTTCCTCCAACGTCGGGACGTGGGAATTATCTCCCTGCGAGAAGGCAGCGTGGGTCCAAGCCAGAAGGGCAACGAGAAGAAGCGAAATTCTAATGTGATTCATCATGCCGCATTGACTAGCGCTATTCGCGTTGAGTGGGCAAAGGGAATTTTGCCGATGACGGGATACTCAAGCTTAATAAAGTAGCAGAGGCATCTTGACTATATAAAGGGAAGGGTAAGGCAAGATACCTGTGCTGCTACAATCATGTCATCTACCGGTTAAGGTATTTGTTCACACTATGAGACATTTCGAAATATCTCCTCCTCCGCCAAAAAAGCGTTCCCCGAAACGAGGAACGCTCTGGAAAAGGGGAAATCGACCTTTCTATGAGTTAGCTCTTTTTCCCCTGGCTCTTACGATAGGCGTTCATCTTCTGAACGTTATCTTTCCCAACCGCCTCGCGAATCTTAGCGGCGAACTTGGAGTTAATCTCTTTAGCCGCAGCTTGGAGTTTCTCCTTGTCCTCCTTGTTGGCTTTGCGACTAGCCGTTAAGGCTTCTGTTTTCTCCGTGATTAGCTTTTTCAGGGCCGCAGTCTGATCGGCGCTGAGATCGCATTGCTCCGTCCACATAGCCATCTGCTTGTCGACTTGCTTCTGTGCGGCTTTACTTTGACCAAAGGACATCATCGGAGCGATGAATACTAAGGCTATTACGAATAGTTTTTGCATAGTTAATTAGGATTTTTGGTAACTCAGCTACGATAATAACGATTCATCGCAGCCTACCCATTTCGTCCGCAATGATACGTCTCGTCCAGCGTAAATCAATCGAAATTATCCCTGTTGTTACTAGAGCCTAATCCAAAAATCTGATGGCGAACAGATCCGCGTCCCTAAGGAAAATACGCAACCGGATTGGCTTGTCCGCCAACTCGGACACGTCCGTTCCATCAGCCCATCGGACCACTCGCTCGATCTCGTCGCCGAATATCGGCAAGCATTGATCCAACTCGTACCCCGGAAGCGGATTTCCGCGTTCGTCTTGGATCTCCACGCGAACCTCTCCCGCTGCCGAGCTCTCGTAGTTCAAGGTCAGCTCATCGCCCTTGAAAGTAAAAGCCTTCGTCAGAACTTCGCCTCCCTCGTAATCGGCCGACAGTGCGGCGAACCCGTCCGTACGAAGCGAATACCGTGTTAGGTGCGAGGCATCCTGACCGTAATATGAAATTCGATACAAATATAGCTCCCGGTCATTACCTCTCACTACCCCTAAAGCTGGAGTATTATCGCGAGCCACCCAATCCTGTACCGTTGGCCCCGGCCTAATGAATGCCTCCATAAAACGGCGATCGTATTGATTGCCGCCACGGGTCGTCATGAAGATGGAATCGCTGGAAGCTTTAGCATAGTCTGGATTATCCACCAGCGCCCGAGAGACCTCCTGCGACAGCGCTGCTTTGCTGGGGAAAAACCGCTTGGCCAGAGCGATGTAAATGTGGGGAGCCCGAAAGTACGGGTGCGTTCCGTTGGTGTAGAGATGTTCCTGCGGCGTGTTCCCGTATTCCATTTCCACTCGCGGCCCCCAATTGATAAAGTCCTCCGATGTCGTGCGGGCGATGGTTCGAAAGCCCGAATACCCCTCTCCCGTCCAGGTCCGGAAGTAGCAAATGTAGCGATTCTCGCTTTCCGACCAAAAAGCTACGTTGTGAGAATCGAACAACCCATCTGTAAAGAAGTAGCCATCGCTCATTTGTTCCCAATGTATTCCATCAGAAGATACAAAGGAAACGAGTCCATGCTTGTTTTCGCTGGCGATGGCTTTGAAACGCTGCTCCGGCGGCACTCCTGGCCGTGTATCAAGAAAGGGACTGAAATTGTGGGACCACAGATTTTCTTCCATGAGAACCACATTATTGTCCCTGGTCCCGTTGATTTCGTAGAGCCCAAGATTCGGTTTGCTCCAAACGATCCCATCGTCCGATTCCGCATAGCAGGTGTAGGCTCTCGTTCCTTTGGTCGAATCCGGCAAACCGCGATAGTACATGCGGTACAGGTCGCCATCATGGATCACCGTCGGGTAAGCCGAGAACTTCCCTTCCCATGGATTATCAAAGCGAAGGGCAACGTCTTCCCGTCTCGGTTCTTGGACCGCTTGCTGGACATTGTCCAATCGATCTATCAAATAGCCATCCACGAAAAGCTCCCTTCGAGAACCGATGTCCAAGGTCTTCGCCACCGATGCCTCCGCTCCGGGCAAATGCCAGATCGTTCCTAGGATGCTCGGCTTCTTTCGGTTCGGGTGCGGAGGACGGGTCTCTGGATTAGATCCCTTGGGCACATTGGGCTGATAATAGACACTGAGAATTCGGCCAGGACTCAACTCTATGGATACGGGATAACCGAGATCCTTGTTAGGGGCATCATCGCGGAGAATAAATTCGTTCTCCAAACTCCAATTAACCCCGTCCTCGCTGATGCACGCTCTCTGACCATAGGGTGGCCGACGATGGCCATAGGAGCAGAGCGCCCGCCCATCGGAAAGGAGGGTCAAATGGGGAGGAAATCCCCAAAGCGGCGTTTCGTAGGCCGGTGCCCAAGTCCGGCCATTGTCGTCGGAGTAGCTTCCCCACAAATGGCACAATAGCGACTGATCGTCGTAAGGTTTGGCCGTTGCTCGAATCATCATAGTGATACGTCCGCTTGGCAGTTGCAAGATGTGCGGTTCGCCAAAACGAATCTTGTCGGCCACTTCATCGGGACAGGCTATGGTCGCGACCTGGCTCCACTCCGTTTCCGGATTGTCGGCCGCATATACGCCAATCTTTCCTCCGTGCTCCCGGTAGGACGCCACCAACAAAGAACCATCGGCCAACTGTATGCCTCCGTGTATCGAGTCCGCCCCAGGAGCTGGCTTACTCCACGTGTAACCATTATCCGACGACACTGTTTGCCAGGCTCGATGAAGATCGTCCGCGTTCTGATATTCCTCCTGGCTAACATAGTCCGCCCACCGCTCACGCAATTCCGGAGGGTAACTGGTATCCGACATCGTCGTGTAGGTCGAAACGGGGAATTTCACCGATCTCAGATGGGTCAGGAGCCGTCCGTCACGCAGCACCGTCAATCCCGACTCGCGATCGTCAACAATTGTGTCGAACAAAATGGTCGGCGCCGACCAGCTCTCTCCGTTGTCTTTCGAACGTACCATGAGGATTTCCCCATTGGGGCTCATATGCTCCTCAGTACGGGTAAAGAGGACGAGGATGTCGCCATTGGCCGCCCGACCGATGGCTGGCCAAGCCGAATAGGCATCCCGTTTTTCATAGATGCTAAGATGCTGGATGACCTCCGGATGGCTCGAAGCAATTAAGAACGGGGACAAGGAAAGCAGGGCCAGAGCCCAGCCGGAAAGTCGGGATACAGGGGACATGGAAACACCCTAGCAACCGGTTCTCCCTTGGCAATCCAAGGGAACGATTTACGATACAATCGTTTTCGGGACTGAAATGCAGGAGCGGCTTTACGCCGCGATACCGATCCCAAATAGTAGGGCTGATGGTCCCTAGTCAGCCGCAGAGGTAGATAGATTCTATTTCGGCCAACTGAGGACAGTCAGCCCTACCGCAGGCATAAATAACAAGCTGAAAAAGCACCCTTTCCAAAAACCCCTATCCCTTGACCTTATCTGGCCAAGGCTGGGATAATCGTCACAAGTTCATTCCCTATGCGAATCGCCAACCTATCTCCGATCCTAGTTATTATTCTTTGTTGTTGCTGCTGCACGCCCTTCACTCAAGGCCAAGATACCCCACCCAACATCCTCATCATTACCGCTGACAATTTGGGCTTCGGCGACCTGCCGATCTACAATCCCCAATCCAACATCAAAGCTCCTCGCTTAGCCCAGCTCGCCCGGGAGGGCGCCCGGCTGACCAGCTTCTACACGGCCTCGCCTACCTGTACGGTTTCTCGGGCCTGCCTCCTGACCGGCCGCATCCCGCAAAGACACGGCCTCGATTACCAACTACCCGGCGTAGAGGGAAACTACGGAATAGGGCTCAACCATGACGAAATCCTCATACCTCAAATTTTGAAGTCGGCGCCCACTCCCTACACCACCGCTTGCTTCGGCAAGTGGAACATCGGATTTGCCGAGGGCTCGCGGCCCACAGAACGGGGCTTCGACGAGTTCATTGGCCACGCGTCCGGGAATATGGACTACTTCAATCATAACTACCGGACCGAGCACGATCTCTACCAAGGCACCGAAAAACTGTACCGAGAAGGCAAATACGCGACTGATATTTTTGCCGATGGGGCCATCGATTTCATCCAACGCCAATCCAAGCGCGATGATCCCTGGTTTTGCTATTTGCCTTTCAACGCTCCCCACTTTCCCAGTGCCGGAAATAAGCAACCAGGGCAGCCCAATATTTGGCAGGCCCCTGACTGGGCCTTCGAGGAATACGGCTGGACGCCGGACGAACAGGACTACTGGAAGCGGTACTCTGCGGTGGTCACCGCCCTGGACCAAGCCATCGGCCGCGTGCTAGACGCTTTGGAGGCCAGCGAGGCCGCGGAAAACACCTTCGTCTTTTTTATGTCCGACAATGGGGGCTTTCGCCTCGGTCGCGAAGGGATCGACATCGGCATCAACGATCCGCTCCGCAGCGGCGGGGTCACTTGCTGGGAGGGCGGGCTTAGAGTGGTCGCCTTCGCCCGCTGGCCAGGCCGCATCGAAGCCGGCTCTGTTATCGACGAGGCCTTTTGGTCGCCAGACTTGCTCGTCGCCTGCGCCAAGCTAGCCGGAACCACCTTGACAAAGGGCGTCCGGCTCGATGGCAAAAACCCGTTACCCATCCTAACTCAAGGCAAGCGCTCCCGCCACAAGTCCTTCTTTTTCATCTACCAACGGCACGCTGCCCTACGGGCTGGCGATTGGAAGATCGTTCGCGAAAACCCCGAAGATCCTTGGCAGTTGTTCAACTTAACGAAGGACATTTCCGAATCGAACAACCTAGCGGAAAAGCAGCCCAGACAGGTGGCCCGACTAGAGAAAATTTTCGGGAACTGGGAAAAGGGTTTCTGACCAGAACCGTTGCCCTACATCATACATGGCTAGGCAAATACGTAGGGTATCTATGCATACATTTGTTGAAATTGGGATTTTAACATCGCTCGCTCCGTTCGCTGGATCCCTCATCCCGCAGAACGGAATTCGGGCCAAGATCTTCGCTTTGCGAAGGCAGAAGTTCTCAGTCATCCGCCCAGAAAGGTCTGTAACACCTACATTCCTGCCTGCCAGACAGCTAGTTCCTTGAAATTCACTCGCAAGCAAGGCTCAGATAGATTTTGCCATAGATTCTCATGAATATCCTCCTTATTACCAGCGATCAGCAGCGTTGGGACTGCTTGGGCCGACTGAATCCCGCCATCAAAACCCCGAACCTGGACCGATTGGCGAATCGAGGGATTATTTTTGATCGGGCCTATACCGTTAATCCTGTCTGCACGCCCTCTCGCTGTTCTATTCTGACCGGCGAATATCCCTCGCGCCACGGTTGCTTCCACGTGGGAACATCGCTGCCGGAAGACTACGGCCCAACGGTCGCTCACCGGCTCACGGAAGCGGGATATGCAACCAACTTGATCGGCAAAGCCCACTTCCAAGCCTGCAAAGATCCCGCCAGTCCCGAATCCGGTCCCAAGATCCACGACCTCGAATACTTCGACCAATGGCACGGCCCCTACTTCGGATTTGAACACGCCGAGCTCGTGATCGGCCACACCTCGGAACCTCACGCCGCCGGAATGCATTATGGGGCTTGGCTTCGAACCAAGGGAGTCGAGCTATCTGACTATTTCGATATCCACGACTATGACCACTTCGGTCCCTGGTCGTTGCCCGAGGAACTGCACGGGTCCGCTTGGGTTGCTGAGCGCACCATCGCTGCCATCAATCGAGCCCAGGAATCCGGAAGGCCTTTCTTTATTTGGTCAAGCTTCCAGGACCCCCACAACCCTTACGTCGCACCGGAGCCTTGGGCATCGATGTACGACCCATCCGACATGCCGAATCCCATTGAACGTCCAGATCTTGATGGGCTGCCCGACTTTTACCGCAGCTTGGCAAACGGGGAATACTACGGAGATGATCCCGAGTTGCAGGAAAAGGCTTGGGGCGACGTGAAGATTCGCCCGGAACTCGAGACCGAAGACATACGCTCCCTGCGGGCTGTCTACTACGGAATGGTCTCCTTGATGGACAAGCATATCGGACGTATCCTTGATCGGCTAGAAGCGGATGGAACGATCGACAAGACCTTAATCGTTTTCGCATCCGACCACGGGGACTACTTGGGCGACCACGGTCTCTGGGGCAAAGGCCTGCCCACCTACGAGGCCGCTCAGCGAATCCCTTTCATTGTAGCCCATCCCCAAAACGCCACGCCCGGGCAAACGAGCCGCGCCCTCCAATCGTTGGTGGATCTCGAAGCCTCCTTCCTCAAAGCGGCCGGACAAGATCCTCTGGAACGCGGCCAAGGGGTCTCTCAAATACTCGCCTGGACCGACGCCAGCAAATCGACTCGCGACCATTGCCGGGTTGAATTCAGGCCCGCCCAAGGACCTTTTAAACAGGAAACGTTCATCGAAGACCAGTATAAGTTCGTCCACTACAATACTCGTGACTACGGGGAATTGTACGATCTGATCGACGATCCTCAGCAAACCAGAAATCGCTTTAATGATCCCGACTACAGCGACATTCGAGCTTCCCTCCAAGCCAAATACTTGAAGCCTAAAAAAGAAAACGACCTCGTGCGCCAACGCATGGCGGTCGCCTAGTCCGGCCTGTATTCAATAAATCAGGTAGCCTGATCAGAGCGGCTTTTTAAAAACCTGGCCCCAGTTTACTGGAGATCCTGGCCCCGCGACGCGGGGATCTAGTCCATCAACCGAGGGACGATATTGAAAATAGAATTGGTTGAGGAGTTGCGATGGACATCGCTCTCCCCGAAGAGACGGAATCGCTGGACTTCCGGCAAGTCGGGACCTGGCTTAAGTAATCCGCCATTTTCCCACAAAATTCCGAATCCTTTCCATTCTTGCTACCCCACTGATTTAGAAATAGCGCTGCTCGATGTTTTTTAAACTGGGTCGTTTCCTACAGGCCACATATTTTGGCATCTTGACGGCAAGCTCCAGCTCTCTCGCCCAAGAGACTCCGAGGAAGATCGAGCTGCCCACCCTTTCCGAGGAGGCTCGAATCAGCCTACTTACCGTTGCCCCAGGCCAAGCCATTCACTCCATCTTTGGTCACTGCGCTTTGCGTGTCCGTGATCCCAAGCTCGGCATCGATGCGGTCTACAGCTACCCCGCCATCATCACTTCTAAAAGCCGTTTCTTCCTGGAATCGGGCACGGAGAATCGAAGCGGCATTTATTCACGTTCAACTTTCGACAAATACATCCAGCGTCACACGCTTGTCGGGCAAGAAGTTCGCGAATCCGTTCTGAATCTCGAGCAGAAGCAAAAACAGGCTTTTTCGGACCGACTCCTCAACAATTATCTTCACGAAGAGCGCATCTATCCCTACCACCCATTCGCCAAAAACTGCGCCACTCTGCCGTTCGACCTCATTCTATCGCTGATCGGAAGCGATCTAATCTTCGAAAAGGATCTCGACGACAAAACTGGCCAGTCCTACTTCGAGCGCATCCAGCCCTACTTTCCTCCTCACCCGTGGACCGCTATTGGCATGAATTTATCCCTTGGGATCGGAACCCAACGAAACCTCACCTATCGCGAACAAGCCTTTCTCCCGCAGCTGATAGAAGAATCTTTGCAAGAGACCTTCATACAAACTCCGGATGGAGAAGAGCCGCTGGTCGCCGAGCAGAGTATCCTCATCGAAGGCAAGCCTGATACCACATACGCTTTCATCCCTAAACCTATTTGGCTGCTGTCAGCCACTCTCATCCTAACGATCTACGTTACCTTCAAGGAAATGGCATCAGGCAAATACGCTCTCACTTTCGATCGCCTGCTATTTGGGACCGTGTCGCTCCAGGGCGCCGTTCTGGTCTACACCTCCATGCATATCGCCCACGACTACTCGATCTACAATTTCAACCTCATCTGGGCCTCGCCACTGCACATCTTCGCCCTATTTCTTCCCTCAAAACTAAAGCGGGGAACCCGAGTCTACTTCAGAATCTATTCCCTCGTATTTACCCTCGTTGCGGCAGTCTTTTTCTTCGCTATACCTGCGCTATCAACCCAATTGTGGCCTCTTCTGTTGGCCCTGCTCATTCGTGCAACCCAAATCCCGAGGCACAGCGCCTCAAATGTCTCATGATTCTCGGGTGACCCAGCTATATAGTCGGTTCAAAAATAGAACTTTCTCGGCACCCTAGAAATCAATGTTGGAGCCGACCAATTACTCGTTGAAATTATGGCGTTACACAACCAAATTGAACCTTTTATCGCAAAGCTTTCTCCGATTCCCACTGATCCCTCAATCTCCCGTAGATTTGCCGCGCTTCTTTGATGCGTTCTCCTAAATCTCTAGCCTGGCTACCCAAGGTTCGTTGCTCTTCCAAACTGCCGATGGAGTTGAGGTAGGCGTAGCGATAGTCTTCTTCTCTGAAAGAAAGCCATTCTATCGGGAGAATCTCTCGAGCCCCTTCCTCCCGACTCATGGACAAATGCAAATAAGAGACCGGGGACTGTCTGTGCTGATACTCCATCGTTATCTGGTAGGATCGTCCTCGATCTAAATCCACCGAACCTAGAGCTTCACCGCTTTTATCGAGCCGAGCGACCACGTCTCCATCGATGGCAATCGATGCTTCGCCGGAAGCTCTAAGATGGAGAGCGTCCGGAGCCAAATGATTCTCCGGAACCGTCAACGTACCTCTCCAAAAAGCTGACCAATAACCCCGATTGGGTCGATTGTTCATCCATGTCGATGCAGTATCCTCGTACTGATCTAGGCCTTTGGCTCGAACATGATCTGCCCGAGCGTACCAGGCTCCGATCAATCCCCTGCCAGATTCCGCCTCCATCTCGGTCGGGGCCTCGATGTTGGAAGCAACCTCTTCGAGATCCTGAAGGCTTTTCAGACTCCGCTCGATCAACTGAGGCACGTCCGCATGCTTCCAGAACCGCAGCGAGGGCCGTTTTAGATAGATGGACGTCGTGTGGGCCACGGATCTATCCTTCGCGAATGCTCGAGCGGCAATCCAGCAACCGGAACCCGGATCGATTTCGAAATCCAGGATGAGCTCATCCGCATTCTTCCCTTTCGCTTCGGATTTGCGAATCACTTCCCCTAATCGCACGATTTCCAATCGTTCGATGGGAGCCCGCTTGGCGTGACCCCAGGCCCGGGCTCGCACGCGAACAGAATTCTTGTCTTCGCCCAAGTCGATTTGATCTCCCGGCACGGCATCGTCGACCGTAAATTCGATCATGGGGCCGTTGGTGACGAAAGTGCGTCCTCGTTCCAGAGCCTGGAACCAAGCGTCCGCGGAGAATGCCTCGTCCCCAAGATAGGCATACACGCGAACTTCTCCAATAGTGCCTCCCCAAGGAACATCGGAGCCTGCGGAGGCGGTCACCTTCTCCCCTAGATTGAGGAAATGATAATACAGTTCCGTTCCCAGGTAGTGGAATTGCAGCAGTTCCACGAAATCGACCTTTTGCTTGGGAATATTCAAACTCAGATTACGTTCAATTTCGAAGAGTCCGCGATTGACATGAGCGTATCCATAGAGCCCGCCCACCGCTTTTACTGAATCGTAGACCCAGTCGTGCAAATAGTACTTAGAAGTGTCTCTGACCTGGGAAGAGATATTGAGAGCAATAGTGTGGCCCAAATGGGCGATGCGCGGATCCTCTTGTCCCGGAACTAAAACGGTGTCGCCATTCTGAATACGGTTTTTCTTTCCAAATCCTCGCTGCTGAAAAAAAGTGCGTTCGTGATCGCCCATTTCCAGTATATTGACCAAGTGAGTATCCTCGGCTTGGGCCCAGACCATTAGTCGCTCCGCATCGGCGTCGCTCTGGATCTGCATGTGCACATGGTCATCGCCCGAGTACCAGCCACGATCAGCCATTTTCACCCAGCGTTTCGGGCGGTAGGACCGCGAAACGGTCTTTCCTGATTCAATGGAGATCGTATCCACCACGGGAATATGCTCGATTCCTCTGAGAATGGTCAGTTTCCATTCGCCCGGGGGGAGGGCCATATCGAAGGGCCCATCGCAGATCCAGTAATGCCCCGGCTCGAAACCGGGATAGGCCACCGTACGACTCCCTCGAATCTGCTCGAGGGTTCGAGCCTGAGAATCAAATTGCCGCGTGTAGTCCATAGCGCTGCCCGGCGCCCGCGCACTACCATCCAACTGCCACTCAAGCTGAACCATCGCGGGTGTGGGCAGGCCCGTATCATCGGAACGGATATCGACTTGCAAGCGGCCCATCTCTGGGACGGTGAGCCTAACCGGAACGCGAACAGCCTCGTTCGCCCCGGAATCAAGATACAGGTAAGCCACCGTTTCTCCATTGGGAATGCCGCTCAAACTCAGCAGGACCCAGGTTTCACCTCGAAAGGCAACCGGTATGGTCAGCGTCTTTTCTTGTTTAGACAAATCCAGCTCGGAAACCTTGAAGTTCGTCGGTCCGGCTCCATTCGACACCCGCAAAAGGACTCCGCCCTGATCGCCAGGAAGATCGAAAGGCAAGGTATCAATGCCTGCCATCCGAACCGCGTCCTGTAGATCGATTGCCCCTTGAGCATCGATTCTTTTCAGCAACTCCAGGAATTCCGCTTCCGGCAATCCGCCATCAACGCGTCGCTCTCCCTTTCGCAACTCCCCCAGCAGCCAGTTGCGCCGCTCCTGCGGCAACAAATACGGGTGTCGCTCAAGCAAGACCTTAGCCACCGAGAGGGAACCCAGCGAGGGCGGCTCCAGTTCATGGCTAGGATGGGCCAATGCAAGATGAGAAATACCGACTATGAACGCAGCAACGACACTCCAGATCAACCGAGGGGAAAACAAGGGGTAGAGAGACATGGCTATATTACTAGCAAGCCAATTTCTAAAAGGAAAGCCCGCAGGAAGGTCGTAATCCCGGGACTGATCTCTGATGCTTTTGGATTCTTAACATCAGCACGCTGCTGCGTGACTGAATCCCCGCGACTAGGGGGCTAGGATCCTCGCTTCGCGAAGGCAGGGGGATTGACTACCCGATTTCCTGGCAACGCGAAGCGGCGATCCTGGCCCGACTCGCGCTGATTGGGATGAGGGATCTAGCGAGGCGCGAGCGATGTTACACCAACTAGAAAAACAATTCTGCTGAAGGGATCCCAACTCTTCTTTTCAGCCCAGATTTTTCGATGCCAAAAACGGTATCAGTTCATCCACGCCAAAATCCGCTAGCACATCGCCTCCCCAATTCATGGTCGGCGTCAGCGTCTGTCCCGAAAGTTGAAGCATCTCATTCATGGCCTGCGGATCCGAACGCACTTCTTTGCGACTGTACAAGATACCCTCCTGCTTCAAATAAGCCTCCGCCTCAACGCACCAAGGGCAGCCATTTTTTACATAGAGAACTGGCGTCGAAGCGCCGCTCATTTCTGTCTTTTCATCCTTCATCATCGTTTTGTTTCAACGGATTATTCTCCTCTTCGGATGCATCAAGGTTAAAAGCTTAGGCGAATTCTGCAGATTGCCAAATCGGCTTCGGCTGCCTCCCAACTGAAAAACGCTACCAAAGTAACGAACTGTCGGCAAAAGCGCTTTGCCTAATCTTGGCATTCTGCTACCAATACCTCCTCTATGTCGATACGATCATTGGTCCTGGCCACACTCTCAATACTGGGGACGCATTTTCCCTGCCATGGCGAACGAATGAATGTCATCTTTTTCCTCGTCGATGACTTCGGCTACCATGATCTCAGCGCCACCGGATCGCCGCTCTACCAAACGCCGCGAATGGATGGGCTGGCCGCTAGCGGAATGCTGCTGACTCAAGCCTACGCCGCCTATCCGCGCTGCGTGCCCTCTCGTTTCGCTATGATCACGGGTGTTCATCCAAGCCGGGCCGAGAGCGAGGGCGAGAACCCAGGCAACATGAACCCCCAAAGAGTCACCATAGCCGAAGCATTAAAGGAGGCTGGCTACGCCACCTTTTTCGCCGGCAAATGGCATCTGGGCAAGGAGGCCGCTAGGCATCCGCAGAACCAAGGTTTCGATGTCAACATAGCTGGTGGCAGCGCTGGAGCGCCTGGATCCTATTTTCCGCCTTACACCAACAAGAAGAATCTGACCGGGCCGGAGGAACTCGATGCGAACGCGGAACCAGGCAAGTACCTGACCGATCGACTTACTGACGAGTCCGTCGCCTTCATCGAGAGCCAGAAAGACAACCCATTTTTCGTCTACCTATCGCACTACGCTGTTCACACCCCAATACAAGGGAAGGCAGATAAAACGGAGCAGTACCAAGCGAAAGTAAGCAGCTTAAGCTACGAAGGCCCCGAATACGTCGTCGGGATCGATGGCAGGCGCCTACGCCATCAAAACAACCCGCGCTACGCGTCCATGATCGAAAGCGTCGACGAAAGCTTGGGTCGCATTCTGGATACCATTAAGGCGCATGATTTGGACGATCGGACGATTGTCATCCTCACTTCGGATCATGGCGGACTCTCCAACACAGGACCTGAAAACAATCGAGAGCTCGCTACCAGCAATCTCCCGCTAAGAGCCGGCAAAGGCCACCTTTACGAAGGCGGACTCAGGGTGCCTGTCATCGTGCGCTGGCCTGGGAAAATCGTTGCGGGAACTCTAGGATCGTTCCCCATTACTGGCATGGACTACTACCCGACCTTGCTGGAAATGCTCGATTTGCCATTGCGCCCTGGCCATCATACCGATGGAACCAGTTTCGTCCCCGGGCTGTTGGGAGCCAGGGATTTCAATAAGGAACGATCTTTCTTCTGGTACTCGGATGCAGGGAGACGCGAGAGCACGGGAGACTTTAACGCTGCCGCTATCAGGCGCGGTCCCTACAAGCTTATTCAATTCTTTAACCAAAACAGGATCGAGCTCTACGACATCTCCCTGGATCCTAGCGAAAGTGCAGACTTGAGCGAGGCTTTAACCAACATCAAAGACGAGCTCCTCGAGGAACTCATCGCTTGGAAGCAGGCTATGAACGTCCGAGATCGCG
>Ga0181579_10002350_pt1 | contig 15339 bp, 14 predicted proteins | sample 071ome_24_FD_132996 | JGI IMG/M metagenome (GOLD analysis project Ga0181579, IMG submission 132996) | Coastal salt marsh microbial communities from the Groves Creek Marsh, Skidaway Island, Georgia - 071402CT metaG (megahit assembly) | ecosystem: Environmental > Aquatic > Marine > Intertidal... | reverse complement strand
TGTTAAGGTCCAATGCACAATTCAGGGCAGTCTGACCACCCATCGTGGGCAGAATCGCGTCTGGACGTTCTTTCTCAATAATTTTCTCGACGATATCCCATTTGACCGGCTCGATATAAGTAGCATCCGCCATCACCGGGTCGGTCATGATCGTGGCCGGATTCGAGTTAACCAGAATTACCCGATAACCTTCTTCCTGCAGCGCCTTGCATGCCTGCGCGCCGGAGTAATCAAATTCGCAGGCTTGCCCGATCACGATGGGCCCCGCGCCAATAATCAGGATGCTTTCAATGTCGGTTCTTTTTGGCATTACTGGTTCGATTCTGTAATTTCAGATTGCTGGTCTGTTATATGAGTTAGATGGTCCCTGGCTCAGGCATTGCGTACCCGGTTTTCTATCAGTTCGATAAAATGATCAAACAGAGGGGCCACATCATGGGGGCCCGGACTGGCCTCCGGGTGTCCCTGGAATCCAAAAGCCGGTTTATCGATGCGCTCTATCCCCTGCAGGGATCCGTCAAACAGTGACCGATGGGTGGCCCGCAGATTGGCTGGCAAAGAGCTTTCGTCGACCGCGAATCCGTGATTCTGACTGGTGATCATTACCGTGCCGTCGTCCACATTCTGAACCGGATGATTTGCCCCATGATGACCAAGTTGCATCTTCAAGGTTTTCGCCTCGCAAGCCAGAGCAAGCAACTGGTGACCGAGACAAATGCCAAAAATCGGCAATCCGCAATCCAAAATCTCGCGGATCGCGTTAATCGCATAGACGCATGGCTCTGGATCGCCCGGTCCATTGGAAAGGAAAACACCATCCGGATTCATAGCCAACACCTCCTCGGCGGGAGTTTGCGCTGGTACGACGGTGACAGCACAACCACGCTGAGTCAGCATGCGCAAAATGTTGCGCTTCACGCCAAAGTCATAGGCAACCACGCTGTACTTGCTGCCGACCGGCTCACTGTAGCCTGAATCCAGCTGCCATTCACCGCTGGTCCAGCGCAAAGGTTTGTCTGTCGACACCTCCCGTGCCAAGTCCATTCCTTTCAATCCGGGGAAATTACGGGCAGCTTCAATGGCAGCGTCCTCTCCCAGCCGTTCCAGCTCCGCGCCGCTCAACAGGCAGCCATTCAGGGGTCCTTTGTCCCTTAACAACCGAGTCAGGTGGCGCGTGTCGATATCGGCGATCGCCACGACATTCTGCTGTCTGAGAAATTCGTCCAGCGTCTGCTCACAACGCCAGTTACTTGCCAGCAACGGCAGATTGCGGATAACCAGTCCGGAGGTCCAAACTCTGTCTGACTCGCTATCCTCGTGATTAACGCCGGTGTTGCCTATATGAGGATAGGTCAGAGTAACAATCTGTTTAGCGTATGACGGATCAGTCAGAATTTCCTGGTAACCGGTCATGGAAGTGTTGAAAACTACTTCACCTGCGGACAGCCCATCCGCCCCGATGCTCTGACCTCTAAACAGGGTACCGTCTTCAAGTGCCAATACTGCGGTGACTGTCAACTCGGTCTCCTCATTCGGTCAAAATTCTCAATTGACAACGGCGCAAAAAAAAACGGAGGGAAGGATCACCTTCGCTCCGTTTTCTCTATCTGTCTGGGATTACTCGCTCGAATCATTCTGAGCGCGCATTGTAGGAAATCTGCTACGGCTTGTCCACTTGTGCGAGAACATCATTCATCCCATACAGACCTGCCGGCCGACCTGCCAGCCATATTGCAGCCCGCGCTGCGCCGTTCGCGAAGGTGAGCCGGTTGCTGGCCCGGTGAGTAATCTCCACGCGCTCGCCGGGCCCGGCAAAAATTACCGTATGTTCCCCGACCACATCACCAGCGCGTACAGTGGCAAAGCCGATAGTATTGCGATTTCTTTCCTCTCCGATTCCCTGTCGACCATATACGGCGACCTCATCGAAATTGCGACCCAGCGTATTTGCAATGACTTCTCCCATGCGCAGGGCGGTGCCCGAAGGAGCATCTTTTTTGTGTCGATGATGGGCCTCGACAATTTCCACGTCTACGTCATCTCCAAGTGCTGCCGCCGCCGTGCGCAGCAAGTCAAGGCATACATTGACCCCGATGCTGAAGTTCGGTGCAAAAACAATCGGCATCTGTCGCGCCGCGGATTCGATAAGCTCCTTTTGCATGCTGGTCAATCCCGTGGTTCCGATCACCATGGACTTTCCATGCTGCTGGCACACTGCAAGATGCTCCATGGTCGCTTCCGGTGCAGTGAAATCTATCAGGGTATCGAACTCATCAACCACCGATAGCAGGGAGGAGTCTGTCACCAGACCCATGGGGCTGTTACCGATCAAGGTGGCCACGTCGATACCATACGCAGGATCATCGGCCAGCACGGTTGCAGCTGTGAGCCGCAATTCCTGTTCCCGACCGATCACCGCTTCGATTAGGGCACGTCCCATGCGACCGGCAGCGCCTGCGATAGCTATCCTGTTCATTGTCAATTCCCTGATCTTAAGAGAGCACCAGTATACAGAGTGCCGGGACGTTCCTGAACACTGATCATAGCGCATTCCGCCCTTTGAACAGTACCGAACATTTAGCGCTGGAAAGTGAGCATCTGCCTTAACCAAGGACTATATTCCAGAGATGAAATATATCTTCGGTGCGAGTAACCTGGCCCTGCTTGATCGTCTTCGCTTGTGTCTGCCGGGTAACTGTCTGATCTGTGGTTTTCCTGTCAGAGCGGTAATCAGCCTTTGCCGGGATTGTGAATCCCTGCTACCACGAAACTATCAGTGCTGCGCTGTTTGCGGAGTGCCCGTTGCTACAGCCAACAGGATCAACAGGTGCGGCCGCTGCCTGCTCACGCCACCGCCCTACACACAGACCCGCTGTGTATTTCATTATCGACAGCCAGTCGCCGAATTGCTTGCCGACTTCAAATTCCATGGCAACTTTGCCAGCGGTCGTGCGCTGGGACTGCAGCTGGCTCGCGCCTTTTTTGATCACTATGCCGCGACACAATCATTGCTCGGCACGCAACAGTTCCCCCAGTTGATCGTGCCCGTGCCGCTGCACCGCCGTCGATTGCGAGAACGAGGATTTAACCAGTCTGCTCTTTTAGGCAGAATGATGTCCGACCACACCTCAGTGCCTGTGAATACCCGGTTAGTGATTCGCCGCCGCCAGACCGAACCGCAGACCCGACTCACCGCCAGACAGCGGGCAATCAACCTGCATAGTGCCTTCAAGGTGACCAAGAAGCTTGTCGGCCCGGGCTTCCGCCACATTGCCGTAATCGACGACGTGGTGACTAGCACTGCGACCGTGCGAGCCGTAAGCCACGCCCTGCTCGCTGCTGGTGCAGGTCGAATTGATATCTGGGCACTTGCCAGAGCATGAATGCGGCGGCTGGGCAATATCGCAAGAGCCGGAAGTCTCAGCCAATGAAACACCCGCGATGAGTTTGGTGGAACTTAAAACTGGTACTTGATGGAACCGTAAGCAACCCGGCCGTTCTGGTCGATGACGCGACTGTTCTGATTGAGAATTTGAGTGGTCTTTTTATCGAAGATATTTCTAATCCCCAGCGAGAACGAGATCACTGCCCGGTCCTGCTTGCCAGTCTTGACGTTGTAGCCATACTGCAGGTCAAAGGTGGTGATGTTTTCAACCAGCTGGTTGATCTCCTCGACATTCAACTCGCTGATGTCCTTGAACGAGTCAAAGTAGTTGGTTACGGCACTGGCAGAATGGTTACCCAACTGCCAGGTTAGCGTCAGGCTGCCCTGTAAATCAGGACTGCCGGGCAATTGGTTGTCTTCCGACAGCAGTGCATAACCAGTTGTCAGCTCGGTACCCTGGTCCAGCTCGTTTATCAGGATAGCCGTAGTCTCCACTGTGAATGTGCCGACCTTACCAGCGTCCCAGATATAGGAAGCGCCCAGATCGATACCATTACTCTCCAGGCTACCACTGGAGAAAGGCTGCTCCAGACTGAAATCCTGGGTCGCGACATTTTCTAGGTAGTTTGGAGACAATCCGGATTGCCAGGTTTCGGACTGATTACCAATCTTGATCGGCAACTGTTGGTCTTCCAACTGCCAGGCACTGGCGCGCAGACTTAATCCATCGGTGGGATTCAGTTCGAGCCCCAGATTAATGTCGGTCGACCTATTGCTGTAAAATCCCCGCATGTCGGACTGACCAGTCTGACGCTCAATGCGAATAACCGGCAGTATCAGCCCCGCACCGTTGTCTGCAACGTTTCGATCGGCCAACATCAACGACGACTCATCAACCCCGCCATTCTGCGCGATAGCAAGGGACAGTGGAAGCAGGGCGCCCGCCAGCGTTTTAAGCATGACGCTACCCAGTTTGTTGACAAGAGATGTGCGCATATTTTTTATACTATTTTTGCCTCTGACATAGATGCTCAGAGCTCTGACAGTCTACCACCGAATTTACATAAGTGCATCCCGAATACGCGACATTTGCGGATTCACACCAGTCGTCTGAAACCCTCTAGATTAGGACTCTTCGAAGCATTGCGGAGATCGGGGAGCAGCGCTTGAACGTCTACCCGACAATTTTCACGCTGTCCCCGCCACTCTCCGCCATTTCTCGAGCCATTTCATGAACCTGAAGGGAATGACCCGGGAGTTGAAGATTCGGAGCTATTTCCGCCAACGGCAACAGCACAAAAGTGCGACAGTGCGCCCTTGGATGAGGAAGGATCAGGCCTGTCTCTACAATAATCTGCTCACCAAAGCTGATGAGGTCGGCGTCCAGACTTCTTGGGTAATTCACGACAGTGCTTCGCTGTCGTCCAAACCGTTGCTCCAATTCAAGCATCCTGATCAACAGCGAGCGCGGTGTTTCCGACTCTCTCGGCACCATGGCCAGAACAGCATTGATGAAATCGGGCGAACCCGGTGGACACTCCATCGGCTTGCTGGACCACAGTGATGAACGTAACAGCGGCCGATCTGACCAGCCGGCAATTTCATCCATTGCCGCCAGCACCGTTTCAGCAGGCGATCCGACGGCCGATGGCAAGTTTGAACCCAAGGCGAGGAAGGCCCGGGTCTTGGACCGCAACCGAAGATCAGGAGTGGTAGCGCTCTGAGAGTTCATGCACAGACTCAACGAAGGCAGCAACGTTATCGGGATTCACACCCGGCGTGATTCCATGTCCGAGGTTAAACACATGACCGCTACCACTACCAAAGTCGGCCAGAATCCGGGCAACCTCCTCCCTAATACGGGTCGGCGAGGCATAAAGGATCGACGGATCCATGTTCCCCTGTAAAGTCACCTCCGAACCAATGCGCTGTCGCGCGGTGCCGATCTCGATCGTCCAGTCAAGACCAACACATGCACAACCACTGCTGGCAATGTCCTCCAACCACAATCCACCATTCTTGGTAAACAGGATGACAGGGATTCGCTGTCCGTCCCGAAGCTTGGTCAGTCTGGACACGATCCTGCTCATGTAGGCCAGAGAAAATTCACGATACGCAGGAGTGGTAAGAATGCCGCCCCAGGTATCGAAAATCTGCACTGCCTGGGCACCGGCTGCAATCTGAGCATTTAGATATTGAATGACTGCATCGGCGAGTATTTCCAGCAATCGATGCATGGCCTCGGGATGGTCGTAGAGAAACTGCTTGGCGATGCGGAAATCCTTACTGCTACCGCCTTCAATCATGTACGTCGCCAGCGTCCAGGGACTGCCGGAAAAACCAATCAGCGGCACCGAGCCATTTAACTCGCGACGAATAAGCGCTACGGCGTCAGTGACATAACTCAACTCCCCTGCCACATCGATATCAGGCAGAGCCTCCACATCGGCAGGTTCGCGAATCACCTTGCGAAATTTGGGTCCCTCCCCCTCCTCGAAATACAGCCCCTGACCCAGTGCATCGGGGATAGTAAGGATATCGGAAAACAGGATTGCCGCATCGAATGGGTAGCGCCGCAGGGGCTGCAGGGTGACTTCGCAAGCGAGTTCAGGCGTCTGACAGAGCTTCATGAAGTTACCCGCCTCTTTGCGCGTTGCGCGGTATTCGGGCAAATATCGACCCGCCTGACGCATCATCCAGACCGGGGTGTAATCGACCGGTTGCCGTAATAGCGCTCTGATAAATATATCGTTCTTTAGGGAGCTCACCATCTTTCCTTGGGAGTATCAGTCACGCAGCCCAGATGTTAAATCGGGGCTGCAGGTCCATCGGCCGGTCATTCTACATGGCGGGCCAGCAACGGACAAACATGTGCTGTGGCAGGAAGTCGGTGAACTAGCGAGGCCTGCGGATATCGGCCTGTATGTCTGACAAAGTTCGCGCCCAGGGCTGAAGATCCCGCAGCGCTGCCGGTAATCGATCGATTGCCTCTCGCGCTGCTGCGCGATTCGGATAACTGCCTTGAACTACCACGAACCAGGGTCGGTCCTGGAAACTTGATTCAAAATAGCTAAGCCCAGTGGGTGTGCCATTACTGGCGATAAAGTCTTTGACATTCGCCTCCGAGTGCGACCCCAGCAGCTGCACTGTGTAACTTTCTGGCGACTTGGCAAGCAGCTCCCTTTCAGCCGCGCTCAGACCCGCTGGTGATTGAGAAAGCTCGGGAATTCCGATTGTCTCCTTTTCGGGCAAAACAGACCCCGGAACGACAGCATCAGGACTTACATTCTCAACATTCGTCGAAAGCTCCGGGACTTCTGAGGAATTGGATGTCGGCGTCATTAATCGGGTCACCAAAGCGGTCTGCTGCCCTACCGGCCGATCAAATTCAGGCTCCGTGCCGGCGGCAGGAGTCTCTGGTTGCGCTTCTGGAGAGCCGCCACTGTCAGCAACGTCTTCGCGCTCTTGCTGGTTCGAGATTTGTAACGGAATCTCAATCGTTTGCGAGCGGATTGCTGGGCCCTCTGTATTATCTGCAAACAGCTCCTCCTCGAGGGGAGAATCATCGTCTCCACCCAGGGTAAAGAACAAGGTTAACAGCAATACCGCGAACAGCGCGCTCGCGGCTGCTAGGTTGCGTTCCACAAATCCCAGACGATGCTGCGAAGCCCGTGGCGTAATCGTGCGACCCAGCTCATCCTTGACCATCGCGTTGATTGCACCCGGCACACCACGGGAGCGAGCTTCGATTACCGTCATCGCATCGATGTGCAGTGGCATTCGGCCCTGATATCCAGCACTCGAAAGTTTGAAGGCAACGTAGTCGAAAATTTCATCGCTGTTTAGAGGTTCGAGTTCGAGCTGGACTTGAGACGAGGGGAATAACTGTCCAACCGTATTGAGCAGCATTGGTTCGCCAAATAGCACCACCTTGATGCCGTCTTCTCCAAGGCGGGTGGGATCGGCCTGACGCTCCAGCAGCTCAAGCAGAGTCTGCAAGGCCTCTTCTCCCAGTTCATGCGCATCATCCACCAGAAGCTGCAATGTGTGTGAGCGAGCTCTGAGGGATTCAGCATATTGATCAAGCTGTTCGAGTAGTTCTTCTGTCGATGCGCCCTCCTCACCACCCAGCGATAGATTTTCGCAAAGGGCTTCCAGGAGCTGCTCCGCACTCATGAACAGCGTGGCACTGACTGTAGCGACGACGAATTCCTCGTCCAGGCTGAGTTCCAGCCATTGCCTGAGGGTCGATTTGCCGCTGCCCAGAGGACCGGTAACCACTGCAGGGTCGGAGCCGTAGCAGCAAATTTCGACGAGTTGATCCAGTAGCGCACGGCGGTTGCCACCGGAGAAGAAGTGACTGCAGGCCTCGCCTGAGTCGAATGGGTCAAAATCGAGCTCTAGCGTATTATCGAGTTTTCCGTCGCCGAATATCGCCATAACTGTCAACCGCGCTGGTGCGTTTAGTGCGGGTCGATTCAGGCCCACACGGGTCAATTAGTCGCAGCAATCTTGATCAGTGACTATCGGCGCAACATAGCCGGACCCCTGCGTTCAGGGTCTGGCTCAGGAGTTCCGGCGCAACGGCGCTGGTGATTTCGGCCCTGCCAATGCCGCGCAGCAGGATGAAGTGAATTTTCCCTGCCCGGGCCTTTTTATCCGACAGCATAATATCGAGATACTGCTGCTCTTCTATATCGGCAGGGGGCGCCACCGGCATACCATAATTTTGCAAAATGTTTTTAATTCGGCTGGCGTCTCCGGAGGATATCCATCCCAGTCGCATCGACAGGTCAGCAGCCATTACCATACCCGTCGCGACCGCTTCACCGTGCAACCAGGTGCCGTATCCGGTTGCTGTCTCGATGGCATGGCCAAAGGTGTGGCCAAGGTTCAACCAGGCGCGAATCCCCCCTTCCAACTCGTCCTTGCCGACGATCTCAGCTTTCTGTTCACAGCTGACCTTGATGGCTTCTGCCAGCAGGTCCCTATCTCTGAGCAGCACCGATTCTCGGTGCTGCTCAAGCCAGTCGAGGAAATCTGCCTTGTTGATCAGCGCATACTTGATGACCTCTGCCAGGCCCGCTTTCAATTCCCGTTCCGGCAATGTCTGCAATACGTCGGTATCGGCGATAACACACTGCGGCTGGTGAAAGGCGCCGATCATGTTTTTGCCCAATGGATGATTAACTCCGGTTTTACCGCCTACTGACGAATCAACCTGAGCAAGCAAAGTGGTGGGCACTTGTATAAAGTTTACCCCACGCAGAAAAGTGGCAGCCGCGAACCCGGTAATGTCCCCAACGACACCTCCTCCCAGGGCAACGAGAGTTGTATTCCGATCGTATTTTTCAGTGAGGAGCTTGTCGTAAATCAGGCTAACGGTTTGCAGGGATTTGTGTTGCTCGCCATCCGGCAATACGATGACTTCACTCTGCCCCACTAATTGCCTGACCCGCTCAAGGTAGAGCGGCGCAATAGCCTCGTTGGTCACTATAAGAATTCGGCCGTTCCGCAGAAACGGTTCGACCAGTGCGGTGTCGTTCAGCAATCCTTTACCAATATAAATTGGATAACTCCGGCTTCCCAGATCAACCGTTACCGATTGCATTTTCTTATGCCCCTCCCTGCAGCATGGTGTTGTCGTCAGCTGGTTGCTGATCACGGAATTCCTTCAGGCGCCGAGCAATTTCCTGCCCCACCATACGCGGACTTCGACGGTTGGTATCAATCACCAGGTCAGCTACTTCCTGATACAGAGGATCCCGAATCTGCATCAGTTCAGCGATTCTGCCCGCCGGATCGGGTGTCTGCAATAATGGTCGATTCTTATCGCGACTGGTGCGTTCAATCTGTTGCGCCAGGGAGGCTCTCAAGTAAACAACAAAGCCTCTGGCCTTGATGAATTCGCGGTTTTGGGGCGCCAGCACCGAACCTCCGCCAGTGGCAAGCACGATGCCGTTCCGAGCGGTCAACTCGGCAATCATCCTGGATTCGCGCTGTCGAAAGCCGGCTTCGCCCTCGACATCGAATATCCATGGAATGTCCGCACCTGTCGCATCCTCGATTTCGCGATCGGAGTCCACGAACTTCAGCTTCAACTGACTAGCCAGAACTTTGCCAACTGTCGTCTTGCCCGCGCCCATGGGGCCAACCAGTATGACGTTACCTGTGGATTTCATCCCTGTTACTCTGATCTGGCGAGTGAGGATTCCTATTGTACTCTGAAACCTGCGAGTCAGGTGCAATTCGGCTTCATTGCAAAAAACCCGCGCTGACTCGCAGCGCGGGCTTTATCGAGGAACTTGCTGGCATGAGGACCCGATCGGGTCTGTGTTTTATAGCAAGTTGAGTTCGGAAATAATTCTTGGTGTTATGAAGATCAGCAGTTCAGTCCGTCGGCTTTCGTTCAGTGTACGCTTGAATAACCTGCCCAAATAGGGAACGTCCCCGATCAGGGGTGTCTTGGTCTCGAACACCGTAGTTTCCTCGCGGAATACGCCGCCCAGAACAATCGTTTCTCCGTTATCCACAAGGACGCTGGTCTCTACCGAGTTGGTATTAATTGCAGGCACAAGACCCGAGCCCGGCGCTACCGAGTCCTGATTTACCAGCAGTTGCATGATTATCCGGCCATCGGGTGTTATCTGGGGTGTGACTTCCATAGACAGCACAGCTTCCTGGAATTCCACCGTTGAACCACCTGCCGTACCTCCAGCCTGAGCCTGATAGGGAATCAATATCCCAGATCTAATAACGGCAGTGACCTTGTCCTGAGTGGTTACTTTCGGGCGCGCGATTACTTCGCCGTTACCGCTGCTTTCGAGAGCTGAGAGCTCAAGCTCAATAAGACCATCATTGCCGGTAAAGCCAATTGCAAATGACGAGGCATTCTCTTCCTCAGAACCGAGGTCGATAGCCAGCGCATCCGGAAAGGAGGTGCTTCCAATCGGGATGGGTATAGCATCGATCGCCTGCTGAACCAGGCCAGGAATAAGACTGGGATCGGTACCCTGTTCAATGGCGTCCAGTTCCACCCTTCCTCCCTCCAGCAGAGCTTGCTGTATCGCGAGTTCTCGAGCTACGCGATTATTGTTTTGCTCTGCGGTTGACTCCAGCGAACCCCCGTAGCGAAAATTGTCATAGGACGACGTGTAACCAGCTCCACCCCAGCGAACGCCGATGTCTTTTCCAAAATCGGTCGTCACATTGACAATGCGCGCCTCAATCAAAACCTGTCGAACGGGCACATCAAGCCGGTCAACCAGATTTCTGACCTCTTCCAATTTTTCTTCTACGTCACGAACAATGATGATATTGGTGCGAGGATCAACCGTCGCGCTGCCGCGGGATGACAGAATGCCATTACCACCGGCATCCAATGTGTTAAGCCCGGCGTCGTCCGCGGGTTGGGTCTGCGCCTGTCCGCCTTCCCCTTCAGTTCCCGTGCCGAGCAACAGCGTGAGTATGTTGTTGGCATCGGCGTAATTGATCTGCACGAATTCCGTGCGCAGCGGTGCCAGTGCCTGGGCAGCGATATTGGCCTGCAATTCAGCTTGTTCCTGCGCAGCAATCTCCACCACCGGAGCTACATAGAGCACATTACCCACCAGCCGCTTGTCCAGATTGCCGGCACGGAGCACCAGATCAAGGGCCTGATCCCAGGGAACGTTTGACAACTGCAGGGTCACCGTGCCTTCGATCGCCGGTGCTACCAGGTTGAAATCGTACTCATCCGCAAGAATTTGCAGAGCCGCATAGATTTCCACATTCTGGAAACTTAGCGAACTGATTTCTCCATTGTAGGCATCGGTTGGGTCCTGCTCCGCCACAGCGGCCGCGGGCGGAGGTTGCACACTAATCGTATACAGATTTCCGGTCTGGTAAGCGACATACTCATAGTCGCCATCGACGTCGACGATCACCGTGGCATTACCATCTTCACCTAACACATCAACAGTAGCCACGGGAGTGGCGAAATCAGTGACATCGAACCGACGGCTCAGGCGCTCCGGAACCGAGGTATTGCTGAATTCCACGAAAACTCGGGCACCAATCTGCTCGATACTGCCGACAATTTGATCATTGGAAAGCTCGACCACAACCTGCCCCTCGTCACCCAGTCCGCGACGGAAACTGACGTCGGTGATCGCCTGGGCGCCCGAGGACGAAGCAGAACTTGCGGTGGTCTGTGTCTGCTGCTGGCTCGCGCCGGCTGCCGCCGCGCTTGCTGTCTGAGAAGCAACATTACCGACGGCAAGAACGAGGTTATTACCAACGGTGTTAGTCTCAAAGTTCACCATCCGGCTCAGATTGACTATCAAACGAGTTCGACTGCCGTCATCCAGCACGATAACGCTGTTGGCATTGTTGGAATCGATGTCGTAGCGTTGTTGTGGCAGACCGTTGGCAACCCCGTTCAAGTCAATAGATATCCGCGCAGGATTATCAAGCAAAAAGCTGGAAGGTTCGGGCGGAGTCCCATCAAAAGCCAAACGAATCTCAACCGCATCACCGGTCAGACTAGTAAATCCGATGCCCTCGAGTCGCACATCCTGTTGCGCGCTGACTACGCCTGCCATCAGCAAGCCTGTCACAATCAATAAAAAACGTTTCGTGTACATAATCAATTCGTCCCAATTTACGTCCGGTCTGCGCAATTTAGTTTCGGGCATAGCATCCTATACCCCTTTTCTTCGCGTCCTTCTCTTATCGGTCTAATGTCAAGGTTTGTGGTCTTTCCATCCATCCACCGGTACCGCTGGGGACGATTTCTATAAGATCCACTCGTGATTCTGTTATCGCCACCACGCGCCCATGATTCCTGCCAAGGTAGTTACCGAGCAATACGCGATAGACTTCGCCAGCTATATTTTCCACCAGGGCCACGTAATGCCCGTTTCTCTCCACCATTCCTACCATTACCAATTCAGCTATTGAGAAGTTTTCGAGCGGCTGTTTCGGACGCTCGAAGTCAGGTTGGACATCCTGAGAGGACACTGTGCCTTCTTGCAGCTGAATGCGGATGGGAATATCAAACGGACTGCGGAAGCCTGCAGCGCTGTACGTGAATGCCTGATACTCCTGAAATTCAGGAATCGGCTCCACTCGACCGCCGGGCCTCGCTCTAACCTCGGTAGTAAAAGCCTGCAGGTCTGAGAAATCGTTGAACCGTGCACAACCTGCTAGCAGCAGTGCAACAGTTAACAAGCTTCCTATTTTGAATGATTTCATTGGTTGGGCCATCTTATAGGGTGCTTACCCCATCCTCTTCTTCTCGGTATCGATAAGTTTTAGCGATAATGCGCATACTCAGCAGTAACCCGTCCTGCTGGACTATCTCAAAATCGTGCAGGGTGACAATCCTGGGTAATGAAGCTACACCACTTACAAAAGTGGCAAAATCGTGATAGCTACCGGTCACGTCGATTTCGATTGGAAGCTCGATGTAAATTTCCTGTGTCACCTCGTCGGAAAGTTCGATATTGGAAAACTCAAGGCCGCTCCCAAGACCAGTCTCGGTCACATCATCGACCAATCCCGGTACCTCGGTCTCGCTTGGCAACTGCCGCAACAATTCCGCAAATGCTGCTTGCATCTCCACGGTCTGGGCTCGGTACTCCTCGAGGTTGGCTGCGAGAAACGCTTTCGCCTCGAAGTTCTGCCTCAGGCTGACTTCTTCAAATTCCTGTCGCTCGAGCTGTTCCTGGAGGTCTTTAATATGCAGAAAATATCCAGCCCACAAGCAGCCAGCCAACGTTATCAGGGCCAGGGCAAATTTTACCGGTTGCGGCCAAGAGCCAGCGCTGTCCAGGTCCGCAAGGTCAGCAATATCAAAATTCCGCAGATCGTCTAGCGCTTGTTTAAATCCCGACATAATTTGTACGCCTATTCCACCGCATCATCCGAGTCCGGCTCCACGGGGGTGACCAGAGTCAGTTTGAGATTGAAACGATTTGCCGCCGTATCGCTGAATGCCTCTTCGTCTTCGGCGGCAGAGATAATTCTTAGATTGGGTTCGGAAAACCAGTCGGAACCGTCCAACATACGCATCAGTGTCGTAAGCTGACTGTAGGTCTCAGCGACTCCAGTGATATCCATCTCGTCGTTAGTCCGCTCGAGGGACTCAAAAAAAACGCCTTCGGGCAGGGTTTTGACGAGTTCGTCAAAAATTCGCACGATCACGGGCCGAGATCCCTGCAGATTTTGAATCACGGTCATTCGATCCTGCAGTTCGGCCTTCTGTTGTCGTAACTGGTTGATTTCCGCCACCTGTTCATCAAGCACTTGAATTTCGTCCATCAAGTATTGATTCCGCGCCAGTTGATATTCCATCGCGGCCTGCTCATATCGATCCGCTGCCAACAACATCCCACCAGACGCAATCACTGCGAATATCATTAGTGAGAGGAATTCGCGTTTTTTCTCTTCCCGCAGAGCCTCGCGCCAAGGTAGCAAGTTGATTTGCGTCATTAGTTGACACTCCTCATCGCCAGCCCGGTCGCTATCAGCAGCGCCGGTGCATCGTTGTTCAACATCGTTTTATTGACCTTGGCTCCGATTTCCAAATCCAGAAAGGGGTTGGCGATCGATGCAGGGGTAGATAGTTGTTCCTGCACCAGGGCAGCAAGTCCAGGGAGCGCTGCGACGCCGCCAGCAAGCACAATGCGGTCTACATCGTTATATTGACTTGAAGAAAAGAAGAACTGCAGCGTTTTGGTGATTTGCTCAACTGCCAGGTTTGTGAATGGCAGTAGCAGCTCGGCTTCGAACTCCTCGGGCAAGCCTCCTCGTTTGAGCGCTAATTCGGCTTCAGATTTAGTCAAGCCGAAGCGCCGCACGATATCATCGACGAGCTGGTCGCCGCCAAACATCTGTTCACGGTTATAAAGAGTCTTGCCCTCAAGCATGACATTCAGAGTCGTCATTGAGGCGCCAACATCAATAATTGCAGTGGTCTGATCATGATCGGATCCCAGCTGCTGTTCGATAAGACTGTATGCCCTTTCTATCGCATAGGCCTCGATGTCAACCACTCGGGGCTCCAGGCCGCCCAGTTCCAGCGCCAGAACTCGCGAATCGACATTCTCTCTTCGACAGGCTGCAAGTAGAACCTCCACCAGGTCATCGCTCCGGGCGGAAATTGCCTGACGCTCGAAATCAATAGCAACTTCGTCCAGTGGATAGGGAATATATTGATCAGCTTCTACGATAATTTGATTTTCCAGCTCATTATCGTTGAGCGCTGCATTCATTTCGATTGTCTTGGTAATTACCGCCGATCCCGCCACTGCTACGGCAGCATCCTTGGTGTTGGGTTTCATGAGACTGATCGCACTGGCGATGGCCTCACCAACCGCGTTGACTTCAACAATATTTTTTTCCACGACCGACTTGGCCGGCAGCGGTCTGATAATATAGTTGTCGAGCTTGTAGCTGCCACCACCGGAACTTAGCTTCACGATCTTCACCGCTGAAGAACTGATGTCGACGCCCAGCAGGTCTTTGGATCGCCGTCCAAAGATTCTAAGTTTGTCTAACATCTGGCAATTCCTGAAATTGACTTTCTCATAATGCTACAAATTTTCGCCTGCATACCCGGTTCGTAATTTTCGCCTCTTCGACTATCCCTGCGGACGGATTGCCGCGGCCGGAAGTCTACAAGGTGGATGATCCATCCAAAAAACTTAGATCAGAGAGACCGTAATTTCCACAATTCAATCTATATATCGGCATTGAAAGAAAAATATAGTATTTTCATGGAATTATAAAGCTTTCTGTATAAATAACTTCGAAGCAGATGATCGCGCAATTGAGATGTGATTTCTATGAATCCCGTCACGATTACCGCATGATCGAGGACAATTATTCACTTGGGGTAACACTTTCCCCGCTGGATATGCAGCGTTTGCACGGTATTTAGGTCCGTTACTGACAATCGCTGCAGGGTGTAT
>Ga0181579_10002345_pt1 | contig 15360 bp, 11 predicted proteins | sample 071ome_24_FD_132996 | JGI IMG/M metagenome (GOLD analysis project Ga0181579, IMG submission 132996) | Coastal salt marsh microbial communities from the Groves Creek Marsh, Skidaway Island, Georgia - 071402CT metaG (megahit assembly) | ecosystem: Environmental > Aquatic > Marine > Intertidal... | reverse complement strand
TGCTTCAACGCGGTTAGCCCCGCGGCTGATGGAGGGCGCGCCGAGCGCGCCGAAGAGTATGGGTAACGAACCGGATCGTGCATCGTTTCTGACCGGCGTTAACAGTGCGTTCCTCGAACAACAGTACGCGCGGTTTGTCGAGAACCCCGAAACGCTAGACGAAAACTGGCGCGGGTTCTTCGCCGAACTGGGCGATGACGCCGCCGCCGCACTCGGTGCTGTTCAAGGTGCCAGTTGGGCGCCCGAGGGCGGCCCGTTCGTCACCTCGGTCGCGCCGGAAGAACCTGTTGAGGCGCCGCCAATACCGGTCGCGGCCACAGATGCCGATGCCCTGCGGGCCGCGACGCTTGATTCGCTCCGCGCGCTGATGTTGATCCGGTCCTATCGCGTCCGCGGCCACCTCAACGCCAACCTCGACCCGCTCGGCATCGAAGGCCGCGATCCGCACCCCGAACTCGATCCCGCAACGTACGGGTTTACCGAGGCCGATATGGACCGGCCGATCTTTATCGACCATGTGCTGGGTCTCGAAACCGCGACCATGCGCGAGATCGAAAAAGTGCTCCGCCTCACCTACAGCGGGAACATTGGCTATGAGTTCATGCATATCCAATATCCCGAACAAAAGGCGTGGATCCAGGAACGCATCGAGGGCCACAACTACCGCCCGCACTTCACCGAAGAAGGGCGGCGCAAGATTCTCGAACAGCTCACCCACGCCGAAGGGTTCGAGCGCTTTCTGCATCTCAAATACACCGGCACCAAGCGCTTTGGCTGCGACGGCGCCGAGTCGCTGATCCCGCTGCTCGAGGCGATCAACAAGCGCGCCGCCCTGTCAGGCGTGAAAGAGATCTTGATCGGCATGCCGCACCGCGGCCGCCTCAACGTCTTGGCCAACGTGATGGCCAAGCCCTATCTCAATATCTTCGCCGAGTTCCAGGGGTCCAGCGCCCACCCCGACGACGTCCAGGGTTCGGGCGACGTGAAATACCATCTTGGCACCTCCGCCGATCGTGAGTTCGAAGGAGAAAGCGTCCATTTGTCGCTGTCGGCCAACCCCTCGCATCTCGAGGCGGTGAACCCCGTTGTATTGGGCAAGGCCCGCGCCAAGCAGTTGCAACACAACGACACCGACCGCGACAAAGTGCTCAGCGTGATCATGCATGGCGACGCGGCGTTCGCCGGGCAGGGTATCGTCGCCGAATGTTTCGCGCTGTCCGACCTCAAGGGCTATCGCACCGGCGGCACGATCCATGTCGTCGTCAACAACCAGATCGGGTTTACCACCTCGCCGGGGTACAGCCGGTCCTCGCCCTATCCGTCCGATTTGGCCAAGGGTATTCAGGCGCCGGTGATCCACGTCAACGGCGATGATCCCGAGGCGGTCGTGCACGCGGCGCGTCTCGCCACCGATTTCAGGCAGACCTTCCACCGCGACGTCGTCATCGACATGTTTTGCTATCGGCGGCACGGGCACAACGAAGGCGACGAGCCGGCGTTCACCCAGCCGCTCATGTATCGGCAAATCAAAGATCACAAGCCGACCCGCGAGCTTTACGCTGATTTCCTCGAGAAAAAGATCGCACTCCTCAAGCCGGGTGAGGCGGAGGAGATCCGCGCGGCGTTCCACGCCAAGCTCGAGGACGATTTCAATGCCGCGTCCAATTTCAAGCCCAACAAGGCCGACTGGCTCGAAGGCGTTTGGAAGGGGCTCAAGACCGCCAGTGGCGATGCCCGCCGGGGCAAGACCGCGGTGCGCGAAAAGACCCTGCGCGACATCGGCGAGACTCTCACCAACGTGCCGGACGACTTCAATCTCCATCGCACCATTCGGCGACAGCTCGCGACCAAAAAAGAGATCATCAAATCCGGCGACGGCGTCGATTGGGCAACTGCCGAGGCGCTGGCCTTCGGCTCATTGCTTGCCGAAGGCCACGGCGTGCGCCTCAGCGGTCAAGATTCCCAGCGCGGCACCTTTTCGCAGCGTCATGCGGTCCTCATCGACCAGGAAACCGAAGACCGGTTTATCCCGCTCGAGCACATCGCACCGGACCAGGCCAAGTTCGAAGTCGTCGACAGTATGCTGTCGGAGTTCGCCGTGCTCGGGTTCGAATACGGCTACAGCCAAACCGCGCCCGGCTCGTTGGTGATGTGGGAAGCCCAGTTCGGCGATTTCGCCAACGGCGCCCAAGTCATCGTCGATCAGTTCATTTCGTCGGGCGAAAGCAAATGGCTTCGCATGAGCGGTCTCGTGATGTTGCTCCCGCATGGCTACGAAGGGCAGGGACCGGAACATAGCTCCGCCCGGCTCGAGCGCTACCTGCAGCTTTGCGCCGAAGACAACATGCAGGTCGCGAACTGCACCACGCCGGCCAACTACTTCCACATCTTGCGTCGCCAAGTGCATCGCGATTTCCGCAAACCGCTGGTCTTGATGACGCCCAAGTCCCTGTTGCGCCACAAGCGTGCGGTCTCGCCTCTTTCGGATCTTGCCGGCAAAACGAGTTTCCACCGAGTGTTATGGGACGATTGTCCGGTCGACGCCGACGACAAGATTAAACGCGTGGTGATTTGCTCAGGCAAAATCTATTACGACCTTTGGGAAGAGCGCGAAAAGAACGACATCAAGAACGTCGTCGTGTTGCGTGCCGAACAACTCTATCCGTTCCCCTACCGGTCGTTGACGAAAGAGCTCCGGCGGTTCCCCAATGCGGAAATCGTGTGGTGCCAAGAAGAACCCAAGAACCAAGGTGCGTGGACCTTCGTCGCGCCCCGCCTTGAAGAGATCTTCCAAACCTTGGGCCGCGGCAATGATCGCGTGCGGTATTTCGGTCGGACCGAACACGCATCCACGGCCACCGGGCTTTTGCGCAAGCATCTCGACGAACAAGCCAAGATCGTTAGCGAAGCGACAACAGTTTGAGTAGGTCGTCATGACAGTCGAAATCAGAGTCCCCGCGCTCGGCGAATCGGTGAGCGAAGCCACGGTCGCCAAATGGTTCAAAGCCGTCGGCGAAGCCGTAGCGGCCGACGAACCGTTGGTCGAGTTGGAAACCGACAAGGTCACCGTCGAGGTGCCGGCCTCGTCCGCAGGGACCATCAGCGAAATCGTTGCCGCCGAAGGCGACAACGTGGAAGTTGGCTCCTTGCTCGGCGCGATCGCCGAGGGCGCCGGCCCGGCCAAAGGCAAGGCGGCGCCCGCTGCGAAGGCGGCGCCCGCGACCACCGCCGCGGCAGCTAAACCCGCCCCGGCGCCGACCGCTCCGGCAACCGGCCAGGCACCGTCGGTGCGTCGGCTTGCCGCCGAAACCGGGATCGATCCCGCGACGGTGCCCGGCACCGGCAAGGGCGGTCGGGTGACCAAGGGCGATATGCTGGCCCAGGCCACCGGGGGCGGCGGCGCGGCACGCGGTCCGCGCGAAGAGCGCGTGCGCATGACGCGGCTCCGCCAACGAATCGCGGAGCGTCTCAAAGAAGCGCAAAACACGGCGGCCATGCTGACCACCTTCAACGAGGTGGACATGAGCGCGCTGCTCAATTTGCGCGCCGATTACCGCGACACGTTCGAAAAGAAGCACGGGGTGCGGCTCGGCTTCATGTCGTTCTTCGCCAAGGCGAGCGTCATCGCGCTACGTGAAATCCCGTCCGTAAACGCCGAAATCGACGGCGACGAAATCGTCTACAAGAACTATTGCGATATCGGCGTTGCAGTGTCCGCGCCGCAAGGCCTGGTCGTGCCGGTGCTGCGCGATGTCGAAGAGATGTCGTTCGCCGACATCGAGAAAACCATTACCGATCTCGGCAAGCGCGCCCGTGACGGCAAGATTACCATGGAAGACCTGACCGGGGGCACGTTCACGATCTCGAACGGCGGCGTATTCGGTTCGCTGCTCTCGACGCCGATCATCAATCCGCCGCAGTCGGCGATCCTCGGCATGCACAAGATCGAAAAGCGCGCGGTCGTGGTCGACGATGCGGTCGTCGTACGCCCAATGATGTACCTGGCGCTTTCCTACGATCACCGCATCATCGACGGCCGCGAGGCCGTGACCTTCCTGGTGCGGGTCAAAGAGTGCATCGAGGATCCCCAGCGCATCTTGCTGGACATGTAACCGCAGGCATTGGGGCCTATCGTGGCGGACGGCATTGTCGGCACTTGGGAGCTTGTCTCGGTGGAACGTCGCGCCGAGGACGGCACCGTCTCGCACCCTCTGGGCGATGCCCCGATCGGACGGCTGACCTACACGGATGACGGCTACATGCAGGCGATCCTGATGCCCGGTGGACGCGCACCGTTCGAGTCGGGCGATGTTTACGGCACGCCCGAAGAACGCCAACGCGGCGGCGAACACTTCGTCGCCTATGCTGGGCGCTACGAGCTCCGCGGTAACACGGTGTTTCACTATCCGGACGCCAGCTATTTTCCCAATTGGGTCGGCCAGGAATTGAGTCGCACCGTCGACCTCGACGGCGACCGTATGATTCTCGCAACCAAAGCCGAAAAAGCCGGCGGCAGCCCCAGTGCCGCACATTTGGTCTGGCAGCGTCGACAGCTCTAACGAAAAGGACGACACCGTGGAGACGAACTTCGACATCGTAATCATTGGCGGCGGCCCCGGCGGCTACGTCGCCGCGATCCGCGCCGCCCAAATGGGCAGCAAAGTCGCGTGCGTCGAAAGCCGTGCCACGCTGGGCGGCACCTGTCTCAATGTCGGCTGCATCCCCTCCAAGGCGTTGCTGCAAAGCTCCGAACTCTACGCCGAGGCGCAACACGGTTTCGCCGAACACGGCATCAAAACCGACAGCGTCAAACTCGATCTGGCGACCATGCTGGCCCGCAAAGACAAAGTGGTTGGCGAACTGACCAAGGGCATCGCGTTCTTGTTTAAGAAGAACAAGATAACCTCGGTCGAGGGTATCGGTACCATCACCGCACCCGGCAAAGTTTCGGTGGCTGGCGCCAAAGGCACCACCGAACTCACCGCCAAAACCATCATCATCGCGACCGGGTCCGAAGTCGCGGGCCTGCCCGGGATCGAGATCGATGAAAAGCGCATCGTCTCCTCGACCGGCGCGCTATCGCTGTCCGCGGTGCCGAAAAAAATGATCGTCGTGGGCGGCGGCTATATCGGCCTCGAAATGGGTTCGGTGTGGAGTCGGCTTGGCGCCGAGGTCACGGTCGTCGAATTCCTCGATCGCATCGTGCCGGGGATGGACGGCGAAACCGCCAAGCACCTCCAGCGCGTCCTCAAAAAGCAGGGACTGACTTTCAAGCTGGGGAGCAAGGTCACGGCGGCGAAGTCGACCAAGACCGGGGTTACCTTGACGGTCGAACCGGCCAAGGGCGGCGATGCCGAAGATCTCAAGGCCGACGTGGTCCTCGTATCCATCGGTCGCAAGCCGTTCACCGACGGTCTTGGGCTCGACGCGGTCGGCGTCAAACGTGACGACCGCGGCTTCATTGCCGTAGACGAAAACTACAAAACTTCGGTCGACGGCATCTACGCCATCGGCGACGTCATCTTGGGCCCGATGCTGGCGCACAAAGCTTCCGAAGACGGAGTCGCCTGCGTCGAAAAACTGCACGGCCAATATGCCGCGGTCGACTACGGCAAAGTGCCGGGCGTGGTTTACACCCATCCCGAAGTCGCCACCGTCGGTCGGTCGGAAGAAGACCTCAAGGAAGCGGGTATCGACTACAACGTGGGCAAGTTCCCGTTCTCGGCGGTCTCGCGCGCCAAGGTCAGCGGCGCCACGGATGGCTTTATCAAGGTCCTTGCCGACGCCGCAACCGATGCCGTGCTCGGCGTCCATATCATCGGGCCCGAGGCCGGCACGCTGATTCACGAAGCGGTCCTATGCATGGAATTCGGGGGCTCGGCGGAAGACATTGCCGCTACGGTTCACGCCCATCCGACGCTCTCCGAGGGCGTGAAAGAAGCCGCCCTCGCCGTCGCCGGTCACGCCATCCATATGTAAGGCCGCGACGGGTTTGCGCTGGCGGGCGCGTGAGGGAGGCATGAAAGCAGTCCTAGCTCTCGTCCTAGTTTTCGCGGCGGCTTGGCCGACCGGGGATACATTTGCTGCGGATGCCGCACTCTACAAGGTTGATGCTGGCCCTTTTCACGTCACCGAAACCAAGGCGATCTGGCACGACGCGTCGCGCGATCGGGACATTCCGGTCAAAATCTATGCCCCCAAAAATACCGACGGTGCCCGCCCTCTCGTGATCGTGTCGCACGGCCTTGGCGGGTCACGCGAGGGCCTGGCCTATCTCGGAAAACACTGGGCGAGACACGGCTACGTCACCGTCCACCCCCAACATGCCGGCAGCGACCGAGGAGTTTGGCAGGGGAAACCGCAGGCCGAGGCACGCCGCGCGATGCGACGCGCCGCCGCCGATCCGGACACGGCCGTAGCGCGGCCCCTTGATGTCCGTTTCGTGATTGATCGCGCGCTAGCGGATCCCCTCAAGGTCCGATCGACTATCGTCTCGGTTGATCCGGGTCGGATCGCCGTTGCCGGTCATTCATTTGGAGCGTTCACCGCGTTGGCGTCCGCAGGCATCACCTTCAATCCTTTTGGCGCATCCCCCGCCGCCTATGGCGATGACCGGTTGGTCGCCTCGATCGCCCTCAGTGCAACAGCCTTTCGTAACCAGCGGCCCGAAGCGTTCGACACCATCACCATCCCTACCTTGCACATGACCGGGACTGAAGATTTCGGCGCCGTCGTCGATACCCGACCCACCGAGCGGCGCAACGCCTACGACCGGATTCGAAATGCGCAAAAGTATCTCGTCATTCTGGAAGGTGGCGACCACATGGTCTTCAGTGGTGTGCGGCGCGGTGCCGCCAAAGGCACCGACGAACGGCATTGGGCGCTGATCAGATCAACCACCACCGCGTTTCTCGAGTCGATCGTCAATCAAGATGCCAAGGCAACCGCGTGGTTGGAAAAGGCCCTTCCCGAAATATCGGAAGGGATCGCTTTAAGCGAACACGCGACGCCCACCACCGACTAGTCAGCCGGCCTTTGCGCGCGGATGTGCCTGCCGATACACGCGTTGCAGTTGGTCGGTATCGACCTCGGTATAGCGCTGCGTCGTCGATAGCGAGGCGTGGCCCAGCAATTCCTGGATGCTGCGCAGGTCGCCCCCGCTCGACAGCAAATGGGTGGCAAAGCTATGGCGCAATGCATGCGGTGTTGCCGTATCGGGCAGCCCCAACGCGATCCGCACCTGGCGCATTTGGCGTTGCACCACCCCTGCATTCAGCCGCTTGCCGCGCACGCCAACGAACAACGGTCCATCGCTCGGCATCGCGAAGGGGCACAACGCGAGATAGGCATCCAACGCTTCGGTCACCACCGGCAGCACGGGCACTACGCGTTCCTTGTTGCCTTTGCCGACAATCCGCATGGCCTCGCGTAACGGCGCATCGCCGCGCTGTAATCCCAACGCCTCCGAGATACGCAGGCCGCAGCCATACAACAGCGTCAGCAGGGCGGTATCGCGCGCCGCCACCCACGGTGCGACATCCAGCGTTTCCACGGTGCCGATGCTGGCAAGTGCGGCCTCGGTGCTCAGCGGCTTGGGCACCGCGTGCGGAATTTTCGGTCGCTTGACGCTGTGCACCGCCTGGTTGGTCGCCAGGTCGTTTTTCTCGAGGTAGCGAAAAAAGCTACGCAGGGCCGACAGCGTGCGGCCCAACGACGCGCCCGATACGCCCTCGCCACGTCGCTTGGAGAGGTAGCTACGAAAGTCGGCGACCGCCAACGTCTCGGCATTGGCAAGGCTCAGCGGCGCGCCAAGGTGGTCTTGGGCAAACGCAAAAAACGATTCGAGATCCCGCCGATAGGCCGCAATCGTGTGAACCGAATATTGCCGTTCGTTGGCGAGCGATCCGAGAAAATCTTCTGCCGCCGCGGCGGCATCGTCAGCGGCGGACAAGCCCGCCGGCGGGATGTCACGCGGCATTGAGCCCCGCGCGCAACGATCCGGTGATCGCGCGCGCCATGAAGCCCAGCAGTTCGGTGCCCTGTACGGGATGAAAGCGATCCGGTTCGTAGCTGCCCAACGCCAACAACCCGTTCGGCCCATCCTTGCCGACATCCAGATGCACCAGTGCGTCGGATCGCACTTTGTCCGCATCCTCGCCGTACAGCCGCTCGTCGCCGGTAATATCGTGGCGCAACAGGATCTGCCGGTCGCCGACGATCTCGGCAATGGTCCCGGGCGACAGCGAAACGATGTTGCGTGACCGGCTGCTGCTCGGGTCTTCAAAGCACAACGTCGACGTCGAGACATCGAGGATCGAGCGATAATCCTCGGCCACGATGCGCCCGATGTCTTCCAACGTACGCGCCTCGATCACCGCCAACACGGCGGCATGTATCCGCTCTTGGCTCGATAGATTGACCCGGCTTGCCGAGAGCAACTCGCTCTGGCGCGAGCGCAGGGTATTTAGTTCGGTCTGCAATCGCCCGATCATGAAGGCTTGCATGTCCAACACGCCGTCGGACTCTTTCTTCGACGGTGGCGCCAACACCTCGATCAACTCGGGGTGCTCGTTCAGAAAGTTCGGATGGGCGGTGAGGAACGCGACGACGTCGCCCTCATTGAGAGGCTTCGGCTTCTTCTTCGGTGTTTCTGAGCGCGCCAAGGAACCTCCTAGATGTTCTGTCCGGTCGCCCGCCAGTCGGCAAGAAAGGCGGCGAGCCCTTTGTCGGTCAGCGGGTGCTGCGCCAGTTTGCGCAACACGTCCGGCGGCACCGTACACACATCGGCGCCGATCAACGCCGACTGCAACACGTGGGTCGGGTGGCGGATCGAAGCGACCAGTATCTTGGTGTCGAGCGCAGGATAGTTGTCGTAGATGGTGCGGATGTCCTGGATCAACTGCATCCCGTCCTGGCCGATATCGTCCAGACGTCCCACAAAGGGCGAAATGAATGTGGCCCCGGCTTTGGCGGCAAGCACGGCCTGCGCCGCGGAAAAGCACAGGGTCACGTTGACCATCGCACCATCCGCACGCAGCGCACGGCAGGCTTTCAGCCCGTCCCACGTCAGCGGTACTTTGACCGCAATATTGTCGGCCATCGCTGCCAACTTGCGTCCCTGCGACACCATCGTTTCGTGATCGGTGGCGGTCACCTCGGCGCTCACCGGGCCGTCGACCACCGCACAGATATCCTTCAAGACATCAAAAAAATCTCGGCCGCTTTTTGCCACCAGCGAGGGGTTCGTGGTGACACCGTCGAGCAAACCCGTGGCCGCCAAATCGCGAATGTCGTCGATGTCGGCGGTATCTACAAAAAACTGCATTGAACCCTTTGGCTTCTTTCCGGCAGTGCCGTGTTGGCGTGGTAAGGCGCGCCTGCCAAAGTGTATCGCATGCATGAATCGGGCACCAGTTCCGGCACGGGCCGGCGTCGCGTCAAAGTTCTCGTCCCGCTGCCGCTCGGCGCGACCTACGATTATCTCCTGCCGCCCGGGCTGGATGCCCCGCCCGGAGCGGTCGTCCGCGTTCCGCTCGGTAACCGCGAGGTGACCGGGGTCGTGTGGGACAATGCCGATGCGCCGGAATCCGCACTTGATCCGGCCAAGCTGAAAGCCGTCGCTGCGGTCTTACCGGTTCGCCCGCTCACCCAAACGTTGCGCCGGCTAATCGATTGGGTCGCCGACTACACGGTATCGGCGCCGGGCAGCGTGCTCCGTATGGCGATCTCGGTGCCCGACGCGTTCGGCGATCCGCCGACGGAAACGGTCTATGTGGTTGGCGCGACCACGCCGGACCGTCTCACCCCGGCGCGCCGCCGGGTGCTGGATGTGGTGCAAGACAATGTTCCCCGCCGGGCCGCCGAGCTTGCCGAACAGGCCGCGGTCAGTCCCGGGGTAGTCAAAGGCCTTGCCGATCTTGGCGCCCTGGTCGGGCGCAACGTACCGTCCGAACGACCGTTCGCGGTGCCCCAGCCCGATCACGGCCGTCAGACGCTGTCGCCCGAACAGGCCGCTGCCGCGGCCGACCTCAAAAATCGCGTTGCGGCCCACAATTTCTCGCCGGTGTTGCTCGAAGGCGTGACCGGGTCGGGCAAGACCGCGGTCTATTTCGATGCCGTTGCCGAAGCGCTGCGCCAGAAACGGCCGGTTCTCGTCCTGTTGCCGGAAATCGCGCTCACCGCGCAATGGTTGGATCGCTTTCACGATCGCTTCGGGGTCGCCCCGGCGCAGTGGCATTCGGACTTGTCGCGAACCGAGCGCCGCCGCGTGTGGCGGGCGGTGTCCGAGGGCCGTGTCCCGGTTCTGGTGGGTGCCCGTTCGGCGTTATTCCTCCCGTTCGACAATCTCGGCTTGATCGTTGTCGACGAAGAACATGATTCGTCGTTCAAGCAAGAAGACGGCGTGGCCTACAACGCGCGCGACATGGCCGTCGTCCGCGGGCAACTCGAACAATGCCCGGTCGTCCTGGTGTCGGCGACGCCTTCGCTCGAAACCGTGGTCAATGTCACCGCCCAAAAATTCGACCATGTCACCTTGCCCAATCGGCATGGCGGCGCGCGGCTTCCTGATTTGTCGATCATCGATATGCGCGCCGAAGGACTGCCTGCCGACCAATGGATTTCCGACGAACTCGCCCATGAGGTTCTCAGCACCATCGCGGCGGGCGAGCAGGCGCTCCTGTTCCTCAACCGCCGGGGCTATGCCCCGCTCACGCTGTGCCGCGCCTGCGGGCACCGCTTCCAATGCCCGAACTGCCAGGCCTGGCTGGTCGAACACCGTCATAGCGGTCGGTTGCGCTGCCATCATTGCGATTACGCCATGGCCGTTCCGGCGGCCTGTCCGTCATGCGAGGCGACCGGCAAATTCGCGGCCTGTGGCCCGGGGGTCGAGCGCCTTGCCGAAGAAGTCGCCGAACGCATGCCCGATGCTCGCGTCGCTGTCCTCGCCAGTGACACCCTCACCGGTCCCGCCCGCGCCGCCGCGCTGCTGGCCGCCATCGAAAACCACGAGATCGATCTGCTCATCGGCACCCAAGTGATCGCCAAGGGGTTTCACTTTCCGCTCCTGACGTTGGTCGGGGTGATCGATGCCGACCTCGGGCTGGCCGGTGGGGACCTCCGGGCCGCCGAGCGTACCTATCAACTCCTGTCGCAGGTCGCCGGCCGGGCGGGGCGCGAAAGCCGGCCCGGTCGCGTGTTTCTCCAGTCTCATTTGCCCGAACACCCGGTTTTGGCCGCGCTCGCCTCGGGCGATCGTCAGGACTTCATTGACCGGGAGCTCGCGGCGCGCCGCGACCATGGCATGCCGCCGTTTGGCCGCCTGGTCGCGCTGATTGTGTCCAGCGGCTCCGAAGACGCGGCACGGCAGACCGCTGCCGCCCTGCGCCGCGCCGCACCGCACTATCAGCAGGTCCAGGTCCTTGGCCCGGCACCCGCGCCATTGGCCCTGTTGCGTGGCCGATTTCGCTTCAGATTGCTGCTCAAGGCCCAGAAAAACGTTTCGGTTCAACCGATTATCCGGGATTGGCTCGCCAAAGTGCGGGTACCGGGGGCGGTCCGCGTGGCGGTCGACGTCGACCCCTACGCATTTCTTTGAGAAGGCCCGCAAAAATTCTAGGTTTTCTGCGCGTTTCGGCACCCCGGCGGCTGTTGCACCCGCGAAATCTGTATGGTAGGTATCGCGCCCGAAAACAGCGGTTCGGCACTCTCGTCTCGCCGTTATTTTTTCGAAGAAAAACAATAGGTTAACCGCCGCCGACCGCGCTGGAGGGGCATCCCAAATTGGCAGTTGACAGCATGAACGTTTCCGGGATCGCCGGACGCTACGCGACCGCCCTGTTCGAACTCGCACAGGATCAGAACGCGTTGGACCAGACCGCCGAGGATTTGGCGTCGCTGGGGCGCATGATTGCCGAGAGCGCCGATCTCGAGCGGCTCGTCCGCAGCCCCGTGATAAGCCGCGCCGCCCAAGCCAAAGCCCTCGACGCAGTTATGGACCAGGCCAAGATGGGCGCGCTCACCCGCAAATTCGTCGGCTTGGTGGCGCAAAACCGTCGTCTTTTCGCGCTCGCCGATATGGCGCGCGGGTTCGCGCAACTCATGGCGCATCACCGTGGCGAGGTCGCCGGGGAAATCACCTCGGCCCATCCGCTCCGCGATGCTCAACTCGACCAACTGCGCGCCCAGCTCAAGGCTGCCGTCGGCAGCGACGTTCAGATCGACGCCAAGGTCGATCCCTCACTCCTCGGGGGGCTCGTGGTCAAGGTTGGCTCCCGCATGATCGATAGCTCACTTCGTACGAAACTCCAGAACCTTAAGTTCGCAATGAAAGGTGCCGGCTGATGGATATCCGCGCCGCAGAAATCTCTTCGATTCTCAAGCAACAGATCGAGAACTTCGGTAGTGAAGCCGAAGTCTCGGAGGTTGGTCAGGTCCTGTCCGTCGGCGATGGTATCGCCCGCGTTTACGGCCTCGACAACGTCCAGGCCGGTGAAATGGTCGAGTTCCCCGATGGGACGCGCGGCATGGCGCTGAACCTCGAGACCGACAACGTCGGTGTCGTGATCTTCGGCGACGACCGCAGCATCAAAGAGGGCGACACGGTCAAACGGACCGGCACCATCGTGGACGTGCCGGTCGGCAAAGGTCTGCTTGGTCGCGTGGTCGACCCTCTGGGCAACCCGATCGACGGCAAGGGCGAGATCGAGGCGACCGAACGTCGCGAGGTCGAGGTCAAAGCGCCGGGCATCATCCCGCGTAAGTCGGTGCACGAACCGATGCAGACCGGTCTGAAAGCGCTCGATTCGCTGGTCCCGGTTGGCCGCGGCCAGCGCGAACTGATCATCGGCGACCGCCAAACCGGCAAGACCGCCGTGGCGCTCGACACGATTCTCAACCAGAAAGAGAATTACGCCTCGGGTGACGAGTCCAAGTGTCTCTACTGCATCTACGTCGTCATCGGCCAAAAGCGCTCCACGGTGGCGCAGGTCGTGAAGACGCTCGAGGACGCCGGCGCGATGGAATACACCATCGTCGTATCGGCCACCGCGTCCGATCCGGCACCGCTCCAGTTCCTGGCGCCCTACGCGGGCTGCACCATGGGCGAGTACTTCCGCGACAACGGCATGCACGGCTTGGTCATCTATGACGATTTGACCAAGCAGGCGACCGCCTATCGTCAGATGTCGTTGCTGCTGCGTCGCCCGCCGGGACGTGAAGCCTATCCGGGCGACGTGTTCTATCTCCATTCGCGCCTTCTCGAGCGCGCGGCGAAGATGAACGATTCAGAGGGCGGCGGCTCGCTGACCGCGCTGCCGGTCATCGAAACCCAGGCCAGTGACGTCTCGGCCTACATTCCGACCAACGTGATTTCGATCACAGACGGTCAGATCTTCCTCGAGACCGACCTGTTCTATCAGGGCATTCGTCCCGCCATTAACGTCGGTATCTCGGTCAGCCGCGTGGGCTCTGCCGCGCAGGTCAAGGCCATGAAAAAGGTCGCCGGCGGTATCAAGCTCGACCTCGCGCAGTACCGCGAAATGGCGGCGTTCGCCCAGTTCGGCTCGGACCTTGATGCCTCGACCCAGCGCCTCCTGGCGCGTGGCGAGCGTCTCACCGAACTGCTGAAGCAGGGCCAGTACCAGCCGATGCCGGTCGAAGAACAAGTCGTCTCGATTTTCGCCGGCGTGAACGGCTACCTCGATAATGTCGACGTCAACAAGATCGGCGCTTTTGAAGAGCAGTTGCTCACCGAAATCCGATCCAAGCACGGCGACATTCTGACGACCATTCGCGACTCGGGCGATTTGTCGGACGACACCCAGGAAAAGCTCAAGGGCGTGCTCGACGGCTTCGCCAAAACCTTCGCGTAGGTCGACCCGGAAATGGCTAGCCTCAAAGACCTTCGGACGCGGATCGGCACCGTCAAATCGACGCAAAAGATCACGCGCGCCATGCAAATGGTGGCGGCCTCCAAGCTGCGCCGGGCGCAAGACGCCGTCGAAGCAGCGCGTCCCTATGCGCAGCGGATGGAGCGGATGCTGGGTTCGCTCGGCTCCAGCATGGTCGAGCAAGAAGGCGCCCCGCGCCTGTTGGTAGGCACCGGCAAAGACGAAACCCACCTTCTCGTCGTCGCGACCGGCGAACGCGGCCTTTGCGGCGCGTTCAACTCGTCGATCGCGCGCGCGGCGCGGGCCGACATCAAGAAGCTTCAGGCCGAGGGCAAAAAGGTCAAGATTCTTTGCGTTGGCCGCAAGGGGCGCGACGTGCTGCGCCGCGAATACAACGATCTCATCATCGACACCATCGAACTGGCCGGTATCCGGCGCTTGGCGTTCACCGATGCGCAGCCCATCGCGGTCGATATTCTCGACTTGTTCGAGGCGGGCGAGTTCGACGTGTGCACGCTCTACTTCAACACCTTCAAGTCTGTCATTTCGCAGGTACTGACGCGCCGCCAGCTTATTCCGGCGTCGTTGCCCGTGGCCGACGACGAAAGCGGCCCCGATCTTGGCGATGCGATTTACGACTACGAACCCGACGAAGAGGAAATCTTGGTCGAGCTTCTGCCGCGTAACCTCAGCGTCCAGGTCTACCAGGCGCTGCTCGAAAACGCGGCGTCCGAACAGGGCGCGCGGATGTCGGCGATGGACAACGCCACCCGAAATGCCGGCGACATGATCGACAAGCTGACGCTGAACTACAACCGGACGCGTCAGGCACAAATCACTAGCGAACTCATCGAAATCATCTCGGGCGCCGAGGCGCTCTAGGACGCGAGAAACGGAGAATACTGATGGCCACAAATATCGTTGGCAAAGTCACCCAGGTCCTGGGCGCCGTCGTGGACGTTCAATTCGATGGCCATCTTCCGGCGATCTTGAACGCGCTGGAGACCGAAAACCAAGGCAACCGCCTGATCCTAGAGGTCGCACAACATCTCGGTGAGAACACCGTTCGCACCTTGGCGATGGACACCACCGAAGGCATGGTTCGCGGCCAAGAGGTCAGGGATACCGGCAGCGCGATCACGGTGCCGGTCGGGCCCGAAACCTTGGGTCGGATGCTCAATGTCACCGGCGACCCCATCGACGAACGCGGCCCGGTCGAAACCAAACAGCGCGCGCCCATTCACGCCCCCGCGCCTGACTTCGTCGATCAGTCGACCGAATCAGAAATTCTCATGACCGGTATTAAGGTCATCGACTTGCTCGCCCCTTACGCCAAGGGCGGTAAGGTCGGCCTGTTCGGGGGTGCCGGCGTCGGCAAGACCGTGCTGATTCAGGAACTCATCAACAACGTCGCCAAGGGCCATGGTGGCTACTCGGTGTTCGCTGGCGTGGGCGAGCGGACCCGCGAAGG
>Ga0181579_10002343_pt1 | contig 15363 bp, 14 predicted proteins | sample 071ome_24_FD_132996 | JGI IMG/M metagenome (GOLD analysis project Ga0181579, IMG submission 132996) | Coastal salt marsh microbial communities from the Groves Creek Marsh, Skidaway Island, Georgia - 071402CT metaG (megahit assembly) | ecosystem: Environmental > Aquatic > Marine > Intertidal... | reverse complement strand
TGCCAAGCAATGGTCTTTTGACGGTTCTTCCACCGAACAGGCAGAGGGTGGGGCATCCGACTGCCTTCTTCAGCCTGTCTATGTAATAGAAGATCCTGATCGTTTCGGGGGAAATGGCTGGCTGATCATGTGCGAAGTCCTCAACTCAGATGGTACTCCACATGAGTCCAACGGTCGTGCCACCATTGATGAAGACGATGATGATTTCTGGTTCGGATTTGAACAGGAATACACCCTGATTGACCTTGAAACAAATCTTCCCCTCGGCTTCCCCAAGGACGGCTATCCTGGTCCACAAGGTCCTTACTACACATCCGTCGGTGCCCGTAACACCAAGGGGCGTGAATTAGTCGATGAGCATCTTCACCTTTGCCTCGAAGCTGGCCTCAATGTCGAAGGTATCAATGCCGAGGTTATGATGGGGCAATGGGAATACCAAATTTTTGCCAAGGGTGCGAAGAATGCTGGTGACCAAATCTGGCTTGCCCGTTACCTTCTCGAGCGTACCGCAGAGTCTTACGATATCGCTATTGATCTCCATCCCAAACCAATTAAGGGAGACTGGAACGGTTCCGGCATGCACGCCAACTTCTCTAACGGTGCGATGCGCGAGCAAGGTGGCGAAGATCTCTTTAAGAAAATCTGTGAAGAGTTCGGTAAAAACATTGATCGTCATATTTCCGTCTATGGTGCAGAAAATAACCAACGCTTGACTGGTTTGCACGAAACCCAGTCGATTGACAAGTTTAGCTACGGAGTTTCTGACCGTGGTGCCTCTATTCGTATCCCGGTCGGTACGATTCAAGATGGCTGGAAGGGTCGTCTGGAAGATCGTCGTCCAGCATCAAATGGAGATCCCTACCGTATTGCTGCTGCGATCATCAAGACCACCAAAGAAGCATTGGCTTAAGTTAAATTTAGCTAAATTTCTAAAACTAAGGCGATGGAGCGATCCATCGCCTTTTTTATTTTCTTTTTTTCATGACCGCGGCCGCTTTCTCCCCATTGCCGTAGTGAAAAATGAGCACCGTGATCCAATCTTGGTTTTGAGAATAAATTTTGGTCTTTCGTTTGCCATTTTCCACCCAGGCGGCCTCCACTTCCTTTGCTTTTTCACTGCTCAATTTGCTCCAGCGCTCCGCTGTTTTTTTTTGCCCGTGGAAATTTACAAGTTTCCATCCCTTCTCTTTCCATTGGTGAATAATATCATTTGGGTCCGTGGAGCAACCCAGAGGTAAAATAAGCAAGCAGGTGAGGGGCAGGAGGGGTAAAAAGCCCCCTGCTGCCTCTCTAATATTTTTAAGGATTAAAGTCATTGCCAAAGAGGGCTTTAAAAAAATTGAAGTAAAATTTGCAAGTCTCTACCTCTTGGTGTCCATTAAAGTGTGGGTGGTTTAAATATCGGTGTTTTTTCTCCGTGTTTTCTTTGTTGCCTAGAAGTGCTGTCTTTTTTTCAGCACAGGTTGCAGGGCATGCCTATCTCTCGTCTTCACTTTCTAATGCCTCTGCGGGTGAGGTGTTTAAACTAATAACTAAAGGAAAGGGTGTATCCTATGAAAACGGAAAAAAAGTGGGTCAATAAATCTCCTCCATATTTACAAAATAGTACCTTCTCATCACAGATATTCTAAAAGAAAAAATGGTGAGTCCTGTGAATGAAACCAATCAAAAACTCTCAAAAATACCTTCATGAAAATCTTCAACTCGAACGCACCGAAAAAAGCCAGCACTAACATTCGGGACTTTTCTAAAACGGAGAGCAAGGGGAGGTGGGAAGAACTTCGGCTCTATCACCTAAAGCATCCTCCCCGAAGTGCGTAATAGGAGTTTTCGCTCCCGTCTGGTCAAGCAATTCTTGTAAAATTAGCAAAGGAGTAAAAAAGAAGCGCACAGGTAACGACCTCTTTTACCCTCCGCCAGACAAATCAATCTATCTAATTTCAGCCCCTCCTTTTGGTAGGAGGGGCTTTTTATTTTTCATCGCTTGTCGAAAGAAGCGTTGTTTGATTAAAGACTAAATAGGTCCATTTACTATGCTTGCCACCATATTGCTCGTCACCCTAATACTTACCTTCCTCTCCTACAAATGGTATGGTCGATTCCTTGAGAAGAGCTGTGGTCTCGACAACGAGCGTACCACTCCCTCCGTTGAGAAGGAGGACGGGGTCGATTATGCTCCCACCCGCCCATCTATCCTTTTCGGGCACCACTTTTCTTCGATTGCCGGTGCCGGTCCCATTGTCGGGCCCATTCTTGCCGCCACCTATTTTGGCTGGAGCCCTACCTGGATATGGATCATTATCGGGGCCATCTTTGTTGGCGGGGTGCATGACTTTGGCAGTACCTTCATGTCCGTCCGGCACGGTGGGCGTTCCGTTGCCGATGTTATGAGAAAGATGGTGGGTGAGACCACGGGTAAGCTCTTTCTGCTCTTTGTAATCCTTGCCCTTGTCTATGTCATCGTGGTGTTTTTGGACCTTACCGCGACCACCTTTGCCAAACAGCCTGCAGTGGCCACATCTTCAGGCTGGTTTGTGCTGGTTGCCTTGGTTTTTGGAATTATACTGCGGAGCCAGAAGTTCGGTCTGGGCAGGTTGGCTCTGTTCTTTTTTCCTCTAACCTTTCTTGGTTTGGCGATCGGGCATTATTTCCCTTTTATGCCCCTCGGTAAAGATATGTGGATTTGGGTCACCCTGCTATACTGCTTTATCGCTGCGGTTCTTCCCGTAGGCATTCTTTTGCAACCCCGGGACTTTTTGAGTGCTGGCTTTCTCTATGCCATTTTACTGCTCGGAGCGGTGGGAATGTTTATCAGTAAGGAAAGCATGCAGCTGCCTGCCTTTATCGGGTGGGACTCAGAAAAACTGGGTATGCTTGTTCCCTTCCTTTTTATCACCGTTGCCTGTGGGGCATGCAGTGGTTTTCATAGCATTGTCTCCAGCGGTACTACATCCAAGCAGATCAAGCAGGAAAAAGACATCACCAAGGTAAGCTACGGTGCTATGCTGGTGGAAGGTGTGCTCGCCGTCTTTGCCCTTGGCTGTGTGGCGATTTTAACCGTGGGCGAGCGTGAGAGTGGGGGCACGCCCGTTGGCATTTTTTCCCTCGGAGCGGCCAAGTTTTTTGGGGCGGTTGGCATTCCTCACTCACTCGGTGCTGAATTTGCCATGCTCGCGATCAGTACTTTTTTGCTGACCACGCTGGACACCTGTACCCGTCTCACCCGTTTTTTAATTGAAGAGCTCTTTGCCTGGCGCAATCAGGCCAGCCGTTTTCTTGGCACGCTGCTTGCCCTCCTTTTCCCCGCCCTCTTGGTCTTCCAGTCCTTTCCTGGTGCAGATGGCACTCTCCAACCTGCTTGGAAAGCAATCTGGCCTCTCTTTGGGGCAACTAATCAGTTACTTGCTGCCCTTGCCCTTCTCACTTTTGTGGTCTTTTTACGGGCGAAAAAGGTCAACTACAGATTCGCTCTTTTCCCCGCCTTAATCATGATTTTCATGCCCATACTCGCACTATTTCAGATGGCAGAGAAGTTTGGGCTGGGTAGCTTGGTTGGTGGTGCGTCTGCCGCCATGTTTGCATTGGGCATCTTCTTGATGGCTGTTTCCTTCAAGGAAACTTTTGGTAAAAAGGCTTTGAATTAATCGAACCCAAAAGCAGTCTGCGGGCGTGCGAGTCTGAGTAATTCCTGCGCTTGTTGATCAATTTCATTTCCCCAAAGTAAGGCTTCCATCAACTTTTCAAGCCCAATTATCCCGTAGGGATCAGTGATTTTATTGTTGGCTGCATAAAGCCCGAGAAGGTTCGCGGTATCGCCAAGCGGGGACAAAGATACCACATCGTTGTTGTCCATGAAAAGGCTTCTAAGTTCCGAAAGTTGCGATAATGGGCTAAGCGAAGAGATAGAATTGTTCGAAATAGATAAGATTCGAAGATTAGATAATTTATCGATGCCTTCCAAGTCGTTAAGAGCATTATAAGACAGGTCAACATACCATAGTAGTGAGCGTTCGACTAATTTGAGTGCCCCTATGTTTGAAATGCGGTTATCAGAGAGATTGATTTCTTTGAGTTCTTGTAAGGAGGTTATAAAATTAATATCAGACAAAAAGTTGTCTTCCAAATAAAGCACATTGAGCTGATTGGAACTTGGAAATGAGGGAAAATCAGTGATCAAATTTCCTTCAAGATCTAGAACTCGAAGCGAGGGAAGTCCTATGAGATCCTGAGCCGACTTCAAGGAATTCCTACTTAAGTCCAGTTCTTCTAAATGGGTTAACTGGTCAATTCCTTCAGTTTGAGATATGTCATTTCGAGCAATTCTTAACTTCTCTAAATTTGATAAATGACCCAATAGGGGAAATACAGTGGAATTATTGTCGGAGATTTCATTGTCGTCCAAGTTTAACTCTCGAAGTTGATTAAGAGTGGATAATGGACTTATATCCACGATCAAATTAGAACTTAGATCTAAAATTTGAAGGTTTCGAAGACTACCAAGTGCTGACAATTTAACGATTTCGTTTCCCTGTAGATATAGTTCTCTTAACTTAGGGAGTTGTGTGAGTGGTTCCAGATTTTCGACCCTTTGATAGCTAAGATCGATTCTTCGTGCAGACTGAAGGGCTGCCTTTTTTAATTTATTAAGAGTAAGAATGCCCCCATAAGGTGCGGGATTATTTTCCCATATTTGCCAAAGAGATGGGTCGAGTTCTGCATTACCATGTTCCTCCCAAGTATCGGTTCGATCGTTCAATTCGTACCATTTGCCTTCTAATTGGCTCCACCTGTAAAACTCTCCGTATTTTCCGGTTCTGAGGTATAGCCATGTTTCATCGCTATGCGAGTAAATCCAAGGAAAGGCACCGTGCCACATCCACCCATTTGCCAAAAGTTGACTGGACACAAAAAAGGACAGAGTAAGCAAGATGTATAAAACCAAGCACTTCATTATCCCTCGCATAGGTTAGAAGTTAATTGTTATCCTAACAATTTTGCAAAGCTAACTTGAATTTTGCTAGAATCGTAAGTCGGCTAACAAGAGGAGTGCCCGAGGAGGGACTTGAACCCTCACTCACTAGGTGAAACGGATTTTAAGTCCGCAGCGTCTACCATTCCGCCACTCGGGCATTCTCTTTTATTCATACATGCGGTGGCGTGGTGAATCGAGAAAATTGTGCTTACAATAGTTGGGAAGTTAGGAAGACTGCAGTGATCCCGTGCTTGTTAAACATGCAAATGGATAAATAAATTAATCTGTAAGAATACCTTGCATTCGTAAATTTACTATATTTCATAAATTTTATGAATGAGAGAGTTTTGTTTGTTGATGACGAGGAGTCCATCCTCAGAGGTATAAAACTTAATCTTGGGAGAACTTTTGATGTGACTCTGGCCAATGGTCCAGAGGAGGCGATCAACATAATCAATGAACAGGGATGTTTTCCTGTGGTCGTTTCAGACATGAGGATGCCTAAAGTGGATGGTGCTACCCTGCTCAGAACAATTAAGGAGCATAACCCAGAAACCATTTGCATTTTACTAACGGGACACGCCGATTTTGAGTTTGGTGGAGCGGAGGCGTTACAGTCGGGGATGTTGTTCAAGATACTTAACAAGCCTTGCCCGCCAGAAAAACTTAAGGTTACTATCCTTGCCGCCTTGAGTTCGCGGGAGGGTAAAGACTCGGATGAAAAGGCTCCTGATTTCGTTCTCTAAAGCTTGTTTGTGAAGTGTTCCTCCTGGCTTCTCCTTTTGCTTGGCAGTTTTGCTTGCTTTGGAGGAGAGCAAATTTCACAGGGTAAATTTTTTCGTCTTCTGGGGATCAAGCCTACCGAAGAAGAGGCACGCCCATTTGGTGGTCTCCGCACTTTGCTGAAAATATACAAAGCACATTTTACAGAGGCTGAAAAGCTTGAGCTTGTCGAATGCGGGATCAGAGATTTGAGACCCATGGGCTACTTAAGCGAACTTCAGTGGTTGCGACTTTCCCATAACCCGATAAAGGATTTGGGCCCTCTCGCCGGTCTCAGTAAATTACAGGTTTTAAGTCTCTACGGCGTCCCGCAGAAACAAGCTTTAGCTCGATCGGGGATATCCGACCTGACCCCTTTGATGAATTTGAGCAATCTGTGGAGCCTAACCTTGGATGAAAATAACATAACTGATTTGTCTCCTTTGGCAGGGTTGTCCGGATTGCGTACGCTCTATCTTACCCACAATAATATCAACGACCTTGCCCCATTGTCAGGTCTTTCACAATTGAGGAAACTCTATCTCTCGCACAACCAAGTTCGCACGATCAATCATCTCAAGGGCCTCGTTGAATTAAATTGGCTACAGCTATCTCATAACCAATTGGCTGATCTTTCAGCACTTTCGTCTTTTGAAAAGCTTGAAGGCTTCTTTGCAGATCATTGTAACCTTTACGAAATCGATGCGCTAAGAAACCTTGCATTGATAGAAGAACTTAGTCTCCGCAGTAACCAACTTTCCTCGATTGATAGCTTGCTGAAACTAACGGGTTTGCGCGAACTGTATCTCGATAACAATGAGATAAGCGACCTCTCTCCCCTGCGTGATATGAGCAAACTTAGGGTGTTGAGTCTAGCCAACAACAGAGTGTCCGATATCTCCTCTTTGATGGGCTTGAAGAATCTTCGTGCCCTTATCCTTATGGGAAATCCATTTGAAGAGGTTCAGATTGATACTTTTAAACGGGCTATGCCCCGGTGTGAAGTCGTTCTAAAATAGCTGGAGCAGGGACTTTTCAGTACTCTTTGCGTTCAGTTTCAATGCCTTGGCTAAAACGCCGAAATTGCTCGATGGTGCCATCGCTGTAATATTTGTAGAAGGCACCTTTACCGGCACTGACTTTGGATTTTTCGCACAAAGAACCATCAGGTTTCCAAACCTGGACCTCGATTAAGTGGCCAATTTGATTGAGTGATCGGCTGGCCAGCTGTCCATCCGGGTAATATTCTTTCCACTCTCCATCGACCTCCCCATCCGAGGTCTGCCCATCCACCTTCAGCTTTCCGGAGGAGTGCCAAACCTTAAAAGTTCCTTCCATGCGGTCCTCATGCCAGTCAATTTCGGAAAATTTTGAACCGTTTTCATCCCACTTCATCCACCGGCCTTCCTTGCGGCCATCTTTCAAGTAACCAATCTCAAGCAGTTGACCGTGGAGACCGGATATTTTCACCCAGCCTGTAAAAGGAACATCCCCGTCCTCCACATAGAGGTTGAACATACCGTACATGAATTTCCGTTCGAGCGCCCGCAATTCGATGGCCGATGATTTTGCCTCTGCCATCACCGTAGGGTCAGTAATATCGGGCTCAGTGCATGAGCTTAGCGACAGAGAGAGGAGTATGAGAAAAAGAAAGTGCATGACACGCCTGCAATCAAACGAGCCTCGCCTAATTATGACAATCGAGATTTTGTAGAAAGGGTAATCTCATTGATTGAGGGAAAGGGTTAGGATATAAAACTCGGATGATTTTTATTCGCGAGGTATCTCTTTCATTTGGTCATAAAAAGTTGTTCAACGAAATTTGTGGTACCATAGGCCCCCGAGATCGCATCGCCCTTGTGGGGTCGAATGGTGCCGGGAAAACCACCTTACTGAGGATGCTCATGGGTGAGGTGCAGCCAGATGAAGGTGCTATTGAAAAGCCTGATTATGCCACTGTGGGATATCTTCCCCAGGATGGTGTGCATGCTTCCGAAGGAACGGTGCGCGAGGAGGTGAATAAGGCATTTTCTGGAGCTTCCGAGTTGCAGGCAAAGCTGGATGAGGCTGAAGCAAAACTTGCCGAACTTGATCCTGAGGATGAAGAATTTTACGATCTGATTGACCTGATGGGGGGCTGGGAGACCCAGCTCGCCAGCTTTGAGCCTGAGAAAATGAATGCTCGGATTGAAAAGGTACTTATGGGCATGGGGTTTACCAAGGAGGATATCGACCGTCCGGTCGATGAATTTTCCGGTGGTTGGCAAATGCGGATCGCTTTGGGGAAGCTTCTTTTGCAGTCGCCTGCACTGCTTATTCTGGACGAGCCTACGAACCACTTGGATGTGGTTTCCCAAAATTGGTTGGAGCACTACCTGAAGGGGTATCAGGGCTCGATTTTAGTTATTTCTCATGATCGTGCATTTCTCGAGACGGTGACGGAAAAAACTTTTGAACTTAAGCTCGGTAGCCTCAATAACTACAACGGTAATTATTCTTTTTATTTAAAAGAGAGTGCCGCCCGCCTCGAACGGCAGCGCAAGGCGTATAACAACCAGAAGAAGGAAATTCAGAAAGAGAAGGAGTTCATCAACCGCTTCCGCTCCAATGTGAAAAAAGCTGCCATGGTGCAAAGCCGGATAAAAGCCCTCGAAAAGATGGAAATTGTCAAGCCGGAGGCCGAGGAGAAAAAGATTTATTTTCGGTTTCCTCCATCCCCTGCTGCGAGCCAAAAGGTAGTCGAACTGCAAGGAATGACTAAGGCCTATGGTGATAATGTGGTCTTTGATGGGCTCGACCTGCGAATCGAAAAAGGGGACCGCATTGCGGTTGTCGGGGTCAACGGAGCGGGCAAATCTACCTTAGCCCGTGTACTTGCCGGTGTGGAGCCCTATCAAGAGGGCGAGCGGGATGTCGGGGTCAATACGGTGATTGGATATTTCGCCCAGCATCAAGCCGAGGAACTCAATCCAAACAATGAGGTGCTGGCTGAGGTGGAGGAAGTGTGTGAGAACAATCCCGATGCCAATCCCCGGGCTGCCCTTGGAGCACTCCTTTTCAGTGGCAATGATGCACTGAAGAAAACATCGGTTCTTTCTGGTGGGGAGCGCAACCGGGTTGCCCTTGCGAAGTTGCTGATGAAGCCCTGTAATTTTCTGATCATGGACGAGCCGACCAACCACCTCGATATACGCAGCAAGGAGGTATTACAGGAAGCCTTGAACTTGTTTGAGGGCACCGCCCTGATCGTCAGTCATGACCGTGCCTTTCTCGATGGAGTGGTCAACAAAGTGCTGGAAATATCCACCCGTAAGGCGATGATGCTGACCTGCAATGTGACCGAATATATGGAGCGGTTGGAGGTGGACGAGTTTTAGGTTTTTTCGCGGGAAGCGATCAAATCAGCGGAGGAATTTCAGGGCGACAAACCCGCCGATCAGCAAGACCCCAAAGAGAAGGGCGAGCAGGTTGAAGTGGCGGTCGATCTTTTCTTTCATTGGTTCCCCAAACTTGGCCACCAGAGCAGCCACTAAAAAGAAGCGGGCCGAACGGCTGACCGCCGAGGCCAGTACAAAAGGAGCGAGGGCCATGCCCAATACACCACTGGCGATGGTGAAGATCTTGTAGGGAATGGGCGAGAAGCCGGCGAGGAAGACGAGGGGCCATCCCCACTCGGCATACCAATCTTGGATGCGGGCAAACTTCTCCTCCGTAAATCCGGGGACATATTGAAAAAACCACGGAGATAAACCATCCCAGGCAAAGGCACCAATGGCATAGCCGGCCAAACCACCGAGCACCGAGGCGACCGAACAGATCAGGGCAAAGGTGAAGGCCTTACGCAGGCTGCCTAGGCATAGGGGAATGAGAAGGACATCCGGCGGGATAGGAAAAAAACTCGCCTCTGCAAAGGAGAGCAGGCCGAGCCATAGGCCGGATAGCTTTCGTTCGGCAAGGGAGAGCGTCCAGTCGTAGATTCGACGAAGAGGATTAGAGCTTTTTTGCATAGTTGGAAGGAATGATAAGGATTTAGGGTTCTGTAATCGTGCCAAGATAGGGAAGTTCCCGGAAACGGCCGGCGTAATCGAGCCCATAGCCGACCACAAACTTATTGGGGATGGTAAACCCTACCCAGTCGGCCTCGAAGCCATTGGCCCGCCTTTCCGGTTTATCGAGAAAAACACAGGTATGTAGGGAGCGGGGGGCAAGACCGGAGATCTCCTTGCAGGCCCGTTTCATGGTTCTACCCGTATCCAGTATATCATCAACGAGAAGGACATCCCTTCCCGCAAGGTCCGATTTTAAACTTCCAGTAATTGAAGGTTCCGTTTCCGCAGAGGTGGAATCACCATAGCTTGAAATGCGCAGGCAGTCCAACTGGGTGGGGGAGTCAAGCAACCGCAGTAGGTCGGCGGTAAAGATAATGGCCCCGTCGAGGATGGAGACGAGAAGGATTTCCTTGCCCATGTAGTGCTGATTGATCTCGCAGGCAAGGATCTGTACCCGCTCAGCGATCCGATCAGCGGTGAGCAAAACCTGAGGCTGGGGCAGTTCTTTCATCAATGGCGGAGTAGTTGGATAATGCTCGACTGGGCGGATGAGGCATAGCCTCCTCCGAAGAGGTTGAAGTGATTGAGCTCGTGGTAGAGGTTGTAAAGCGTTTTGCGGAGTTTAAAGCCTTCATCGAGGGGGAATTCCTGTTCGTATGCCTGGTAGAAAGCGGAGGAAAATCCCCCAAACATGTAGGTGAAAGCAAGGTCCGCCTCACGGTCGCCGTAATAACTGGCAGGATCAAAAATAAAGGGATCACCGTTCTGATCGTAGCTAGCATTTCCACCCCATAAATCCCCGTGAAGAAGGGCAGGGTGGGGATGATAGGTAGAAAAGAAGGAAGCTATGCGACCGAGCAAATCCTCCGCCCCCTCAAATCTTCTGCCTTTTTCGGCGGCGAGGTCAAACTGGTGGGCGAGGCGTTGGTCCCGGTAAAACACAGCCCAGTTATCCGACCTTGGGTTGGGTTGAGGAGTGGCGCCGATGCAGTTGTCCATATTCCACCCAAAGAAGGGCTGTTCCACTTTGTGCATCTTCGCGAGAAGTCGGCCGAGTTGTGCCTGGCCCTCTGCCCGCGAGGACCCTTCCTGAATATATTCGAGCACGAGAAAGGCGTCTTCGCCCTCTCTACCCGAGGCAATCACTCCGGGTGCATGAATCGATTGGGTGCCGCGTATTTCCTCAAGTGCCTTTCCTTCCGCCTCAAAAAAAGGGAGAAAGGATGCTTGGTTTTTTTTCACAAAATATTCCCGCCCGTCTTCACCCTGCAACCGAGATGCCTGATTAATGCAGCCACCGCTAAGGCTAGAGGATGAAATGGAGCGGAAAAGGGAGCCCGTCTCTGCGGAAATGGCCCTTTCGATCGTACTCATCCCCCAGTGGGTCAATTTGCCTTAGGCGGAGGTTTTCTGGATGTGATTGAGGATGTGCACGCAACCATCCTCCAGAAGGTCGAGCACTTTTTCAAAGCCTGCCGATCCCCCGTAGTAGGGGTCGGGGACTTCCTTGTCCTCCGAGCTGACAAAGTCGCAGAAGGGACGAATCTTCTTCTTAAGTGCAGGATCGGGGGCAAGGTTGCTCACCTCCGAAAAATTGAAGTTGTCCATGGTGAGGATCAGGTCGGCATCATGATAGTCTTTGTCGTTTATCATGCGGGCGGACCCTTTGATAGGGATGTCCCGAGATTCTGCTGCCTGCCTCATCCGGGCATCGGGGGGATTTCCCTGGTGGGAAGAGATCGTGCCAGCGGAGTCACAACTAATCTTATTCGCTAGGCCCTTTTCCTCCAGCAACTTTCGAAATGTACATTCGGCCGCAGGTGAGCGGCAAATGTTTCCCCAGCATACAAACAGTAAATGCATAAGAGATAAGGGTGTGCCAAGGATTGCTTGGTTTTTCAAGGCGTAAACCTTGGTGTGTAAAAAAGCAGGTGGCTTGACAATCGCTCTTCTGCCCATTGGATACTGATTTCTTGAGCAAATCAGTAATAATATTTGGTTGTGGCTATGTCGGTATGGAGCTTGCCCGTCGTAGTCTCGCATTGGGTTGGCTGGTAACGGCCTTAACCCGTAACCCGCAAAAGGCCGCCGAGGCGGAGAACTTGGGTGCACGTACAATTTTGTGTGAACTGCAGTCTACGGATTGGTGGGGTAAGTTATCCTCTCAATATGACCATGCGGTCAACTGTGTGGGGGCGGCCGCCCCTTCGGTTGAGGGTTACCGGGCATCCTACCTAGAGGGCATGCACTCGATCGAAGGCTGGCTCAAAAAAACAAACCAATCTCTGCAAAACCTGATCTTTACCAGTAGCAGTTCCGTCTATCCTCAGACTGACGGTTCTTTGGTGGATGAAGATAGTACGACTGTCGGAGTTTCTGCCCGCGGACAAATTTTGCTTGATGCCGAACAGGTCTGCCTGCAGGTTCCGCAAACTAACGCCCGCCGCAAGAGCGTGGTGCGCTTTTCCGGGCTTTACGGTCCGGGTAGGCATCTCTTGGTCGATAAAATCCGCCGGGGTGAGCCAATGAGAGGGAACCCAGATCGCGTACTCAACCTGACCCACCGAGACGATGCGGCTTCAGCCGTGCTGGCCATCCTGCAATCGCCCGATTCATCCGAAGGTGGTATTTTTAATGCTTCTGACGGGCGGCATGCCACCCGGGGTGAGATTGCAGATTGGGTGGCATCGAGAGTGGGGGTACACAAGCCTGCTTTCATCGGTGCGGATGAAGATGGCGGGCCGCACCGCCGAGTGAATAGTTCAAAATTGAATCGGGTATTTGGCTGGACTCCGCGGTTTGCGGATTTTCAGACCGGTTACGAAGATTTTCTTGCCAGCGAGGAAAGCTAACTTTTTTATTTAAACCATGCCAGGCGTAGGAAAACTTCTCAAACAAGCCCAAAAAATGCAAAAGCTGATGGAGGAGGCGCAGGCCAAACTCTCCGATGAAATTCTTGAGGTCAGCGGAGGTGGGGGTGCGGTCTCCATTAAGATTACCGGACAGGGGGAGTTTAAAGAGCTAAAGCTTGACCCCGAGTTCCTGAAGGAAGACCCGGAATTTGTATCTGAGGCCATTTTGCAGGCTGTGATCGATGCCTCTGAGCAGGCAAAAAAGAAGAGTGATGATGCTATGGGTAGCCTCACCAGCGGGGTGCAAATGCCCGGCTTCTTTTAATTTACCCGGTCCAGGCTCTTGACTCCGCAGTACCAGGTTTTGGTGCAAGCTTTGAAGCGCTTGCCCGGGCTGGGTTATCGCTCGGCCGAAAAAGTGGCCCTACATCTTCTGGTTGAAAAACCGGATGCCGCATCCGCCCTGATTGACTGCCTGCAAGATGCGAGAGGAGGCTTGGGCCCTTGTGAAACCTGTGGGAATCTTGCAGAAGGAAGTCAGTGCACGCTCTGCCTTTCGGGTGAGCGGGACCAATCGCAGCTTTGCATAGTGGAAGGAGTGACCGACCTTTTTGCGATGGAAAGGGCGGGTGTATTTCGCGGTCTATATCATGTGCTGCACGGAAAACTTGCCCCCGTGCGCGGAGTGGGACCGGAAAAGTTGAATCTCGCATCTTTGGGTACGCGTTTCGAAAAAGGGGAAATCCGCGAGGTGATTCTTGCCCTCGGTAACGACATGGAAGGCGAGGCGACCTGCCACTACCTAAACCAGGAAATCTTTGACGGTTTGAACCTCCAGGTTACAAGAATTGGCTTTGGTCTGCCCAGCGGGGGCGGGGTGACCTATGCGGATGAGATTACTCTACGCAGTGCTTTGGATGGGCGGAAGTCAATGTTGTAGCTAGAAGGAGATCCAGCGCTTCTCTATGTAGTCGTAATAACGGAAGTTGTTGGCATTTTCAATTTTGAGGAAAATCCAGCGTTGTTTGGTGTTCATCCAGACCTGTGATTTTGGAAATGCCTCCCTTTCCAGCCAAACCCATTGCAATTCAGGATGCCACAGCCAGTAATTATTGCTGGTCTTGGCGGACGAGCTATACATCCAACCCAGAGGATAATGATAGAGCCAGTTTTTATCGTTTTGTAGAACCCAACCCATCCAACTCTGATTCCAAAAGCCTGGCAGACGCTCAAAAATTGCCTTAACTGAAGAATTCTTTGTAAGAAGGATGCTTGTGCTGGCTGAATTAGGAGTGGCTACCAGGCTTCCTTCCCAATGAGAAAATGCATAACCTGTGTCCGCTTCGGCAACTAGGCCCACATTGCTACCAAATTCATGGGTTCCTGAATCATTAACCGTACCCCCCTCTGGCGTGGATATGCTTAGGGTATGAAGATCTTTGGTGAAGTAAGCGGTTAGATTCCGGTCCTGTGTTATGGATACGGAGGAGGTGGCAGAACTTGGACTGGCGACGCCGTCTCCCGACCACCCGGCAAAGGAATAACCGGTGCTTGGAGTGGCAGTAATCGTAACAGACGCACCGTAGCTGTAAGAGCCACCGTTCGAAACAGTTCCACCCGTGCCAGCAGAGAGAGCCAGTGTATAAGAGTTGAGGGAAAAGGCCGCGGAAATACTACGGTTTTGGGTCATGGAGACTGTGGTGGAAATTGAGTTTGGAGTGGCAACGCCATTGCCACTCCATCCGGCGAAGGAGTATCCTGTATTTGGAGTTGCGTTGATGTCGGCAGATGTTCCATAGAGGAAGGAACCGGAACCGGATACGCTGCCTCCATCCCCTGAAGAGAGGGAGAGGAGGTATGAATTAATCGAAAAAGTGGCGGAAATATTTCGGTCCTGAGTAATGGAGACGGATGTACTGGTAGAACCAAAGTCGGAAATTCCACTGCCCGTCCATCCTGTAAAAGAATATCCCGTTTTGGGTGTTGCAGAGATATTAATAATCGAGCCGTAAGTGTAGGTTCCCGCACCAGAAACGCTGCCTCCAGTGCCAGAACTAAGATTAAGAATATAAGAATTTATCGAAAACGAAGCGGAAATATACCGGTCCTGAATCATGGACACAGTAGTGGAGGAAGAGTTCGGGGTGGCGACACCGCTTCCATTCCACCCGGCAAAGGAGTAACCCATGTCTGGAGTGGCGGAGATGTCGGCGGTGGAGTTGTAGGGGAAACGGCCACCGTCCGAAACGGTGCCCCCTTCGCCAGCACTTAAATTTAAATCGTAAAAATTTGTGGCAAAGTTCGCCGTAATATTCCTGTCTTGATCCATGAATACCGATGTGCTGGCAAGATTTGGATTCGTGATTCCGTCACCCGTCCAACCAGTAAATGAATAGCCAGTTGCTGCGGTGGCGGTGATCGAAACATTGGATTCATCCTCATATTCTTCAGCTCCTGATGTCACTCCTGCGGAGGAAGGCAGAGAGCTGATTACCAGTAAATAACGATCAATTTCTCTAGGGGTGAAAGAAGCGGTCAGTATACGGTCCTGCGTCATACTTACCGAGGTACTTAAAGAATTGGAATCCTCCATGCCTTCCCCTAACCATCCTGCAAAGGAATAACCGGTATCCGGCGTGGCGGTAATTGTTGCATCCGAGCCGTAGGTGTAGGAGCCGCCCCCGGTCACGCTCCCGCCATCGCCTGCGGAAAGGGTGAGGTCGTAGGA
>Ga0181579_10002338_pt1 | contig 15380 bp, 16 predicted proteins | sample 071ome_24_FD_132996 | JGI IMG/M metagenome (GOLD analysis project Ga0181579, IMG submission 132996) | Coastal salt marsh microbial communities from the Groves Creek Marsh, Skidaway Island, Georgia - 071402CT metaG (megahit assembly) | ecosystem: Environmental > Aquatic > Marine > Intertidal... | reverse complement strand
TGCCCAGCCTTAAGAATTTCAACCGCAACCAAATCATTTTTTCCCGAAGTATATGGTTCATAGAGGTAGATTCCATTGGCATCATAATCTTCATGTAGGTTTAAGGATAAACCAAAGGAACATCCTCTAAGCCGAGAAGAAATAGAGCAAAGTAAAGGGGATTTTGGGTTATCCCAAATTCGGTTAAGGTCATGCCCTTGTTTGTCAAATCGACAATTATTCACTAACCCCCATGGGTTTAGGCATGGGAAAAGCCTATGAGGAACCGAGCCAAGCACCTCGAGGTTTTTCTCTGCCCACTGGAGAAGAGCCCAGCAAGAAGCCGGCTCATCGCCATGAATTCCAGCAGAAAGATAAAGACCAGACGCACCTTGCAAAGGTTTACGATTGTGAATCTCAAAAATAGGGAAATCATCGAACAAACCAATTTCGGTAAGGGCAAGCTTACTGCCTGCGATCAGTGCCCTCCACCTTTGCACAAGGGATTGATAATCATGCACTGAATGACCTAATTGCATCATTAAAAGTTAATCGAACTAGCTTACCTGCCAAACTTTAAAAAGAAGAGAGGTTGACCAAGCTTAAAATTATAAATTAGGTGACTGTAATGACTCGCATTGGATACATGTCACTCCTCACACTGTTTATGATTTCATGCGGAGGTGGAGGGGTAACGATCACCAAAAGTCGCACGGTTGAATATGTTTCCAATGCATTCAATAAATCAAAACAATGGCTCCGGTCGACCGATGGAGACTACATTCCTCAAGAAGGTCCACCCCCGCCCTCCTCTTTTCAGCCTACGGAAAGTCAAGTTTTGCAAAGCAGGTCAAAACAAAGCTCAACTGGCAGAATGACCAAAAGTGATTACCTAAGGGGGATCAAGAGGCTAGAAAGTACCATTCCAGAATTAGAAAAGAAATATGGTAAAAACAACCAAGAGGTTGGAGAAACTTATTTTACCATTGGGTCGATGTACCTCGAACAAGGATACAGCAAAGAGGCAAAATCTGCTTTCGAAAAATCTTTGAAAATCTTATCCAAATGGCTTGGTTCAGAACATCCACGAATTTGGAAATTAAAGGATAAGATCAAACGAATTCAATAATCCACTCCGCTTATTGCTGAAAGAGCCCTTTCAGACTTTGTACAGTAAAGGGCGAGGGAGTTTCTAGATCCTGAAGCAATAAATCCGCTCTTGAAAAATTATGCTTCAGTGCAAATTCACTCGGGGTGGTTATACACACCATGCCCGCGTCCTTGGCTGCAGTCATTCCATGCCATGTATCTTCCAATACAGCACAGGAATTTGCTTCGACCATAGATTTTTTGGCAACCAATTGATAAATATCAGGCGATGGCTTATGTCTGCTCGTTGATTCTCCGCCGCACAAACAGGCAAGAGAACTTAAAAACTCTTCGCCCAATGCAGCTTTAACCACAAGCTCAGCTGCCCAACCCACACATGCAGTAGCGATGGCAATAGGAATTGCTGCCTCCTTCAATTCATTAAAAAAACGACGGATTCCCGGGCGCAAACCAAGCTTGCCCGTATTTAAATCTGCAGTAATTAAATCCACATAGAAATTGGTTTTTCGATCGTATAATTGATTCTTTGTTTTTTCGTATTCTTCCTCAGGCAAATGGAGCCATGAGAAAACTTCTCGAATCTTATTGCCCCCCATTGTTTGGAGCCGGTCGGTGTACTCTTGCCGACTCCACTTTTTTTTAAGTCCAAGTTCCTGAAACAATGCATTGTACGCCAACCGATGATAGTCTTCTGTCTCGACAATCGTACCATCGAGATCTGAGATAAAGAGTTGGAGATGTCTACTCAACGATCACAAAGTTCACGAAATTGAGCCAATTTTTCCAAACGGCGGGCATCTCGGCATCCATTTGGTTCAAGTGACTGTTTAATAGAAACCATATCTTTGGAAACATCTCCCACTTTTCGCTCACAAAACCCTGCAGAAGCTAAAATTGCTGCTCCCATGGCAGAATGGGGATGATCAGGTATGATAAGGTTTTTTTGTAAAATATTGGCTCGGATTTGCAAACCAAGACCGCTCGATGCGGCTCCACCAGTGCCATAGATGTTACCCCCCACGAATGCCCCTAATTTTTCTAGCAGTTCGTAACTAAGAAATTCCACAAATGCAATCCCCTCTAAACAGCCCAATAAATAATCTGCAAAATTTTCTTTATCTCCCAAAAAGAAAGGTTGGAATTGGGAGGAGAGAAAGGGCAAGCGCTCTCCCCTACGAATCGATGGGTAGACAAGACAATTGGGCACGATATGAGTATCCCTCATCGAATCTAGCTTTTTAAGGGAATCCGCATTTTCTCGCAAAATTTCTCCACCCGCATTGGATGCCCCTCCTGGCAGCCAATGCCCATCGGGGTGGCGATGGCAATATATCCTGCCTTTCGGGTCATAAACCTTGGCTTGAGAAATTCCTTTAATGGCCAAAGTTGTACCAATTGTTGTTGACCACTCGCCAGGAGAACCTGCTCCTGATGCATAAAAAGCAGCATTGGAATCCGTTGCCCCACTCACTATTTTCACTTTCTCAGCCAGTCCCCATCGGGTTCGGTGAGTTGTTGCTATTTCGCCTATCACTTGGCCAGGAGGTACGATTGAAGGAAAATTCACCTCAGGCAGATGAACCGACCAGTCTCCAGTGTCCAAATCCAGGCCACTTTTCATCGCATTGGTTGAATCGGTGGGTAAATCGGTATGTCCAACCAACCAGCAGTTGATGAAATCCGTGGCATGTAAAAAAAGCGTGTCTTCTCTTAAATTGAGGTTCGAATGCATCCAAAGAGCTTTGGGCAAGGAGAAGGTAGGAGAGCAAGGTGACCCAAAAACAGGCTCGCATCTCAATGCTTCTTCCTCGGCACGAATATCATTGTGCAACAAAGCTACCCCAAGTGGATCACCATCTTTGCTTACCGGGAGAATCGTTCCGGAAGTGCTGTCGACTGCAATCGCTTTTACGTTTCTACAAACAGACCGTGAAAATAACTCCGAAAGAACATCATCGAGAAGAGAGATCCACTCCCTGGGGTCCTGCTCTGAGTGGCCAGGAACAGATGAGAGGTTTATTCCCTTGAGGGGTCGTGACAAGTCGGCGATTATTTTACCAGTATCCTCGACTAATAAGCAGCGGATACCACCTGTGCCTAAGTCTATTCCTAAAAACGCCATATCTTGGAAGATCACTTAATCAATCTCACAAATCTAGAGCAACTGCCTTTACTAGAATTTTGCCGGTGTGCGAACATTTGAATTGAGTTGGATGGATGGGATGGGGAAAATTAAAAAGAATAAACCGGCAAAGGCCCACCATCGGGAAAAGCCTCCGATTGGTGATCAAGCTTTATTCAGTGATAAAAGAACTGAATAATTTCTTGGGGCTGATTGAACCTGACCACTAGCTTCTCGCATCTAGAAAAAATGGGAACCTACTGTGGTTTTGTAATATCTGGATTATAAGAATATGAAACGAACTCCTGAGAATTTAGGTGAAAAGTATTTTTCGATTTGCCTTTTGGTGTATTTGTGTATTTGTTGTAGTTAATATGAAAAATAGGTTTTCATCTTCATTCGAATTGGGCGATATCGTAGTAGAAAGAAATACGGGTGCAGGCAGAAAAAGAGTTGGCGAAATTGTTTTTATAACTGAGGGGAAAAGGCCCAAGCTAAGACTTATTGAGCTCGCCCCCAGAAGCTTAAGTCCAAAATTTAGCGGAAATCACAGTAGACTGCGTTTTTTTAGCACTCCTCCTGAGAAATGCAGAAGACTGAAAGTCATTAACATTAAAAAAAGAAAAGTTTTTCAACTTGGAGATGTCATCAGGCACCGCAGATACGGTGCATACCGATTTGGGATCATTGTCGGTTTTCATCATCCAGATGGTCTCTACAGTGATTCCTGGGAAAAGGGATACAATGGAAAAGACGTTATAGAATGTGTCGAGATAAGTGGTCGCTCAGGCTTGCCACGCAAGCGCAATTCCGACGGGAAAATCAACAAATTTGAAATTGGACCTTCCCATGCAAAATTGTGCGAAATTTTACCAATGGACCAAAATGGAGGCGTTCGCATAAAAGATTATTTTGAATTCATACGCAATTGACCTACGATTTTTATTTCTCATGCCAAACATCCCCATACCATTGAATTTTAATTTCACTTCGTTTTTGCGAGAATAGAGAAACTTCATAGAAGTTATCTCACCATGGTTGGTGTATTTTGTTTCAGAAATGACTTAAGGTTGCATGATAATCTTGCTTTGCAACAAGCTTTAGCCATCTGTGACCAGCTTTTCTTAGTCTATGCATTTGAAGACAGAATATGGAAATCCAAGCACCACCAGATAGGATTTTTTCGTGCACAATTTCTTTTAGAATCTCTCTATGACATAGAGAAAGGTATCTCCCAAGTAGGCGGGAGCATGACCTACATATTTGGCAACATTGAAGACTCCATCCCTCCATTCATGGATGAAGTTCATGCTGATATATGTTTTTTATCAGAAGAAAATTCATGGAACGAAAAAAAGGCAGAAAATTCTCTTTCTCAAAAAGTTCACCTTAAAACCGCATACGATAAAACATTGATCCATCTTGCGGATCTCCCTTTCAGTCTCGACCAACTACCAGATTCCTTTTCCAAATTCAGAAAATCAGTTGAAACAAACTGGAATATTCGTTCCTGCATCTCATCCGATCTCACTGCATCAAAAATCACCAAAAGCAGAGGCAATCTTCCCGCCCTGAGGGACTTTGGGATTACCCAGAAAACCAGCGCCAAAGGGTATTATTCATTTACTGGAGGTTCAACTGCAGGGAGGAAGCGCTTGCATGAGTGGTTTTGGGAGAAGGGTGGTATTTCGACCTATAAAAAAACACGTAACCAATTGAAAGGTGCTGATTTTTCTTCTCACTTTTCTCCCTGGATCGCCAATGGCTCATTATCGCCTAGAGAAATTTACCACGAAACCAAAAAGTATGAAGCACTCCACGGTGCAAATGAAAGTACTTATTGGCTAATTTTTGAACTCTTGTGGAGAGATTTCTTCCAGTTTTTTTCACGATTGCATGGACGGAAAGTTTTTCATCCCTGTGGATTAAACCAACAAAAGGAAATCGACCGAGAACCTGATCAAGCAGATTTACTTTTTTTCAGGTGGGTCAATGGTTGCACTGCAAATCTGTTCATCAATGCCAATATCAATGAATTGAATCAAACCGGATGGATGAGCAACCGTGGCAGGCAAAATGTTGCCTCATATTTGATACACGACCTTGGTTTGGATTGGCGCAGGGGTGCAGAGTGGTTTGAGAAAACCTTAATTGATTACGACCCATGCAGTAACTACGGGAACTGGCTTTACTTGGCAGGTTACTGCAGTGAGAAAAAAACTGTTCGTTACTTTAACACAACCATCCAATCCATGGTCTATGATCCAAAAGGTGAATACACCAAAGATTGGATAGACTCACCAGTTTCGAACTAACTGGTCCCAATAAGTCTCCAAAGTTTCTGAATCTGGAAAAGCCTTAGAAACGATTGCCTCCTTGCTCAATGCATCATGGTAGTGAAAAATAATTTTATTTTCACCATTCAATTTTTTGAACAAAAAGACTTGGCTTTTATTCACACAGACAGAGTTCCCTTTTTCATCTACTCCAGCCATGATGACTTTCAGTTTTGTCTCAGACTTTTCTAAAAAAGATCCCATAAAGACACCGGATACAAATATGATTAGGAATGTAAGGAGTAGCTTTTTATTAAGATTCATTTCTAGTTAGGTTAGTATAAATTATTTCTATGGATTGCTTTTATTTGTAGATTTGAAGACAAGTTAAACTTTTACAAGTATTTAGATTCTTAGCCTTCCAGCGATGTACCAAGAATCCTTCCTAGTAAATATAAGTCATACGCATGAAAGATCTAATTATTGAAAGTACAACAGTTCAATTCACACCCAAGTGGATCCCTGATGTATACGATTGGATCAAGAACATGGAAGAATTGCTTTATTGGTCAGGAAATACCTTTGTGCAGGATGGCTTTTCAATAAAATCCTTCAAGGATCACTTGGCCCAAAAAAAAATCACGCCTTATGCTAGGGTTGATGGGCAGCAGAATATTTTGGCTTACGGTGAAATCGTAAGACCCCAGAACTCTCAACATGCTAACCTTTGCCGAATTATTGTAAGACCGACACTAAGAAAAAAGGGGATTGGCACGGCGTTTTGCAAATCATTGATTGATGAGTCTTCAAAAACAAAGGCTTTTCAATCGATTGGATTGAATGTACTGGAGTGCAACCTTCCTGCTGTTGCATGTTACCATTCTTTGGGATTTAAAATCATACGAAGAATTCTCGGTGCTCGTAAGATGGAAGGGAAAGCCTATGATCTGGTCGTTATGTCCAAGAATATTGAACCCACGAAATAAATGATGAAAAAAGTAAGTGGTGGTTTGGTTCTCTACAAAAAAGATTCTGTTAATCAAAAGGTTTTCGTATTGGTCGCACATCCTGGAGGACCTTTTTTCCAAAATAAAGATGCCGGCTGGTGGAGCATTCCCAAAGGTGAACCCGACCCAAATGAGAAGATCTTTAATGCTGCAATTCGAGAATTTGAAGAGGAAACGGGACTTTCCCCTCAGGGCCCCTATTTGAACCTTGGTTCAATTATTCAAAACAATGGCAAGGAGGTTTTCGCCTGGGCCTTCGAGGGTGATTGGCCAAAGACTCGCATTCATACTTGTAATGAAATTTCAATGGAATTTCCGCGTGGATCAGGAAAAATATGGACCTTCCCAGAAATCGACCGAGTCGAGTTTTTGCCCATTGAAGAAGCAAAGCACAAGCTCAGGCCCCAACAAGTGCCTTTACTGGATCGATTAAGCGAAGTGCTTTCCCTACCGCAATCCGCACAAGCAAGCTGAGGTTGCTTTCAACGAAGTTACATTCTATTAAGGGTAAATGTTCCAATGGCAAAAATTCTTCAAAAGGCAGATCGTCACTCCCTTTTTCGTCGGTGTTCTTATTCTTGTAGGCTTCAGTCGTTATCTCCCTCTAGAAAATCCGTGGTTATTTAATTTCTCTCCTACTCTGGCAATTTTTCTTTTTTGCGGTGCATTTCTCCAGGGTCGTTGGGGATGGGCCGTTCCGTTGGTTGCGATCGTTCTTTCGGATTTGTTTCTTAACCCCACATACGGATCTAGTTTTTTGGAACCTTTCATGTTTGCCACATTGGGCAGTTATTGGATGGTTTGGTACTTAGGGAAAAAAATTGGCAACCAATCCAGTCTTACGGTTTGGACAACTGCTTCCATTTCATCCGCCCTCCTTTTTCATGGGATCACATGCACCTTGGCATGGGCGGTGAATCCAGCTTATACCAAGTCCATATTCGGCCTCATCCAAGCAATCTTTATTGGTGAACCAGGTTATGCTCCTTCTTATTTGTTTTTAAGAAACTCAATTTTAGGAACCCTTTTCTTTGCCACAGCCTTTCGCTGGGCACATTTTTGGTTCACAAACAAATTTTCGAGTGCTGAGCCTGATGTTATTTTTTGTAAGAACGTTGTCGGCGAGCCTCAAATAAACAAACACCAGTAGCAACAGATACATTTAAGCATTCCACGGCACCGTTCATAGGAATGTAAATGAGCTCGTCGCAATGCTTTGCGGTCAACCTTCTGATTCCCGATTCTTCAGCACCCATAACCAATGCACAGGGACCAGAAAAATCCGTTTCAAAAATAGAATTCTTGGCTTGATCACTGGTTCCGAGCAACCGAACACCAAAATCTGACAATTTCTCCAAGTATCTTGCTAAATTAACAACCCGAGCGATGGGCAGTGTTTCTGCTGCCCCACATGCAACATGACGAACCACATCTGTAAGTCCAGCCGATCGATCACTCGGTAATACAATGAGGTCAACTCCCGCCCCATCTGCAGACCGAAGACATGCACCAAGATTCCTGGGGTCTTGCACCTGGTCCAAAATTAAAAGAAAAGGATCATTTCCTAAAGATTCCAACAATTGAAGAGACTCTTCTTCCCCAATTGTTGAAATGGGAGCATCTGGATTCCCATGGGTTTTTCGCCCTAAGGATTTTGAAAACCTACGCTTCATCTATTCCAAAGATGAAAAAGAAAGAGGTGGCGGGAATTAATCGTGAAAATCAGAACCTTCGACCGTTGCCTGTACATACCCTTTGCGAATACAGAAATCACCAAACCTTTCACCCTCTTCGCGGCTCTCAGCGAAGCTTTCCAGAACAGGGGTGAGCTCCTTTACAATTTCTTCATGGGTAATCGCTGGACGATACAACTTGTTTAGCCGCGTGCCATCCAATCCCGCACCAAGATAAAGGTTATATTTGCCTGGTGCTTTTCCGACCAATCCAATCTCGCCAAGGTATGGGCGTCCGCATCCGTTGGGACAACCGGTTGACCGAATCGCAATTGATTCCTGTCTTAAACCAAGTCTGTCGATGATTGATTCAAGTTCATCAACAAGCTTTGGTAAATACCTTTCGCTTTCAGCAAGTGCCAAGCTACATGTTGGCAAGGCTGTGCATGCTATGGAATTTAAACGGATACCAGAAAGTTGATCGGGCAAAGTCACCCCAAAATTTCTTAGGATCTCTTCCACTTTTCCTTTATCCGCCTGATCCACCCTCGCAATTATGACATTTTGATTGGCGGTAAGCCTAAATTGACAAGAGATATCCTCAGCAATTTCTCGAAGAGCCAACCGCCCTTGGTTAGGACCGGAAGACCTTAACCTTCCTCCTTCCACAAAAAGTCCGTACGCCCATTTACCATCTGCATCCTGGGTCCAGCCATAACGATCCGTAGTCGAATCGAATTCAAACTCTTTGGCTTTTTCTAAGTTCCACCCAAGCCTGCGGTTTAATTCCTCTAAAATCCAATCTGGCCCCTTGTCTTCCACCGTGTATTTCATTCTCGCATGCCTACGGTCGGAACGGTCACCATGATCTCTCTGGATTTTGACAATTTCTTCTGCGACTTGGACGACTTGATCCGGGGAACAAAAACCAATGACATCAGCGAGTCTTGGGTAGGTAGCAGTTTTTCCATGAGTCATGCCCAAACCGCCCCCGACGAGTACATTGTACCCGACCACTCGATCCCCGTCTGGAATACCCACAAAACCGAGGCAATTGGAGAAAACATCGACATCATTCCTCGGGGGCAATGCCACAGCTATCTTGAATTTCCGAGGGAGGTAGGTTTTCCCATAAATTGGTTCCTCCTCTCCGATGGTATTCTTCTTTTCGCCATCCAGCCAAATTTCTGCATAAGAAGATGTTTTCGGGGTGAGATGATCGTGTATCTTTTGGGCTACTTCAAGGGCCTGTTGATGCAACTTCGATTCGAAAGGGTTTGCAGGTGACATTACATTCCGATTCACATCCCCACAAGCAGCCAGAGTATCCAGAAGGGTGTCGTTAATCTCCTTCATGGTTTGCTTTAGGTTCTTTTTAAGAATTCCGTAAAGTTGGAATGCTTGCCGAGTGGTAAGCTTCAGAGAGCTTTCACCAAATTTGTCAGCTAATTTATCAATCCCTAACCACTGGGCTGGTGTGCAAACTCCGCCAGGCACACGAATGCGGATCATGAAAGAAAAAGCTTTCTCCTTCTTCTCTTTGATGAGCGATGCCCGTAGATCACGATCGTCCTGCAGGTAAGTACCATGAAACTTGGTAAGTTGAGCATCATCTGCGGAGATTGAACCTGTTGACTCGTCGGAAAGACTTTCAAGAATCGTTCCACGAAGAAAGTCACTGCGTTCTTTGATGCCCTCATTTTTAGAGAGCTTTTTAGGTGCGTTGGGATCAGAAATCATACAAGTTACTATCTGTAAAGATAAGTTGGCTGTCTGGCAAGAAAGGCATCATTATTTTCTCCCCTCACGCTTGGGCAAACTATCTAACTTTAAACTAGGATTAAAATTCAATTCTCCATCTTCATTCGGCCATAATCCATCAGGGTCCAGGTACGCAGCAAACGCAATCATCGCTGCATTATCACCAGTGTACTCCTTGTCTGCTGCATAAAATTTTAAATTTTCTGCAGTACAGACTTCATGCAAACGATTTCGGAGGGATTGGTTGTTGGCCACACCACCAGAGAGACCAAAAGTTTTGTAATTCTTTTTGCCGATAAAAAAACTGCATTTTTTGGCTAATTGATCTACCGCTGCTTCCTGATATGAAGCACATAAATCCGAATATCGATCTTCAATCTCACCCGCATCCATTTTTTGTAATTGGTACAGGAGGCTAGTCTTGAGTCCCGAAAAGCTAAAATCACTCGCTTCGTTATTTTTAAAAGCCCTCGGAAAAGCGAAAGCCTTTGCGTTTCCCTCACCAGCAAATTTTTCAAGCTCAGCACCTCCAGGATAAGCAATGCCCAGAAGCTTAGCCCCCTTATCAAGTGCTTCACCTGCAGCATCGTCCATGGTCCGGCCAATGATATGAATATCTCTATTCAAATTGATTTCAAAAAGCAGGGTATTGCCCCCTGAAACCAACAAACCTAGATGAGGAAGTATTTCTCTCCACTGCCTCTCCTCAGCCTCCAACCCCAGGAAGGGGGAGAAGGCGTGACCACGCAAATGGTTCACCCCATAGACGGGCAGGCTCCACAGTTCGCCCAAAGTTTTGGCAATGCTTAGCCCCACCCCGAGGCAACCAACCAACCCAGGCCCGCAAGTTACAGCGATTTCAGATATCTCATTGGTCGGGTGAGGGCTTTCACGAAGAAGTTCCAGAATAGGAAAAAAATGTTCAAGATGTTGTCGTACCGCCAAGTCTGGAACAACACCACCATACTGCGAATGTTGTTGCATTTGTGAATGCACCCATTCACCCACAATACCTTTCTCAGGGTGGTAAAGAGCCATAGCAGACTCGTCACAGGAACTTTCTATTCCCAGAATCATAAAAGAGCATGCTTGAGTTTCACCGAAAACAAATTACTCAAAGCCTATGGGACTAACAACGCCAAAGCTTTCATCAATTATCTTAAAATCATTTAAGAAGATTTTGGCGGACCGTGACAGTATGCCTTTTAATGAGTTTTTGAGTTGGGCTCTCTATGACCCTGATCATGGCTACTATCAAAAGAAAAAAATACGTGTAGGGAAAGGGATGGAAAACGATTTTTATACATCCACATCCCTCGGGTCGCTTTGGGGAGAACTGATCCTGAATGCATCCCTGCATTTACTCGGGAATCGAAATCCTGATGAATATACCTTTGTTGAAATTGGTGCTGAACCAAATTCCTCTATTTTCGATGGAATCCAACAACCCTTCTTCGAACATCGAATCATCCATCTTGGAGATCCGATCAAAATTCCCAGTAAATCAGTGGTTTACAGCAACGAGTGGCTGGATGCTCAACCGTTTCAGAGGTTTCAATTTGTTGAAGATCAATCAAAATGGACGGAAGTGTTTGTTGGAGAGCAAGACGGCCAACTGATCGAAATAAAAAAAGAAAAATTAAACTCTCATCCTTGCCCGTTACCCACCTCTGCACCAAATGGTTACCTAATCGATTGGCCTTCAGGTTCTATTGAAAGTATGAACCGCTTACTTTCCCAAGACCAATGGATGGGGGTATTTATTACTTTTGATTACGGGCTAGATCGGAGGACGATTCTCCATGATCGTCCAGAGGGAACGGCAAGAGCCTACAGGAAACAAAAAATGACCACCAACCTGCTTGAGGATCCAACCGAAAAGGACATAACCTGCCATTTGTGCTGGGATGATTTGCAAGAAACACTGCACAGGTACGGGTTCGAAAATATTTCTCTACAGACTCAGGAAAGTTTTCTTATGAAAAACTCCCAACAAGCGATCCAAAATGTTTTTCAAACAAGTTCCTCCTTCGATCCCCAAATGTTGGCTCTTCGGGAACTGATTCATCCAGCACACTTGGGACATGGGTTGCAGGCACTATCTGCAGTTAAGTTTTAAATATAAATCCAATTAAGGAATAAAAACCGAATCCTGAGAAAAAATTTCATCTCCTGGGTTTCCAACTTCAAAAAGCTTCCTGATATCTGATTCATCCCATACAGAGTCGAAAATCGCAAACTCATCAATACTTCCCTTCATGGAAAAATTTGGGTTGTGGTTGGGAAATGCCTGATAATGACCAATTAAGCCCTTCCGTAGGGATATCGCTTTTGCCAAGCTCACCCTTTCCCGACTAAAGGATCGTCCATTCACAAAATGAGTAATCCATTTCTTTTCTCCATCAAAGCTTGTGGCAAGATGAACCCACTTCCCTATTCGATCGGGCGAGAAAGCAACGGCAGACTCGTACTTTTCAACTTGAGCACCGGAATTGATCTCTAAAACTAGTTTTCCAAGCGAGCTCACCGACCATCCCAATGCACCACGGAAGTTAGGTTGGGAAAACACAATAGGAGCACCTTCCGTGCTCAAGCTATCCAGCTTCAGCCAAGCTACCAAGGTTGCCTGCTTGAGCGATTTATTGATGTTGAGGCACACCCGGTCATTATTCTTGGAAAATTGTAGGGCTCCCTTACCAGGCCACCGGCCTTCAGACCACTGACAACCAATTACAGCACCATCACCGCTCCCGTTATTTCTCTGAGTTTCATCCTTCAAGATCCTTGACCAGGAAGCTTTGCAGTTAAAATCGTAGTACAGTAGTGTATTTTCATTATTGGCTAGTTCTTTACTCATTTTAGCCCAAGCTGAACGCTTCCTGTTCGCAACTTCAAGAGAACGGGAAGCGAGATCTGCACTACCTGCAAAAGTGCCCAATGGCATGTCCAGGGGTGTTAATATGCCAAAGGAATCAAGATAGATCGCCTCGCCACCTGACACCTCTTGGAAAACTTCATTCCCCTGAATATCAAATCCTTGGTAACTCACTTTCCCCCGAAATACATACACTTCTGCAGCACCCTCTTTGTCGACCTCAATTCCAAAGTCTGTACCCAAGTCAACCACTTTGCCCATGGGCAGATCGACAGAAAACCCTACTGCTACCTGAGGCACATGGGCACGCAGTTTGCCTACCTTCATTTCCATGGCGTTGTTGTGAATCAGCTTGGCTTCAACTGGTCCTTCAAGGATTGCCGTTGCACCCTGCATAAACTCCAACTGAACCATACCTTTCGAAAAAGTGAAGTCACCAGACTTAAGGGATGCTCCTCTATCGGGACGCTCTGTAGTCCCGGAGTCCCAATTTAACCCAACTGATTTGGTTAGAACGGCCACTACCTCATTTTCTAGTAAAGCAGATTGCTCAGGTACGCTCGTCTGTAAGGAACGAACATCAACTATCTCCGATTGATTTTTATTCGAATCCACTTGTGACTCAGGAAGAGTAAAATACAAATACACTCCAAATAAAACGAGAGCAGCAAGAGGCATCCATGCCTGAGCAAATTGAAATAGGTTGGTGAGTGGGTTCCGATGCTCCTCCTTTTCCAATTCTCCTAGAGTTTCATCTGCGTAGTGGTTTAAACTGACAGACATATCCATGTAGGAGATGTAGAACTTTCTTGCTTCTTCAGATCCCTCTAACCAAGACTCCAGCCTCTTTTTTTGTTCTAAGGTCAGGCTGTTCTCGACTAACTTGTCCAAAAGTTCGTTGAGCTCGATGATATCTTGGTCCCTTAAACTCATACTTATGGACTTTCCGTGCTTACCTCAAGGCTTACGCAGTCATGTAAAGTCTTGCGAATCCGATTTAATGCCTTGTAGGCACCCTGTATCGTGCGTCCGCACGCTTGAGCTGCTGCTTTTACATTGTGGCCGGATTCATACCTCACCAAAACCATTCTTCTGTCCCTCTCATTGAGTTTCTGCAGGCATTTGGAAAGGGCGTGGTGTCGGTGGTCTAATTCTTCTTCCATCTCAACCCGGGTTTGTGAGATTACCTCCAGAACATCCTCATTGAAAATAACTTTTGAAGTGGCAAATTTTTTTCGGGCAGCACGGACTTTCCAAAAAGCAATTTGGCAAGCCCATGAATAAAAATTTGTACCACTCTCAAATTGGGAAAATTTTTCGCAAATTGTAAGACTTGCTTCCTGTAAAATATCCTCAGCGTCTGCCCTTGATGGCACCAAAGTCAAGATATAGCCGAACAACTTTCTTTGATGCTTCATCATCAGTTGAACCAGTTCAGAGGATCGGTCTTGGGGAGAGACAGCCATGGGATGATAATTTAAATCACAAAGAATGCTTACGCCGCTTGGTTAATCGAAGAAAACTTACGGGAAGGAATCAATTTAGTTTCAGAAAATTTCTCGAATTTGTTCAGACCACGCCTAATGACTTCACGCTTTGCCTTGAGGAGTGATTTCGATGCCAGTTTGATTTTCCGAACCTTGACAGAACACCCTCGCCCTTCAACCACTTCAGTCATTTTGTAGTAAATCGTACCGCTAGGTGTTTGCGAAAGCCTATCAGTTAATTGAACCTCTTTTCTTTTTCTTTTGCGCAACCGCTTTACACTCCCCAAGGGTACCCCATCTGGTTGCATTGAGCTTTCGCGCCCTAAATCACCGTGGGACTCGGCTAAAAGGCGACTGATTGTATTCTCATCTAAATATTTATTGCGTAAATCAGTGCAAACAAAGTCATCGTCGTAAGTTACTTCCTGCAAGGGGTCGTCGATAAACATAACATGTTGAGGGTTCCCAAGAACTTTTTTGAGATGTGAATTGTACCATTCACTCGCCTTGATTACAGCACTTCTACGATTGCATCCGTAAAAAGACTTGCAGGCCACAAACTGACGATCCGTCCCCAGTCTTGCTTCAATTAAATATTTTGTCTCATAAATCAGCTCGAAGTATTTTTCATAAGGAATATGAAGGGTGGCCTCGTATTTTTGAAACTCATTAAATTTCATCATCTTTAAGTTCTCCTTTTGGCGTTGTTTATATTGAATGGACAACTACTAGATAGACTAAGAGTGAAAGATTGAGACAATTTATTTTAGATTTTGATTTAAAGATCCATTTTCAAGGATTTGATTTATTTCATAAAACAAATCTTTTTCCAGGAAGGGAGAAAATCCGACCCAAACCCTTTTTATTTCTCCATTGGGCTTGATCAAAATGGTTTGGGGCAATCCATCCACCAAGTAGCTTTTACCAAGTGCCCCAACGGGATCCAAGCCCACCGGTAAATGCGATAGGTTATGCGTTTCTAGGTACTTGGAAATTTCGTTCGGCGATCCATCTTTGTTGATCAATAAAACCGAGAGATCATTGATCGGATGATTTTTTCTAAGTGCTGAGAACATCGGTAAAGCCATTA
>Ga0181579_10002336_pt1 | contig 15385 bp, 15 predicted proteins | sample 071ome_24_FD_132996 | JGI IMG/M metagenome (GOLD analysis project Ga0181579, IMG submission 132996) | Coastal salt marsh microbial communities from the Groves Creek Marsh, Skidaway Island, Georgia - 071402CT metaG (megahit assembly) | ecosystem: Environmental > Aquatic > Marine > Intertidal... | reverse complement strand
CCGGTCGCCCTGCTTGATGCCGAGCTCGCGCAGCGCGTGCGCCATCTGGGCCGCGCGGCCCCGGGCATCGGCATAGGTGTAGCGGTGGATATCACCTTCCACCCGGTTGGAGATGATCAGATTGTCGGTCCGTACATCCGCCGCGTAGTCGATGATGCTGGAGATCATCATCGGCATATCCATCATGCGGCCTTCGAGCATGCGAGCCTCCCAAACCCTTTATTTTCCCGAGCGGATTACACTCCGCCGCTTGGGCTGTAGAGTGCGTCAAGGCGCGCCGCGCCGCAAGCACCGGAACCGGGTTTTACGCTTCGGTGACCCGCCTCGACCGGAGATCGCCATGGCCCTGTTCGTCACCCTTGGACCGCGAGGCAGCAACCACGAACTGGTGGCCCGACGCTATCTCGATTTTCACGGACTCGGCGACGCGGATTTGCGTCTCGTGGAGGATTTCCACGAAGGCCTCGACATGCTCGCGCGAGACCAAGCCGACTATCTGATACAGGCCGCCGCGCATTCGCGAACCGCTTCCACCTTGGCCGAGGGGTTTTTCAAGCACGGCATCCGAGCCATCGACTGCTTTATCGCGCCGAGCCACCCACTCGCCATCCTCACCCGAGCCGAGGTGCAAGCACCCCGCGCCATCGGCCTTCAGCCCGCCACCGCGAGCTATGCCGATCTGTCAGCCTGGCCCGTCAAGATCGAGGAGCCGACAACGGTCGCCGTCGGCGAAGGCCTGCTCGCCGGGCGCTATGACAGCGGAATCACCATGTGGCGCCTGGCCGAGGAAAATCCCGACACCCTGCGGGTGGACCTCGATCTCGGCAGCGTCGACGACCCCTGGATCGTCTATGGCCGGGCCCAGGTACGCGGCGACGCTATCCTCGCCTGGCCCGACAGCCCCGCCGGGCGCCTGTATCGCGGCGCGTGAGGACGTTCGGGAACGAGGCCGAAATCTCGTTTCAACGTCACCCCCCGTCAACCGTCGCCCTGGCGCACGGCAGGGCCTAGGTTCCGGTGGCCCCGCTCCTTGGCCGGCCTGCGCATGGTTTCCCATTGGAAACGCCTGCCCCCGGCCCTGCCTTTCGCCAGGGCGACGGTGGAGTTTTATCGACCCGATGGGACCGGATCTAAAAACCCTCAAGCCTCCTTTTGTCGTCGTCCTCGTGCATGCGGGGACCTCCGAACGTAGGATAGGTCGAGACCAACCTCACCGGGGCGAGATCCCCGCTTCCGAGAGGATGACGAGAAAGGTTGGTTTTCCAGGCCTGCCCGCCGCCTCCACCCCAATCTCGCCTTCTCCATCACCCCGCGTCATGTCGGGCCAAGCCGGCAATGACACATCGCCTGATCGGCCTTATGCTGGCCAGTCGCCGGGATGTAGATTTGGTGGGAAGTATCGATGATGCTGCAAGGGCGGGTGGCCTTGGTCACCGGGGCAAGCCGGGGTCTCGGCGCGGGAGTGGCGGAGAGGTTTCTGCGGGAAGGCGCGGATGTAATTCTCCTGTCGCGCTCCCGCGATACCCTGGACGTGGTTGCGGCACGGTTATCGGCGCTATGTGGTCCCGATCATCGGGTTCTGGCCGTTCCGGGCGACATCTCGTCTCCGCGATCGATCGATCGGGCTTTCCTTGGAATTCAGCGTGAATTCGGCTCCATCGATGTGGTCGTGAACAATGCCGGCGTGTTCGTGCCCATGGGCGACTTCGAGAAAGTCGAGTGGTCCGAATGGGTCCAAGCCATCGCGACCAATGTCGCCGGGACCGCCTATATGTGCCGCAAGGCCATTCCGATGCTGCGGCAATCGGCGCGCGGCAAAATCATTAACGTGGCCGGAGGCGGCGCCACCCGTCCGCTGCCGCCTCTCTCCGCCTACGGCACCAGCAAAGCCGCAATCCTTCGTTTGACGGAGGAACTCGCGGCCTATCTCGCGCCCGACGGCATCGATGTGAACTCAATCGCGCCGGGACCACTCGACACCCGTTTCGTGGACGAGGCCATCGCCGCCGGACCGGGAAATCTGGGTGGGGCCTTGTATCGCGAAATTCTCGATATTCGCGCGACGGGAGGCACGCCGATGGCGGTTTCGGCGGATCTGTGCGCTTTTCTTGCCTCCAGACGAAGCGACGGGATAACCGGTCGGTTCATCAGCGCCAGATACGATGACTGGGAGAGCTTTCGAGATTGGTCGGACGCGCGGGAGAAATCGGACTTGTACAGGATGCGCCGCCTCGACCCTGATACCCTCACTCGCGTAAAGCGGCTACTTTGACAGCCAGGTCGGTCGCCAATCCCAGGAGCCGTTGATGCCGGATCGCGTGGAGTTTAATTTATCTCGGGTACCGGTGTTTGTCGACCCCGTGCGCCGGCGGCCCGGCATTCGCAAACAGAACCCGTTTCGGATCATCGTCCTCGCCCTCGATCGCGCGCTTGGAGATTTCGCGGCGGTTCTGTGTTTCGCGATGTCGGTTAAGGCCCAGTTCGACCATGCCAAGCTTCTAGTCTATTACCGGAATGACAGGCCGTACAAAAAACCAATTCTCGATGTCTGCGCCGACATCGACGAGGTTATCGAAATGACCGGTTCCGACAGCCTGCCCCTGGACATCCTTGACGCCGCCGCGCATGCCCCGTTTCCGCCGCCCGAGACATGGCGCCACCACGAAACCGCATGGAACAGGTCTCACCTCGTGATCCTGCCGCATATGGCGCGATACCAGAATCTCGGCCAATTCGACCCCGCCGCGCGGTTCAGGTTCACGGCTCGGGACGCGGAAGTCGCCGCCAAGCGCCTTCGGGAGAGCGGCGTCGACCCGGACCGCTGGTTCTGTGTGATGCACTATCGCGAGCCGTCCTATCAAAATCGCCGACCGCAACCGATGCGGGATGTCGAGACGACGGACTACGAGGCCCTCATGAACTGGATCATCGATCACCTTGGAGGCCAAGTCGTGCGGGTCGGCCACGCCGAGATGCGTCCCTTCGCCGAGCGGCCCGGCTATGTCGACCTCGCGCCGCTGGGGGATGCCGACTTCATGCTGCATCTCTTCGCGATTTCCAGGGCGCGGTTCGTGCTGGCGAGCAACAGCGGCCCCGGAATCTGCGGCAGTTGCTTCGGCACGCCGACCGCCATGTGCAACAATCCCGCGACCTTCGGCGTTTGGAACAGCCAAGACGCGGTGATGATGAGCCATATCATCGCGCCCGATGGCCGGCGCGTCTCGCACGGCGTCGCGCATAAACGCGAGATGCATTTCGTCGCCGCAGTCCAGCACCTGAACGACCTCGGCTACCACACGGTCCTGCAGTCGCTGGATGAGCTGAGGCGACTGGCCGCTGTCATGCACGAACGGACCACGGACACGCCGGGATGGAGAACCCAGTGGTACGAAACCGAGAGGCTCGATCGGCCCAATCGGTTCGAGGCCTCAACGGACCCGATCATGCGCGCCACGCTCGTCGAGTTCGAGGATCTCGCGCCAGGCGACGGAAGCATCGTTCTGGCATGAGGGGAGCCAGCGGATGGGGGTCGGTGGGTTCAGGGACGTATACCAATCTCCGCGACGAAAGGGTCGCTGGTTCGGACTCTTGCGCCCTATACCTAGGAACTGTTGGCAACCGTCAACGGCTTCCCGCACCAAGGCGACGGATCCAATTCCACACCCATAACCTAACGGTCTCTCAACGGCTCGCCCGCTCGCGGGTTAGCGTGATACAACCTCCGGCAGGTTTTCTTCTTTCCGGGGCACCCCATGCCGAGAGGCCCGAAACGCCACCCCTATGACGGGATTGTCGCCGTCTCGCCCGCGACGGTTCCCTATCAGCGCTTTTCGAAGGAAGCGGCGCATTGGTGGATCGCACGGGCGCTGAAACAGTCCCTGGACGGCGCCGGCCTCGGCCCCCGGGACGTCGACGGGCTGATCGTCTCCAGCTTTACCTTGTTTCCCGATTCCGCCGTGGGTCTGACCCAGCATCTCGGCCTCACGCCACGCTGGCTGGACGATATTCCCATGGGCGGCGCCTGCGGGGTGGTCGGGCTCCGGCGCGCGGCGCGGGCGGTGCAATCAGGTGACGCGAGCGTGGTTGCCTGCGTCGCCGGGGACACCAACCATGTCGACAGTTTTCGGCGCATGCTCTCGAGCTTCAGCCGCTTCGCCCAGGACGCCTCCTACCCCTACGGCTCGGGCGGGCCGAACGCCTGTTTCGCCCTGCTGACGGATCATTACATGCGCCGCTTCGGGGCAAGCCGCGAGGATTTCGGGCGCATCTGCGTCGCCCAGCGCCAAAACGCCCTGCGCAATCCTCACGCCGTCATGAAGACGCCGCTGAGCATGGAGCAATATATCGGCGCCCGCGCGATCTCCGACCCGATCGCGCTGTTCGACTGCGTGATGCCGGTGGCCGGCGCCGAGTGCTTCCTCGTGATGCGCGAGGAGGACGCCAGAGCCGCCGGCCTGCCCCATGCCCATATCCGCGCCACCATAGAGCGGCACAACGCCTTTCCCGAGGACCCGATCCAGATGCGCGGTGGCTGGGAGATGGACGTGGACGAGCTCTACGCCATGGCCGCTCTCAAGCCCGCCGACATGGATCTGGTGCAGACCTATGACGACTATCCGGTGATCGTGATGATGCAGCTCGAGGATCTCGGCTTTTGCGGCAAGGGCGAGGGGCCAGAATTCGTGCGCGCCCATGACCTCACCATCGACGGGGACTTCCCGCACAATACCTCGGGCGGACAGCTCTCGGCCGGACAGGCAGGCGCCGCCGGCGGCTATCTCGGGCTGACCGAGGCCATGCGCCAGGTCACCGGCTCCGCGGGGCCGACCCAGGTCAAGGGAGCCCGCAACGCCTTGGTATCGGGGTTCGGCATGATCAATTTCGACCGCGGCCTCTGCTCCGGCGCGGTGATCCTATCGGGAGACGGCGCATGACCGACCCCCTCGCCCGTCCCCCGAAAAAGGACCCGCAGGTCCGCACCCGGGTGCCGACCCGTCCCTCGCATTTCCGCAGCCGGGCGGCGCTCGGCATCGCGGCGGCGGCGGCCGAGGGCCGCTTCATGCTCCAGGTCTGCGAGGAGTGCGGCGCCGTTCAGTATCCGCCGCGCGACGCCTGCGCGAGTTGCCTCTGCGTCGCGCTGCCCTGGCGGGATGTCTCGCCCAAGGGTCGCCTGATCGCCGAGACCACGGTTCAAACCAGCACCAGCATCTATTTCCGCGAGCGCGCGCCCTGGCGGATCGGGACGATCAAGCTCGAGGCCGGCCCCTCGGTCATGGCGCATCTGCACGGTGATCTCGCGCCCGATGGCGAGGCGCGGGTGATCGCCATGCTCGATAAATCCGGTCAGGGCGTGCTCTTCGCGGTCCCCACCGAGATGACGCCTAACATGGAGGATGATCCGCAAATGCGGGAGATGACCTCGGATCCGAAATACCGCCGGGTGCTGATCACCGACGCCCGCAACGAGAACGCGCCGGCCCTGGCCCAGGCCCTGGCGGATGCCGGCGCCTCGATGGTCTTCATCGGCGAGGCCGAGAGCTGGCGCCCCTATCCACACCGCGCGGCGCTGGCGGCGATCCCCAATGTCGATATCCTGCCGATGGATGTCACCGACACCGCCTCGGTGGTCGAGCTTTGCGGCGAGATCGGCGGCAAGACCGATATCCTGATCAACAACGCCCGCTTCGTGCGCCCGGGCGGCATCCTCGATCGCGCCGATGTCGCCTTCGCGCGCGAGGAGATGGAGGTGAACTATTTCGGCCTCCTGCGCCTGGCCCAGGCCTTTGGTCCGGCGATGCGCGGCCGCGGCGCCGACGGTGACAACAGCGCCGCCGCCTGGGTCAACATCCTCTCCGTCAACGCCTGGTCGAACAGCCCTGATTACGGCCTGTTCTCCGCCTCCAACGCCGCCGCGCTGTCGCTTTCGCAGAACCTGCGCGCCGATCTCTGGGACGGCGGGGTGCGGCTGCTCAATGTCTTTACCGGCCCGACCGAGGATGAATGGCATCAACCGTTACCGCCGCCCAAGGTCGCGCCCGCCGCGATCGCCCGCGCGCTGGTCGCCGGGCTCAGGGACGGGCTCGAGGATGTCTATGTCGGCGATGTCGCCAAGGACCTGATCGACCGCTGGCGCGCCGGCCCGAAGATCCTGGAACGCGAGATGATGGAAAACCGGGGAGCCTCGTCATGAACCAGCAATCCGGCGCGCCCCTACTCGGCGAACTCGCCCTGTCGATCGCCTCCGGCGCGATCCGCGTCGTCGACCTCACCCACACCCTGGACCCGGATTTTCCGGTGATCATCCTGCCGCCGGAATTCGGGCAATGCGCACGGTTCCGGATGGAGGAGATCTCGGCCTACGACCATCGTGGACCGGCTTGGAAGTGGCACAACTTCACCTGCTCCGAGCATACCGGCACGCATTTCGACGCCCCCGCGCATTGGATCTCGGGCCGGGACCTGCCGAACAACAGCGTCGACACCATCCCGGTCGAGCAGTTCATCGGCCCGGCCTGCGTCATCGATTGCAGCCAGGGCGCGGCGGAGGACGAGGATTTCGAGCTGACCCCCGCGGTAATCCAGGCCTGGGAGGCGGAGCATGGCGAGATCCCCGCCGGCGCCTGGGTGCTGATGCGCACGGATTGGTCGCGCCGCCGCGGCGCCGAATATCTCAACATGCGCGAGGACGGCCCCCACTCCCCCGGTCCGACGCCGGAGGGCATCCGTTTCCTGATCGAGCAACGCGACATCCGCGGCTTCGGCACCGAGACCGTCGGCACCGACGCCGGCCAGGGCAACCACTACACGCCCCCCTTCCCGGCGCATTTCTATCTTCACGGCGCCGGTAAGCTCGGCCTGCAATGCCTGAACAACCTCTGGGAGCTGCCACCCACAGGCGCGGTGCTGATCGCGACCCCGCTCAAGATCAAGCAAGGCACCGGCAGCCCGCTCCGCGTGGTGGCGCTGGTGGGGTGAAGGGCGCGCGCGCGAACGTTCCCGCGTTAGCGTAGAACGGGTTTTCGGACTTTTGGTTTGAGATTTTAACAAGAGAACTTCTCACGGGCCTTGCCAGGTGTCAGTCCAAACACTTCGAGAAACGCGGCGCCGAACGCGGGAGCCGACTCAAATCCAGCGACCGTGGCGGCTTCGGAAGACGACATTCCAGATACCAGCGCCGTAAACCCTTCGGTGAGCCGCAATTGACGTCGCCATTGGCGAAAGCTCATACCGGTCTCTGCTCGAAACAACCGCGCGAGCGTCCTGCTCGTCGCGCCGGAGTTTTCGGCCCAATCCTCCAAACTCCGACTGTCCGTGGGCATCGTGCAAAGCGCATCGGTTACACGTTTCAAGCGTGGATCGACGGGTTGGGAAAGGCTCAACGGCAATTCGGTCGAGTTCTCGATCTCGTCAAGGGCTAGCGCCGCGATGTGATGACCTCGACCATCCAAGGCCCAGTCCAAGGGCTCGGCGCAGGCCGCCAGAATTAACTCCCGTAAGAGCGGCGTCACCGCGATAACCGCCGCTGTGTCGCCAACTCTCTCCGCCGCGCTTTTTCTAAGGAAAAGCGCGCGCATCCGGACGTCTCCATCCATTTAAATGCTATGCAATGTATCAGCCGGCAGGTGCAGGGCCGCGGTCGGCGGAACGATGTAGCGTGCCGCCTCCGTCGCGATTCTCATCACACCGGATACCGCGTACAACAACTGTCCTCGGGGATGGACGTGCATCTCCGCCTTCAATCCAGACGGATAGTCTTCCGCGAACCCCACCACGGGGCGCTCCGCCAACTCCACTTCATGGATATCATTTTGTCATATTGGCGACATAACTTGTCCAACTGTTTTCCTTTTCCCAGTGTAGTGTCGGAAAAACGTATATTCCAGATAAAGGAGAGGCGTGATGGAACCCCAAGCCACGGATATGGAAGGCCTTTTCCCCAAGGATATTTTCTTGGTTTCCAAGAACGATTTGAAGGATGGTCCGAACACGCCGGGTCAGATGCGTAAAACCGCCTTGGCGCCTGACGGCCTATGGGTTGGTGAGTGCCTGATCACCGCCTATGACGAGCCAAGCCAGTGGCATCACCACGAGAACTACGACAGCATAATGTACATGCTCTCCGGTAAAATCCGCGTGGATTGGGGCCCCTCCGGCGAAAAAAGTTTCCTGATGGGACCCGGCGATTACGCCTTTTTTGGCCGGAAGGTTATCCATCGCGCGGAGATTATCGAATCCGAGGGCGAGTGCAGATACGTCTTCGTACGGATCGGTAGCGGAGAATCGGTCGTCAACGTCGATCGTCCAGGGTTCGCCAATTAGTCTCGGGGGGCCTGTCGCGACATCGAATGGACTAAAATGCAAGGCATCATCCAGGATAAGACCATAACAACCAACCATGACCTCGAATCCGTATATCCGCGCCCGCTTTCCGGAGCACGGGTAACAAGGTTGCCCCCCGGACGGGTACCCGCCAGGACCACGCTGGTGGGCGACGATGTCATCCTGGAACCACAAGACGCGGACAAGCACGCCGCCGCGCTGTTTGAGGCATCGCACGGCTCCGAGGAGGGATTGCGGATATGGGATTATCTCGCGGTTGGGCCCTGGGCCGACGAGAAATCATTCAAGGCGGCGCTGCGTGATCAGTCATCGAGCCTCGATCCGATATTCTATACGGTTTGCGATAAGGCTTCCGGCGCGCCGTGCGGGCAGATCAGCTTGATGGATATTCATCCACAAAACGGCACGATCGAGATCGGCAATATATGGTTTGGCCCATCCCTGCAACGCACGCGGGGTGCCACGGAAGCACTGTTCATCGCCCTGGCATATGCGATGGATGACCTCGGCTATCGGCGCATGCAGTGGCGGTGCAACTCGCTGAATGTGAGATCCCGGAACGCGGCAAGGCGCCTCGGCTTCCGCTTCGAAGGAACTTTCCACAATCATCTGATCTTCAAGGGAATGAACCGGGATACCACTTGGTACTCCATTCTCGAAGACGAATGGCCGGAAATCCGCGGTATTCTCGCGAAGTGGCTTGCCGCCGACAATTTTGACAACGCGGGCCGCGCGCGAGGATCGCTTGCTGGGATGATGGAGAACCGGGCCCCGAGCACGCGGGGCTGATCGAAGGATTGTTCGAGGGCAAGCAAGGTGTCGAGGAATGTCCCCTCCTGGCACCAAGCGCCCCTACCGAACCAAGTCCCATCCCAACGGCTCACCCACCGCCGTCCCCCCTTGGGCCTTGCACCATTTCATGCTTGGATAGGCCCCAGCGAGGATTTCCGCCACCGGAGGACAGCATGCCGAAACTGTTGAGCGATGCCGAGGTCGAGATGATGCGCCGGGACGGCTATGTGGCGCCGGTGCGGGTGTTCGACGCGGCGCGGGCGCGGGCCTTCCGCGATCGGCTGGAAGAATTCGAGGCGAGCGTCGCCGACCGGCCGGCGGAGGAGACCTTGTTCACACTATCCCGCTTCAAGCCGCATCTGCTGTTCACCTGGCTGGACGAGATCTGTCACGACCCCAAGCTGCTGGACGCGATGGAGGATGTGCTGGGCCCGGATCTGATCATCTTTTCCGGCGCCTTCTTCACCAAGAACGCCCGCGACGGCAACTACGTGCCCTGGCATCAGGACACCACCTATGCGGATTTCGACGGCGGTCGCTATGCCCGGGCCTGGGTCGCCTTTACCGACAGTCATCCCGGCAACGGCTGCATGCGGGTGATCAAGGGCAGCCACAAGACCCAGCTGATGCATACCGAGGAGCCGGATAATCCCCACAACATCCTGTTCCGCCGGGAGAAGGTCGCCGAAGCGGTGGCCGAGACCGATGCGGTGGATCTGGTGCTCCAGCCGGGGGAGATGTCGATTCACGACTACGGCGTCGTGCATGGCTCCAATCCCAACGACAGCGACGACCGCCGGATCGGCTTCGCGATCACGTTCGTCAGCGCCGACACGATGCCCCGCGGCCGCCGCGAAACCGGCATGCTAGTACGCGGCCGGGCCCGAAACGACGGCTGGGAGCTGGAGCCGCGCCCCAAGGCCGATCTCGACGCCGCGGCCCGCGCCGCGCACAAGAAGGCGATGGAGATCCGCGGCGGCTATTTCTTCAGCGACGCCGGCAAGGAACGGGTGCTCGCCGGGGCGGCGGAGTAGCTGGTCAGCGGGATTGCCGCTATGTAACACCGCGCACACTCCCGCCATCTCGGCTATCATCGCTCCAACAAGCTGAATTGAACCAACCCAACGGAGGCGATCCGATGGCGAATGACGATATGCGCCAGCCGAGCGAGACCGAGGCCGGCCCCGAGATCAACACCTGGCTCGACGGCTTCGAGGCCGCCCTCACCCACCGGGACGCGAGCAGTCTCGGGGCGCTGTTCCAGGCCGACGGGATCTGGCGGGACGTGGTGGCGCTGAGCTGGCATCTGCGCACAACGGTAGAGGCCCACGCGATCGCGAGCGCCCTGCTGGACGCCGCCGCGACGACCAGGCCGCGTGACTTTCGGATCGACGAGACCCGCACCCCGCCACGCTGGGTCACCCGCGCCGGTACTCATACCCTGGAAGTGATCATTGCCTTCGAGACCGAGGCCGGGCGCTGTAGCGGGGTTTTGCGGCTGGTGCCGGACGGCTCCGGCGGTCTCGTCGCCTGGACCCTGATCACCAATCTCGAGGCGCTCAAGGGTTTCGAGGAACGGATCGGGGAGCGCCGACCCTCCGGCGAGAACTATTCACGGAGTTTCGGTGGCGACAATTGGCTGGACATGCGCGAACGGGTGTCCGGCTACGCCGATCGCGACCCAACCGCGCTGGTGGTCGGCGGCGGCCAGGCCGGGCTCGCCATCGCCGCGCGGCTCGGTCAGCTCGACATCGATACCCTCATCGTCGACCGGCACGAGCGGATCGGCGACAATTGGCGCAAGCGCTATCACTCGCTCACCCTGCATAACGAGGTCTACGCCAATCACCTGCCCTACATGGCCTTCCCGACGACCTGGCCGACCTATGTGCCCAAGGACAAGATCGCCAACTGGTTCGAATCCTACGCCGACGCGCTGGAGTTGAATTTCTGGACCGGCACCGAGCTGATCAGGGGCCGCTATGACGACGCGGCGAGGAGCTGGACCGTACCCTGCGCCGAAGTGACGGCAGCGAGCGGGTGATGCGCCCGAGGCATCTGATCTTCGCCACCGGCGCCAATACCCGCCCTTATATCCCCGATCTGCCCGGCCTTTCGGATTTCGCGGGTGAGATCCGCCACTCCGAGGCTACACCACCGGGGCGGCCTGGAAGGGCAAGAAGGCACTGGTACTCGGGACCGGCAATAGCGGCCATGACTCGGCCCATGATCTTTATGAGAGCGGCGCCGAGGTTTCCCTGATTCAACGTGGTTCCAGTGGCGTCATCAGTCTTGAATCCGGCCAATTGCTCTACAGCCTCTACGCCGAGGGACCGCCGATTGAGGATTGCGACTTGCTGGCCACGGCGACGCCCTACCCGGTCCTGGTCAAGGGGTTTCAGCTGGTGACGGCGGAGATGCGGCGGCGCGACAAGCGGATCCTCGACGGCTTGCGAGACCGCGGCTTCAAGATGGATTTCGGCGAGGACGAGACCGGCATTCAGATGAAGTATTTCCGGCGCGGCGGCGGCTATTACATCGACGTCGGCTGCTGTGACCTGATCATCGACGGCAAGATCCCGCTGCTGCAATGGGACCGGATCGAGCGTTTCGTGCCCGAGGGGGCGCTGATGAAGGACGGCTCGGTCACGCCGGCGGACCTGCTGATCCTAGCCACCGGCTATCGCGGTCTTCAGGACCTGGTCCGCGAGCTGTTGGGCGACCAGGTCGCCGAGCGCACCGGGCCGATCTGGGGCTTCGGCCCGGACGGGGAGTTGCGCAACATGTTCCGGCGCACCGGACAGCCCGGCCTCTGGTTCACCGCCGGCAGTCTGGCGATGAGCCGGATCTACTCCAAGTACCTGGCGTTGCAGATCAAGGTCCACGAGGAAGGCCTGATGCCCCTGGAGACGCCCGTCGAGACGCCGCTGCCGGGTCTGGCGGCCTGAATAACGCCCTATCGGAGGACACCTCATGTTCAACCTGGAAAGTTTTGTCGAGGATTGCCGCGCGGCGGTGCAGGACGACCCCACCCACCGCGCCGTCGCGGAAGTCATGCGGCGCGCCTTCGCCGACCCGGCCGCCATCACCGACGGCCTCGGCGTCGCGCCGAGCAAGGGCGGGATCGTGCCGATTTACTGTTCCGACGACCTCACAATCATCAATGTCGTCTGGAAGCCGGGCATGACGATCATGCCGCACAATCACGAAATGTGGGCGGTAATCGGGGTCTATGGCGGGCGCGAGGACAACATCTTCTGGCGCCGCCTCAAGGACTCCCCCGATCGCCGGATCGAGGCCGCCGGCGCCAAGGCGCTTTCGACCGGGGACGTGGCGCCGCTCGGCGACAACATCATCCATTCCGTGACCAACCCGATCGCCAAGCTATCCGGCGCCATCCATGTCTATGGCGGCGCGTTCTTCGAGGTCGAGCGCAGTGAATGGGACGCCGAGAACCTTACCGAGCAGGCCTATGACATGGCCAAGAACCGCGCGCTGTTCGAAAGCTGATCCCGTCCGCCGAGACGCCGCCCAGAGTAAACATCCCGCGACGCCCCCTGTGTCGCGTCCGCCGCCCGACTTCCAGTAACGCCGATTGCTTTCGCAAGATCCATGCGGTATCCAACGCCCAGGAAAGAGCCCCGACGCGGTGATGGTGGGTGAAACATGCCGTCATTGACGACATCGAAAGGGTTTTGATCCAATCCGCGGGGGCCAAAACATGCTCCCGCCCAGGCGCCGGTTTAGCTCAGCTGGTAGAGCATCTGATTTGTAATCAGAGGGTCGGGGGTTCGAGTCCCTCAACCGGCACCAAATTTATCAATGACTTAAATGATAACCAACGACTCCTTTTAGAGTTCGTGTCCGTCTGGTGTCCGTCCAATATCCGCCTGAACAATGCCAACAACGCCGCTCAGGGGTGGGGAAACAGCGATATGTTTTCCCCATCCCGCAGGCCCATTTTTGAGCATATTAACCCTGTCATCACAAATTTCCTCAAACGGAGATAGAGATGACGAACCAATCCTCAACGGTCCCCGCAAGCCCGGCCGCGCCGTGTCTCGAAGATGTCGGCATCTGGACCGAGCAGCAGGCTGCCGACTTCCTCGGCAAGACAGTAAACACGCTGAGACATGACGCCTCACGTCGACGGGGCCCGCCTCGCATCAAGAACGGCAAGCAGGTGCTGTACCGCGCGAAAGCGGTTCTCGAATGGCTGGAAGCGCAAGAGGTCGATCCCGAAAAGCGGGGGGCGCGCGCTGCATGAAGCCGGAAAACGAAACGCGCTGCTCGAACCTGCCAGGGGACAAAGCGGCGCGCAAAACTCATACTCAGCAAAACGAATCCCTCCGAAGCACTCCGAAGAGGTTTCGCAAAGGCTCTCGGCAACCGGGCGGTATCCGTCGCACCTTTGATCTCTGGCTGGAAATGCAGGGTCCCAGACTGATCGGGGGTAGCAAATGACGGGTACCCTGGACTTCGAGGCAATCAACGCACGGGCGCTGCCGATCCTCGCATCACTGGCACGTGAGTGGCTGCCGGATGGTCGCTTACGCGGCGTCGAGTGGATCGCCAGAAATCCCCATCGGGCCGACAAGCGGATCGGATCTTTGTCGGTGAACTGTCGAAGCGGTGTATGGCGTGACTTCGCAACGGACGATGGCGGCTCGGACCCGATATCCCTCTACGCGTTCGCGCGTAGTTGTCGTCAAATCGAAGCCGCACGCGAGCTGGCCGACATGCTCGGCGTCGAGACTGGCGGGAGTTGGGAGCCCAGCCCCCGGCCCGATCCGGCGCCCATACCGCCGGCATGGACGACGACATCAAAACCTGCACCGAACGACTCCGCATTGCGGTTATGGCATAGGGCTGGCCCAATTGCCCGGACGCTGGGCGAAACCTATCTGCAGCATCGGGCCATCACCGTGAATGCAGGCAAAGCCTGCCGGTTCCACAATAACGTGGGCTATTGGCTGGGTGATCCAGATAACCCTGACGGGCCACCGCGTCTCCTGCATCGTGGTCCTGCTCTGATCCTGGGCTTCCGCTATGGCGACGATCCCGAAACCGTCGGCGTGCATCGCGTCTATCTCGATGATCGCGGCCGCAAGCTTCGCCTTGATGATCCTGACGAGCCGGGCGAACTGTTGCCTGCAAAGAAGGCGTCGGGTCTCTTTCGGGGCTGTCATATCCGCTTTGGCGAATGGCCCTCGGATGATGCTGGCGACGGTATCGAAGCTGTCGCCTCGGAGGGCCCGGAAAACTGCCTGTCTCTTTGCAAGGGCCTCAACCTGCCCGGCCTATGCTCGCTATCGAGCGGCAACCTCCCTCTGGTTCGACTGCCGTCATCCGTCAAATCGGTGGTCATCGGCGCGGACCCGGACCCAGCCGGCATGGCTGCGGCCACCAAGGCACAAATCTCTTTCGCTGAACAAGGTGTCGAAGCGCGCGTCATCGTCCCGCCTGAAGGTGCTGGGGATTGGAATGACGTGCTGCGCGCCGAAGAAGGAATAAGATCATGAATAGGATGCAACAGGCCGCCGCTAGCGCCCATGTGCTTACCGCCAATGACGTGGTGGTGGAGCCCGTCCCCCTTATCCGCCCAATTGAGCCCTCGGAACCTTATCCGGTCGAATCGCTCGGGCCAGCCCTCCAGCCTGCCGCTGAAGCAATCCAGCGCAAAATACAGTCGCCGATGGGCCTAGTTGCTCAAAGCGTTCTGGCGGCCGCGACATATGCCTGCCAGGCACACGGCAACGTCGTCCTGCCCTATGGCGAGGCTGTCCCGGTGTCGGGCTTCTTCTTGACGATAGCCAAGTCCGGCGAACGTAAAACCGGTGTTGATAGGATCGCGACCAAGGCGATCTCGGAACGTCAACGCGAACTGGCGCGCGGTGATGCTTCCGAGGAATTCGCATTCGCTGCGGACTCGGCCGCCTATGAAGCAGCTAAGAAAAAAATCCTGAACGACAAAAGAACCTATGGGACGAGGGAGCACATGCAAGAGGCGCTGAAGGATCTCGGCCCTCCTCCTGAGCCCCCGCTCTCTTCTGTCCTACTGGCATCTGAGCCGACATTCGAGGCGCTGGTTAAGTGCTTTCACGCTGGCCAGCCGTCCCTCGGTATCTTCTCCGCTGAAGGGGCTCAGTTCGTTGGTGGTCATGCCATGAGTCAGGATCACCGGCTCAAGACATCGGCGGCCCTAAGCTCTTTGTGGGACGGGGAACCGATAAGGCGGAACCGTGCCGGCGAT
>Ga0181579_10002334_pt1 | contig 15389 bp, 14 predicted proteins | sample 071ome_24_FD_132996 | JGI IMG/M metagenome (GOLD analysis project Ga0181579, IMG submission 132996) | Coastal salt marsh microbial communities from the Groves Creek Marsh, Skidaway Island, Georgia - 071402CT metaG (megahit assembly) | ecosystem: Environmental > Aquatic > Marine > Intertidal... | reverse complement strand
GGTCTCATCGTCCTCAAGCAACTTCAAGGCATTGTCTTTTTGATTGAGGCCGATATAGGCCCGCGCCTTCAAATACCGGCGTTGGTTTTGAAGCGCAATTGGCATGCCCGGAACATTTGTTCGTGACAACACGTTCAAGGCTTTTTCATATTTCTGATCCATAATATGAACGAGTGTTAATCGGGCGCCGATACGGGCACGGTCTACACCTTTAAGCCGGAACTTAATCTGATTATCCAATAGTTTCGCACCGCGCGCCAAAAGATCAACCGCAACCAACCGGTCGGCCAAATTACGGATCATTTCATCACCTTTAACGCCGACAGGTGTGAGCTCTTTAAATTCTTCGTAAATAGCAATCGCGGTAACCGGTTTGAGTCTATCCGCGCCGTTATTGAGAAACAATTCCGTGAAGGCATCGGCCATTTCTTGAGTTACTTCCGGTGCCTGCGGGTGTTCGGGAAAATGTGTAGCGGCTTGTTTTAAAGTCTTCAGGCCATTGCGGTAATCCCCGATTCCCATGTAAAGGCTGCCGAGACGGCGTAATAGCTTGAACTCAAATTCATCGCCGCGCCAATCGAAACGTAATTTTTCATATTCGGCGGCAGCCTCCTTACGGTTCATTTTCTTCGTCTTTAGCAACAACTCGGTTCGGGCGACGGCAGCTTTAGCGCGAATAAGCCGGTCCGGCCCTTTAATGGCCGACTCCCACTTTTTAACGGCAGGGGAGAAACCGCCTGCCAACTCATAGAACTTGCCGTAAGAAAAATCGAGATCGGCTTTAACACTACCTTCAATATTTTTTTCGGCTTGGACGATCTTTAAATAACGCCGGGCTGTTTTTGGATCGCCGACCTTTACGGCACTTCGGGCAACTATAAGGCTTAAGGGCATTTTAAGCCGTTGCGGATAGGGCCGGATGATTGCACCAAGTTTCCGAAGTTCCGGCGCCGCTTGAACCGTCTGATCTTGTTGCTCAAGCAAAACGGCCTGCCAGAATTTGCCTTCGTCATTACCTTCGAGGCTTTTGTGCTCGAAATCTTTTTTGGCGTCGTCATACCGGTGGAGCAAGAAATTGGAAACGCCGCGAAGCATGTTGAATTCAGCCTCGTCTCTCGCGCCAGGGCGCTCGCTTTGAATTACGCGTAACACACCGAGGGCTTCAGCCGAAAAACCATGCGCGACAAACAGGCGCGCTAAATTCAACCGGGCCTGCTCTTTTAAAGAAGAGCCTTTGGATTTGGCGATGGCCTGCAGATGCTTCTGACGTTCCCGGCGCATATTTAAAATCGTGCTTTTTCGCCATTTCTTAAGGTCCATGGCGCGGGTTAGCTCCCGGATGACCCCGCCCTTTTCCTGCGCCGCCGCGGCTGCCACGGCGGTTACCGGCGTTAAATCGAATCGGCCTTGACTTGTTAACTCGATCCCTTGGCGTAACGGGCGAACACGCAGCGTATCGACTAACGGACGGATAACGACGCCTTGCGCGCTGGGCAACAACTCGACTTGAGCATACCGATGCCGTTGAATAATTCCCTGGCCGAGCGGAATGATCGGTACGACGACCAGGTTGTCGCCAACCAGCGGATCGTTCAGAGCAATCGCTTCACCCGGTTCAGGCACGGGAATAAATAGCCGCGCACCTACCGGCGAATTCGGTTGCGACTTTGTTTCAATGGCCGCTTTGGGTCTTAATTGCTTTTTGCGGAAGTCTAATATCCAAGACAGGCCGTCGCGCTTGAGAATTGGATTAATACCAGCAATGGTACTCATACGGATGATCGTCGCCTGTCTTGAGGGCAGCTGTTCTAACGAGCGTATGACATTGCCACCGGCGGCCTTGAGGGCATTGATATCGAGTGGACTTGGTTTATCAAAAATCGTCCATAAATATCCGGCACGCCTAAACACAGCGGCGGCGACAGGCTCGTCCCAGTTAAACCGGAGTTGCACCCCTTGAGTGTTTCCTGCCGCCGAAGCCCCCTGCACCGTCACGGGCGCGAGCTTGCCGCTTTTTGGCGCCGCAGTCGTTGACTGAGCCGCTTGCTGGCTTTTTGATTTTACCGGCTTGTCTTTTCTGACTTTTGGCGATTGATCTTTTTTAAGCGGTGTTAATGCTGTCGGCTTCCCCGGTTCCAAGGGGATAGGTTTGTTTTTCTCTTTGCCCCTTGCCTTAGCAGCAGTTTTTGTTGTTTTGCCGGCTGGCGAAGCAGCCGTTTTCGGCACGGCTTTTTGGGTTCCAGGTGCCATAACGTCGACGACGACTTTGCGCCCGACATAAAAATGTTTGATCTTAGATGTCGCAGCTACGGAAATGGAAACCATTACCTTTCCGTTTGAACGGCTTGCACGAAGCTGTTTGACGTGCCGCGGCGGCCGTTTGGCGGACCGGCCCAGGTCAATGCGCGCCGGCTGATCGAACGTGAGCGAAGCGACATCGCCATTGCGTGATAACCGATAAGGCACCTTGCGCGGCCAATCAAAAACCAGCCGCGTATATTTTTGATGCACGCCCGTGCGCAATCGAACGACGGGGCCATTCGACGGGCTGGTTTTACGCGTGGATGGGGCCGCCTTATTTCTGCTTGGCTGGGCCTTTGCTTGATCTTGTTGTTTCTTAGCGGCGTCTTCCGTGGTCTTCTTGAGTAGATCGACGACGACAGCGCTACCCGAATAAAAACTTCTCACACCAAAATCGCCCTTCAGTGCAAAAACAACAGAACGGCCATCAGATCCGGCGCGGGCACTGCGGACATATGCACGCAACGAGCGCGTCACCCGCCGGTAAGAAGCTTCAATCGGCGAGCCAAAAAAGATGACAAGCCGTTTGCCGGAAATTTTAGCGTCGAACGGTACCGGATCGGGCCATTTAAAAACGATCCGACCATAATCTTTATGTGCCGCAGCCCGAACGGTAATCTGTTCTGCCGTCGCGTAACTACTAAGGCCCACGTCAAACAAAAAAGGCGCCAGCACAATGAGACTACTGAGGACAAACCGCTTCATCAACCGTCCTTGGAAATCGTTGGGCGGATCACAATATCGATACGGCGGGACATTTCCCGCCGCTCTTTTTCACCCACATCAGGCAGTTGCGAAAATAAGCTGTCGGCATAACCGTAGGAGGTAATTGTTTCCGTATAGCCCGAGCGGCGCAACTCGTTGGCGACGGCAATGGCACGGGCCAGAGACAGCTCCCAATTGGTTTTATAAGCAGTGCCCTGCACTTTGCCCGGCGCGGTATGTCCATTTACACCGATTTCATTACCGATATTGCGCAAGACGCCGCCTAAGTTAAATAAAGATTCCTGGGCTTGTTTTTTAAGCTTCGATTCTCCAGGCTCAAAAAGAATTTTCCCCGGCATGGTAAAAATTAAGCGGTCCTCAAGAAGGATAAGCTTGCCTTTTTCGAGCAATGAATCTTGCTTGATCGCATCTTCCATCAAGGCCGTCAGATACCCCAAATTAATGGCGCGCTTTCGGAGGATGCTGGCAATGTTGAATTGCGCCGTTGCAGCGGCAACTTTTTTGGAACTGGTCGGACTTAAACTTTGCGATAAGGAATCCGTAATCGACTCCCACTTATCAAGCTTGATGCTCGACATCGCGAACAACAAGACGAAAAACGTCAGCATCAGCGACACCAGGTCGGTGAAGATAATCAGCCACGAATTACTGGTTGCCTGCTCTGCCGCTACGGGTTGCGCCTCTATCGCCATGCGCCCTACTCTTCCGTTTCCTGTGTCTGTGTATTTTCTTTTGTTTCTTTTTTCTCTTTTACTGCTTTTGCATCTTGGGCCGTTTTTAAATGCTTCAAGTTGTCACGTAGCTCATCAATACTGCGCACATAGAACCACATAATAATCTGGTCCGGATCCCCCGGCTTAACGCCCACGGTAACACTATCGGGGGGAACACCGCGTTCGCGCATTTTGCTGACAAATGCATCCGCCCGGCGGAGCTCCATGTTCCGGCCGGTCGACAGATCTTTGTCCGTGACGAAACGGCTTGCCATTACGAGCTCTAAATCATGGCGCATGCCCGGCGGCCGGCCGCTGAGTGTCGTTACAATACGGTCCAGTAGCTGCGTTTGTGCTTCACGCACCTCCGCCTTCCCCGTCTGAAACAGCGCGTCTGTCGGGACGATAATGCGCATCAGCTTCCCGGGTTGTACGATTTCGACTTTTGCGACCTGCAATGATGTTGCAAAAATACCCGTGACGGTTTCTTGGAATGCCTGGCCCGAGGCGCTGCTGTCTTCCGCTTGCAATGCCGTCGGATCGGTACTCGGCGGAACAGGACTAAATGTTGCCGTTAGGCTTTTCATTGCCGTTTTAGCCTTAACGTCCTCCAGCGTTGAGAAGCTGTTTAATAAAATAAAAAAAGCGAGCACAAGAAGATAAAGGGCGAGAAAAAGGAACAACGTACTATTCCCAGGATTTACCGGGGCCGCATTCGTTATTTCGTCATAACTGTTCATCATATTTTAGCCAAGCACGACCACAACGAATCGAGTTTAGCAAAATTTTCAGCGCAATTCCGCCTCAATCGCCCGGAACAGGCCTGCTGTATCTTGTGATTTTTGGGAGAAACCCGTGCCATCCAACACAAGCCCTTCGTGGTTTACGGGCTAGGAATTCGGCAGCCCCGTCGCCGGGCTCGGCAGTTTGCGCAAACGGGCCAATTCGATAGTGACCTCACGCGCTTTTTTCGGGTCCATTTTTGCCATGATCGCCGCCAGTTTTCGCTCTTTCATGCGCTCGGCCACCATCAGCAGCGTATCCAGCTCAAGCTCTTCAAAAATGCGCGCGGCGTCTTTCGGCTTCATGTTTTGATAGATTTTAACAAGGCTGTTCAGCTTGGCATCCTGCTGAGCGTCATGTTTTTTAATGAGCCCGTTGATGGTGACCTGCAGGGCCTTGATTTCCTGAATTTTTTTACCGATACGGTCTTCGGCGGCTTTTAGCAGGCCTTCACGAAGATCCAATTCGCGGGCGCGGGATTCAATTTGCTCGCGCCGGTCTGCCAATTGCTGCAAGAGATCGATCTCCGCTTGCGTCAGTAATGTCGGGTCTTTGCTGAGAAGTGTTGCCGCTTCCGGTGGTTCAGCGCTCGGCAAGGCTGCCAGCGGCTGAGCCGGACCCGGCTGAACACCCGGTAAATTTGTCGGCGCGCCTGGCTTTGCCGGTTGCTGGGCTTTTGCATCCCCGACCGCAAAAAATTCACTCATCATGTCGTCCATATCACCGGCAAGACTGCCAAGTTTTGCAGACAGCATCAGCACGGCTGCACAAATGGTGATCGGTAAAAAACGAATACGTGAGATGAATTTTAACATTGTCGATTTCGGCCTAACGGGCTAATTGCAGGGCACGGATGAGCTCACGCTCGGCTTCCGAACGGGAAGCCGCAAGTTCGCGTCGCTTTTCCGCCGCGCTAGCTTTCATCGGCCCAAGGCCATCCGGTGCTTTTTGCTTCGGGAAATCGGTAACGTTGTAATCCGGCACAGCAAAATCCGATGTATCGATCTTACCGGTCCGCGGTTTGGTTGCCACAGGCTTGCGTGCCGCAGGCTTCGTTTTATCCCGTGCCGCACGGACAAGATCTTCAAGCTTATCGGCCGCCGACGATCCCCGCTCTGTTAAAAACATTAAATCATCGCGCAACGAGTGGGCTATTTCAACCTGCTCGCCGAGTTCACTCGCGGTAATCTTGAGTTTTTTCAGGCTTTTATCCGCTTTCATCGTCGCCGTATTGAACGACGCGGCCATCTTTTCAAGCTCGGATTTGTCGCGGCGCAAAGTACCGATCTTCTTATTCAGCACCATGGCGTAACAGATCGTTACCAAAAGCAACCCGGACACCAACAGATCTAAAGCAATTGATAAAGCCACTTCTATACTCCCTAATCTATTAACCGTTGTTCGATACGCACGGAAATCTGGTCCCCTTTTCTACCCATTTTTGCTGAGTAGAGTGAGACTTCACCACACCGTAAATCGACAAGAGACTCCGGCGTTGCATTCAACATGATGCGCGATCCGACTTTGAGGTCGAACACATCACTCAGGCGCAAAATTTGTTGATCCAAAACCGCGATGAGATCGACATCCGTCACCCATAACTCTTCCGCCAAGTGCGTTTCCCAAATCGAGTCACGGCCGAATTTTTCACCCATATACATTTGGAGCAACAGTTCACGAACGGGCTCCAACGTTGCGTAGGGGATCAGCAATTCCAGCCGCCCGCCGCGGTCTTCCATATCGATCCTGAGCCGCGCCACGATCGCGGCGTTCGATGGCCGTGAAATCGCTGCAAAACGAGGGTTTGTTTCAAGGCGGTCAAACCGGAACGTCACCGGACTCAAGGGCTCGAACGCCGCACTTAAGTCCTGCAGCATGACGTGAACCATTCGTTCAACCAAGCTACGTTCAATGGTCGTATATGGCCGCCCCTCGATCCGCATCGCAGCCGTGCCGCGACGGCCACCCAGAAGCACATCCACGATCGAATAGATCAAGCCGGAGTCGACGGTGATCAGGCCGTGGTTATCCCATTCTTCGGCCTTGAACACGCTGATCATCGCCGGTAGCGGAATTGAATTGAGGTAATCACCGAACCGGATCGATGCGATACTATCGAGAGAAACCTCGACATTGTCTGATGTAAAGTTTCGCAGTGACGTCGACATCAATCGCACCAAACGGTCGAAGACGACTTCCAGCATCGGCAGGCGCTCGTAAGATACCAGCGGACTGTTTAAGATAGCCTGCATGCCGGTTTGTTCGTCGCCGCCTTCGGCGGTTTCATCAAACCCTAAAAGACTGTCGATTTCATCTTGATTGAGGACCCGGGTTTGGCCGCCTTCGCCTTCCACGCCCTCGCCGCCGGCCTCACTACCTTCGCCGCCTTCACCCTCTTCACCTTCACCGAGCGCAGCCCCCCATTCGGCGGCCAAATCATCCTGGTCATCGCCGTCTTCCTTAGCGGCGTCACCGCCGCCGCCTTCGGCTTCCTCCAGGGCTGCGCCCCAATCCGCGGCCAGGTCGTCTTGGTCTTCTGTTTCGTCCGCTGGTGCCGTCATCGAGTTATCTTTCCTTGTTTGACTAACTCAAGCAATTATTGAACCAACATTTCCTTAAACAACACGTCATTTATTTTTGCCGGTGCGACCGCAGCGTTAACCCGGGTCAGCAATTCTTCACGCAACCGGTACATACCCGCCGATCCCTTAAGGTCTTCAATCCGCAATTCACGGAGATAAACTTGAAAATTATCCAAAACTCGCGGCATGAATTTCTCCACATGGGGTAAATCGTTCGCATTCGATAACTCCAACGCGACCTTAATCTTTAAAAACGACGAATTACGGCCACCTGTATTCAAATTCACGAGGATCTCAGGCAAATCATGAAACAATGACTCACCTGGAGCATTCGCAACCTGCGGTGCATCTCCGGGTTTTTCTTCCTTACCCCCACTTTCTCCACCACTAAACATCTTCACGACGGGCTCCATAAGCCCGGTAAAGTACACGGCGGCAGCACCGCCAACGACCAAGAGAAAAACAATACCAATGATGATTAGGAGCTTTTTATTGCCACCTTCGGAAGATGATTCACCTTCATCTTCACCACCTTCCTCACCACCTTCTTCGTCTTCTCCCGCACCTTCCGCTTCGTTTTCTTCAGCCATTTTGACCCATTGAATCCCACAATTCCGTAAGGGCTCGGCGTATGTTGTGACTATACGAGCCCGAAAGTTAACAAGTTGTTGAAATAAATGGTCCTCTGCAACATTGACTCACGGACCCTTCTTAAAATCACCGAAAAAAAACAATACCAACCAGGTTGAGGTCGGGCAATTCCTGCCGGGCCGGCCAGGTTGACCACCCGTGCCGCTGGTTCAGGTGCAGCGGGGCAAAATGTAAGCCATTGAAAAATATAATAAATTGAAGTTGGCACGGCCTATGCACTGTTTGGAGCGGGAACGTGTGGAATTTATTCGTGGGAGTTCATTATGGAAACGACATCTATTATTGCGATGACCCGGCAGGACGTGCTGGGCCGACAGCTCGATGTTCTCGCCAACAATCTGTCGAACATGAATACGTCCGGATTTAAGGGCGAAAAGGTCATGTTTATCGAACACCTCACCCGCAGCCGCGGCGGCGAGCGTATATTGGGCGAGAAATTCACCTATGTCCGCGATATCGCGACCTTGCGCGATACCCGCGAAGGGCCAATATCCGAAACAGGCAACCCGCTGGACGTCGCCATTGCCGGCGAAGGTTATTTCGCCATCCGAACCGATGTCGGCGAACGCTATACGCGTAACGGGCACTTCCGCCTTGATGAGGCCGGACAGTTGGTCACGCAAACCGGTGACCCGGTTCTGTCAAACAACGGCCAACCCTTCTTCTTTGGCCCGCAGGATTCAAAAATCACCATTTCAATGGACGGTACGGTTTCGACTAACAACGGCACGGTCGGCAAATTACGCCTGGTGAATGTCGAAAATGAACAAACCATGCGCCAGGTCGGCAGCAGCCTATTCGCCGCCGATACTGAAGTGAAAGATGTTGAGAACCCGACGATCGTTCAAAACGCTCTCGAGAGCTCGAATGTTCAACCCATTTTAGAAATGAGCAAACTGATCGATACACAGCGTGCTTACGATTCCGTGCGCCGCTTTATCGACCGAGAAGATGAACGCATGCGCAACATGGTCAGAGACCTCATGCGTCCTGCGTAGTGAAAAAAATAAAAACGACAAATGAAACGGATATGTCTTTGAATAAAGGACGGGAAAATGAAAGCACTTGAAATTGCCTCGTTAGGCATGCTGGCTCAGCAGCAAAATGTTGATGTTCTAGCCAACAACCTTGCCAACATGAACACCACCGCCTTTCGACGGTCGCAGGCGGCATTTCAAGATTTGATTTACACCAATATGGCGCGGCCCGGTTCGTCGAAATCGAGAGCAGGCCCCTTGGTACCGGCAGGCATTCAATCCGGCCATGGTGTTCAACTGTCGTCCACCTTCAGGGTTAATGAACAAGGTAGCTTGCGGGCTACAAACAACACGCTCGACATGGCCATCAAGGGCAACGGTTACTTTCAAATTCAATTGCCGAACGGGCAAACCGCTTTTTCACGCATCGGCACGTTTCAATTGAATAACGAAGGCCAGATTGTCACCCATGACGGCAACCCCTTAGCCGGCGGCATTACCATTCCGCCCAATGCCATCGACGTCACCATCAATGCGAGTGGCGGTGTGCAAGTCAAACTGCAAGGCAACTCGACGTTTCAAACGGTTGGACAAATTGAATTGGCAACATTCCAAAATCAGGGCGGCCTTGATGCCCGTGGCGATGGTTTGTTTTTAGCAACAACCAGTTCGGGTCCGCCGACTCCGGGCATTCCGGGCTTAGAAGGCCGCGGTACGATTTTGCAGGGGTTCCTTGAAACCTCAAACGTTAATCCGATCCATGAGATTTCAAAATTAATCGCGGCACAACGCGCCTATGAAATGAATTCGCGTGTCGTGAAGGCGGCCGACGATGCGATGGGATCGCCTCAATAACAGGTAACAAAACAACAAGGTTATGAACAATAACGCGAAAAGCACATTGAAAGGACGGGTACGATGAGATCTTTAGATATAGCTGCAACGGGCATGTTGGCCCAACAGCGTAATGTCGAGGTGGTGGCCAACAACTTGGCCAACATGAACACGACAGCGTTTTTACGTCGCCGGCCTGAGTTCCACGACTTGCTTTATCAAAACATCCGCCGGGTTGGTTCAACATCGTCGGATAACGGCAATGAAGTTCCTACCGGCGCTCAATTAGGCCTCGGTGTGAAGCTTGCTGCGGTTTACCGAATTCACGAACAAGGCAACTTAACCGCGACCGACAATACACTTGATATGGCTATTCAAGGCCGCGGCTTCTTCCAAATCACATTGCCGACTGGTGAAACGGCCTACACGCGCGATGGCACCTTCCAACTAAACTCGCAAGGGCAAATCGTGACCCATGACGGTTACTTGCTGAACCCGAATATTACGGTTCCGAATAACGCTATTGACGTCACAATCAATGCAAGCGGGGAAGTTTTGGTCAAATTGGAAAACCAGGTGAATCTTAGCAACGTCGGGCAAATTCAAGTTGCGATTTTCCAAAACGAACCCGGCCTGGAAGCAATCGGTGACAACTTATTCATCGAAACAGAAGCTTCCGGCAACCCGCAAACCGGGAGTCCCGGCGATGAAGGGTACGGCTCGATCCTGCAAGGGTTCCTGGAAACATCAAACGTCAACGCCGTTGAGGAAATTTCAAATTTGATTTCCGCACAGCGTGCATACGAAATGAACTCGAAAGTCATCCAAGCCTCGGACGAAATGCTCGGAACACTTTCGAACCTTCGATAATGGAGTAAGGCCATGATCGGCGCCATAACACGATTAAAATTTAGCATCACAGCCGTCACAATTGCTGTTCTCATGTTGCCGACGGACGCTTTTGCCGAACGCAGTAAAAAGCCTGAAAAGCTGCAAGAGACCGTTGTCTTGAAAGAGCATGTCGTCATTAAAGCGAATGTTATCCGCATTGGTGACTTATTTTCGAATGCCGGAGAGAAAGCAACGGTACCGATCGCGTACGCGCCGGCGCCAGGGCAACGTCTTGTGCTCGATGTAAATTGGCTTTATCGCGCGGCCTCAGCCTACAAACTAAACTGGAAACCCTTCACGCATAATCAGCATGCCGTGGTTGTTCGCGATAGCATCACGTTTAAACAAGATGCGATCAAAGCCCGTATTCGCGAAGCTTTGATGAATCAAGGCATCAATAAAGCCGACGAAATCGAGCTTGGCGACCGGCTGTACAACATTCATGCACCAAACGAGTTCGGCACGAAACTCGATGTCGAAGAAATCGCTTTCGATAAGAAATCGGGCCGCTTTACGGCAACATTATCCATAACATCCAGTAAGCCCGGCACCATCCGCCGGGTCCTCGGTGGCTGGGTTAGGAAAATGACCTCCGTCCCGGTCCTTGCACGCCGGATCAGTACGCATGACGTCATCAAACAACACGACATCAAGATGGTTCCTGTTCGTTCGAACCGTGTGCAGGAAGAAACTATCGTTAATGCAAAATATTTGATCGGCAAATCACCAAGCCGGACATTAACGCCGGGAGCACCGCTCCGCCGCAAAGATGTTCGCCCGCCCCTTTTGGTGACGAAAGGCAGTCTTGTCACCATGATTTTACAAGGAAAGTTCATGCGCTTAACGGCGCGCGGCCGGGCCCTCGAAAGCGGCAGTAAAGACGATGTTATTCGAATTCGCAATTCTAAGAGCAATAAAAAGATTGAAGCCGTTGTCATCGGCCCGGGCAAGGTCTCCATCGATCCGCTCGGCCATATGGCGATGAATTAATCAGGGGCAAGAAAGTAATGATGAGGAGAATTAAAATGAGAAACACAAGCATTCAAAGTTTGTGCCGGCATCTCATCATTGGCGGCATGCTGGTCAGCGTCGCCGGATGCAATGTTTTCAGCAAACTTTCCGAGGTTGGAGAAGACCCTAAACTGTCGGACGTTATCAACCCAGTCGCACGCCGCGATTATAAACCCGTCACAATGCCGATGCCGGCACCGCAGCGGGCAGACGAAAACCCAAACTCATTGTGGCGTACCGGCGCGAAGGCTTTCTTTAAAGACATCCGGGCAAAAACTATTGGCGATATCATTACGGTCAAGCTTGACCTTTCCGATAGCGCCGCGATGGACAATAAAACCGAACGGGATCGTGCCGACAGCGAAGACACCAACGTAACGACGATCCTTGGTTTTGAAACGAACTTCAACAAAGTCTTTCCTGATGCCGTGAACCCGGCCAGTTTATTCAGTTTCGACAACACACACTCAACCGAGGGCGAAGGAAAGATCAACCGGTCGGAAACCATCAAACTCACGTTTGCCGCGACGATCACACAAATCTTACCGAATGGAAATCTGGCGGTCTTCGGCAGTCAGGAAATTCGCGTCAATAAGGAGCTGCGCGAACTCATGGTAACCGGTGTGATCCGCCCGGAAGATATCGAGTCGGACAACACAATCGAACATACGAAAATTGCGGAAATGCGCGTTGCCTACGGCGGCCGCGGCACGATGAGCGACCTGCAAGCGCCGCGTTGGGGCACGCAAATTTGGGATACCCTGTTCCCGTTCTAGGCTCATACCGATCTTGAGCCTACTTGAGGCCGGCGGTTTTCCGCCGGCCTTCTTTTTTTGTAACGCGGTTAATTGTCCCGGTGGGTTTTTTCCATCCGTTCATGACGCTCTTGCGCTTCAATGCTGAGCGTAGCGATCGGCCGTGCTTCGAGACGGAATAAACTAATGGGTTCGCCGGTTTCATCGCAATAACCGTAATTACCGTTGGCAATTCGTTCGAGCGCCGAGTCGATTTTAGCAATCAATTTTCTGGCGCGATCCCGGGTCCGTAATTCAAGCGAACGATTTGTTTCCGTCGTCGCCCGATCGGCAATATCCGGCTCGAATTCGTTCCCCTCCTGCAGCTGTACTAACGTCGAATTCGACGCCGTCAATAAATCAGCACGCCATGTTTTCAGTTTTTGCTCAAAATACTGAAGCATGATGGGATTCATGAATTCTTCCTTATCAGAAGGTTCATAATCCGGCGGTAACGTCACTCCACTTTTGATCGCTTTGCGTGATTTTTTCGCTGCCGCATTTTTCGAAGATTTCGATTTTGGCGATGAAGCCGATTTTTTAACGGCTTTCTTGGGCTTCGTTTTCTTAACCGCCTTTTTCACGGCTTTTTTGCGAACTTGTTTCTTCGCCATTCGATGCCTCACCTAATTGGTAATTTTGGCGCGGAATATAGGGGTGACCTGTGGCTCCAGCAAGCATCCTCTTTTACCAAGAAGTGCTAAAAACCATCACAATTTGGGGATAATCTGGAAAAAGTCTTTATATCTAGAGACTTACTCTACTAGCGAGTCAGCTTGGCGATTTCCACTTCGGCCCGCAATTCAATTTCGTCGATAATTTGATTTAGTTGCGGATCATCCGATTGACGGCGCTTCTGGCGCATCGCTTGCGCTAATTCCACCAGTTGATCCTTTGGAATGGCCCCAATCAACAGGCCTTCGCGGATTTCATCCAACCGATCCAGCAAATCCAAGCCATAATGCTTGGCTTGGCGGCGCGATTCTTCATCGCCAGTATCCTGCATGGCTTGAATGGATAGGATCGATTCAACAGGCTGGGCCATGGACGTTTCGGAAACTTCCTTGGTTTCCTGCGGTCCAGCGGCTTGTTTGAGGGCATCCATAAATCCGGCACCTTCGGTACGGGCCGCCTTTTGCGCACCGGGCTTGGCAACGGATTTATCTGAGCCAACTTTTGAGATTTTCATGAAATGAGGCCCGTCCTTGAATCAGGCATCTTTGTTAAAACATTGAAATATATTGATATAAACATATTCCGGTCATTGGTTGGCCGGTCATCATCATTCAAAACTTGACCGGAATCATGCCCAATCGCCTTCATGAATGCCAGCATATTAAGTGCTTCGCTAAGGCATCGTTAAAGTGTGTGAAGTTTAATTTTATTGTTGCAAATGATTTGCATTATTAAATTAGCCAATTTATATTACCCAACCTCTAAATGAGAATCATTCTTAACAAATCGAAGTACTGATATTTCAGAAGAATAAAATCCGATGCGCCCAAAATTTTTTCTCACACTCATTGGTAGCACGCTTCTTTTGCTCGTCGGTATGGCACTGGCTCCCAGCCAGCAGGCGACGGCAAAAAGTGGGGAAATCAATCTTTATTCATACCGCCAACCTTTTTTGATCAAGCCGATCCTCGATGAATTCACTAAGAAAACAGGCATCAAGGTCAATGTGGTTTACGCTAGAAAAGGCATGCTCGAACGCATTAAGGCCGAAGGCAAAGCCGGACCCGCCGATGCGGTTTTAACCGTCGATATCGGCCGCCTCCATGACATGGTTAAAGCCAATGTGCTTGAACCGATTAAATCGGCAAAGCTCGATAAAAACATCCCCTCACATTTGCGTCATCCCGATGGTCTTTGGTATGGGCTGACAACACGGGCACGCATTTTATTTGTCAGCAATGAGCGCGTGAAAAAAGGCGAAATTACCAGCTATGAAGATTTAGCGAACCCGAAATTGAAAGGGAGAGTTTGTATTCGCTCCGGTAAACACGTTTACAATATTTCATTGTTTGCATCCATTATTGCGCATACAGGAAAAGAAGGTGCAAAAAAATGGCTTAACGGACTTAAGAGTAATCTTGCACGCAGACCGCAAGGCAATGATCGCGCTCAAGCAAAAGCCATTTACCAAGGTCAATGCGATGTTGCCGTCGCGAATACTTACTATTTCGCAAAAATGGCTAAGAATAAGAAAAAACCCGTTCAGAAAAAATGGGCGCAAGCCATTCGTATTGTATTCCCCAATCAAGATGACCGGGGAACCCACGTTAATATTAGTGGCGCGGCCGTTGTTAAAGGGGCAAGCAACAAAGCTAATGCCGTTAAATTGATCGAATTTCTCAGCGGCAGTTTTGCTCAGAAAATTTATGCCGATCAAAACTTTGAATACCCCGTAAAAGTCGGGGTTCCCATAAATCCTTTCGTTCAATCTTGGGGCACGTTTAAAGCCGATCGCGTTAACCTCAACGCTGTCGCTGAAAATAGAGCCGCCGCATCGAGATTGGTCGATGAAGTCAGATTTAACCAAGCCGGTGGCGGCTCATAAATAAAATCGTCTAATATTTTGCTGAAGCAGGCATCCAAGCGGGTGCCTGCTTTACGCTTTCTTGAGACATAGAACGGTAATAAAATTCAACAATGACAACCTGGGCAAACAACTCGAAACAAAACTTAAAACCTTTATCGATTGGCCGCATGCGTCTCGACCGATGGTCGCTTGGGACGATGATCATTGCAGCCTTAATTGCCATTCCGTTGCTGACTGTCTTCTTTCTTGCCCTCTCCCCCAGCGACGATATTTGGAAACACCTTTCGACGACCGTCTTACCCGATTACATATTCACGACAATAGGCTTGATGGCTGGTGTCGGTGTCGGCACGTTCATCATCGGTGTCGGCACGGCATGGCTCGCTACCATGTGCCGTTTTCCCGGCCGGCAAATTTTTCAATGGGCCCTGTTACTGCCGCTTGCCGTTCCCGCCTATGTCATCGCTTATGTGTATACGGACATTTTGGAATTCGCCGGACCGGTTCAGCAAGCATTACGCGATATCTTTGGCTGGAAACTCGCGCGGGATTATTGGTTTCCGGAAATCCGTTCCTTGGGCGGG